>Ga0208565_1000545_pt1 | contig 27122 bp, 26 predicted proteins | sample Sb_taG_7_FD_187706 | JGI IMG/M metagenome (GOLD analysis project Ga0208565, IMG submission 187706) | Peat soil microbial communities from Weissenstadt, Germany - Sb_50d_2_FS metaG (SPAdes) (version 2) | ecosystem: Environmental > Terrestrial > Soil > Wetlands > Peat | place: Germany...
GGTCAATGTGGCTGGCTTTGTCGAGCCTGGCCAGCGCGTCGGCCGGGAGGTCGGCCTGCAGGCAGGTGAGGTTGTCGGCTAGCTGGGCCGCGGTGCTGGCACCCAGGATCGGAATGACACCGCCCTGGGCACGCAGCCACGCCAAGGCGACCTGCGCGGAGGTGAGCCCCAGGTCATTGGCCACGTCGCCGACCGCCCTGGCGATGGCGAGCCGCGCCGGATCAACATCCGCCAGCCTGCGCTCGCCGGTGCCGGTACTGCCGTTGGCATACTTGCCGGATAGCACTCCGGCGCCCAGCGGTCCCCAGGCCAGGATTCCGAGCCCGAGGCCGCGGGCCATCAGCACAAGCTCCCGCTCGACCTCTCGCTGGACGAGGGAGTACTCGACCTGGAGCCCGGCGAATGACGACCAGCCGCGCTCGGCGGCCAGCGTCTGCATCTGGGCCACCACCCAGGCAGGGGTGTCGGAGACACCGAGATAGAGGACCTTGCCGAGTCGTACCTGGTCGTCCAGGGCGCGCATCACCTCCGCGGGAGGAGTGAGGTAGTCCCAGGCGTGCAGCCACAGCACGTCGACGTAACCGGTGCGCAGCCGCCGCAACGATGCATCAAGAGCCTGGACCAGGCTCTTGCGATGGTTGCCACCGGCGTTGAGGTCACCATCGCGGACGCTGAGCGAATACTTGGTGCCGACCACGAAGTGATCGCGGTCTGCGGCCACCAGCTCGCCCACGATCGACTCCGACGTGCCGTCGGTGTACTTGTTCGCCGTATCGATGAAGGTACCGCCGGCTTCGGCGAAGACCTCGAACTGCCTGGCGCTCTCCTCGCGGGACGCCCCCCAGCCCCAGTCGGTGCCGAAGGTCATGGTGCCAAGGGCCAGTTCGCTAACCCGGAGCCCCGAGTTGCCTAGCAGGGTGTAACGCACGTCGGTTTCCTTTCGAGCTGCGCCTTCTCCAAGTGCATGCTCGGTCCGCGTCGTCCGATAGTCCAAGACATGCTGTTATAACTAAGAGCTATGGATGCCCATCTTCGGGACCTCCGGTACTTCGTCGCGGTCGCTGAGGAGCTGAGCTTCACCCAGGCTGCCGAGCGCCTCCACCTGTCCCAGCCAGCGCTCAGCAAGCAGATCCGGAGGCTGGAGACGGCGCTGCGAGCGCGGTTGTTCGACCGCGACCACCGCCGCGTCCGGCTGACCTCGGCGGGCGATGCGCTGCTCGCCGTCGCTCGGCAGTTGGTCGACGACTGGGATGAGGGCGTGGCCGTCGTCGCCGACGCCGCAGCCACCCAAGCGCGGGTGCTGCGGGTCGGTACGCTGACCTCCATCGGGCGTGCCCTCTATCCAGGCGTGACCAGCCATTTCGCCAAGCGCCAGCCGGGCTGGCGGATCGAGCTTCGCTCGTTCGGCTGGGGTGATCCGACCGCCGGCCTAGGCGACGAGGCGACCGACGCGGCCTTCGTATGGCTGCCGATCGACTCCGGCGAGATCAGGGCTGAGGTCCTGGCCAGCGAGCGGCGGTTCGTCGCGCTCAGCACCCGGCATCCGCTGGCGACCAGGACTGAGGTGGATTTCGCCGAACTCGCCAACGAACCGTTCGTGGCGCTGCCGCCCTCGGCCGGGCCGCTCCGGGACTTCTGGCTAGGATCCGACGGCCGGGCTGGAGAGTCCGCCAAGGTAGTCGCCGAGGTGTCGTCGGCGGACGAGACCTTCGAGATCGTCTCATCAGGCGCTGCGGTGGTCCTGCTGGCCGAAGGCAACGCCATCATCTACGCCCGCCCCGGCATTACCTGCATTCCGGTAACCGGACTTGAGCCAGCCCAGCTCGCCGTCGCCTGGCGCCGAGACGATCCCCGCCCGGCCACCCATGCGTTCGTCCGGGCGTGCGCCGATGCCATCGCCGAGCAAGCGCCCGGCTGAGCTGGCCGACCGGCATAGTGGCTGGATGCTGTACTCAACGATTCTCGCAGGCGGCAGCGGTACGCGGCTGTGGCCGCTATCGCGGGCTGGAAATCCGAAGTTCTTGCACACTCTGACCGGCACTGACCGGTCATTGCTGCAGGCCACCGTTGACCGGCTCAGCTCGCTGTCAGCTCCTGACCACCGCTATGTGGTGACCGGTTCGTCACACGCCGTTGCGGTATCCAGGCAGTTGCCGACGGTTCCGGAAGCCAACATCCTGGTCGAACCGTCGCCGCGCGACTCCTGCGCAGCGGTCGGCCTGGCTGCGGCGGTCATCGCCAATCGCGATCCGGACGCGGTCATGGGCGTGTTCTCCGCGGACCACCTGATCGGTGATCAGGACGGTTTCGTCACGGCTGTCCGGCGGGCGATGGACGCAGCCGAAGCCGGCTACCTGACCACGGTGGGAATACCGGCGATCGGGCCAGAGGTCAGGTTCGGCTATCTCAAGGTCGGCGAAGCCGTTCGGGACGGCGTGCGGCTGGTGGCCGAGTTCAAGGAGAAGCCTGCCCGCGACGTCGCGCGGGCGTACATCGAGTCCGGTTCCTATCTATGGAACGCCGGGATCTTCGTCTTCAAGGTTGGCGTCTTCCTTGGCGAACTTGCCCGGCAGAAGCCGGAACTGCAGGCCGGCGTGATCCGGCTCGGGGCAGCCTGGGACACGCCTGATCGCGAGGCCGTGCTGGCGCAGACCTGGTCTGCGCTGGAGAAGGTCTCCGTCGACTACGCGGTCATGGAAGGCGCCGCGGCGGCAGGCCGGGTTGCCACCGTCGCAGCCGATATCGCATGGAGCGATATCGGCGACTTTCACGCCCTCGGGGAATCGCTGCCGGGAAACCGGTCCGGCAACCTGATAATTGGCGATCGCGCGATGGTCGTGGTGCGCGACGTGAAGGACTCGGTAATCGTGTCCAGCTCGGATCGGGTCGTCGCCGCCATCGGCCTAGACAGCATGATCATCGTGGATACGCCTGACGCGGTCATGGTGTGTTCCCGGTCCCGAGCGCAAGAAGTCAAGCAAGTCGTGGACGCGCTAGCGGCGCTGGGTGCGGACAGGTACGTCTGACCAGCCCGCCGGGCTCGTGCGTCCGACCAGGCTCTCGCCGACCTGGCCGCCGACCGGATCACCGGCGCCGCCGTCCTTACCGTCGGCCAGCCGAGCTGAACCCCATTGGCGAATAGCGTCGATGGCCCGCTGCTGTTGCTGTTGCTGTTTCCGCAGCGCTGGGCCATCGACACTAAAGCTAGCCCTTGAGGCGCGGGAGTATCACGATGACGGCGGTGTAGGCAGGCACCGTCAGGCTGCAGGTCCCGGCCGCGCAGGCAACATGGCCTGCCGCGCCGGGCTTGAAGGTGCCCGCTGCCGTCACAGCCGCCCCCTGGATGCGCACCCCGGTCGTGGCGGCGAGCGATGGGCCGGTGAGATTCAGCGTCGACGCGCGGCCGGAGACGCCGGGTACTCTCAGCACCACCCTGGTCGCGGCACCGCTGAGATTCTCCACCATGACCCGGATGACGCCGGGAGAATTCCGCACGGCATGCACGTGGACGTCGGCAGTGGTCGACAGCTTCACCGGCAGCGTCCAGCCGGTACCCATCAAATGTGCGAACAGCATGCCATAATAAACGGGTCGCGCCGCATATTGCCAGTTACCGACTTCGCAGAGTGGCGTGTAGGTGATGCACTTCGTGGCAAGCGAGCCGTTGAAATACATTCCCTGAGCGCCGTACTCCGCACCGATCAGCACCCAGTCAGCCGCCCACAGCGCCGACACATAGGTATCGCTCACGCCGGGCAGGCCTCCGCATGACGCCGAGTTGGTCTCGCCGATGATGAACGGCACCCGGTCCACTGCCGCCGCCACCTTTACCTCACGCAGGATCTTGTCCTCTCTGACGACCATCGCACTGGACAACAAGGTGGCAGCACCATTTGACACGCTGCCATTGCAATGCGACATCGGGTAGAACTGATCCACAAGCCGCTGAACGACGCCCTTCTCAGCCGCGACGTAGGGCGGCAGCCAGACCGGGCGGAAGATGTCCGGGCCGGTGAAGAGCGTGCGGGGGGCGCCGGCGCGGACCGCCTTGTAGCAGGCTGGCAGGTCCTTGGTCAGATAATCCTGCTCGGTATAGTTGCTCGGCCGCTCCCTGCCGGCGAAGCGATCTGGCTCATTTCCGCAGGCGATGCCGTACAGGCTGGCGCCAAGCCCGATCCTGACATTCCGCGAGTCCGCGGTCGCCTGCGCCGCGTTGAAATGGCCGAGGTTCACCGTGTAGAGCACTTTCCAGCCGGTCTTAGCAGCCAGCTGGGCCAGACCCGTCAGGGCGGCTGAGGTAATTCCCGTATACGACGAGTAGTCGACCGAGCTCCCACCGAATCGGATAACCGAGCGCCCGAGGTTGGCCAGCAGTGCAGGGAGATTTCCCAGCGGCGCGTAGTTGCCGTCATTAATGGTGCCGCTTGAGTATGACAACCCGATGAAGCCGTCGCCAAGCCGGCCATAGGTCCGGCCTGCCGGGTTGATGCCGACGGTAGTCACCACGACGGCGGACGATCGCTGGACGGAACGGGCGACCGCGGCGACGGTGGCGGCCGTCCCCGGCACCGGGGCAGCCGAGATCAGTGCCATGACCGCCGCCAGGCCGGCTGCTGGCGCGCCGATCCGGCGGATTCTCGTCCCGATCATTCCTCTGGTCCTTCCCGCGAGCACCTGGCAGACGGATGCAGGAACCTTCCGGCCCCTCGCGGGAGATTACAGCGGCATGCGGCCGATCCGCACCTAATCAGATGTTTTAGGCATCCGCTCCCGGGCGCGGCATGCCGGGTCCTAGATCGCGGCCGGGCAAATCACCGGCCAGCCGCCATTCTTGCCAAGATTAATTATCTGATCGGCGGCGCATCATCAGCTATCTGATCAGCGGCGCATCTCGGTGCGGCGCGATGACCCGGCCGTCGGGCAGCAGGTCACCGGTGTCCTCGAATACGACGACACCGTTGCACAGCAAACTCCAGCCCTGCTCCGGGTGGGCCGCCACGACATGGGCGGCCTCACAGTCCGGCGCGTCCGCTGACGGGCAAGGGGGCTGATGCGGACAGGTCATAGATCGCTCCCGGGGTGCGCGAGCCCAGGTGAAAGTCCCTAACTACCTTCACTCCGGCGCCGGCGCTGTGGAAGTCGGGCACACACGATGCATGCACCGCCGTGGCAGATCCTAACGCTGCTCATGCGCGAAGCGACCGAGGCGAGCCGCAGCTGAGCGCATGTGTTCCGTTGGCAAACATCCCGTTTCGGGCTCAACGGGGCAACGCTGGAACCAACCAGCAGACCAGGACATGGCTTCACGTCATCCCGGCGCTCCGGCGGCCCAGGCGCCCCTGACCGCCCGATCGAGGCTTCCCGCCCGTCAGCGCAGGGTGAACCTGCCGCCTACGTGCCAGCTCACCGGCCAGTTGTTGCAGTCCTAGCCCCGAACGCGATCACGACCCCGGAGCGGTGGTCGTCATCCGACGATGCGCTCGCCGATCGGACCCAGGATGAGCATGGGGAAGTAAATAAGGCCGCCGACGATCACGATGACCCCGAGCAGGAACACGACGAACGTCGGCCCGGTGGTGTCGAGGGTGGCCCTGGTCCGCGCGTGGACCCGCGCGCCCGCGAGCGAGCCGGCGATGGCCAGGGCCAGCACGATCGGCACGAACCGCCCGACCAGCATGACCAGCCCGAGCGTGACGTCGTACCACTGCGTGTTGGCTGCCAGCCCGGCGAATGCGGACCCGTTGTCATGCGCGATCCATACAGGTAGCGCGGCCGACCCGGTGCTGCGCCGCAGGCTCGGGCTTGACCAGCCTCGCGGGCTCGGACGTTGACCAGCAGTGCAGGCTCGGAGGTGACCAGCGTCGCAGGCACTGCCAGAATGGCTAGTAGCCGGCCGGTGATCCGGAACCGCCGTGCCGCACGGCCGCTAACGCCATCCATGCGGCGATCCGGGTGGAGGGAGGCCGTCGAGATCACCGAGCAGATCAGCGTCACCGCCGCTGAGTGGACCGACGAAGGCTTGAGCCAGGCCACGGCGGTGGATAAGGACGCCAGGGACGTGGTCGAAGCTGCCGGTCATTTTCGGATCTACCTGGGCGCGGCCGCGGGCGTCGGCAAGACCTACGCCATGCTGAACGAGGGCCTGCGCAGACGGGGGCGGGGGGCCGATGTCGTCGTCGGGTTCGTCGAATGCCACGGCCGTCGGCTCACCGAGGCGCTGATCGACGGCCTCGAGGTCATCCCGCGCAAGACGGTCGAATACCGCGGAACCCGCCTTGACGAGATGGATCTCGACGCGGTACTGCAACGACGGCCGAAGATCGCCCTCATCGACGAGCTCGCGCACACGAACGTGCCTGGATCGGGGCGGCACGAGAAGCGCTGGCAGGATGTCCTGGAGATCCTCGATGCGGGCATCGACGTCATCACCACCGTCAACATCCAGCACCTCGAGAGCATCGCCGATGAGGTCGAGCAGATGACCGGGGCGAAGGTCCGCGAACGGGTGCCGGACTGGGTGGTGCGCAAGGCCAACCAGATCGAGCTGGTCGACTCCTCGCCTGAGCAGCTGCGACGCCGGATGATCCACGGCAACATCTACCCGAAGGAACGGGTCACCCAGGCCCTCACGAACTTCTTCCGCACCGACAACCTGATCGCGCTGCGGGAGCTGGCGCTGCGCTTCCTTGCCGACGAGACGGACGAGGAACTCCTCGAGCACCTCCGCCGGCACGAGCCCCAGGCCGTATGGGAGACGACCGAGCGCATCCTGGTAGCCGTCACCGCAGAGCCCGGCACCGACGTGCTGCTGCGCCGCGCGGCAAGGATGGCTTCCAGGGTCAAGAGCGAACTCGACGTAGTCCACGTCGTCGCCGCCGACACCAGCCGACCAGGAGACCGCCGCAAGATCGACGCGCTGCAGGCCCTGGCGGCGGACCTCGGTGCCCGCTGGCATGAGGTGCAAGATGACGATCCCGCCCGGGCCATCGCCAGCTTCGCGCGGCAGCATCAGATCACTCAGATCGTGATCGGGTCCAGCGGGCGCAGCCGATGGCAGCAGCTCACTAGCGGCGGGTCGAACGTCCAGCGGGTCATCAGGGAGGCAGGTGCGTTCGGCATCGACGTCCACGTCATCGCCCAGCGCAAACCGGCCCCGGGTGAGACATCCGAGGCCGGTGCCACCGGGAGTCGTGACCTGGCAGAGATCAGACTCCCCAGCAAGCGCGGCTCTGCGCCGGAGACCTAGCCCGGCGACCGGTGCAGCCAGCGAGCAGTTTACCGGGCGCAGCGAGCTGAGCACCGACATCGTCGCCAAGGTCACCGGGGCAGCTGGTCCAGCCGGCCGCTGTCGCGCAGGACGCTGAAATCGGCGTCATTGCTGGCCTTAGCCAGCAGGCCCGGATTGAGGTCGTCGGCGCGGCGGAGACTGTCGATGGCCGCATCGAGCAGGTCCGCGCAAGCCTGGGCGCACGCCAGGTTGTAATGGGCCATCCCGCAAGCCGGGTCTGGCGCGTCCAGGTAGCTGGCCATCGCTACGACCTGTGACTGGAGCGCGACTGCCCTGCCCGGCTGGGCGTGGCCGATGTAGTAGTCCCCGATGTGCCCCATCGGGTGCCAGAACCCGCGGACGATGATCTGCAGCCAGAGCTGGCGGCCGTCCAGCCACGGGTTGCGGGACGGATCGAGCAGGTCATCGTCGGACGTGGCGCCGAGCCCGTCAATCAGCGCCGCGGTGACCTCGCGCCCGGCCCTGACCACCTCATCGGCTGGCAGCTGGCAGTACCGCAGGTAGACCTCGTCGGATCGATGGTCGATCTCGGCGAACGCGGGCGGGGTCTCGCCGCGACGGATCGCGTCCAGCCGCACGACCTGCTGCCGCTTGAACTCGGTGTTGTGGGCGACCAGCGGCAGTGCCGCCCAGCAGGTCGGGCTGCCCGGCTCAGCGGCGGGCTGTGGCAGGCCGGCCAGCAGCAGTTCCGCTTCGACGGCGGCGTAACCGAGAAGTCCGATAATCGCGGTCCGCAGCTGCAGATTGTCGCTCATGATGACTGGGTCCCTTCCTGAGTATGGCTGGTGGAGTCGAGAACGGGTGCCGGATGGTTGTCACCGGGCGGAGTCGAGAATGGTGCCGCGTGGTCATCACCGGGCGGTGTCGGCCAGGGCTTGTGAGCGATGAAGGTCAGCGCCCTGTCGACGGCGATGGTGATCTTGCAGAAACCCAGGGTCTGGAGCCGAGTCAGAAACGCAGACGGCTCGACCGGGTTGTAGGTGTCCGCCACGTGAAAGTGGTGCAGACCGCTGCTTGCCAGGCTGTCCGATCCGATCAGCACCCCGCCGGGACGCAGCACTCGGAAGATCTCGGCGAGGACCATGTTCTGCAGGGCAGCGGTCGGGACGTGGTGCAGCATGGTGAAGGTACCGACCGAGTCATACGACCCGCCGGCGAAGACCATGGCGGCCGCGTCGCCGACGACGATCCGCACGTTGGTTCCCGCGTACGTCGCAGTGAGCCGGTCGGCCGCCGGCTGGTCAACCTCAAGGGCGGTCAGGCACCGTACCCGGCGCCGCAGCCACTCGGTGGCCGCCCCAGGTCCCGGCCCGATCTCGAGCATTTCCTGGCCGAGGTCGACGCCTGACATCAGGGCTGGCAAGAGTTCCGTCTGGATCTGCGCGGCCCACTCCGGGCTGGCGCACAAGATCGCGTGGTTTTCGTTCATAGCAACGACGCTACGGAACCGGCCCATCACCATCCAGGGCGTACGCTGCCATCGTGTGTCGCCAGACGGACATCATGCGATGACGGACCCGGGCGCCTCCGCGGTCACCGTTGCCATCTTCCCGATGGCCGCCGGCCTTCGGTTCGACTGGCACACGCACGATGACCACCAGCTGGCCTGGGCGTCGAGCGGGGTGCTGACCGTCGTCACCCAAACCGCCAGCTGGGTGCTGCCGCCGACCCGCGCGCTGTGGATTCCAGCCGGACTCCCGCACGAGACCGTGTCGTCCGGCCGGGCCACCATGCGCGCCCTGTACGTCAGACCTGATCTGTGCCCGATCAGCTGGCCGGAGCCGACTCCGGTAGTAGCCCGACCACTGCTCGCTGAACTGATCGGCTACCTGGAGCGCGAGCCGCTCGACCAGGCGCAGCGCGTCCGCGCCGAGGCGGTCCTGGTCGATCTGCTCAAGCCGGTGACGATGGCGACGATCGAGGTGCGAATGCCGATCGACGACCGAGCCCGCGAGGTTGCCGAGGCACTAAGCGCTGACCCGGCCGACAAGCGGACGCTGCACGAATGGGGGCGCCAGGTCGGCGCCAGCGCCCGGACGCTGGCCCGCTCGTTCATCGCGGATACCGGAGTCCCATTCGGCCGATGGCGCACCTTGCTCCGGCTGCAGGCGGCATTGTTCGCGCTCGCCGGCGGCGAGCCGGTTGGCAATGTCGCACGGCACGTCGGCTACGAGACGCCGAGTTCATTCGTCGCCGCGTTCCATCGCGAAACCGGGATGACTCCGGCCGCATACTTTCGTCCGGCCGCAAGCGCCGAGCCGGACGAGGGGGCAGGCCCGGGCGTCCTCGACCGGCGGGCTAGCGAGCCTGGCCGAATGTCGTGACGGCCTTACGTCTGGAGAATCGCGAGGAACGGGATCGCTACCGGCTCAGGCCGGCCGGGACAAAGCGTCTGCAGTATCGCGACGGACCGGGACCGGCCCGGGCTCAGGTCGGCCGGGACAGCCTGGCCTCGGGCAACATCGGCTCGAACAGCTCAACCGGGTTGCCGGACGGGTCCTCGACCAGAATCTGCTTACCGCCAACTCCGGTGACGATGTCGTTGCGGAAGGTGGCACCGTTCTTCCGCAGCTCCTCGACGGCCGCCGCCAGGTCGGGGACCTCGATCGAGAAACGATTCCAGCCCCCTGGCTCAGGCACCCGGCCGTCGGGCATGGCCTGGCCCCCGCCCGGACCGCCACCGGCGGCGCTGAGCGCCAGCCGCAGGTCGCCGCGCGACAGCATGGCGAAGGTGGGAGCGGGATGCATGACCTCGGCGAAGCCCAGCTGCTGACAGTAGAAGGCAATCGCGGCATCCACATCGTGGACGATGTAGCGGACGCTCACTGTGGCCGTTCGGGTTCCCCTCCCTCCGAGTCGACCCGCGCGTCGGCAAGCTGAGCTCCGGCCAGCCTATCGAGCGGTCCGATGGCCAGCGCGTCCGTCCTGGCGAGCGGCCGCGTTTCTGCACGTCGAATTGGCACTCTACGGCCCAGAATGTGCGGGACGATAACGCGATGATCGTGTTCCTTGTCCGCATACTTGGCGCTGGCCACCGCAGGCATGTCGCGATCTTGCTATCGGCCGCCGCGACCTGCCTGCTGGTCGGCGGGGCGGTCTTCGCCGCCACCCAGAAGATCCCGTTCACCAAGGGTCTCTACTGGGCGATCACGACTGCGACGACCGTCGGCTACGGCGATGTGACCCCTCAGAACGCGGCAGGCCGGGTTGTGGCCTCCGCCGTCATGCTGACCACCATCCCGCTGCTCGCTGCGGCGTTCGCCCTGGTTACGGGCGCGGCCGCAGCGGCCGGAGTGCGGAGGATCCTGGCGATGAGACATCTGTTCCCTGAGGGGGCCTACCGGGTCGTGGTCGGGATGAACCCGACGGTGCCTGCCATCCTCGACGAGCTGGTCCAGGCCGGGGATCAGGTCGTCCTCGTCGCCGACGTCGACCCGGCCAGCGTGCGCGCCGAGGTGCACGTCATCCGCGGCGACCCGACTCAGCCCGCCGCCATCGCGTCGGCCCGGCCGCAGGGTGCCAGGCAGGCCCTGATCACCGGATCCACCGACGGCGACGTGCTGGTCAGCGCCGTGCTGCTGCGCAAGCAGGCGCCCGACCTGCCGATCGTGGCCCTGGTCAGATCCCCGTCGGTCCGCGAGGCACTGCGTGAACTCGGCATCCGGCAGACGATCTCCTCCGCCGAGCTGATCGCCCATACGCTGGCCAAGAGCCTGGAGGCGCCGCATGCCGCCGATATGCTCACCGAGCTCGTGGAGTCGGATCAGCATTGCCTGACCGAAATCGAGGCTGACGAGGCCACCGTCGGCCGGCCGCTCAGCGCGATCAGGGACGAGCGGGCCGGGCTGGTGCTCGGCCTGGTACACGACGGCAGGTTCCTGCTGGGCATCGGTGAGGACCCGGTCGTCGCCGCCGGGGATCAGCTGCTGCTGGCCGAGCCGCTGCCTTAGCTCCGCCGCCTTAGCTCCGCCGCCTTAGCTCCGCTACCTTGGCTCCGCTACCTTGGCTCCGCTACCTTGGCTCCGCTACCTTGGCTCCGCCGCCTTAGCTCCGCTTAACTCGGCGGCAGCTCCGCCTTACTCGGCGGCGTGGCAGACCGCCTCGACGTTGTTACCGTCCGGGTCGCGGACGAACGCACCGTAGTAGCTGGGGTGGTATTCCGGCCAAAGTCGCGGCTCGTGCAGCACCTGCGCCCCGGCGCCGGTGGCCGCTTCGAAGAAGGCCAGGACGGCTGACCTTGTTGTCGCCGTGAACGCGATGTGCGACTCGCGGAATCCCTCGCCGCTGGTCCGGGGGCCGATCCAGAACTCCGGCTTGGGCGGGACGCCGTAGCCAATGACCACCCCGAAGTCCATCACCCGGCTACCGCCAACGGCAGCGAGCACTGCGTCATAGAAGGCTGCGCTGGCAGTCGGGTCAGCGCACTGAATGGAGAGATGATCGATCATGCGGCCATCCTGGCCCGCGGCTTGCCGAACCCGAAGCACCGACGCGGGTTGCGGGCCATGGATTCCCACATCACGGCGACAACCAAGACGCAAGGCGTGAATCCATCAAAACACTAGGCCGGATTCCGGTCTACCGGTTGACGATATATCGGAATCCGAGTTACTGTGCTCACATGTTGACCGCGGAGCAGGCTCACGCCGTAGCCGCCGCTGGCGCGCCGCTGACTCCGCCGGAGCCGACTCCGCGAGGCCCGGCGCCGCTGTCGTTGCCTCGGCGCCTGGCCGTGGCTGCCAGCCTGGTGGCCCTGCTGGCCGGCTTCATCGCGCTGGTAGTGATCTTCCAGCCGTTTGCGGACGCGGCCGGCGGCTGTGGCGGCGGCTGAGCCGTCGGCCGGGCTAGCCACACCGGACGGGCAGCCAGGCGGGCACGGACAGCCCACCACGGTCGGCCTGCCGCCGCGCGCCGGATGGGCCGACCAGGCCGGACAGCCGCCGCAGTCCGGAGATGTCGGCCGGGCCGGACAGCCGCTCCGGGTCGGCGAGGTTGCGCATGCCGGACGGGCGTGGCTGTGGACCTGCTTCGTCCTGACCGCCGGTGCTCTAGCTGTCGCTGTGCTCCTCGCGCCGCCCGCATCGGCGTCGCCAGGGCGTGGTCTGGCCTGGCTGCTCTTCACCGGCTCATCGGCGCACGTCGCTGCCACCGGATGGCTGTTCACCCTGCCCAGCGTCCGGGCTTACGCGCGGCAGCATCGGGTCCGGTGCTGCTGTGTGCCAGTCGGCCTGGTAATCGTCGCGGCCATCACCGCGGCGATCATCCCGGCTGCGGCGTTCCGGTGGCTGCTGCTGCCCTATTTCGGCTGGCAGTTCATCCACTACTGCAAGCAGAACATCGGGATGGCGGCGCTGGCCGCCTCCTCCCATCGGGTGCCGCCGCTGAGCAAGTCCGAACGGTGGCCCCTGCTGCTCGCTGGCTGCGCGGCCGTGGCCAGGCTGGTGGCCGAGCCGCGTCTGCTCGGACTGCGGGTCGACCCAGGCTTGGCGGGAACCTTCCCGCTGGCTGCAACCGTCTTCGCGATCGCCGTCGCGGCCGGCCTCGGTACCCTCGCCCGCCGGGCCGCCGCCGACCGGCCGCCCGGGTTCTGCGTGGTCTACCTGACCTCGCTGCTGTTCTCGCTCCCGGTCTTTGTCTTCGCCTCGCCGTATGCCGCGGTCGGCGGCATGACGGTCGCCCACGGCTTCCAGTACCTGCTGCTGGTCGGGCTGATCGCAGGCGCAGGCCCGGCGGGCATGCCGCGGCTGGCCAGACTCGCGGTAGCTGGCAATATCGCGCTGATCGGCGGGGCAGCATTGAGCGCTGCATCGCACCTGCACAACGCGGACCCGGCCGGGCGCCTCATCTTCGGCGGCTACCTCGGCGTGGTGATGGCTCATTTCGTGATCGACGCGGGGTTGTGGCGGATGCGCGACCCGCTGGCCAGGCAGTTCCTGGCCAATTACCTGTCGTACCTAATGCCAGCGCGAGTCGCGCCAGCCAGATCGCAGACAGTTGGTGCGGCTGGCCCGGCTTCGGCTCCATGATCGTGGAGAGTTGTATGCAAAATACGCACGGAACTTTCCACGATCCTGGAATCGGGTCGGACAAGACCGGGCTGGCCGCATCATTTCGCCTACCGATCGATCGTCAACCGATATAGGATGCGCCCATGACCAGATCAGACCAGGCAGCCGATGACACCGGCGGTCTCGGCACTCTCGGCCGGTCATCGGGCCCGGCCAGCCTGATCCTCTCCAGCCTGGCCGACGGCGCCAAGCACGGTTACGCCCTGACCAAGGACATCGAGTCGTTCGCCGGAGTGCGGCTCGCGCCGGGCACGCTCTACGAGGCGCTCAGCCGACTGGAAGCACACGGCCTGATCGAGTCAATCGAAAGCGAGGACCGGCGCCGGCCCTACCGGCTGACCGCCGCCGGCGCCACAGCGCTGAACGTCTATCTGCAGGGCCAGCGCCACGTCGCCGACGTGGGCCTGCACCGCCTGGCCAGCAGCTGGGGACTGGCATGACCGCGGCGCCGGCCGGGCAGCCCGCGGCCGACGAGCCGCGAGCCGAGCAGCCGAAGCCGCAACGAGCCGAGCAGCGCCGAGCCGTCGTCCAGCCGTCCGGTGCCGACCTGCCGCCCCAAGCCGTCGCGCAGCGTGCTCGGCGGCTGCTGCGCTGGTACCCGAGCAGCTGGCGGGCCCGCTACGGCGACGAGTTCACCGAACTGCTGATCGCGGACCTCCAGGAGCGGCCGCGCTGCTGGCGGCGCACCGCCGATGTGGCCCGCAGCGGCCTGCTCGCCCGGCTGGCGGGCGCGGGCCTGACTAGCTATCCGCTTGAGCCCGCAGCGGCGGCCCGCGCCGGACTGGCCACCATGGCCTGTGCGGCCGCCGCGTTCCTGGCGGTTGGCACGGCGATGAACTCGCAGCTGGCGATCGGGTTCCAGTGGTCGGACCCCGGCAATCATGACGTAACGCTAGCCCTGGCCCTCATGTCCGGCGCCCTGGTGATCTTCGCCGTGCTGGCTCTGCTGGCCGCCGTCCCGGTGGCCTGGACCGCGATCTGCGCCGCAGTCCGCGGGAACGGCCGGCAGTTCGGCCGGCCGGCGCTGCTGATCGCCGCCGGGGCGCTGATCCTGGTCGTGGGTGGCCGGCATTTCGGGAACGGCTGGCCGGGCACCGGCGGGCACTGGTGGGCGGCCCATGGTCTGGTACCCAGCGGGGTGGCGGCGTTCGGCTGGGCTACCACGATGTCGATCACGTCGTACTGGGCGCACCCGGCGATGCTGGCCGCGTTCCCGCTGGCTGAACGGGTCTGGATGGTGCTGAGTCCGGCCGCGGCGGCCTGCCTGATCACCGGCGCGACACAGTTGCTGCGGCGGACCGAGCTGTCGCCCCGAGTGTTTCGTTATGAAACATGGCTGGCAGGCGTGGCTGCGGCGAGCATGGCTGCCTTCCTCGGCGGGGCGCTGTGCTGGGTGACAGCCGGCGGTGCCGGGCCGCAGCGGCTGTTCCACGTCGGCACCATCGACGTGGCCGGGCTGGCCGTGCTGGCGATCACACTGGTCGCCGGGTGGCAGGCCGCACATCGGGCCCGGGCCGCCGGGCGAGCTGCCCTGGCGGTGCGGCCCCGGTGACCGGGTCGGCGACCGGCCGGTGAGCGCGGCTGCGGCCGGCGGCTGGACGCGCCGCCGGGTACTCAGCGTCGGCCTGGGCGGGCTGGCTGGCGTAACCGTCGCCGGTGCGGTCGGCATTGAACTGGTCGCGCACGGCGTCCTGCCCGGCAAGCAGGTCCTCGACAACCTGGACGGTGCCTGCGCGGTGCCGATGCCGCCAATGGAATTCGGCACGCCGGGGCCGTCGTCATCCGGCAGCTTCTACTCCGCTGCCCGGCAGCGGCGGGTCGGCTACACGATCGCGTACCCGCCTGGTCACCGGCCGGGCAGCGAGCTCCCGCTGATCATCGGGCTGCACGGATTCGGCGCCAATCACCGGAACGTGCTCGCCCGGATGTCACTGGCTCAGGCGCTGGCGCTGAAGGCAGGCGGCCGGCCGCTGCCCCCGATGGCGATGGTGGCGGCCGATGGCGGCCCCGGGTACTGGAACCCGCATCCTGGTGACGACCCGATGGCGATGGTGATCGACGAGCTGATCCCGATCTGCCAGCGGCTCGGGCTCGGGCGTGCGCCGCGGCGAATCGGGACGCTCGGCGTGTCCATGGGCGGGTACGGGGCCATCTTGTTCGCCGAGAAGTACCCGTCGCTGATCTGCGCAGTCGCGGCGATCGGCCCGGCGATCTGGACCAGCTATCCGCAGGCCCGCGCCGCCAATCCGGGTGCCTACGCCTCGGCTGCGGCGTTCGCCTGGGCCGATGCGGTGACGCACGCCGCCGCGCTGACCGGAATCCCGGTGCGGGTGGCGTCCGGGCTGAGCGACCCGTTCTGCCCCGGAGTGCGGACCCTGGCGAAGGCGCTTCCGCCCGGCTCCGTGGTGGACATCTCCAAGGGCTGCCACGACGGCTCCTTCTTCCTGGCGCAGCAGCCCCCGTCACTGGCCTTCCTCGGCCAGCACCTCAGCGGGTAGCTGGCAGAGCTGCGCGCTCCGGCCTCGAGGCCGTCCGCGGGTCAGGTTCCGCAGCCGCGGACCTGGCAGGTGAAGATCAGCCGAATCGGCCTGGTGGCAGCCGACGATGGCCAGAGGTTCACCAGGGCCCGGTCGCCCGGCAGCAGCATGAAGCCCAGGTAGTAGTCCGTTACCAGGCCATTCGGGCCCGCTGGCGTACCGCGCGGGCACGACGCCAGCGTCAGCCCGGTGACGCCGTCCCGCAACGAGTAGCTGCCTGCCTGGTCGAATCCAGTCAGCAAGCGGAAATACGACTGCGATGCGGGATCAACTTTGAGCACGGCGGTGGCACCGAAGTCGACTTCCACGATCATCACGCCCACCCAGGGCTGGCGGCTGCCGCTGGGGTGGACGACCGGCTTCGAGTAGGAGCCGCCGTCATGAACGTAGCCGTGCGGACGGTCGTAGACGAACCACACCGGGCCGGCTGCCAGGCTTCCGCTTTGCCAGTTCGTAGGCAGCTGGCCCCAGTTGGCTGAGGCGCACCCGCGCAGGACCGTGCCAGACCGGGCGGTCGGCGACGGGGCCGGGCTGGACGTGGCCGGAGCGGGCAGGTGGCCCGCTGGTACTTGGCCGACCGGCGCGGTACGCAGTTCGTGGGCAAGTGCCGGAACGGCGACCGCAACCGCGACGACTGCGGCGGCTGAGGCGGCACCCAATCGCCTGACGTGCCTGCGATGCCTGCGGCGGATTCCTGCCAGTAGGGTGGCCGACAGCTGCTGGCCCGATCGCTGCTCGGCTGAACGCTGCTCGGCCGACCAGCGCTCGGCCGCAGCGTGCATCGCGGCACGCAGCCGGCGCTCAATGTCGTTCATGGGCGTACCGCATCTTCCTGGGAACCGGTTTCCGGATCGTCCGATGACCCGGCCACCTCGCGCAGCCGGGCGAGGGCACGGGAGGCCTGGCTCTTGACCGTGCCGGTGCTGCAGCCCATGACGGCGGCGGTCTGCGCTTCGGAGAGATCCTCGAAGTAACGCAGCACGAGCACCGCCCGCTGCCGCGGCGGCAGCGCGGCCAGGGCCCGCAGCAGCAGGTCCCGGTCGGCGGACTGGCCGACCTGATCAGCCGCCACCGGGCTGGCCGTATCGGGCATTAACGGTGCCTCAGGACGCCGGCGCAGCCGCCTGCCTCGGTCGACCGCCGCGTTGACCAGCATCTGGCGCACGTATGGCTCCGGGCTGCCGTTGCGGATGATCCGCGGCCAGCGCCGGTAGGCACGCTCAAGCACGTCCTGGAGCAGATCCTCGGCTTCCGCCCGGCGGCGGTCAGTCAGCAACAGCGCCAGAGTCAGCAGCCGGGCAGACGCGGCGGTGACGAACCCCTCGAACGAGGGGCTTGTCCCGCCGACGAAGCCGGCCCGGTCATTCGTGCTCACCATGCTCCTCGCCACGCTCGCCACGTACTCTTGCACGATCCGGCGAGCGGGAAGGTTGCCTCCTGCGGCGAACCAAGACCGCGGAGAGATCTCAGCAGCAGTTACTGAAAGATCTCCACGCCGCTGGGGGCGGTCGGGGCACCGGCCCGGGCGGGGCCGGGGCGCGGCCGGGGCGCCGGCCCGGTCGCGGCCTGGGCGCGGCCGGGGCACCGGCCCGGTCGCGGCCTGGGCGGGGCCGGGGCGCGCGGCCGGGGCGCCGGCCCGGGTGGTCGGCTGCCGCGGCGTTGTTACGCCTAGGTCAGGGCGGACGAAGCCGGCTCGGCGAGCTGCGCGATCAGCAGCTCGGCGATCTGCGCCGCGTTGAGTGCCGCACCCTTGCGCAGGTTATCGCCGCAGACGAAAAGGTCGAGCGCATGGCGATCGTCCTTGCTCTGCCGGACCCGGCCGACCCAGGTCGGATCGGTCCCGACCACGTCGGCAGGCGTCGGGTATTCACCGTGTTCAGGCCGGTCGGCGAGCATCACACCCGGTGCGTGGCGCAGCAGTTCCTGCGCCTCCTCGCGGCTGACCTCACAGTCGAAGATCGCGTGCAGCGCGACCGAGTGCCCGGTCACAACCGGCACCCGGACGCAGGTGGCTGAGATCTTCAGGTCAGGCAGGCCGAGGATCTTGCGGGTCTCATCCCTGATCTTCAGTTCCTCCGACGACCAGCCATCCGGACGCAGCGAGCCGGCCCACGGAACCACATTCAGCGCCAGCGGCGCGGGGAACGGCCCCGAGTCGCCGACCGCCGTCCGGACGTCGCCCGAGCGCTGGCCCAGTGTCCTGTTGCCAGCCACCGCCTCGATCTGGTCGTAGAGCGCGTCGGTACCTGCCTGCCCGGCCCCGGAGGCAGCCTGGTACGAGGCGGCGATCATCTCGCGGAGCCGGTACGCCCGGTGCAGCACGCCGATGACCACGATCATGGACAGCGTGGTGCAGTTCGGCACCGAGATGATCCCCTTGGGCCGGTTGAGCGCCTCTTGGGGGTTGATCTCGGGCACGACCAGCGGAACCTCGGGATCCTGCCGGAACGCGCCCGATTTGTCGATCACGACGACACCGCGGTCCGCGGCGATCGGGGCCCACCGGGCCGACACCTCATCGGGCACGTCGAACATCGCGATGTCGACACCGTCGAAGACCGCCGCGGAGAGCGCGCGGACCTCGACCTCCTCGCCGCGAACGAGCAGCCGCCGGCCCGCCGACCTGGCCGAGGCGATCAGCCGGATCTCACCCCAGATGTCGGCCCTGGTGGACACGACCTCCCGCATCACGGTGCCGACGGCTCCAGTCGCGCCCACGATGGCGAGCACCGGCCGGTGGCTCATCCCCGACCCGCTGCCAGCCTGCGACCCGCCCGATTGCCGGTGGGTCACCTCCGGCTCGCTGCCCGCCTGCCACGCGCTCACCGGCCGGTCCCGCCGTAGACGACAGCCTCACCCTGCCCGGACTCCAGACCGAAGGCCCGGTGGGTGGCGCTCACCGCCGAGTCCAGGTCGGCCGCGTCCACCACAGCGGAGATCCTGATCTCCGATGTGGAAATCATCCTGATGTTGATGCCCGAGTCGGCGAGGGCGCCGAAGAAGTCGGCGCTGACCCCCGGATGCGACCGCATTCCTGCCCCGATCAGCGAGACCTTTCCGATCCGATCATCGAATACCAGCGACTCGAAGCCGATCTGATCCTGTGCGTCGCGCAGCGCCGCCATGGCGGCCTGGCCGTCCTGGCGCGGCAGCGTGAATGAGATGTCCGCCCGCCCGGTCGCCCGCGACGTGCTCTGCACGATCATGTCGATGTTGATACTCGCCGCGGCGATTACGCGAAAGATCGTGGCCGCGACGCCCACCTTGTCGGGCACCCCGTCGACGGTGATCGTCGCCTCGCTCCGGTCGTGCGCGACCCCGGTGATGATCGGCTGATCCATTCCGTTTCCTTCCGGTCCCGGGTCCGGCGCTACCGTGACCCAGGTACCTTCCTTGCTGCTGAATGACGACCGGACATGGATCGGCATGGCATAACGGCGCGCGTACTCGACGCATCTCGGCTGCAGGACCTTGGCGCCGCTGGCCGCCATTTCCAGCATCTCCTCGTAGCTGATCAGGGGAATCCGGCGGGCGCCTGGCACAATCCTGGGATCGGCGGTGAAGACCCCGTCCACGTCGGTGTAGATCTCGCAGGTCTGCGCGCCCAGAGCGGTGGCCAGGGCGACGGCGGTGGTGTCGGAGCCACCGCGGCCCAGCGTGGTGATGTCCTTGCTGTCGTGGGAGACGCCCTGGAAGCCTGCCACGATCGGAATCGCGCCGTCGCTGAGCGCTCCGGAGATCCGCCCGGGGGTCACGTCGATGATCCTGGCGTTGCCGTGGGTGGAGTCGGTGATCACTCCGGCCTGCGATCCGGTGAAGGACCTGGCTTCGAAGCCGAGGTTGGCGATGGCCATCGCCACGAGCGCCATCGAGATCCGCTCGCCGGCGGTCAGCAGCATATCCAGTTCGCGCCCGGGCGGCAGCGGGCTCACCTGCCGGGCCAGGTCATGCAGTTCGTCCGTGCTGTCACCCATCGCCGAGACCACCACGACGACCGAGTGACCGGCCTTGCGGGTGGCCACGATCCGCTGCGCGACGCGTTTGATGCCATCGGCGTCGGCAAGCGAGGACCCACCGTATTTCTGCACGATCAGGGTCAAGCGCGCCGCTCCTCGCCAGGTGCCTCGGACGGATCAGGAAGATCGAGTCTACCGGGGTTCACGGTGGCCGGGCTCAGGACCGGCCCGGGCCGGGGACCAGCAGGCTCAGGACGGCAGGTGCTCGTCGGCGACGTCAAGCCGACTGTGCGCGACCACCGCGTGCAGCGCACGCAGCGCCGCGCCGCCATGGGTTCCCCAGTGATTCACGTATGAGTACTGCCACCACCACAGTGCCTCAGCCGCCCGGCCAGCCTGGTAGTGCCGCAAACCGTGAATCAGGTCCGCGGCGACCGCCGCCAGGTCATCGGACAGCCGGAATGCGATCGGCTTGGTGTCCAGATAGGGGTCGAAGAGCTCGGCGTACTCATCGCAGCCGGCCAGCTGCGCCGCCAGGCCGACGCGAAGACCATCCAGATCCGGGTCAGCACCGACGTCCGGCTCTGCGTTTCCAGCCGGTATCACGTCCCTGCTGGCGCCGAGCTGCGCTCCGGCGAGCATCACCTGCGCGACCTCGAGCAGGAGCAGCGAAACTACCTCATCGCCCCCCTCGCCGCGGCCGAGCGCGGCCAGGACGTCAAGGAAGTCCCGCGCATCGCCGGCCACGCGGTCAGCGAGCGGCCGCCAGTCGCCGACGACGTCACCGGACCCGGCGGGCTCCGCTGCCTGCCCGTTCACCGTGCGCCCGCAGCCCACGGCTGACTGCCTGGACCTAGCAGCTGGCTGCCTCGGCCTGGCAGCTCGCCGCCCTGACCTGGCAACTCGCCGCCCTGGCCTGGCAGCTGGCTGCCTGGACGTGCTCGGCTAGACATCGATCGTCCTCCGCCCTTCGAACGCGCGCCCTAGCGTCACCTCATCGGCATATTCAAGGTCACCGCCAACCGGCAGCCCGCTGGCCGGCCTGGTTACCCGCAAGCCGAGCGGCTTGATCATCCGGGCCAGGTAGGTAGCGGTTGCCTCGCCTTCCAGATTCGGATCGGTTGCCAGGATCAGCTCGGTGATCGTCCCATCGGAGAGCCGGCTCATCAGCTCCCTGATCCGCAGGTCCTCGGGCCCGATCCCGTCGATCGGGCTGATCGCGCCGCCAAGGACGTGGTAGCGGCCGCGGAACTCCCTGATCTTCTCGATCGCGGCTATGTCCTTGGGCTCCTCCACCACGCAGATCACCGAAGGATCGCGGCGGACATCGCGGCAGATCCGGCACTCGTCGTCCTCGGCGACGTTGCCGCAGATGCGACAGAACCTGACCTTCTCGATCACCTCGATCAGGGTGGCCGCGAGGCGGCGCACATCGCCCTGATCGGCGGTCAACAGGTAGAACGCGATGCGCTGGGCACCCTTCGGGCCGATGCCGGGTAGCTGGCCAAGCTCGTCGATGAGGTCTTGGACAATACCTTCGTACACCTCAGCGACCGTCCGGGTCGGTCGGCCGGTCCTGGCTATCCGGGTCACTCTGGTCACTCGCGTCATCCGAGCCGGTGGCACTCGAGCCAGTGGCACCCAACTCGGTGGCGCCCAAGCCGACTGTGCCCGAGCCAGCGGCACCCGAGTCGGCGGCACCTGGCACTCCTGACAGGCCCGGGATGCCGGACAGGCCTGGAATGCCCGGCAGTCCTGGCAGTCCAGGAATGCCGCCGGCGCCTCCGCCGGGCCCGGTAGCCAGCGGGCCCATCATCTGTTCCTGCAGATCTGCGATGGCGCCGTAAGCGGCGCGGCAGGCAGCAAGGACCAGGTCAGCCAGCGTCTGGGCAGTCTCCTCCGGATCGCCCGAGTCGATCGCGGCCGGCGAGATGACCAGCTCGACAAGCTCGCCCTGCCCGTTGACGGTCACTGTCACCAGGCCACCGCCTGCCGTGCCCAGGACCTCGGTGTCGGCCAGTTGCTGCTGCGCGTCCATAAGCTGGCTCTGCATTTGCGCCGCAGCAGCGAAGAGCTGCTGGATGTCTAGCCCGCCGGGTTCCACGCCGCGTTCACCTGCCTTCCGACTGCATGACCTGATCCACAAGCCATGAGATTGTCGACGGCACGGATCGCCAGGATTGGCCTTGCCGCTGTTTAGAGCCTACGGCTAACCCGGATGACTGGCACTACGGCGGGCCGACGCCGATGCCGGTTCAGGTCTCGGTGATCTCCTGGATCATTCGGCCGCCCAGGGCCTGCTCAATCAGATCCGTCCCGGTCAGCGCTTGCGCAGCGTCTTCCCCTGGGGGCACGGCATCAGTCAATGGCCGCGGATCGTCCGGAAGAACATGGCTGGCCGACCGGTTCATCCTCGTGTTATCGGTTCGCGGGTTGTTCGCGGCATGCGGCTGGCTCGCGGCCCGCGACTGGCTGGCAGCTTGCGGCCTACCCTGTGCCCCCGCCACCGGGCCGACATGGGCGCTTTCCGAATTACCGGACGGGCTTCTGCCAGCCGCGCCAGCTGGCCCGCTGCCAGCGCTGCCACCACGGGATCCACTAGCTCTGGCGACCTGGCCGGCGCCGGTCCCGCTGGCCGGTGCGCTGGAGGCGGCTGAGCCGGTTCTGGCGTTGGGGGGGCCGCCGTCAGGGTCGGTTCCGCCGTCTGGAGCGGTGCCGGACCCACCGTCAGGCGCGTTGCCGGTACCACCGGCCGACACGGTGCCGGCTCTGCCGTGAGCAGCGGCGCCGGTTCTCCCGGCACTGGCAGTGCCGGATCTGCCGCCAGGCGCGGTGGGCGGGTCGCCGGTACCTCCCGCCGCATCCGACGTTGCTCCGGCGGCCCCGCCCCACTGGCCTTCCGCCCGGTCGGTGTCCGCGGCCCCCGCACCTCCCCCGGTCGCTCCGCTCGCGCGACCGGCACCCTGATTGCTCGCGACGGCCCCCTGCCCGCTGGCCGGCTGCACTGAGGTCCGCATCACCAGGTGACTGCCGAGCGTCGACAAAATCACCTCGCCGAGTATCTGGTCGTAGCCGCTGCTCAAGAAGCCCTTGGCGTAGCCCTCCCCGTCGAATGACAGCGTCAGGACATCGCCTGCCACCGACTCCACTGTCGCGTTGCCGAGCAGGATCCAAGCCACCTTGCTTACTTCTCTGACCGATTCGAGCACGTCCGGCCAGCGATCACGCAGCCTGGCGGTGTCCAGCGCGACCGGCTGGCTGCCCGATGCGGGCGGTGGCACCTCCGCGGGTGCCCTGTCAGCGGCCTGGTCGGCCGCTGGAGGAGCAGCGTCCCGCGTTTGCGCCGGTCGGTGGCCCGATGCTGACGAGCCTGCGCCGGGCTGACTCGCCGGATCGCGGATGGCACCGTGTGCCGCGTCCGCTGGCACATCGCGAGCCTGGCCTCGGGCCCGGCTTGGCGCATCCGGGGCAGCGCTCGCTCGTCGTTCCAGCCGCTCGACCCTGGCCGCCAGGTCGCTCTCGCCGGCCGTCACGGCTGGCAGCAAAACCTGTGCGCACATCAGCTCGAGCAGCAGCCGGGGCGAGGTCGCTCCGCGCATCTCCACCAGGCCGGCGCTGACCGTCTCCGCGGCCCGAACCAGCCGGTCCTGGCCGAACTCGGACCCCTGCTTGCGCATCCGCTCCAGCCGGTCCTCCGGCACATCGAGCAGGCCGGATACTGCGGCATCGGGAACGGCGGCGAGCACGATCAGGTCGCGAAGCCGGTCAAGCAGGTCCGCGGCGAAGCGGCGGGGGTCATGGCCGGCCTCTACCACCCGGTCGATGGTGCGGAAGATCGCCGCACCATCTGCGCGGGCGAAGGCCTCGGCTATCTCGTCGAGCAGCGCGTCGTCGGTGTAACCGAGCAGCGCAATGGCGCGGTCATAGCGCAGGCCGGAGTCATCTGCCCCGGCCAGCAGCTGGTCAAGGACCGACAGCGAGTCCCGCACCGATCCCGCGCCTGCCCTGATCACCACCGGAAGGACGGCCGGCTCGTAGGCGACGCCCTCGGCCCTAAGGATCTCCTCAAGCAGCTCGCGCAAGATGGCAGGCGGGACTAGGCGGAACGGATAGTGATGCGTCCTTGACCTGATGGTCGGGATGACCTTCTCGGGCTCCGTGGTGGCGAATACGAACTTCAGATGCGGCGGCGGCTCCTCGACCAGCTTCAACAGGGCGTTGAAGCCGCCGCCGGTCACCATGTGCGCCTCGTCGATGATGTAGATCTTGTAGCGCGCCGAGACCGGCGAGTAGAAGGCCCGCTCCCGAAGGTCTCTGGCGTCGTCGATGCCGCCGTGCGACGCTGCGTCGATCTCGATCACGTCGATGCTGCCCGGGCCCGAGGGCGCCAGAGCCACGCAGGACGCGCAGACACCGCATGGATCGGGAGTCGGCCCGTTCTCGCAGTTCAGCGAACGGGCCAAGATCCTGGCGCTCGATGTCTTGCCGCATCCGCGCGGCCCGCTGAACAGGTACGCGTGATGCACCCGGCCGGTGCGCAGCGCCTGGCGGAGCGGCTCGGTGACATGTTCCTGGCCCTTGACCTCAGCGAAGGTAGCGGGCCGGTAGCGGCGGTAGAGCGCCAGCGGAGCATCGGGCACCACTGGCCTGACCGAGTCCCGATGGCCAGCAGCCTGGCCGGAGCTGGAGACGTCGCCTGCCATGACCTCATCCTCACCGGGGAGGGGGAGGACCCCTCGCACACCCGCCAGAGCCCGCGTACCCTTGCTGCCTTCCGGCCCTGGGGGAGTTGGCGGGGTAAACGCCGTGCGAGGGGTCTGCCACCCAGTCTAGTCAGCCAGGCGGTCGGCCCGTGCGCCGATGGGCTCAGGGCCGACCAGACCGACCCGATCGCACCTGCGTCCGCCTGCGGCCAGCTGCGGTGATGTCGCACCGGCTCGTCACCCACGGCAGACAAGGGAATCCGGGTCGGACCTGCCACCGCGAGTCGGTAGGCTGGCCGGCGGAGGATTCGCCTAGTGGCCTAGGGCGCACGCTTGGAAAGCGTGTTGGGGGCAACCCCTCGCGAGTTCGAATCTCGCATCCTCCGCTCCTTGGATCTGCGAGAACTCGTCAGCGCGCTGATCGCGCTCGGCTACCTGAAACGCCGCTGGTCTCAGTTTTAGTCTCGACGTTCCCGGTGGTCTCTCCGCACCTCCCTTCCGTGGCCATGGAGTCCGGGCCGGCGATCCCGGCGTCGGCCGCGTTTTGTGGCGGATCAGCCAAGCAGTGTGTGTGGTGTTATGCCAGGATATTGTCACTGAATTTGGGTAGCTGCTTTCGAGGAGCATTCATGCGAAGGTCCCAGGTGGCAACGCGTGCAGCCGCCGGTGCCGCGATTGGCGTTCTGGCACTCGCTACCGCCGTGCCCGCGCTCGCCGGGCCGGCCAGCGTGCCGGGCTGGCGGCTCGCATATGGCAGCGGCCGCGTATATACGAGCGTTCTCGCGACCGGCAGGCACGAGGCCTGGGCCTTCGGGTTCACCGGCCCGAATGGCGGCCCCTGGCAGAAGGGCACGATTTCGGCCGTGCACTGGACCAGGGGCAAGTGGCAGCCGACTCCGCTGCCACCTACCGTCCGGAACATGATCTTCGCGATCAGCGCCTCGTCCGCCGGCAACGTCTGGGCCGTCGCCAACTTCGGCGGCTACGTGCTGCGCTGGAACGGCTCGCGCTGGTCAGTCGCCAAGCATGTGACCGGCGGGACTACGGGCCTGTCCGCCTTCTCCGGGATCACGGCGATCGACCGCAAGGACGTCTGGGTCTTCGGCGGGGGCGGCGGCGCCGGGATCCCGGCCGGCCTCGGCACCTACCATTTCGACGGGAGCCGGTGGCACCAGGACGCGGCGGCGACCGCCGACATGCTGCAGGTGGCCAGCGCTGCTTCCGCTTCCGACATCTGGGCTCTCGGTGGCTTTTCGCAAGCCACGGCGATCTACCATTTCAACGGCAAGTGGTCGCGAGTGCACGCCAGCGCGCTGGCTGGCCTGGCATTCAATGACGTGGCCACGGCACCGGGCTTGGTCTGGGTGACCGCCGAGGCTGGCCACACCGCGACGGCCAAGTCGTGGTTGCTGCGGCTGCGGAAGGGGCGCTGGGCGAAAATGCAGCTGCCGTGGCCGGTCCAGTTGCTTGCCGACGTGCGCCCGGACGGATCGGGCGGGGCCTGGATGACGGCGTACTCCGGCACCGGGAGCTCGTTCAAACTATGGCTGATCCACCGGACCATGAGCGGCCGCTGGCTTCGGATTCAGGCCCCTAGTGCGACCATCACGCGGTTCCCCGGCGACTCCGCCTTCCTCGCCGCGAGCTCCAACGGCCTCTGGGCCCACGGTCGCATTTAGCGATTCGGATCCACGCGGTGCCGCAGGCAACGGCGGCCAGCCTCACACTGCCGTCCCCACAGCACTGACCATGCCGACGACGCAAGCGGCGTCCGCCTGGCGCCGCACCAGGCACCGCCATGGAACTGGTCCCGGGCCGAGCGATACCCGTAGTCACATGTGATGGGCTAGGCGCCCGGCACTAGGGTTCTGGCGGCATGAAGGGCTCTGGCATCGACGTCGGTGATCCTGGCCAGGTCACCGACCAGCGTGATGCCGAGGTGGGCGGCTGCCCAACTCTGCACTGCCGTCGTCACCGGCACGAGCGAGACGGCCTGCGCGCACCGGTAATCGGTGACTGCCACCGCGATCTCGAGCCGGTGCAGCGAACTGGTAGGCCCTTGCTGCTTGTACTGGCCAGCGAACCAATTCCAGGCGTCAAACGGCGCCGCGTACTGATATCCGCTCCTGGCCATGCACTGAGACCACTTGCCGACGACTGCCACGAACCTGGGATTCGCTTCAACCAGCGAAGCGAGGTCGTTTGTAATGAGCTCTGCCCCGTTGCTTGACCAGATCCAGTTAGCGACTGACCCGTATATGCTCCGGACGGCGGCTCCCTGGCAGCCAGCCGACGGGATAGACGTCTGGGTTCCGCCTGGGAGGGTTATGTTGACGCTGCTGCTTTCTGGCCCTATCCACGCCACCATGTAGCTGGCAGATGCCGCACCTGACAGGGAGTCGACATACAGTTGCTCCGGGACGTTCGGCGGGCTCGCCGTCCCATGGCCGCTCCGCGCCTCCTGCAGTGCTACGGCGTAAGCACCGTAGCCATTGGACTGGCGGTCGGCCAGGCTGCGGTATGGCGGGAGTTCCGGCAGGGTCTGAGCTGTCGCCGTCGCGACGTCCTCA
>Ga0208565_1000546_pt1 | contig 27029 bp, 22 predicted proteins | sample Sb_taG_7_FD_187706 | JGI IMG/M metagenome (GOLD analysis project Ga0208565, IMG submission 187706) | Peat soil microbial communities from Weissenstadt, Germany - Sb_50d_2_FS metaG (SPAdes) (version 2) | ecosystem: Environmental > Terrestrial > Soil > Wetlands > Peat | place: Germany...
GGGTTCGTGGCGGCCAGCCACGCCGACTGGCTACTGCTGGCCGCCTGCGGCGTCATCGTCTTCGTGCTCGGCCTGGTCACGACCAGCCAGTGGGCGCTAGACACGGCCGCCCGCACCGCCGCCACGTTCGAGGGCGCCGAGCCGAGAGCACAGGTCATGACTGGTTAACAAGCGAGGTTGGTCAAAACTCCGCAATAGCTTCCTGCTCAGGCCGGATAGGACGCCGTACAAGACACCATCCCGGCTCTCCCGTATCCTCCCGCCGATCAGCGCGGCTCCTGCAGCACGAACATATGCTGCTCGATGGCGTGTCTGGTGGAAGGACGCCGTCGATGGTTCCGGGGGCTCGGCGTCGTCCGTGAATACGATGGGACAATCCTGCGGCTCCTCGTCGCCGGGGACTGCAACGTGTGACAAACCCAGCTCGGCTAGTGCCTTGGCGACAGAATCCACCTGGGGCAAACCGGCCAGCCGGTCCCGCCATTGCGCGAGGTCGCGCAGCCACTGATGCACGAAGGATACAAAATCCTCGGCCGCTAGGTTATAGCGACGGGCTCTCGCTTCCGTAACCGACAATAGTGCGTCAGCGATACAGCTATCCGGCGGACGCTCGAGAAGGCGCCTTGTTATCTCAGTCAAGAGCCTCTCACGACGTTGGAGAACTGAGTGCCAGAACGAAGAATCTATCGCCTCAGCCCAGAACGACGCCTCCGGGAAACTCAGATCTCTCTTATGATGAATCAGCCAGAGCAGTCCTTCACCCAGAATGTCACCGAACTCTTCCAGCAACGCACGCACTCGGCTCGCAAACGGAGAATAAGCAAGCTGTTCAACTTCACCGCCCACGGCCGCCGATCCCGCACATAGGTGATTGAGGACGCAGAACCAATCCTCATGATAAATAGGCGGAAAGAATCCATTGAGGCGCTGCGGATCAACTAGTAGCGAGCCGCCGGAGATGAAGACATCTTGCTCCCACCCCGCAAGCCGCTTTGCGTGACCGATAACAGAGTTGTCCGGGTAGTTTCTTACTTGAAAACCGACAACTGGATACTTCCTAAGCAAGCTCGCAGCATTGGTCACCTTTTCTGAACTAAGATGCCCGATATCGTCGTCCAGGAAAAGAATCCTTGTCCATCCGCACATCTGTGCCAGCGCCAGGCCGAGGTTGCGCTTCCTGCTGATGTCGAGAGCGCAGTAGGAAACGGCTGCTGGATGTGAGTTGGTCTCGAAGGCGAGCAGGTCCAGTAGATTCTGCGGCAAGTGCGCCGGAAGGCCGACTACGGTTATATCGGGCTGCTCGAATTCTCGTCGGATGCTCGAAAGCTCATCGGCGGAGCGGTGCGAGTAGATCGCAATCAGCGGGCATCGGAGTTGCTCGGCAAGATCTGCGGCCGGCCTAAGCTGGTCTGCCTCCCTTATCGTCGGAACAATAATCGCATCGACTGTCGAGTCAGTAGCTACCGGCAGCGCTCCCCTTTGCGCTAGCGGAAAGCATAGCAGTTCCGCATGTGATAGATAGTGAAAAGGAAATGATAGATCAGTATCGCTATGCATGCTACGAGATTCCGCAAGCGCTATCAGCGTGTCAGTCACCAGCGCGGTCCCGTCTCGGCGGACCACTCGTACAGACGGACGCCGTCGAGCCATAGGTTAGTCGGCAGGGCAGTATTGTTTGCGACCGGAATATTCATCACAACACAGAATGCGCTAGTGTCGCCGAACGTCTCCTGCAGATAGCGCTCATTATCGTCTCGGACATGTGAATCAGTGAAGCATAGCGCGGCACCATGGACACCGCGGCTTGTGATTCCACTCAGCACGGTGACGGTCTTCTCGGGAATAATCGGATGCGGAACCCGTGCGATCAGGCCAACGTCTTGTGTCAGAACTTCACCAATGAGCAAAGACGAGAACTTACGCTTTTCCTCTCCTACTCTGCACTCGAAGATATAGGTTTCCCCTGTCTCCTGAGTGGTTGGCAAAGCGGTCGGCAAGACTATGTCTATGTTGTGAGCAAACCACGGCGTCGCTTTGCTAACCTCACGCCATGCTGCTCCGCCAACGATCACTAGATGGTTAAGAGCGAAATCTTGCGTGAGCTCGCCGGGCGACAAAAAACGTATCATGCTTACTGGGTTATCGGCTTTTACCTGCGCGAAGACCTCGATCAATGCGTCAAGATCGGCGAACCGGGCGTACTGGCTGTAGTGCTGGTGGGACGGATGGGCGTAGGGAGGCGCGTCGGGCGCCTCAGAATCGACGATGCTGACTGCCGTCCCGTCGAGAAAGTGCCAGATCGAACTCCGCTGTCCGGCTGAGGCCAACTCGCTTGCCCCAGCGGCTGTGCCCGTTGATTGAGCCCGCTCGCGCAGCGCCAGGAGTTCGTCGTACAGTTCGGTCCTCCGCTCTCGCTCCTGCTCCGTCAGCTCATCGTCGCGGAACAAGCGAGGCGCCCCTGAAGCGAATGACTGGCTGGTACAGAACAGCCGGGCGTACGCGGCAAGCCGCGGCGGTGGAGGCAGCCGACCCGAGCCCGGCTTTTCCCAGAGGGAGACCGCCGTGTCGCTGCCGCCTAGGACTCTGGCGAGTTGCTTCTGGGTGAGATGCTCCTGTTCACGGAGACCGCGTAGCCGCTCAGCCAGTAGCCGGGCCGGAATGGACGCATGGTCACTGTCTGCGACCATCTGGCCTCCACTCCGATACTTGTGTGAACGACGTGGCGAATGAGAAGACCTGCCCAGCTGAGGGATATCTGGTTGTACCATCAGCGGCCATCCTCGCGTGCCGGGCTCACCGTACCGTGACCGAAATTTTACCAAGATTTTCTTAGCTTTTCACGAGGCTATCAAGTTTTACGTTAAACCTGCGGGGAACGATGTAAATGTGGCCCAAAGTTTACGCAAAGGTGCATAAGCCCTGGTCAGAACCTTAGGCGACAGTGGGACGTTGGGGAGGCATCCGATGCATCTTCAGCCTTACCAGCCAGTCCGGCGACGGACCGCGCTCGCGTACACCGGGGCGGTGCGACCGGGGTCCAGATACGTCACCTCCTGCTTGGCCCCGCCTTGGCGACCGCCAAGGCGGCTGACGTGACAACGGCCGCTCAGGTCCGGCCTCTCGGCAGGAACCCGGCTTACCCGCCAGCCAGGCTTCCTGCGGCAAACGGTGGCGCACCCTCGCTGAATGGCAAGCGGCCACGCCGGGAAACGACGCTTCCGGTGCACCGGAGCATCCTCGCGGTTGACATCGAGGACTCCACCCGGCGAACCAATACCGTCAAGGAAGAGCTTCGCCATCTGGTCTACCAGCTGGTGCTGGAGGCCCTGGGCATCGCCGGGATCGACGACCACTACTACGACCCGTTCACCGACCGGGGAGACGGCGTCCTGGTCCTCGTCCGCCCGGCTGACGAATTCCCGAAGCCGCTCCTGATCAGCTGCCTGATACCCGCGCTCGCCAGGCTGCTCGCCGCGCATAACAGCGGCATCCCGCTGACCGAACAGCCGCGTGTCCTGCGCTTGCGGGCTGTCATTCACGCGGGAGAGGTGCACTACGACGGCAAGGGGTTCTTCGGTGAGGACCTCGATGTCGCCTTCCGGCTGCTTGACGCGCCCCGGTTCAAGGCCCAGCTGCGCACCGCGACGACGCCGCTGGCCCTCGTCGCCTCCGACTACATCTACCAGTCGATCATCCGTCACGGTTACGCCGGCATCGACGACGGGGAGTTCTTTCCGCTCGTGACCGTAACCGTCGGCGACCAGCGCAGGAAGGGCTGGGTGCATCTCCCGCGTACGGCGGGATACCCGGTAGTGATACCAGCGCAGGCCCAGGCTTGCTGACCCGCTGATGGCAGGCCGGCGCAGGCTACGTTTGCTGCGCGGCGATCTTCCGCAGGGCACCCGGATCGGTGATGGTGAGGTCCCGCTGGCCGGTCCGGATGATGCCCCGCCGCCGCCAGTTGCTGAGGGCACGCGTCACCGTGGCGCGCGACGTGCCGGCCATGCTGGCCAGTTCCACCTGCGTCAGCGGCATCGCGACATGGACCCCGCGGTCGGTCTGGATGCCGTGCCGGGCCGCCAGGTCGAGCAGGAGCCTGGCCAGCCGCTGTGCCCCGATGGTCACCGAACGGGTGCGCAGCATCGACTCCGCGTCGTTCCAGCGTCGCGTGACCATCCGCCGGTAGGCGTGGGCGGCCCCGACATGGGAGTCGAGGAACGAACTGAACTTCTCGTACGTCACGATCAGCGAGCGCACCGTGCCGATGGCCTGCACCGTGGCAGTCCGGTACCCCGTGGTCTCGCCGGCCACCTCCCCGACGGTGTCCCCGTGCCCGCGCAGCGCGAGCACCATCTCATGGCCGTCACTGGTCACGCCCAGGATCTTGACCCAGCCGTCCATCAGGATGAACACGTGGGTGGCCGGATCACCCTCGACGCACATCGTCGCACCGGGCGGGAAGACGGTAATCCGGCCGAGATCCGACAGGACGGCCCGCTCCTCGTCGGTGAGCAGAACCCAGAAACCCTGGGTAGGTCCGGTCTCATTCAGGTTCATATCACCGTAGGAGATCTCAGATGCCGGCGGCGGGGTCGTATCCGACACTGGTTCTACGATGAGCCATCCGGAGGCGGTTGACAAACTCGGAGCTAAGACGCGTCTTCCCGGCCCGCTAAGCCTGGGGGGAACGCTGCTCGGCGGGGCCGGGAAGAGCCGGGGAGGCAGGGGCAGCAGGCTGAGCCTCACGCCCCGAGAAGGACTGCCACGGTCCAGGCCAGGAAGCAGGCGACGGTGATGAGCGTCCAGGTGTCGGCTAGGTGCAGCCGCTCCCGGCGGATGCGGGCCGCGCCGAGCATCAGGTTCACCCGGGTCCAGGTCCAGACCGCCTCGCTGTCCTCGACGGTCGGCATGGTCAGCCACGACACCCGGGGATCGAGCGGCGCGCCCGTCAGCCAGCGGTGCTCGTTGAGCTGATCGAGCACCGGCCGGCTGGCCAGCAGCAGCAGTGCGGCCGCCCGGAGCCAGCACAGGATCACGCAGCCGAGCAGGCTGACGCCCACCACGCCGGCCAGTCCGGGGCGCGCTACGGAGGGCGAGAGCGCGGCCTCCAGGGCGATGCCAATCGTGAGCGCGCTCAGAACGCTTCCGCCCAGGAGCATGCTGCCCCGCGTGTTGCGGAGCAGCCCGGCCATCTCCGCGATGACGTCCTGGGCAGGCCCCCGATCTGGCGCCTCACGACCGGCATCGAGCTGATCGTCACCGAAGCTGTGTCGCCCACCCATTGTCTTCGCCGGTACAGCCAGGGTCACGGCCATCGCTTTCGCCTCCGTAGGTGCGCTATCCCTTCGAGATAAGCAAATCAGGCGAAACGGGGACGTGTTGTGCCACCCGAGACAGCTTGGACGTCTCATCTGACGCACGCCGGGAATCCGGCGCAATCGGCGGCTAACGGCAGCCGCAGGCCCCGCCGCAGCAGCCCCCGCCACCGGAGGGACCCGGCGCCCCGCCCGGGCGGCCAGAGGCGAGGCCGCCCACCGAGACCGTCGACAGGAGCTTCACCGTGTCGTCGTGACCCTGCGGGCAGGCGCACGGAGCCGAGGACTCGCTCATCGGGCGGTTCAGCTCGAACGTGTCGCCGCAGGCGCGGCAGCGGTACTCATAACGGGGCACGCCTTGTAGTCTACGCGCCGCGGCTTCGGGGCGCAGGAGCGCCATCCTGCCTGGCCACGGCGGGAGTGTCGACCGGAGAATCGGAGCGTGCCCCGTCCGCCCCGGCGAGCGAATCGCCGGCAGTGGGGGAAGGGCCACGTCCGTTCGGGCTCATGGTCTTGGCGCTGGGGACGGACGGTGCCTTGTCGTCGTAGTAGAACTGCTTACCGCGCAGCAGCGAGACCAGCGCGCCGGTCACCGACATGACCGCGGCGGCGGTGAAGACGATGACCAGGCCGTGGTGGAACGGCGCCGAGATCAGGTGCGGGAAGAACTGCCTGCCGGTGAGCACCGCGACGTTATGCGCGGGCAGCCGGGACAGCACGCCGGACGGGGCCAGCAGGTTCCGCACCGGGTTGTAGCCGAGCAGCGCGGCGAACATCGTGCTGACCGGTGGCAGGTGGCTGACCTGCGCGGCCACCGAGGCCGGCACGCCCTGGGCGGTCAGCCCCGCGGTGAGCGTCTTGGGCAGGGTCGAGGCCAGGCCGGCGATCATCAGCGAGAAGAAGATGCCGATAGACAGGGACATGCCGGAGTTCTGGAAGGTGGACCGCATGCCGGAGGCCGAACCCCGGTGCCTCGCGGGCACGGCGCTCATGATCGCGGAGGTATTGGGAGAAGCGAACAGGCCGGAGCCGATGCCGTTGCCGAAGATCAGCAGCGCGAACACCCAGTAGGAGAAGTCCACCGGGAGCAACATCAGCCCGACGAAGCAGAGCGCGGCCAGCAGCAGGCCAGAGGTGGCGAACAGCCGCGGCCCGTACCGGTCGGACAAGATGCCCGAGATCGGCCCGGCGACCAGGAAGCCCGCAGTGAGCGGCAGCATGTAGATCCCGGCCCACAGCGGGGTGACCACGAAGTCGTAGCCATGTAGCGGGAGCCAGATGCCCGCCAGCCAGATGACCAGCATGAACTGCAGTCCGCCACGGGCGATCGAGCCGAGCAGGCTGGCCGCGTTGCCCGCCGCGAACGCCCGGATCTTGAACAGGCTCATCTGGAACATCGGCTCGGCGATCTTCGTTTCGAAGACGCAGAACGCGATCAGCATCACGATGCCGCCGATCAGCCCGCCGATGATCCAGGGATTAGTCCAGCCGGTCGCGTGCCCGCCGTAGGGCTGGATCCCGTAGGTGATGGCGACCAGCAGCGCGCCCAGGCCGATCACGAACATGATGTTCCCGACCCAGTCGATCCTGGCGCGCCTGGTGGTCGCGATCTCGCGCAGGCTCTTGTACGCCCACACCGTGCCGAACAGCCCGATCGGCACGTTCACCCAGAACACCAGGCGCCAGTCCCACGCGGCGAGCAGGCCGCCGAGCAGCAGCCCGACGAACTGCCCGGAGATCCCGGCGATCTGGTTGACGCCCAGCGCCATGCCGCGCTTGTTGGCGGGGAACGCGTCGGTCAGGATCGCGGCCGAGTTCGCCATCAGCATCGCGCCGCCGAAGGCCTGCACGAACCGCCATCCGATCAGCCACATCGCCCCGCTCGAGCCGGTCAGCGGGTCGAGCGACAGCGCGATCGAGGCCAGCGTGAACACGACGAAGCCCAGGTTGTAGATCTTCACCCGGCCGAACATGTCGCCTAGCCGTCCCAGCGTCACCACACACACCGACTGGACGAGCAGGTACCCGAGGATCATCCAGAGCAGGTAGGTGATGTTGCCGGGGGCGAGCGGGTTCAGGCCGATGCCGCGGAAGATGGCCGGCATCGCGATGATCACGATCGAGGCGTCGATCGTCGCCATCGTCATGCTCAGCGTGGTGTTGGACAGCGCGATCCACCGGTACCGGTCAGGCCGCCCGCCGTTCGGCCGCGACCCGCCAGACGCACCGTTCAGATGTCCTGAGTCAACGCTTTGCCGCACGTTAACCCAGTCTACCGCCGAACACTTGCTTAATGGCAACTATTTATCTGGCTACCTGACCTGCTATGACCTCAGACGACTGGCTGGTCGTCAGCGCCGGAGTCCGAAGTGACGGCGGAGGCGGGGGTGCGCTCGAAGATGTAGTACACGGCGACCAGCGCGATCAGCAGGAACGCGGCGACGGCGTTGAACAGTGCGACGAGGATCGCGACCACGTAGACCAGCCCGCCCCCGACAAACCGCGCCCGTGCGGCCCAGTGCTTCTCCGGCGGCAGCGGCCGGTACACGCGCTGTCCGTGCAGCGTCCATTCGAAGATCGAGCTGAAGCCGACCGACATGCCCAGGAACACCGCGCCGTACAGCATCATTGCGACCCGCCCGTTCCAGCTGTCGCTCAAGCGGTAGTCCGCCATGGTAGCGGTCGCGAACGGGATCAGCACCACGAACAGCAGCAGCACCAGGTTGAGGAAGAGCAGCGTCCGGTTCACCGTCTTGATCGACCTGACCAGCACATGATGGTTGACCCAGATGATGCCGATCATGAAGAAGCTCACTACGTACGCCGCGAACGACGGCCAGAGCCGGCCGAGCTGGAGCAGCAGCGACGGGTTCGGGTGCTTAGTCGTCCCTGGGCCGGCTACGGCTAGGTTTAGCACCAGAAGCGTGATGGCCACGGCGAAGACGCCGTCGCTGAACGCCTCGAGCCTGGACCGGTCCACCTAGCGCCCGCAGCCTACGCCTCGGCCGTCCCGACAGTCCCGATTGCACCGGCGGAACCGCTCGTGTCACTGGCGTGACCAGCGGCGGCCTTAGCCTCGGCTATCAGTTGCTCGAGCACCGCGTCCTGCGCCGCCAGGTGCTGCTGGATCTGGACGGCTTCGTGCAGCACCGCTTCGGCGTCCTCGTAGGTTTGCATCCCGCGCGTATCCGTGGCCTTGGCCTGCAGGTTCTGGCCCACGATGATGACCGGGAGGAGTACCAGCTGCAGGAAGTTGGACGAGACCCAGGCGATGATGACGGTCAGGTTGTGGCTGGTAACCGCGGACGGAAGGCTGATCAGGGCGATAATCGCGAAGACGTAACCGCACACCATGGTGCCGACCAGCGTGGTGATCAGCAGGCCGATGCGGCCGTTCAGCCCGACCCGCCCGTCGTTGACCTTGGGGGGCTTCGGTGCCCTGCCCGTCAGGTGCAGGGTCGTGCAGGGATGCTGGATGTGCTCATAGATCTGCATGCAGGAAACTTATGCCAGGCTGGCCGGGGACGGCAGGAACACCTCGCTACCGTGGCCCTAAGTTCATTTTTTTCCGAACGAGCAGTGGTGACACCTCTGCGATACCTCGTGTTGGTTTGGTGTTTGTCGCAACGGTGCATTCTTTCCGCCATGACTCGGGACGCCAGAGCCAGCAGGCGAGCGTTTCTCGGGCTGGGTGCGTTGGGGATTGCCGGGATCCTTGGGTCGGCGGCCGCCGCGGCCAGGCTCTGGCGGTCCGCAGGGCCGGCCGGGCACGCGTCTGATCCGTCTACGACCACGCGCGTCACTCGGCGCCGGGCGGTTTCTGAGAACTCGCTAGCCGGCGATCCGGACTGGGAGATCCGCCATCTGGGGTCGCCGCACGCGATCGAGGGGTACGCAGGCGCCGCCAGCGTGCTGACCGGGGAGTCGTTCCCGTTGTTCGTCTCGACCACCTCGTCGGGGTTCCGGGTGAGCGCGTTCCGGCTTGGCTGGTACGGCGGGACGGGCGCCCGCAAGGTATGGCAGTCCGGCCCGCTGCGCGGTCACCGGCAGGGCGCGGCCAGCCTGGTCGGCGCGACGAACACGGTGCAGACCGACTGGGATCCCGCGATCGAGGTGCCGACCGACGACTGGCCGCCGGGGGCGTACCTGCTCCGGCTGGACGCGGACTCCGGCGCGCAGCGGTACGTCCCGGTGACGGTGCGCTCGGCCAGCACCGCGGGCAAGGTAGTGATCAAGAACTGCGTCGCGACCTGGCAGGCCTACAACACGTGGGGCGGCTACGACCTGTACGCGGGGCTCGAAGGGGTCGGCTCCGACTACGGATCCCGGTCGCTGGCGGTCAGCCTGGACCGGCCGTATGACGCCAACGGCGCGGCCATGTTCCTCACCTACGAGCGGAACGTGGTCAAGCTGGCCGAGCGGATGGGGCTGCCGCTGGCCTACCTGACCGGTATGGACATCGCCGCCGACCCGCACCTGCTGGACGGGGCCAGCGCGCTGGTCTCGCCCGGGCACGACGAGTACTGGACCCCGGCCGAACGCGCGCACGTGACCGCGGCCCGCGACGCCGGCGTCAACCTCGCATTCCTCGGCGCCAACGCGATGTTCCGGCGGATCAGGCTGGACGCCACCACGCTCGGCGCGGACCGGCTCGTCATCTGCTACAAGACCAGCTACCCGCGCGATCCGATGTTCGGCGTCCAAGACGCGCTTGTCACCAGTGACTGGCGCGAGCCGCCCCGGCCCGATCCGGAGTCCTCGCTGATCGGGACGCTCTACGAGGGCTATCCTGCGGTCGCCTCGTACGTGGTGACAGCCCCGGACAGCTGGGTGTTCGCCGGGACCGGGGTGGCCGCGGGGGCGCGCTTCGGCAACCTCGTCGGCGTCGAGTACGACCGGGTCAACCCGGCCTACCCGGTGCCGCGGCCGATCCAGGTCCTGTCCCATTCGCCGCTGGTGTGCCAGGGTGCGGCGAGCTTCGGCGATTCGGCCTACTACACGCACGCAGGCGGGGCCGGTGTCTTCAACGCAGGCACCATGCGCTGGGTGGAGGCGATCTTCGGCGACCGCCCGCACGGCATTTCGGGGACGACGTCCAGCTTCGTCCAGCAGGTGACGGCGAACGTGCTCCGCGCCTTCGCCGATGGCCCCGCCGCGGCCCGCTATCCCGCCCGGGACAACCTGGCCGCCATCCGCGAGTACGCCGGCGACCCCATCGGCAACCCCGCGGCCTTGCAGTTAGCCGGGCTGCTGCTCCAGCAGGCCGGCGACCGTGCCGGCCAGTCCCTGGGTGAGTTCCGCGAGGAGCCGCTCACCCTCGGCCGCCGACGCGCCGGCCGGGTCGCCGAGGACGCCGTTGGGGCTCACCACGCGCACGCCCCGCTCGCGCAGCACCGGCATGACCTGGCCGATCGGCTCCGTATTACCAGCCTCGGCGTGATCCAGCCGGACGGCCTCGGACGCCAGCGCGAGCATGACCGAGGTCTCGAACCGGCCGGCGTGCGCGTCGCCCTCCGGCAGCCCGGCGTGCCAGGCGTGCGCGGACCGGCCCTCGTAGCGAAGCCGGCCGGAGGCCGCCTCGACCGCGGCGGCGTTGCCGCCGTGCCCGTTGACCAGCAGCAGGGCGGGCCAGTGCAGGCTGGCGTGGCGGCCAAGCTCGATCAGGCAGGCGGTCAGCGCCTCGCTGCCGATGGACAGCGTGCCGGGGAAGTCCGCGTGCTCGCCGCTCGCGCCGACGCAGAACGCGGGCGCCAGCGCGACGCCCGCCCGGCCCGCGCAGGCCCGCCGCGCTACCGCCACGGCGATCCTCGTGTCGGTGTCGAGCGGCAGATGCGGCCCGTGCTGCTCCAGCGACCCCACCGGCACCACTAGCAGCCGCCGCGGGCCGCCTTCCACATCCGGCCACCGCGCCTCGGCCAGCTCGAAAACGGCCCCGCCCTGGCCGTCCGTCGCCAGGGCCGGCGCCACCTGCGGCGATGTAGCCATGCCGTCATGGTATGGCGGCGGATCTACCGGGAGAGTGATCCGCTAGGGGCCGTGGCGACGAATCTAGTCAAGGGGGGCGCTCCTGGGAGCGTCCAGAAGATGCCAGCCAGGAGGAGTCCTGATGCCTGAAGCGCTGATCTTGGAGTTCACCGGTGCAGGTGAAGCCGAGTACTCCGCCGTCAGCGGCCGGGCACCCGACCCTTCGCGGCTGATGAGCCGACCCGGCGTAACGGTATGAGATGAAGGGCGGTCTAGCGGGCCTGAGCGGGCCGCTGGCTCTGGTCCTGCTTCTCCCGATGGAAGCGGGCGTGCCGATTCCGCTGCCTGCCGATCTGGTGATGTTCACGGTGGGGGAACGGGTCGCCGCGGGAAAGTTCCCGCTGTGGCTGGCGGTGACCGGCTTCGAGGTCATCGCCGTCGTTGGCACGACGGCCCTTTTCCTGGCGTGCCGTGGTCCGGCCCAACGGATCATCACCCGGTTCGGGCCGCGCCTCGGGCTCACCGAGGCGCGGCTCCGCCGCGCGGTGGCCTTCGCCGAGACACGAGGCCGGCCCGGGCTGGCGCTGGGACGCGGGATGCCGGGGCTGCGGACGCTGACCGTGATAGCTGCGGGCGTCTCGGGGCTGGACGGGCGGCGTGCCCTGCCGGCGCTCATCGTCGGGAGCAGCGTGTTCCTTCAGGTCCACCTGGTCCTCGGCCTGCTGCTCGGCCCGCTGGCCGACCGGGCCTTTGACCAGGCCAAGGGCCTAGCGCTGGCCGTAGTTGCCGTGCTGGTCGCCGGGGCACTGCTCTTCTGGCGGGTCAGGCGGCGCCACCGGGCGGCCCCCGCAGCCTGGATGGAGGCGACCTGCCCAGCCTGCATCGGCGTGAGCTTGATCGCTGAGCGCGCGCCAGGCCTGGCTGAGCTGATCGGGGCGGACCCTGCCAGCCCAGGACCAGACGACGAACCGAAGGCTCTTGTGAGCTAGCCAGCATGCCTACCACGTATTCGGCGGTAACGGACAGTGCCGGATCGGGCTGGACTGCTCGTAATAGTCTTGGCGGGTGCCGAAGGGAACCAGGCCAAGGGGGCCAGACGGCGCGGTGGCCCAAGCGGGACAGGGACCACGCGACGAACTGGTCCCGGCGGGGTTCCGCCTGCGTCCCGATCCGGGGTCGCGCACGCTGGCGGACGGGATGGTCATCACGGGCGGTTACCCCACCCGGGTGCTGCGGCTGAGCAAGCCGGGGGCCCGGCATGTCGCCGCCTGGTGGTCGGGCATGCCGGTGCCTGATAACCCGAAGGCCCGCGCGCTGGCGCGCCGCCTCCTCGACACCGGGATCGCCCACCCCGTACTGGACGGCCTCACGCCAGCAGGGAAACCAGACGTGACCGTGGTCATCCCGGTTCGCGACCGGCAGGCCGAACTGGCCCGCTGCCTGGCCGGCCTCACCGACGAGCCGCGGGTGATGGTGGTGGATGACGGCTCCCGCGACCCGGCCGCGATCAGCAGCATCGCAGCCGCGGCCGGGGCCAGCGTGCTGCGGCGTCCGGTGAACGGCGGGCCGGCGGCGGCCAGGAACACCGGCCTGGCGGCGGCGGATACGCCGCTGGTGGCGTTTCTCGACTCGGACTGCGTGCCCGGCCCTGGCTGGCTGGACGCGCTGCTGCCGCACTTCGCTGACCCTGCGGTGGGCGCGGTCGCGCCGCGCATCGTGCCGCATGAGTCCGGGCGCACTTGGCTGGCCCGTTATGAGGGGGCAAGTTCCACCCTCGACATGGGCCAGCGGCCCAGCATCGTCCGGCCGGGATCGCGCGTGCCGTACGTCCCGGGCGCGGCCCTGGTGGTGCGCAAGGAGGCGGCCGGGCCGGGTTTCGCCGAGGACATGCAGGTAGGGGAGGACGTCGATTTCGTCTGGCGGCTCGGCGCGGCCGGCTGGCGGGCGCGTTACGAGCCGGCGGCCACCATGGGGCACCAGCACCGCGTGCGACTGCACGAGTGGTTTGCCAGGCGGAAGGACTACGGGACGTCCGCGGCCACGCTCGAGTTGCGTCATCCCGGCGCGGTCCGCCCGCTCTACGCGTCCGTGTGGACCGCGGCGGCCTGGCTGGCCGCGGCGCTCGGCTATCCGGCGGTGGGTGCCGTGGTCACCGGGACCGGCACCGCCCTGCTCGCTCGCCGCCTGGCCGAGGTCACCGGCGAGGACTGGCGCCGTCCCGCCGGTTCGGCGGCGTGGCGGCTGGCGGCCCGGCAGGCCGCAGGCGGCACGCTCGCCGCGGCCCGGCCGCTGGGCAGCGCGATCTCCCGCACCTGGTGGCCGGCGGCGGTGCCGGCCGCGATCGCGGTGCGGCGGCTGCGGCTGCCGCTGGCCGCGCTGGTGCTCGCGCCGCCGCTGCTCGACTGGCTGGACCGGCGGCCCCCGCTTGACCCGGCGCGTTACGTGGCCGCCCGGCTGCTCGACGACGTCGGCTACAGCCTGGGGGTCTGGCAGGGCTGCGCCGAACGCCGGACCGTTCGGCCCCTGATTCCCCTGGTGCGGAGCCGCGGCCTGGCCGGCCGACGCTTACTTGTGCAGGCCCCGGCCGAACTCCGCGGGCACGATGACGTCGTCCGGGGACAACTCGTGAATGGAGGACCGGCCGAGTGCGAGCAGCGTGGAGTCGATGCCCCCGCGTAGCACGTCGAAGACGTTCTTCACGCCCGCGGAGCCGTTGGCGGCCAGGCCCCACAGGTAAGCGCGGCCGATCATGACCGCGCGGGCGCCGAGCGCCAGGGCCTTGACCACGTCGCTGCCGCGCCGGATCCCGCCGTCGAGCAGCACCTCGATCTGCCCGCCCACGGCGTCGGCGACGCCGGGCAGCGCGCGGATGGAGGCGGGAGTGCCGTCCAGGTTGTTGCCGCCGTGGTTGGACACCGAGATCGCGGTGGCCCCGATGTCGACGGCGCGGCGGGCGTCGTCGGGCCGCATGACGCCCTTGACCATGAAGGGGCCGCCCCACTGCCCGCGCAACCAGGCGATGTCGTCCCAGGTTGGCGGCGGGGTCTGCATCCACTCGCCGTACACCCCGAAGAACGTGGGGGCCGGCTCGCCTGGCACGCCCATGTTCGGCACGGTGAGGTCGGGCAGCCCGCCGTGCTTGAGCCACTCGCGCACGTAACTGAGCTTCAGGATGCCCTCGGGCGCGAGGCGCAGCAAGGTCCGCAGGTCCATCTTCTCCGGAATCGCCGGGCTGCCCCAGTCCCTGCCGTTGGAGAACGACCAGTCCAGGGTGACGATCAGGCCCTTGGCTCCGGCCTGGCGGGCTCGTTCGGTCCGCTGGATGATCTGATCCCTGGTGCCCGACCAGTAGCTCTGGAAGAACAGCTTCGGGTTGACCTGCGCCACGGCTTCCACCGGCATGCTGCCGAACGAGCTGAGGCCCATCGCGGTTCCGGCCTCGGCCGTGCCGCGCGCCACCCCTGCCTCGCCATCGGGGTGCACAGCCTGCACGCCGGTCGGGGACGCGATCACCGGCAGGGCGATCTCCTGCCCGAGCACCGACGTGGCCAGCACCCGGGTGGCCGGCAGGTCCGCGATGCGCGGCGGCGTGAACCGCAGTTCGCTGAACGCCGTCAGGTTGTCCTGGAGGGTGACGCCCTTCTCGGTTCCGGCCACCAGCGCCATGTAGACCGGCTTCGGCAGGTGCCGCTTGGCTCTCCTGCGCGCCTCCTCGACCGTCTCGAACCACTCGCGTGTGCTTGCCATCGGTCTCCCTCGCACGCTGACTGCCGGAATGCCTGGCGTCTATTTTGACACTCCGTGCCGTAACTGGGTAGTCAGCTTACCCAGCTGCTGGTCGCGCCATACCCGGCTCCGCCATAGGATCCACGTTCATGTCCCCGGACAGCGCAGGCGCCAGGCTCGTGCCGGACGACCAGCCCGATCGGGTCAAGTGGAACGCCAGGTACGCGGCCGGCTTCTCGCCGTCGTTCACTGCTCATCCGCTGGCGGCACGGTCGCTCGCCCTGGCCCTACCGGACGGGCCGGTCGCCGACCTGGCCGGCGGCCCTTCGGGCACGGCCCTGCTGGCCGCGGCACACGGGCGCCATGTCACGGCCGTGGACATCTCCGAGGTGGCACTCGGGTTCCTCGGCGCCGAGGCCAGGCGGCGCGGACTGGGCGATCTGATCACGCTGGTGCATACGGACCTGTCCGCCTGGCAGCCGGAGCCGCGGTCCTATGCGCTCGTGCTGTGTACCGGCTTCTGGGACCGGGCGGTGTTCGCGGCGGCGGCCGACGCGGTCGCGCCCGGCGGCCTGCTGGCCTGGGAGGCTTTCACCATCGAAGCCCGGCTGTCCCGCCCCAGCCTTGCCCGGGAGTGGTGCCTGGCGGCAGGCGAGCCCGCGCCCCTCCTCCCGCCCGGCTTCACCGTCCTGAACCAAAGTGACGTACCTGCCCCAGAGCAACCTCTGAGACGCCAGATGATAGCCCGCCGCACCACGCGGACCGTCCCCTTATGGCATGGATGGGACAGCGTGCCCACTCTTTCCGGCAGGATGCCACATCCATGCCCTAGTACCGACCTCGCAGGCCCTCGCGCTTTACTCGCAAAAGGGGTGTATGGGGTAAATCGCTCAGGTGGCTCTGGGTTTGTGTCACGGGCGGTGGCTCTGGGTTTGTGTCACGGGCGGTGGCTCTGGGTTTGTGTCACGGGCGGTGGCTCTGGGTTTAGGTGGCGGGCTGGTGGCGGTGTGCCCAGGCGGCGATGTCGCGGCGCTCGATAGCGGCAGCCATCAAGTCACCGAAGGCGTCGGGGGTGCAGGCGAAGGCGGTAACCCCGAGCCCGGCCAGGGCGGCGGCGTTCTCGTGGTCGTAGCCGGGTGCCCCGTCGTCGGACAGCGCGAGCAGGGCGATCACCTGGGTGCCCGCGGCGGTCATGTCCGCGATCCGGCGCAGCATCTCGTCCCGGTCGCCCCCCTCGAACAGGTCGCTGATCAGGATGAAGATCGTGCTAGTCGGCCGGGTGATCAGCTGCTGGCAGTAGGCGACGGCCTGGTTGATGTCGGTGCCGCCGCCCAGTTGGGTGCCGAACAGCACGTCGACCGGGTCGCTGAGCTGGCCGGTCAGGTCCGCGACCGAGGTGTCGAAGGCCACCACCGAGGTGCGCAGCGACCGGATCGACGCCAGCACCGCGCCGAACACTCCCGCGTACACCACCGACGACGCCATCGAGCCGCTCTGGTCCAGGCAGAGGATGACGTCGCGCGCCACCGCCTGCTGTTTCCTGGCGTAGCCGATGAGCCGCTCGGGCACGACCGTCCGGTGCTGCGGCAGGTAGTTCCGCAGGTTGGCGCGGATCGTCCGGTCCCAGTCGATGTCGGCAGGCCGCCGGGGCCTGCTCGTACGGCTGGCCCGGTTCAGCGCCCCCGCCACCGCCGAACGAGTCCGCTGCGCCAGCTTGCGCTCCAGATCGCTGGTCACGGCGCGCACCACCGCTCGGGCGGATTCCCGCGCCTGCTCGGGTATCACCCGGCTCAGCGAGAGCAGCGTGCCGACCAGGTGCACGTCCGGCTCGACCGCGTCCAGCATCTCGGGCTCGAGCAGCAGCCGGGTCAGGCCGAGTCGTTCGATGGCATCCTTCTGCATGACCTGAACGACGCTGACCGGGAAGAACGTGCGGATATCGCCGAGCCAGCGGGCGACGCGCGGCGCGGACGCGCCGAACCCGGCCTGCCGTCGCGTGGCGTTCGGGGGGACGCTCTCGTCGGCGTCGTAGAGCGCGCCCAGGGCCGCGTCGATGCGCACGTCGCCGCCGCCCAGCGGCACCGGCATGCCCGCCTTCTCGCCGAGCACCAGGCGCCAGCGCCGCATTCGCTCGTCGTGGCCGGCGGTCATGACGCGGCCTGCTGGGTGAGCCCGAGAATCAACGCCACGGCGCCGGCCGCGAGCGCCGCCCGCTCGGAGTCGAGGTCGTCGGTAGCCGAAGCGACGACGGCAGGCTGACGGCCGCTGCCGTCAAGGCGCGTGGCCTGCTGCCCGATCGCCCGCCGTTCCGGTGGCGCGAACCCGCCGAACGTCCGCCGCAGCGCGGGCAGCACGGCGGTGAAGGCGTCCGCGCTCAGCCCGGCCAGCCAGCCGTCCACCAGGGCGATCAGCTTGTCGTCGTGGACGAGCAGCAGGCCGCTGCCGGCCAGGAACCCCTCGGCCCAGCCCGCGGCGGCCGTGGCGGGGGCAGCGGCGGACAGCGCGCGGGACATCCGGAGACCCGCCTCGTCGGTGGTGATACGCCCCGCGTCGAGCAGCAGCCGGGTCAGCCGGCCGGAGATCAGAGGAGGGCACCTGGGGGCCATGCCCGCGCGGGGGGGTCTGGGGGGGTCGTCCCCCCGGGCCAGCACTGCCAGTGTGTCCAGCCAGCGGCCGCGGCTGGCGCCGTCGGCGAGCAGCCCGGTGGCCGAATTCACCGCGTCGATACGCTCCCGCATGGCCTGTTCGGCCGTCTCATCCAGGGACGCCACGGCGACCGGCAGGCCCGCGCAGATCCGGGTGATCATCTCGGTGGCGACCTCACCCAGCCGGGCCGGGTCGGTGCCGCGCACGTCGCCGTACCTGGCCGCGCGGACCAGGGCTGGCAGCGCCGCCATCAGGTGGGTCACGTCGCCCTCCAGCGCGGCGCGGTCCCTGACCGCCGCGAGCACGGCCGGCAGGGCGTCGCCCAGGTCGGCGAGCAGGCACCGCTCGGCCAGCGCTGTCAGCTCGTCGAGGGCGGTCGCGCCGGCGGCGATGGACCGGGCCCGCTGCGCGGCGGCCGCCGCGACCGTACTGCCCCACATGCTCGCCTCGATCAGGGCCAGGTCAAGTTCGGGCCGCCAGGTCAGCTGCCAGCTCTCGCGGAACGTCCCGATGTTCGCTGTCCGGCTCTGCTGCGGTGTACCCCAGGCCACCTGCAGCAGGGCGAGCCGGTACAGCAGGCGGCTGCGGGCCAGGTCGTTCGGCTTGCGCAGGTCCAGGTCGTAATCGCAGGGCTCCGCCTCGGGCCGCAGCCGCAGGTGGCGCTGCTGGTCTTGCAGGTCCCGCTGGAGCGGCACCATGGGCGTGGCGGGCGGCACCGTGCCGAGCCGCTCGCCGACCACGAGCCGCCGCTGGATGAGCGCGGTGAGCAGGTCACTGCCTTCGCAGAGCACCGAATGCGCGGCCTCGGTGACCTCTTCCAGGCCGGCCAGCGGCCGTCCGCGCAGCGCGGCGAGCGCCTCGGCCAGCCGGACGGATTCGATGACGTGCGCCGGCGACGCCGGGATGCCCTCGTCGCGCAAGACGGCGGCGGCTTTGGCCAGCCACCGCTCGACGGGATGGTCAGGGGAGCAGAACAGGTGGTCATACCAGCCGGGGGAGCGGATGCCGGCGCCGTAGCCCGAGGCGTAGGACAGCCGCCCGTAGGTCCAGGGCACCCAGGTCAGGCTGGCCTTGGCTTTCGGCAGGCCGCGCAGCAGCCGGTCGTCGGCGACAGCGGGCGGCAGGTCCCGCAGGGCCGGCACGTGCCAGGCGCCGCAGACCACCGCGATCCGCTCGAAGCCGTCCCTGACCGTCCGGCGTAGCACCTTCCGCATGTGCGCCTCGCGGATCGCGTCGCGGGGATCGGGTTCCGCGGCGTCGGCGCGGAGGATCCCGATGGCGTCGGCCAGGGCATCGAAGACAGCCGAGCCAGGGACGTGCTCCACCACGTCCTCCCACCAGCGCTCCGGGTCGTCGTACCCGGCCGCGGTGGCCAGCCCGGCGACGGGATCGGTGCGCGCCAGCGGGACATCGCGGTCGGCCATCGCGAGCTGGTGCGCGGCCGGCAGGTCGCAGAACCGGACCGGGACGCCCGCCCGCAGCGCGTGCCCGATCGCCTGCCACTCCGGCGAGAACACCGCGAACGGCCAGAACGCCGCCTTCTGGGGCTCGCCGGGCACGTACCCGAGCAGCGCCACCGGCGGCCGCATCTCCTCGTCGGCCGCCAGCGCGACCAGCCCGTCCGCCTCCGGCGGCCCCTCGATCAGCACGATATCCGGGCGCTGCTCCGCCAGGGCCGCCCGCACCGACCGCGCCGACCCCGGCCCGTGATGCCGGATCCCGTACAGGGTGGCAGGAAGATCCTTATGCCGAACGGGCTGCGGTGCGTGCCCTGGCCCAGCCACAGTGCTATTCATCCGGGCTATTCATCCGGGCTATTCATCCGGGCTGTTCATCCGGCGGCGTCACGGCAGGCGCGATAGAAGTCGCTCCAGTTATCGCGTTCCCGGACGACCGTCTCCAGGTATTCCTGCCATACCACCCGGTCAGAGACCGGGTCCTGGACCACGGCGCCGGTGATGCCGCCGGCTACATCGGCGGGGCGCAGCACGCCGTCGCCGAAGTGCGCGGCCAGGGCCAGGCCACTGGTGACCACCGAGATCGCCTCGGCGGTGGACAGCGTGCCGCTCGGCGACTTGACCTTGGCCCGGCCGTCCTCGGTCACGCCCTGCCGTAGCTCGCGGAAGACGGTGACCACCCGCCTGATCTCATCCGCGCCGTGGGGAATGTCCGGCAGGCCGATCGAGCGGCCGAGCTGGGCCACCCGGCGGGTGACGATGGCCACCTCCTGCTCGGCCGAGGCGGGCACCGGGAGCACCACGGTGTTGAACCGCCTGCGCAGCGCGCTGGACAGCTCGTTCACGCCGCGGTCCCGGTCGTTGGCGGTGGCGATGACGTTGAAGCCCCGGACTGCTTGCTGCTCGGTACCGAGTTCGGGGATCGGCAGTGTCTTCTCGGACAAGACGGTGATCAGCGCGTCCTGCACATCGGAGGGCATCCGGGTCAGCTCCTCGACCCGGGCGATCTGGCCGCCCGCCATCGCCCGCATCACCGGGCTCGGCACCAGCGCGTCCCGGGACGGCCCCTCGGCGATCAGCCGCGCGTAGTTCCAGCCGTACCTGACCGCCTCCTCGGCGGTGCCTGCGGTGCCCTGCACCATCAGCGTGGAGTCACCGGAGACGGCCGCGGCCAGATGCTCGGACAGCCAGGTCTTCGCCGTTCCCGGCACGCCGAGCAGCAGCAGCGCCCGGTCGGTGGCCAGCGTGGCCACGGCGACCTCGATGAGGCGCCGGGACCCGACGTACTTCGGCGTGATCACGGTGCCGTCGGCGGAATTTGGGACGGTACCACCCAGCAGGTACGTGGTCACCGCCCAGGGGGACAGCCGCCAGCCCGGTGGCCGCGGCCGGTCGTCGGTGGCGGCCAGCGCGGCCAGTTCGGCCTGGTGCTCCTGCTCCGCATGCGGCCGAAGGACCGTGTCCTGCGGCTCACCCAGCGCTGTGGTCATCGTCAAGCTCCTTCAGCATGTCGTAGCGAAAGCGCAGCACCGTGATCGCGTCGCGGACGGCCGGCGGCAGTACCGCGAGGAAGCTGGTGGTTATCCCGGGCGCGGCGAGCGCGGGATCGACTCGCCGGACCAGCTGGCGCAGTGTCTCGGCCCCGGAGGGATGGCCGGGCAGCCCGTCCGCGATGGCCCAGTTGATCAGGGCGGTCATCCACTCCTGGTCGCGTTGGGCCATCGCCGCCCGCGACCAGCCGGTGAACAGCACCGGCGCCCAGCCGCCCGCCGGCACGGCGAGGATCTGCTCGGCCGACCGGCCGAACGCACCCGTCCAGGTGTCAAGCGGCGTCCGCGCGATCACCTCGAGCAGGAGGTGAGCCTGGCCGGCCAGCTGTGAGCGTCCCGCGCCCGGGCTAGGCGTTATCCCGTCCCGCCGCATGGCGGCATCGCATTCGGCCAGCGGGCTGGCGACCATGTGAGTGCCGCCGATGCCCCGGGCCAGGCGCAGGCAGCCGAGGGCGCGTTCGGCCATGCGCTGCCCGAGAGCGGACCCGGGCAGCCTGGCGAGCACGTCGGCCGCCATCTTGCGCACCCAGGCGGTACGGTCGTCGAGCGCGGCCTCAAGCAGCGGCTCGTCGGCCAGGCTCGGCCCGCCTGCCATTACGTTAACGAACATGACGCGCTCGTCCGGACCGGCCGCGTCCCAGTTGGCCGCGATCAGTTCCCTGGCCGCCCCGGGATCGCGGGCGCGGAGCGCGGTGAGGTAGCCGCGCCGCTGGCCGGCGTCGCCCAGCCGCCACGCGTCATCACCGGTCAGAGAGAACGCCGTGACGAACTTCCAGTCGGAGTTGAGCCCGGCCAGCCACCTGGCTCGCGATCCTCCTGCCTCGGCGGCCAGCCGCCGCAGCTCCGGATCGGCCGGCGAGACCCGCCGGGCCCGATCCAGCAGCGCCGGCAGCAGGTGAGCCGGCGCCCTCAGCCCTCTGTCTACGGCGGCTGACAGCCATTCGGTCAGCAGGTCGGGGTGCTCCCCGCTGAGTATCCGGGCCAGGCGATGGCCGGCCGCCTGGCTCACCGCGGGCGCCGGGTCCGGTTCGGCCGCCGGCAGCGGCTCGGCCTGTTCCGGCGGGCGGCCGCCCCGGCGCGCTACCGTCAGCAGCGCGGCGCGGTCCAGCAGGATGGCCGCCGGGTCCGCCGGGGCGTCAGCCGGGGTGGGCACGCCAGGGACGGCGACCGGCGGAACCACGGATCGTTCGGTACCGATAAGGCTCGCGGTGACCAGGTCCTGCCATGTGCTCACAGCACCACCGCCCGTCCGGCTTCGTCCCAGGCGGTCAGCGGCCACAGGCCGCGCGGGGTCCACTCGCCGGCTACCGTCACCGGGCGTCCGCCGGAGACCGCGAACAGCCGCCAGCAGTCGCCGGCGCCCTGGTGCAGCGGCAGGGCGCGGCCGGCCGCGTCGGACACGGCCGGAACCGGGGAGCGGGCCGGGGTGACGTCCAGGACGGCGGGCCAGCTGTCCAGCCAGGGGTCCCCGGCGAGCGCGGCGGCATAGGAGGCCAGCAGCCCGGCGATCGTGTCTCCGGCCGGCGGGCCGCCGTCGAGGGCGTCGTGCTTGGTCAGCACGATGGCGCGCAGCGGGACGGCGCCGGGGTAGAAGACCAGGTCCGCGTCGGCGTCGGTGCCGACGGTCAGCGTGTCGTCGAGCACCTGGCCGACGGGGGCGAAGCTGAGCGCGAGCGCCGGCCGGCCGGTCTTGCGGCCCTGCAGCCATGTCCGGCGGGTCCGGATCCGGTCCTGCTCGAGGTCCCGGCGGCCCAGCACCTGCCAGTGGTCCCGGACCGGCTCACCGCCGGCGAGCACGTCGGCCTGGCGGAGGCTGAACCCGATCCGTGACCGAACCGTCTCCCGGAGTGGCGACGGCAGCTCGGCCTGCCGGAGGTAGGCGACCGCGAGCAGGCGGAGCAGCGCGTACTCCTCGAGGAGCCGGCCCTCCCAGCCGGCGCCGGAATACGGGACCGAGGCGAGGGCACGAAGACGTTCGGCCAGGCCGGGGGCTTGCGCGTCGATCATCCGGGCGGCGATGTCGTCCCAGTGGCCGTAACCGGCCTGCTGGCTGGCGGCCAGGCCCTGACGGACCTGGTCGCAGAGCCACCGGTCGAGCTCGCCCAGGCCCGTGGCGACCCGGGCCTCCCGCTGCTCCGCGCGTCTAGCCGCGGTCTTGGGGTCTTTGGGTTCGCCTGGTTCCCCGGCCTGCGCGCGGCCGGCCCGGCCGGCGCGTCCGGTGAGCCAGCTGGCGGCCCAGTCAGGCGGCTCGTCGGCGTCCTCCTCCACCGACCCGTCGGCCCAGAGCAGCAGCAGGGCCAGCGCGTGCTTGCACGGGAACTTCCTGCTGGGGCAGGAGCACCGGTACGCCGGACCGGCCAGGTCGACGACGGTGCGATACGGCGTGGCGGCGCTGCCACGGCACTCACCCCACAGCGCGCCAGGCTCGGCGGCGCCGGTCAGTAGCCACGAGCGGCCGGACGCCAGCGAGTGGGCGGCCCGCTGCGACGGCGCGTCGGGCGCCAGGGCAAGCACTCGCACGCGATCCCAGCGTTCGGCCACGGTCGAAACCCTAACCCCTTGCACTGACATTCGAAGACCGCCCGACGTGCCCCAGCGCGGGCTGCGGCGGTAGGCTCGGGAGCCGATGCCACAGCCTTCACCGGCTCCGGACCGGTTCCTGGATCTGCTGCGGCGCCGGATCGTGGTGGCGCCGATGGCCGGCGGCCCCACGACCACGGATCTGGTTATCGCGGCCGCCGGGGCTGGGGCGCTCGGCTTCCTGGCCGCAGGCTATAAGACGCCCGCGGCGATGACCGCCGAGATCAACGAGGTTCGGGCCGCGACGGCCGAGCCGTTCGGCGTCAACGTCTTCGTCCCCGGTGTGCCGTACCCGGACGCCGGGAGGCTCGCCAGGTACCTGGACTCGCTCGGCCCGGCCCTCGGCGACGCCAGCTGGGACGACGACGGCTTCGACGCCAAGGTCGCCGCCCTGCTGGCGGACCCGCCCGCGGTCACCAGCTTCACCTTCGGCTGCCTCCCGGCCGAGATGATCAGGGCCCTGCAGGATGCGGGCAGTGCGGTGGTCGTCACGGTGACTACCCCGGCTGAAGCCAAGATGGCGGCCGCGGCTGGCGTGGATGCACTCTGCGTGCAGGGGTACGAGGCCGGAGCGCACCGGGGGACGTTCGTGAACGACGACGAACCAGGGCGCGACCACGGCGTGCTGTCGCTGATCGGCGAGGTCGCCGCAGTCACCGGGCTGCCGCAGATCGCGGCGGGCGGCATCATGGGCCCGCGCCAGGTGCAGGCCCTGCTGGCGGCTGGAGCGGTGGCCGCGCAGTGCGGGACCGCGTTCCTGCGCACCCCGGAGAGCGGGACGCATCCACTGCACAAGGCAGCGCTGGCCGACCCGCGCTACACCGCCACCACTGTGACCAGGGCCTTCAGCGGACGGCCGGCTCGCGGGCTGGTCAATGGGTTCATCGTCGATCACGTGGACGCGCCGCCCGCCTATCCCGAGATCAATAACGCCACCCGCCCGCTGCGGGCCGCGGCAGCGGCCAGCGGCGACACCGAGCGGATGTCGCTGTGGGCTGGACAGGGCTACCGCCTGGCGGCCGAACTGCCCGCTGGCGAGATCATCGACCGGCTGTGCGGATGATCGTCATCCGCCTGGCCTCAACGGCCGACGTGGCTGCGCTGGCCCGCCTACCACGAACATCCCGCCGCTAGCGGGCATACGGAGCGGCGCTGCGGGGTTGAGGGGTACTTGGAGAAAGAGAGGCGCGCCAATGAAGGCAGTGCGGTTCGATGAGTATGGAGACGTGGACGTCCTGAAGGTCGTGGACGTGCCGAAGCCTGCGCCAGGACCCGGCCAGGTGCTGATCCAGGTCAAGGCGGCGGGAATCAACCCGGGCGAGGCCAAGATCCGCGCGGGCCTGTTGCACGCCAGGTGGCCCGCCACGTTTCCCTCCGGTCAGGGCAGTGACCTGGCCGGGGTGGTGGCCGAGACCGGACCCGGGGTGACCGGCTTGGCCGCCGGAGACGAGGTCATCGGCTATACCGACAACCGGGCCAGCCAGGCCGAGTACGTGGTGGCTGAGGAGCAGAACCTGACGGCCAGGCCCGCGGGCGTGCCGTGGGAGGTCGCCGGGGCACTGTTCGTGGCTGGCGCCACGGCCTACGCCGCCGTCCGGGCCGTCGCGCTGACCGAGGGCGACACCGTGGTGGTCTCCGGGGCGGCGGGCGGGGTCGGCTCGCTCGCTGTCCAGCTGGCTAGGCGCGCCGGTGCCACCGTGATCGGACTGGCGGGCCAGGCGAACCACGAGTGGCTGGCCGGACACGGCGTGATTCCCGTGGCTTACGGCGACGGGGTGGCGGACCGGATCCGGCAGGCGGCCGGAAAGGTCGACGCGTTCATCGACACGTTCGGCGCGGACTACGTGCAGCTGGCCCTGGAGCTCGGCGTCGAGCCGTCCCGGATCGACACCATCGTCAGGTTCGACGCGGTCGCCGAGTACGGAGTCAAGGCCGAGGGCAACGCGGCCGGGGCCAGCGCGAGCGTGCTGGCCGAGCTGGCCGGGCTGATCGCGGACGGCGAGCTGGAGCTGCCGATCGCCGCGACGTTCCCGCTCAGCCAGGTGCAAGACGCCTACCGGCGGCTGGCGAGCGGCCACATCCGCGGGAAGATCGTCCTGACGGTCTGAGCGCGGCGGGAAGATCGTCCTGACGGTCTGAGCGCGGCGCGGCGGCGCGTACTGTCGTCATCATGAGCGAGATGCTGCCGTTGTTTCCGCTCGGCGCGGTGCTCTACCCCGGCATGCTCCTGCCACTGCACATCTTCGAAGAGCGGTACCGACAGCTCGTCCGGGACCTGCTCGACGGGCCGGAGCCGCGCCAGTTCGGCGTGATCGCGATCCGCAAGGGCCGCGAGACCGGCATCGACGGCGTGCACTCCCTGTACGAGATCGGTTGCACCGCGACCCTGCGCCGGGTCGACCGGCATGACGACGGCCGGTTCGATATCGTCACCGTCGGCTCCCGGCGATTCCGGCTGTGCGGGCTCGATGAGACGCGCCCGTACCTGCAGGGTCAGGTCGAGATGCTCGCCGACGAGCCGGTCGACCCGGCGTCGGCCGAGCCCGCCGTGCGCGTGGTCCAGGCCGCGTTCCGCGAGTACCTGGACGCGCTCACCGAATGGGGCGGCGCCGTGGTCAGGCTCGACGACCTGCCCGACGAGCCGACGCTGCTGTCTTTCATCATCGCCGCCGCCATGGTCATCGACCTGCCGGAACGGCAGGCGCTGCTGGCCGAGTCCGGCACTGTGCGCCGGCTGGCCCTGCAGCGCGCGTTGCTGTCACGGGAGACCGCCATGCTGCGCACCACCACCTCCCGGCCGGCCCCGGACCTCAGGCACACGCCGTACAGCCCTAACTGAACGGGCCCAGGGGCAGGTGGGTGACGGCCGATAGGGGTAGGGAGTAGGCCATGGCTGAACCGGAGACCGAACCAACCGACATCTCGCTGCGTGCCGCCGAGGTAGCGGCCGACATCACCGAGACGGACCAGCCGCAGGAGCAGCGCAGGCTCCTCAGAGCGTTCAATAAGGCGGTCAGTTCGGGTGCCCGCGCGGCTGGCCGCGGGACGCGAGCGGTACGACGGCGGGCGGGCTCGGGCTCCGGCTGGCTCGTCGGCCAGGTGGTCGCGATGGCGCCGCGGCTTCGGGTCCGCGACCAGGCGGCGCTGCAGGCCCAGTTTCCCGGCCAGCCCGCCGAGGAGATTGCCGACGCGCTCATCGAGCGTGCGGCCCACGCCGCGGCGGCGGCCGGCGCCGGGGCCGGAATGGTCGCCGTGCTGCCGGTGCTGCCCGCCTTCCCGGCCGAGGTGGCGGCGGAGACCCTGCTTGTGGTGGGGATCGAGCTCAAGCTTGTCGCCGAACTCCACGAGGCGTACGGCATCCCGGCCCCGGGGAACTTCGCCGAGCGGATGAGCGCCTACGTCGCCGCATGGGCGCACCGCCGGGGCGTGTTCATGATCGAGGGCGGGCTGATCCTCGCCGCCGGGTCGCCGCTGGCGCGGCTGCTGCGCCGGCGGCTCATCGCCCGGGCCGGCCGGAGCGCGGTCTCCCTGGGCCCGCTGCTCACCGGCGCCGCCGCGGGCGCCATGTTCAACAGCCGGGAGACCAGAAAGCTCGGCCGGGACATCCGGCGCGACCTGCGCCGCCGCGCGATCGGCCACTGAAGGAGGCCGCGGTCACATCGGCTCGCTCCGTTCCCGTCAGTGGTATGACCGAACGTGATGAGGAAAGGGCCGGGATCGGATGGGCGAACTTGACGGGCTAGCGGCGCGTTTCGAGGAAAGCCGGCCGCGGCTGCGCCCGGTGGCCTACC
>Ga0208565_1000547_pt1 | contig 27016 bp, 23 predicted proteins | sample Sb_taG_7_FD_187706 | JGI IMG/M metagenome (GOLD analysis project Ga0208565, IMG submission 187706) | Peat soil microbial communities from Weissenstadt, Germany - Sb_50d_2_FS metaG (SPAdes) (version 2) | ecosystem: Environmental > Terrestrial > Soil > Wetlands > Peat | place: Germany...
ATGGGAGCCATGGTATCCACCTGGACGGACCAAGAGATCGACGAGGCCTTCCGGGCCACTCCCTTGAAGGCGGTAGAGGCTTGGATTGACAATCATCTTGGCCCAACGGTCCAAAGCCAACGCGGCATCCTCCAAGCCGTCTTCAGCGCTGAAAGCGTAACAAAAGTGGGATAAAATCTGATGCGCAAGGGTTTGTGTCAACCCCGACTTCGCATCAGCCTAGGGCAACCGTGATTCAAGGACGGTCAATTCGATCGGCCTGCCCTCGAGACGAAGTAGTATATAGAGCACTGTTGTGCCACAATCGTAATACGATTTCCAGATCTCGCCCTGCGACTCGGTGTGATCTGCGCCGTTCGAGCCTAGCGAAGCAACAACTAAGACGATGTGCCGCTTCACCGCGCGGAGCTTCTTGCCCCCGTCGTAGCCTTGCTCGCCCCCGACCTCGGTCCCCTTGACGGTCTGGCTGTCGATACTCCCGGCACTTGGGCTGGGATCGCGGCCGTCGACCGCCCGCCGTAGGGCGTCCATGATCCGCTGGCAGGTGCCGTCGTTCGGCCACTGGGCGAGGTGGTCGGAGACCGTACGCTTGGGCGGCAGGTCGTGGGTCCCTTTGGCACCCGGAGCGGTTGAGGTAGAAGAGGGCGTTGAGCACCTCCAGCGTGTCCACCTTACGGGGCCGCCCCAACCCGGCTGGAGGGGATCAGGTCCAGAAGGACCTGCCACTGCTCGTCGGTCAGGTCGGACGGGTAGGGCTCACGCATCGGGGTGTCCTCCGTCGTCGGCGTATCCTGCAGGTCTCCTGATCGCACAGTTCACGGCGATGGAGAATTCCCGGATAGCCAGTTAGGTGGGATAGGGATCAGGCTGATGAGCGAGCGAAGCGATGGCTCCTGTGGAGCAGCGTAGAGCCTCCTGAGTCATCAACAAGAAAGTCGAGCTGCACCCGCCTCGGCACCGTCCCCCGCTCTGGTCGGGAACGGGGATGGACTGTCGCTTTCCAGGGAGGGCCGCGCCGGGTAAGGTGGCGGGAAACGCCGTTCATCCGGCCGAATGAGGTTGCCGCTCGGGCGAGAGCCTTCCGGTGGAGATGGGCCATGACCACAGGATACCAAAGGGATCAAAGCCAACCAGAACTGCCTTATGAGAACAGTTTTGCGCACCTTGCTGAGGAATTAAAGAAGCTGGATCTAATGATCGAGAGGCAGGTCCTCGCCTTCCGCCTGGAGCTACCGGAGGTTTCCCATGCCGCGGCATCCCACCCGATGGCCATCTTCCACGCGGAAGTCGATCAGTTGCTGAGCCAGAACCGCTCGGTTGCTCGCGATCATCCGGAGCTGGATGACTACGACACGCAGTTGCACCGCATGCAAGCAGAGATCGAGAACCGGGTTCGAGAGAGCGTCAACCGGGGGGGCTTTCTGGCACTCCCTCGCTTGGCATACCTTTTCGGTCTGTCCGCGTTTGAGTCGCAGGCGGTGGTCGTCTGCCTGGCCCCCGAACTGGAGCGCAAATACGACACGCTTTATGCCTATCTGCAAGACGACATCACCCGCAAGCGGCCGAGCGTCGACCTGATGCTCGATCTGCTCTGCCGAACCGAGTCCGAACGATGGCACGCCCGGGGACTATTCTCCGAATCAGCCCCGTTGCTGCGCTTGGGAATCCTCCATAAGAGCGAGGATCGCACCAGCCCATCCGGCTCCAGCGGGCTGGCGCAGTTCCTCAGCCTGGACCCGCGTATCCTCGGCTATCTCCTGGGCCACGACCATATCGACGCGCGCCTGGTGGGCCTGGCTGATCCGCTTCCACCGTTGCCGTCCCTCGATCGCGTTCCGGTCGATCCTGGGGTCAAGGAACGGCTCCGCGGTTTCCTGCGTCGTCATTTCTCGCTGGGACGCCCCGAGGGAAAGGGATTCGTCTTCCATTTTCGCGGACCCCGGGGAGTCGGCAAACGGGACCTGGCGCGCGGCCTCTGCGGTCAGCTCGCCTGTCCGCTTTTGACCGTCGATACCGCGCGTCTCGGGGCGGGGAGCCCTGACCGAGAGATCCTCCTTCCAATCCTGTTTCGGGAAGGACTGTTGCGGCAGGCGGCGATCTATCTCGACAACGCCGACGCCTTGCTGAAAGACGATGACACGACAAGAGCCGTCGCGAAGCGGCTCGGCGCGGTGATTGGCGAATTCGGCTGGCTCACATTCCTGGCCGGGGAGAAGCCGTGGCCCTACGCGGAAGTGTTTGAGCAATCCCTGTTCCATGCTGTCGAACTAGCCGTCCCGGACGTTCCAATCCGACAGGCGGCTTGGGAGCAGGCTCTTCAGTCCGTGGCCGCAGAGGTCGACGCAACGTGGGCCGGACGGTTGGCGTGCCAGTTTCGCTTGACGCCTGGCCAGATCCAGGAGGCCGCCACCTTTGCCTCGAAGCAACATGATCTAGGCGGCGGCGAGGGGGGGGTGACCTTGGCCGATCTGTTCAAGGCCTGCCGCGCCCAATCGAATCAGAAGCTGGGCGACCTGGCCTTGAGAATCGATCCCCGCTACCGCTGGGAAGATCTTGTCCTCCCGGAAGATACCGTGGCTCACCTGAAGGAGATCACCAGCCAGGTCGAACATCGCTATCAAGTCTTCGGGGAGTGGGGGTTCGGTGAGAAACTCTCCCATGGCAAGGGATTGAGCGTGCTCTTCTCAGGTCCTCCCGGCACCGGCAAGACCATGGCCGCCGAGGTGATCGCGCATGAACTCGGGCTGGATTTGTACAAGATCGACCTCTCGGGGATCGTGAGCAAGTACATCGGTGAGACGGAGAAGAACCTGGCCCGGGTCTTCCGGGAGGCCGAGACGAGCAACGCCATCCTGTTCTTCGACGAGGCGGACGCCCTCTTCGGGAAGCGGACGGAAGTGTCGGACGCGCACGACCGCTACGCCAACATCGAGACCAGTTATCTGCTGCAGAAGATGGACGAATATGAGGGGGTCGTTATTCTGGCCACCAACCTTCGCGAGAACCTGGATGAGGCGTTCACCCGGAGGTTGCGGTTCGTCGTCGAGTTCCCGTTCCCCGACGAGTTGAGCCGATGTAGAATATGGCAAGGGCACTTCCCCGAGCAGGCGCCAGTCGGTGCGGACGTCGATTGCGGCTTGCTGGCCAAGTGCCTGGCGATCGCCGGCGGCAACATCAAGAACATCGTGCTGAACGCCGCGTTTCTGGCGGCCGAAGACAGTGGCGTGATCGGGATGAAGCACATCGTTCATGGGGCGAAGAGGGAGTTCGAGAAGATCGGCAAGTTGTGGACCGGCGATCTTTCCTCCGGATGAACGATCTCGTTGAGGGGAGGCGGCCATGATGAGCGCCAAGGTGTGGGAGAAAGAGGCGGGGGATTCGACGACGCGGTTCCGGGCGCATCATGACGAGACCTGGCTGCCCCCCAATCCCTGCGGTGGCTGCACCCTCTGCCATCAGATGACGCGGATCCATCGGCACGGCGGACCTCAGCCGTGGCCTGGCGGCGAGCCCTCAGCGGGGCTTGATCGCCCATGCGCAGCCCGCTTCTTCCAGCGGCATCTCGGCAACCGACATCTGCAACATCTCGGTGAACGTTCTCAGAGCGACGGAGGAACCTCTCAGCAAGCGGATTCGCTCGTAGTCGGGGTTGGTCCATCGGTCAAGGCAAAGGCGCCGGTGATTCAGACGAAGCTGATCATTGGCGAACCGGAGGACGAGTTCGAACGGGAGGCCGACCGGATCGCGGACCTGTTGATGAGCGAGCCCGCTCTCGCCGGCGATCACCATAGTACGAACACGGCGTTGATCCCCGGTCAAACGCAGCCTTCCCTGAGCTGCCCCGAGTTCCCTGAGTATGTGCCACAACTCCGTGTGAATATGCGCTCGCGTGCGGGCCAATTCGCCTCCGATGGTGGATCATCAGGAGCGCGAGGAGAACAGTTGCTTTCGAAGGAACTGGCCATCTTTGGGCCGACCGCGCCGACCCTGAACATCACCGCTACCGAAGAGCGTCGAATCCGCCGCTTCTCCTGCGGCGCGTGGGCGACAGGGGAGGAGCACGAGAATCTTCGGGCCGAGTCATCGTGCTCGTCCGCCGTGACATACGCTGGAAGTGAGGTACCACCTCGAGCGCCATGCCCCGCGCGGGCCGGCCTCCTGCAGCGGAGGTACGAGGACTTAAGAAAACCCGGCGTGGACGGCGAATGCGAGGATTGCCGCAACAAGGAACTGGGCGTGCAACGGCTCGCCGCGGCCAGCGCCGGTCCGACGATGGCGCCGCCGATAGTGCGTGAGGTTCTCAGTTCGCCCGGCCGACCGCTTGATACACAGACGCGGGCGTTCATGGAGCGGCGGTTCGGGCACCTTGATTCCCAAGTCCGTGTCTACACCCTCCCTGCGCCGCAGGCCAGACTGCCAGTCAACCCACCGGAGGATGACGAGCGAGAGGCCGATCAGGTCGCCGAGTCGGTTATGCACGCAACGGGGACGCCGACCGGAGCTAGGCACGACTTCAGCCATGTGAGAGTCCACACGGACGCGAAAGCGGAGGCATCCGCGCGGATGATCGGGGCATCGGCGTACACGGTCGGTTCGCATGTTGTTTTCGGTGCAGGTCGGTACGCCCCGGCTTCGGCTGCTGGTCGCCGACTGATTGCGCATGAACTCGTCCATGTACTACAGCAGACCGCAAGTCGGGCGTTCGTGATCCAGAGGGAATGCAGTGATCCGTCCTTTTGCACGCCGTATGACACGCCCACAAGAGCGGCTACGGTCAAGGCGAGGATACTATCCATTTATATGCCGATCGATCTTCTAAAATTTGGGCCGGAAGCCAACTCGCTCTATATACGATTCTTGTTACGCCATCCCGGCGACAGCCTTGCACCTGTCGTTTTCGACAACCCCTCGAGCCCGCTTGTCTCTTCGTTCAGCGAATCAGGTGATACGGAAGATGACATGGATGACGTAATTGACCTGGTTGGGAGCAGGTTGAGCCGCGCACCGGGCCCGCTCAAGGACAACACTCCCACGATGATGTCCCTGTCCAATTTCCTGTCAGCCCGCGAAATGAATGAACGACCAATAAACTATAGCAATCCGTTTTCCGTGCCGGGCCATATCGCAGGAGACATTGGTAGCAGCGACGCCGGCCCCGATTATCGTAAAATCACCTATGCAAATGTCACGCTCGAGAGGACCCCAGTAATCGGGTCCACCGGGTACGTTTCCGTTCAACTGACTCCACACTACGAGGTATTTGACGCGGTCGATTTTTGTCCAGGAGATTGCGGATCGCTGGCGGAGCAACAAGTCACGGTCCCCATGAGTCGCCTGGAAGAGTCTGGAGAGGCGTATGACGTGCCGTTCAAAGTGATCTTCTCACCTGATCCGAGATCGAAGCGGTTTTGGTATTCTTGAATGAGGCAGCACCAGCCGGCTTCAGTCACGGGCAGATGGCTCATCGCTTATGAGCTGGCTCGTGTCACAGCCCTGGGTTGCGGTCGCCGCACCTGGCACAACGGTTGAGCGGGCCATCGATCAATTGCCCCGGTCAGGGATCTTCGCAGCGAGGGTGAGCTGCAGACCGGCGATCTTTCCTCCGGGTGAACGATCTCATTGAGGGGAGGCGGCCATGATGAGCGTCAAGGTGTGGGAGAAAGAGGCAGGAGATTTGTCGGCGCGATTCCGACCGCGCCATGACGAGACCAGGCAGGCCCTCAATCCGTGTGGTGGCTGCACCCTCTGCCATCAGATGACACGAATCCATCGGCCCGGCGGGCCTCAACCGTGGCCTGGCACCGAGCCCTCAGCCGGGCTTGAACTTCCCTGCGCAGGCCGCTTCTTCCAGCGGCATCTCGGCAACCGACATCTGCAACATCTCGGTGAAAGTGCTCAGAGAGACAGGGGAACCACTCAGCAAGCCAATTCGCACACAGTCGGTCTTGGTCCGGCGGTCAAGACAACGGCGCCGGCGATCCAGACGAAACTGATCATCGGCGAACCGGGCGACGAGTACGAACAGGAGGCCGACCGGATTGACGAGCAGGTGATGCGGATGCCGGCTCCGTTCATGCCCGATGAGCCCGGGAAGATCAGCGCCACTGCCATGCCCAGGCTCCGGCGCGCCTGCGCGGGCTGCGAGAGTGAGGAAGAGGACGAGACCCTCCAGGCGAAGCGATCGGCCTCACAGGGCGGCTTCCTTTCGAACCATGAGGCGCCGCCGATCGTGCGCGACGTTCTCCGTACTTCGGGACAACCGCTTGCCGAGGCGGTCCGCAGGGAGATGGGCCCGCGGTTCGGCCGCGACTTCGGCCAAGTCCGCATCCATACGGATTCTCGGGCAGCGGAATCCGCGCGCGCGGTCGATGCGTTGGCGTACACGGTGGGACGCGATATCGTCTTCGCCGAGGGTCAGTACGCGCCCGACACAAACGAGGGACGGCACTTGCTGGCACATGAGCTCACGCATATCCTCCAGCAGACCTCGACACGGCAGATACAGCGAACCATTGGTGATGGCCATGACCTGTCATCAAATCGTTTCAAGGGGAATGTGAAACTTGAAGAGGCGTATGACGACGAGACCCCGATTCAGAAAGGCGCTCGCGGTCTCCACGTCGTCATCCTTCAGCAGGCCCTCGTCGACGCCGGCTTCCCTCTACCGGTCTTCGGAGTGGACGGCAAGTTCGAAGACGAGACGCAGACCGGTGTGGAAGCGTTTCAAACATCGAAAGGGCTAACAGGTAGCGATGTGGATGGGATCGTGGACCAGAGGACCATGGGCCTCCTCGATCAGCACTTTCTCCATCACGCTCCGGAACGTGCCTTGGCCGCGAATCCGACCCGCGCTCTCATGGAAGGAACGAGATCGCTCACGGCCACGGAGCGAGCCGGAGTGAGAAGTGCCATCACGACCGAGATCCGGACGCCGAGCGGCGCGCTGCCGACCTTCAGACGGGTGATTCCCGCGAACCCCGATCCTTACGAGGTTCGTATCCGGGATCGGTTGAACCAAGCGATCACGGGTTTATTCAATGCTCTGGTCGCCTCGCGCCCCCCGCGCGTGGCAGCCAATATGATGACGGCCGCCGACGTCGACCGCTTGGCCCAGAGGGCGAAAGCCGTCACCGATGTTGTTTATGGCAGATATCGAACCGGACCTGCGCTGGCCTTTGGATTGAATATCTTCGACCAGTACGTGCAACGTAGCAATGTCATTTCTGCATCCCCGGCCAATGAGGACAGGGCCGCCAACTGGCGGGTGATGAAGCTGCTCGACGGCGATGATGACATCAGGGACATCGACAGGGAGCACGGGGCTGTGCAGAGGCGGCCGACGGAATGGAGTCTGATTGCCGGAGTCACGGGTTTTCCGAACCAACCCCCGGGGGTCCTGAACTATGAGGCAAGCCCCCCGCACGTCACAACGGGGATCGTTGGCACCAGGCGGGCGCAACTCCTTGACATTCATCGCAACTGGCCTGCTTCCGCCGGGAGCGGAGAGATCTACCTCCAGATGTACCTCGGAACCGGCCCTGCGGCAAACCGGAACCTCATGTACGAGGTGTTTTCTACAATTATCCATGAGTATATTCATACATTGGAGCATCCCAGGCATCAGACATACAGCCAAAGCCTCGGGGAACAGCGGGGGGGGTTTGTCCTCCGCGAGGGAATGACCGACTATCTGGCCAAGGTCGTCTGGGATAGTCTGACGTTCGACGCGGCTTTACGCAGTGCCATCGAAGACCGCTTTCAGGATCCGGCCAATCCCTTGGGGCACCCGATTCCCTTACCCGATCGCTATACGGAGTGGACAAACGCAGAGCGGATGGTTGGCATCGTGGGGATCCGGAACGCCCTGGCAGCTTTCTTCCTTGGCCGCACGGATCTGATCGGCGGGCCCTGACAGGGGCCGCCCCGGAGCAGCGAGGAGACGTATGTGACGCGACCAATCGGCGGCTTTGCGATGGGACTTGCAGCGATCGCATCCTGCTTCTACTTCGGAGGTTGTATGAGCGCAATGGAGACACACGGCGATTGTTCAGATGCCTGGCGCGCGATCTCGGCCCGAGAGTACCGACATTGGAACGGACTGCCGGAGACGTGTCATTACCCGGATTTCGAGACGACCTTCAGGCGACTGAGAGATGAGTTTGGTCAAGGCACCCTCGGAAGGACCCATCATGCCGCCAATTATCGAATGCACGTGGGCGAGGGTTATCCGCAGAATCTCAAGGTCTGGTTCCGGGGAGAGGACATCCTTCTGATCGAGTCAAGACATCCGAAGCTCCCCTGTTTCTCCCAAGAATTCCTCCGGCATCTGGGCAAGCCCGAGAAAGAACTCGATTATCACCTCGACGTGATGCGAATCCCTGCAGGAGCTTGGGTGTACCCGGCGAGGGGGATCACCGTTTTTCTGGACGCCGGACGCAATGAGGTGATGGGGATCGCCTTGTTTCACCCGTGTAGCCTAACCAAGTACCTGGACGAAATTCACCCAGACGCTCGCATGCATGAACTCCCTTTCCGTGGGTAAGTGTGGAGTGGCAGAGTAGAGGCATCTCTGCCATCTGCATCCGATCAGGGACACCTTTTTTCCGCTGCTCGGAGCCGTAGAGCTCAAGACTCACCGATGTCTCGCGGCAGGGTTTGATCATTCAACAATGCGCACGGTGGACGGGAAGCAGGGCGAGACAGCCGATGCCAGCCCGCTACGATGACGACAAGGCCGAAACGCATTCCTTTCGATCGTGAATCCGAGGTCTGATCCAAGTGGTCGAGTTACACTCGAGAATCTCCTCACGACCGGCGTCATTTCGGTGCCGCGTAGTACATCCGCAGGTCGAGAGCTGGCAGGGAGACCTGCTCCATCTGGCGGGTTGTCGGGTTGAGCCGCTTGCCCGACCACGCGGGCTGGTAGCGGGCGGCGAGGGCAACCGCGTCGGTTTCCGAGAGCGCGGTCACGCCAGCCTGGGCGAGGTTCAATCGGTCCTGGTCGTCGCTGCAGTCCAGGACGATGAGCCGGTGGTCGCCGTCCGTCTGGCTCTCGCTGACCTTGGCGAGCACCTTCCCTTGAAGCGGCGGCTCGCGATGCTCGATGGCCGTGCCAATCGAGCGCTTGTCCACGGTGACATTGTAGAAGCGTGGCATCTCGGGGAGCCTCCCTGGGGTCAAGGACCTAGATCACAGAAATGAGCCGCTTGAGCATAAGTGCTCGCAACGTGTTTTGAGGGTTGACGATCCAGAAGACGCAGATGTCACCCGATGGGTCCTGAAGCACAGATAGAGAGAACAGATACACGTATTCGTCAGGCGAGAGCTGAATTTCCCTCCCCCAACCGGCGATGACGCTGTACCGCTTGGCCCATAGATGGTTCGAGCCCCCACCTGCTCCCGGGCCGAACCAGATTAACCACAGATCGCCGCTGCTATCGCTCGCCACGGCGAATTCGTTCATAGGCTGGAACACGACCTGGATTTCGGACTGCCAGTAGCCGTACTGCTGGTTGTAAGTCAGATACCAGAGCCCCGACTTGCCGTTAAGTGTGCCGAACCAGAAGAGCCGCAATCCGCCACCGGCGTCGAGCAGTAGTTTGGGAAAGTTAAACCAATCACCCGAACTCGTACTACCCCACACGATCTGCTGCTCATTGCTCCATGTTCCGGTCGTGGTATCGCAGGACCGGACGAAAATACCAGGGGTGTAGACCATGTTCCCGTTCTGCTTCTGCCCACGGAAAGAGTACCAGACCAGCCAGAGTCGGCCCGCGCTATCCTGGGCGGTATCTGGGGAATAGTTGTGAACTGGAGCGTCTGCGGTGCCGAGGGTCGTCATTCGGGATTCATTACCCCAGGTCCCGGAACTCTGCGTGTAACGTTTCGACCACACGTGGGACTCCGAGACGTTGTCGTGCTGCTCATAGCGCATCCAGAACACCCAGATATCGCCGATCCGATCAACCACGGAATTCGTGGACCAATCGGAATTGTTGCCGCCGGGAGTGGTCAGCTGAGTATCCTGGCTCCAGAGTCCAGTTCCCGGCTCTCGCCGCTTCCACCAGAGGCTTGTCCCGCCTCCCGTGGCCGGGCGGGAGGACGACCAGAACAGCCAGATTCCACCCTGGGCGTCTTGGATGATCGAGGGGTTGTAATCGCCCTCCTTCGAAGTCGTCAACTGAACCTCCGGCTCCCAGTTCCCCGAAGCCTGGACGTAACGGCGGCTCCAGAGGTTCATGGACTGGGCCTGGTGGGCCCCACTCCAGACCAGCCAGATATCGCCGACGCGATCGAGGAACGTGCGCAGCTCTTGCAGATACTCTGTACCATCTCCGGCGACTGGCTGCTCGGGGAGTGACGGCAGCCCGCCGCGGAGCAAGGCGTTGATCGCCTCGCGCAGGCTCACGCGCAGATTGGGTTGGCCGTCGTGGTCGAGGGTATAGCCCGGGCCGTAGGCGTCGGTGAGGACCTGTTGAACATCCGTGTACGGAAGGATGGCCAGTCCGGTACGCCGCAGGTCCTGGAAGTTCCGGACCTTCGGGTCTTTCGCTGCGCGCTTCAGCGTCGCCAACGGATAGTACAAGTGCCCCTTCTGGGTCGGCTTGCTCGGGTCGGGCTTCGGCGCGACGCTGCTCCCCTCCGCGACGCGGACGACCCATTCGCGCTTCAGCCGCACGCAGGTCTCGATGCCGATGGCCTGGTTGATCAGGGTGGGGTCGCCGGTGGGCGGGTTGGTGGTCGCGTTGACCTCGCGCTCCCAGACGTCCAGATAGACCGTGTCGGTGCGGTCGAGCGCAGGCTTGGTCAGCGGGAGAAGCGGGTCCACACCCCAGGCCGCCGCGCGACTGGATGAGTTGTAGAGCCATTGCTCCGTGTAATTGATCTGATTCTCATTGATCACGTCCCAGCCATCCACCAGGCAGCGCCCGACACCTTCCGTCGTCCCCTCTCCACCCCTGATCGCGAAATCATTATCGGCGATAGTGACAGGGAGAACCCGGGGGGCACCGCCGCTGATTGCGGGGATGATGCAGAATCCGTCGTTATAGAGCGGCACGCCGTCGCCGATGAACCAGCGCAGGAAGGAGCGGAGCTCGTCCTTGCGGATGTCCTCCTGCTCGTTCCAGTCGGCATCGACTAGGGGCACCCCCTGCTGGAGGCGGACGCCGACGTAGTGCTTGAGTCTGTCGAACGTATCACGCGAGAAGTTTCCCATTGCTCACCCCCCTCGGGTCACCGGTCTTCGGGTGCTCTCGCGGGCCCTCACCGATCTTCGCCTAGCCTTCGTTGAGCCGGTCGAGGAACGGCAGCCCGTGGTCCCGGACTCTGCAGAGTGTTCAGAAATAAAGGCGGATCACGCGGATCAGGGATGTCGAGGCGTCCTTCGGGATCATCGGATGACGAACACAGTTGATCATGTACTCGGTGCTCTTGAACTGACCGAACAGCCCGAACTCGCGAAGCGGATAGGCGTTCGAGGGCGGGATCGGCGCCGGGTAGTTGATGTCCAGCGTCGCCGTGATCTGCAGCCGGGGCGTCGGGCCCGCGTCCTCCTCGTCCTTGTCGTTGAGGTAGACGAACTGCAACTGGCTGGCGGGAATCGGTGGGTCGTAGCGGTTCTCCAGTCCGGTCGTGGCCGAGGTGGGCGCCGGCGCGCCGGACTTGTCCCAGTCGTCCCGGCCCCGACCCACAGCGAGCCGCAACACGCCATTGCAGGGATCCGCCTTGACGAACGCGGCCAGCAGGATCCGGCAGCGATCGACGATCATGTTGCTGCGCCAGCCGCTCTCGAACAGGACTCGGCCGTCCGGCCCGAATAGGGTGTCGCGGTAGCGGCCCTGGATGCTGTCACCGATCGGTCTCATGGTTCACCCTCCGGGCGTGAGCCCCTCGTGCCAGGTTCTCCACTTGGTGCTGACCGGCACCGTGCGTGAATCGACGGTTCGCCCGTCCGGGAAGATCTGGCTCCAGGAGCGCAGCCAGGACCAGCCGGGCACCGTGTCGGCGTACTTGTCCGCAACCCTGGGGTACACCTCGGGAATGACCTGGTCGAAGGCGACTTCCCGGATCTTGCGCTGAGGATCCGCCTCCGGATCGTCGTAGGTGTAGACCCGCTCGCGGAAGAACGGCTGCTGGATGATGAAGACGGCGCGTGTCTGGATCGGCAGGAAGGGCTGCAACGCGCCTTCCAGCAGCCGTTGATTGCGCTGGATCAGCTCCGGATTCTCGGTGCTGGGGGTCAGGTAGATCCCGACCGTATCACGGGCGTACCAGGAGGCGTTGGTGCGGACCCCCTGGCGCCCGGCGTCATAGATGTAAGCCTGGAAGTCCTCGAACCGGCCACGGAGCGCGTTCTTCGCCAGGTTTCGGGAATCGACGGTCGTCGAGCCGCCGTAGCGGGTGTCGAGTGTCTGGGTCGCCGTGTAGACCGGGCTCGCGTAGGGCAGGCTGTCGTTACCGCCGTAGATCACGAGCGTCCTGGTCCCGAACCGCACCGACAGTGGACCGCGCTGCGAGGTGGCATTGATGGTGACCCGCTCGGGCTCGGTCCAGGTATTGCTGGCCGGATCGAGCGTGCTCCGCCAGATCGACCAGCTTCCGTCCCGGGTCGAGCTCCAGAACAGCTCGATGGAGCCATCGGCGCGGGCCAGGGCCGAGGGCTCGCGGTCGTCATGGTCCAGGTTCGGCGTGGGCAGGGTGCGCAGCTCGCTCCAGTCGCCGGAGTTGCCGGGGTTGAGTCCCGCCTTGAAGCGATAGACGATGCGCCAGCGCGTCTGCCCCGGCGTGGCGGCTGGTTCCCGGCGGATCCAGAAGAGCCAGAGCTTGCGCTGCGGATCCCAGGGCTGGGCCAGCGCGAACAGGTCGCCCTCGACCCGGGGATCGTCAGCTCCATGGGGTGGCATCGTCCACGGGACGCCCTGCGCCCAGTCCCCGTGGGTGCGCACGTTGTAACGCACCTGCCATCGCCCGCCGTCGAGCTCGACCCAGAACAGCCAGAGCTGTCCCGACTCATCAGTGAGGGCGCACGGCTGTCGGGCATCGGGACCGGCCTGGGGAAACGTCTCCACCGGGGACCAATCGCCAGCGGCACGGATGCGGTGATCGATCCGCCAGCGACCCGCGTCCGGCTGATAGGCTCGCCAGAACAGCCAGAGCCCATCACCCTGGCTCGCCGCGGCGGGGTACTTGACCATCGGCTCTCCCCGCACCGCAGGCGTGCTGGGCGACCAGCCGATGGCATCGAGGTGTTTGCACCAGAGGTCCCACCGATCACTCTCCCGAGAGGGACCGCGCCTCAGGGTGTGGAAGAAAAGCCAGAGTGCCCCGTTCGCGTCAAGGGCGGATGCCGGCCGGCCTTCGTACGCGAAGTTGAGCGACAGCGGGGTGTCCGAGCGGTCCCACTGGCCATTGCCGAACTCGGATAACCATAGGTTCAAACGCTCTGGAGTGTTGCTGAGGAACACATTGTCGAGGAATTCCTTGGTCCGGCTCTCCCAGCCGAGTAGTCGCTTGATCGTCGCCTCGACTGTGGGGATCAGACTGATCGCCTGGTACAGGAACGGCGCGTATCGCAGCTCGCTTCGCTGCTTGGCGATCTCGATGCGATAGTCGGTTTCCCAGCCGATCCACCGGGCAAGCAGCGGCAGCATCGCGCCGTCCACCCGATCCGTGTCGTGCGCATCCAGCAGCGCCTTGGCCATGCTGTGGAGCTGGTCGAGCTGCCCGCCCGGCAGATCGAGAAAGCGGCGCAGCTGCCCGCGCTGGACGTCCTCGGGGGCCATGTCACCGGGAACGACCGTCGGGACAGTGGTGTCGTACCGCTGATAGATTGCCGGCAAGAGGGCGCTCATCTGCCCCGCATAGTCATAGGGGCCGGTGGCCGTCGCCGAGACGCGGTTTGCCAGATCGATGCTGTAGTCCGGTGGGTCGCCACCATAGGGGAAGAGCATGTAGTAGTAGACGGTCTCGCTCCGGAGCCCCTGATCGACCAATTGCTCCAGCCCCGATCCCAATGCCACCAGCACGCCGTCGTCTGGCCCGACCGGATAGGTGCCTTCCCGTCTCATCACCCGCACGCCCGGGTAATGCTCGATGTCGGGGTTCCGCCATCGGAGCTCGATGCGGTTACCTCGGGGGTGGGCAGTGGCCGTCAACGCGTCCAGGCGCATGATCACCCTCCTCCGTCGGCGATGACCTGGACGCCGTCGGGGTAACCAGGGTCTTCGGATTCGGCGGGTGCGCGGGGAATCTGGTTGACGCCCAGCGTGATCCGGCCGTTGGATGCGACGGTTCCGGCCGGATCCCCCTGGGTGCGGAACTCGGTGATGTTGACGGACTCGATTCCGTCGATGGATGTCAAGACATCGTAAAAGCGGCTCAGGTAGAGGGTCTGGCCGAAATCGACGTTGTCGAGCGCGAGCAACGCTCCGGCCGCGAGTGCGGCCTGCTTCCGGACGGTTTCTCTCACGTAATAGCTCTTGATGGTGACCTGTGCCGTCACGTATACGTTCACGAAGTCCACGTCGGCGATCTCGATCTTCGTGGTGACCGGCCGCTTGTCCTCGAAGAAGGCGAGCAGGTTCGCCTCCAGGACGTCGCTGAGCTGGCCCCCACCGGTGGGCGCGACGTAGAGGGTCACCGCGTTCCAGGACGAGGCGACGGCACGGACCTTGCTGACGCCATTGACGGCCAGTGCCAGCGCCTGGTAATCCTCGGTCGTCACCGCGCGCTTGAGCGACCGGAAGACCATGGGTGCCTGGGTCACGGAGTGCTCGATCGATTCTCGGTCGTTGCCTCCGGTCGCCGGGCCTGGGTTGGTCACGCTGCCGTGGGCGAGCTGCGGTGCGTCCACGATCGAGATGATCGTGCGGGCGGCCACATTGCCGAGCGTTCCCCCCCCGACGCGGTATGACGCCTGGACGATGCTGCCGGCGGCCGGGATGGCACCGAAGGCGCCGTCACCAAAGACGACGGTGGCGCGGTCGCTCTCGTCGATCTCGAGGATGAAATCGCGCTGGCCAGCCCGGCTGAACGCCAGGGTTTCCCGGAGGGCCCATGGCTGGATCGTCCCGTTGAGCTGGGTCCGCAGCACGATGTCCGGGTTCACCTGTTGCGCCGGGCCGAGCGGACGAACGATGACCCCGGGGTGGATGAGACGGAACCGCTGGTTCGCAGAACCATCGGACGTGCCGATGACCTGGTCCTTGTACAGCCTTCCCTCTTCAACCGGGATTCCCGGCCTGTAACGCTTGACGACCTTCTTGTTGCCATTCTCCGTCATCGTCTCTGGCGGAAGCGTCCTGGCGTCGATGACCAGTGGTTGCTCCTGGGTGTATTCGAAGCGGACACTCTTGCGGTCGCGCAGGCTCTTGGTCGCGAAGGCGTTGCCTTTTTCGATGCTGACCTTGTCGGTGAACGACGCGGGGAACGTGACCTCCAGCAGGGCCGAGGCCGGCACCGCCGTGCCCAGGTGGTAGCCGATCAGTCGCAAGTGCTGGATGATGCTCCGGCGCGTCTGTGCTGTGCCCAGAAAGCTCTCGTTGGCAATCCGGTCCTGGTAGTAGCTCAGGATGTCGCCCATGTGAGCAAACAGCTCGAGCAGCACGTTTCCGAAGTCGGCCTCTGAGGTGTACTCGGTCCACTCGGGGAGTTTCGACGGGATCAACGCGCGCATCGAGTCCAGCAGGCTATCGTAATCCCTTGCCATGTAGTCCAGGACCTGGTGACCATTGACTTGCTGGATTTCCGCCATGACTCCCTCGATCCCGTTCCTGTACTGGGCTTCCGATCAGTTCCGCCCCGGCAGCCACGTCGCCTACGGCAGGTGCACGCGCAGGGCCTGACGTGACAGATCCGAACGCTTGGTGTAGACGACCTCGATCACCACCTTCTCGCCCCCACTCTGCACGTCCACGTTGTCAACCACGATCTCGTCATTCAACCAGCGAGTCAGCGCCTGGCCGATGGTGAATTCGACCGCCGCCGCCAGCACCGTATCGTTCGGCTCGAAGACGAGGTTGAACAGCCCGCAACCGAAATCCGGCAGGTTGACCCGTTCTCCCGGGGTCGTGAACAAGACCTGGATGATCTTCCCTCGGATCGAGTCGTCGTCTTTGTCCACGACGATACGACCGGCGTCGTCGACGCGGAAAGGGAAGCCGAAGCTGGTTCGTTGTGATTCCATCGGTGTCACCGGACCCGGCCGGTTCCATCATTGTTCTGCGTGAACACCACTCCCGTCACCCCGGGCGTGAGGTTGATGCTATGTGTATGGTCCGCTGGTGGGGCCGCTCCCGTCTGCCCTGTCACCGGCACGTGAAAACCGCCCTGAGTCGTGACGCCGAACACTTCCATGTTCGACGTGATGTGGGTGATGACCCCATGCGCGATGGCGTACGAAAGCTTCTTCCATCCCTCGCGCGCGGCATCGAGCGCCTTCTGTGCCCCTGGCTTGGCGTCAGGCGCCGCATGATTCACCGCGTCCTGCAGCGGCGGAGAGAGCAGGCGGTCCATCTCGGCATAGATCGCCTTGCTCATGCCCGCGTCCGCGGTTTCGGAACCTATGATGAGTGCCATCGATCACTCCACCGTGTGCTTCATTGAAACGGGAACGTTCTGCAAGAACGGCGCGGGGGGCGGCGACGTCGGAGCGCCCAGATTACCCATGTGCGTGTGCGTGTTGAATGCCGTCAGGAAGGTCTGAAACAGGGAACTGAACTGGTCTCCAAGTACAAGGTGCTCCGTCGCCGCATCGCCGCCAATCTTGACGCCACTGGAGGTCACCAAGGCCTGGGTGCCGCTGGTCTTGACCACCACCCCGCCCGAGTCCATCACGACCTCGTTGCCGCTGGTCTTGCCGTCGCTGATGTGAATTCCGTTCGAGTCCAGGACAACCTTGTGGCCGTTGACGCCATCGGTGACGGAGACGCCATCCTGATTCATCACCACGACATGCCCATGTTTGCCTTCGATGAGCATGACCGACTCGTCGTTGTCTTTGTCCTCGAACTGGAGCGTGTGGCCCTTGAGCGTCTTGATGATCTTGCCGCTGGGCGGGTCTTGCACCGAGCTCTGTTCCGCGCCATTGGAATCATTGGGCCTGGGTAACTCGCTCGTTCCCCCCGGCTTGCTCCAGAAGGTCCCCACCCAGATGGGATACTCCAGGTCTCCCTCCTCGAATTCGACCCAGGCCCCGGCGCCGACCTCGGGGATGAACAGCATGCCCTGGTCGTTCTCACCGCCATAGGGAACGCAGGGCAGGGCCCAGCCGGTCACCACGTCCTGCCCAAGCACGCTCGGCACCCGCAGTCTCAGGCGGCCGAGCTGCTCGGGATCGGCATTGTCGACCACGATCCCCCGGTACTTGCCGTGGAATCGCCGTTCGACGCGCTCAACCAGTCGGGCGACGATTTTTTCGATGTCCACCGTACACTCCCCTGGGCCGATTCTACCAGCGGTCATGCGTTCGCGGAAAATGTTTCCGAGCCGGTCGGCATCAAGGCATTCCGCTTGACCCAGAACCGCTGACGGTAACCCTCTTGCGAGAACACGTGGGTTACGTGGTTGACATAGTAGACGCCGCTGTAGGTCTCGCCGATGCCCTTGATCGTCACTGTGCGGCGCGGGCGGAGCACGTATCCGTAATCGTTCGCGGCGATTTCACCCTCGCCCGTCACGAACCATTCGCCCCGGTCGTAGATGCTCTGACACAGGGTTGTCATCTCCACTTCACCGGTGGCCACGGAACCCCCGAGCACGACCGTGGCCGGCTTGATCCCCAGGCCAAGCAGGCCGGCGGCGTCGTTTGCCCCGAGTGCGGGCCGCTGGCCGGTCTCGACGCTGACGTCAAGGATGCCCTTGGTCGCGCGGTCGATTTGCGCCAGCCGAACCTGGGCCGGCCGGAGTCCGTTGACCTTGAGAGCAAACGTGATCAGGTTGGTCTCGTCGCCGAATTGCGCCGCCAGGACGGGTTGCGGGTCCTCGGCGAGCTGCGGAGGCCGGAAGTAGCCGCTCGTACCCTCGACGTAGCACTCGAAGCCGTTGCGCAGGGCCAGACGGCGGAGGAACCGGATGTCGCTCTCGCGCTGCATGATGGTCGAGACAGCCTCGTCGTGGACGACCAGCGTGTCCTCGACATCCGGACTCAGGCCGTAGGTGCTGAAGATCTCGTCCGCGATGTCGCTGTCCTTCTTGTTGGGCCAGTCCTTGAGCTTCTCTTCGCGGTCCATCAGGACACTGCCATCCATGCCCCAGACCTCGAGTCGGCATTCCGACAGATCCGGATCGAACGAGGGAAGCAGGTGGGTGATATAGCCGCTTATCAGCTCTTCGGTGCTGTCGCTCAAACCCGCGGAGATGGTCACGGGTTTCCAGATCTGGAACCGTTCGTCGTCGAGGAAGGTCCAGCTCCCGTCGGGGCGAAGCTCGATCGCGATCTGAAGCCGGAACAGCGCAGCGAGCTCGTCGTCCAGCTCGGCCTCGAGGCTGATCAGGCTGTCATAGAGGTCGGTGACCTCTTTCCCGTCGATCGCGATGGTGAAGACTTCGCTTTCCATGACGACGACCCTAGCTGACCGTGTCCGGCGGAATGACAATTAGCTTTCCGATGCGGCTGATCGCCTGGGGGGCCTCGACCTTGATCCCCAGGTCCGTGATCCTTGCCCGGATGTCCCACACCGAGAGGTTCATCTGGTTGAACCGGACGACGAGAGCCGCCTGACCTGGTTCGTCGCCCGAGAACTGCACGTCCTCCACGCCGACCAGATCGGCGACAGCGTTCAAAGCCTGCGACCAAGGCGGAGTCTTTGAGCCGGCCGAGGACAGGGACAGCCGATAGGTGACAACGGGGTCTTTCCCGAGCAGGGCCTGCGGCGACAGAAAATCAGGGTTGGCGTCGCAGATCCGCCACCACTTCCGGGGTTGCTTGTAGTATTCATTGGCCAGCTGGTCGAGGCGGTCGCTCTCCTCGATCACGTGCTGGAAGGTCCCGGACACCGCCACTTGCGGCCGGATATCCTTCGATCGCAGCTCTCGGCCGTCCGGCCCGATCGCGACGACATCGGCGACATTACGGTAGCGGGAGTTCTTCGAGAACATTGGTTTACCCGGGGATCACCACGTTGGCGATGTCGGTGATGTTTGCCAGGTTCAACACCGCCATGGCCTCTTTCATGGCCTTGGTGTACAGATAGGGCATGCTCTTGCCCTCGATGACGGTAAGGTTGACGGTCGCGGTGGCACGGATCGGGTTCAGGTCCGGAGTGTACAGGACCTCGGTGATATTCAAGCTGTTGATATTCACGGGCAGCACTCGCTTCCGCCCCCAGATGAACAGGATCAGGGGCGGATTCTTGCTGCGAGTGAAGCTGAAGCCGCCAGACGATCCGAGGAGTTTTCCCAGCACCTGGCCGATCAGGCTTTCCTCCTTGGGGTGGACCATGAGCTCCAGTGTGGACAGTTGCGGCGAGATGCCGAACTGCTCAGTCAGGGGATCGCCTTCGTCCAGCTTGTCGGTCGCGTCAAGCCTGATCTCGAAGCCGATCGATTCCTCTTGCACGGTCACGACCTGCGAATCCCGGAGTTTGGCGAGGTCGTCGAACTTCTTGTGGAATTCCCGGAGTGACTGGGGGCTGCCTCTTGCTGCCTCTGCACTCTGCGGCGCGGCAAAGGTCAGGCTGCGGTTGCGGGTGAGCTGCACCGGGTTGAACTGGAACACCACGAAGAGTGGAGGCAGACTCAGACCGTACTCCGCGAACGCGCCATGCAGGATTCTCGGCTTCTGGCTCAAGACGTCCGCCATCGGTTCACCCTTCCTCGCCGTGCGAGGATGCTTGCTGGTTCCTCGGAATGGAGGTCACGCTTCGGGGAGTGCTGGGTATCGGTGCGAGAGAGCATCAGCAATTCGCCACGTCCTCCTGCTGTCTCTCATGGTGTGACTTCGTAGAAAAGCGTCCGTCGGCAAAGATGCGACACATCAATGCAAACCTCCTGGAACCCCTGTTGCAGGTCGCCAGGAAGCGTTACCGCGAACTGATCCGAGACCAGTTCCTGGGCATCGAGGATGAGTCGGTTGCCGATCGTGACGTAGCCGCGCCACCCCACCAGTGAACGGCCGCTGATGGTGACGGTCGTGCCGGCCGGCCCGCGACAAGGGTCCATCGCGTCGATCTGCGGCGGCTCGAATGGCACCTCGAGCTGCGGTTTGCCGATGGTGCGAACGCGCCTCGGCATCGGCCGGGCCTTCTCCGCCAGCGGATCGATCTGCACGACCGAAACCTGGTAAGGCACGGAGAGCCGGTACGGCTGGGTAAACGTGGTCCAGACCTGACTCAGTTCGTCCAGATCCAGGGTATTCGGGAAAACACGGATCTGCTCCCGAGCGTCCTTGAGGCCGGCAACGAGATAGCCAGGCGGAAGGATCGGAAACTCGTAGAAGACACGCATCGCGTCGCCCAGGACCTGATGGGCAGAAGCATTCCCCGTGTCAGGATCGTTCTGGGCGTACACGGTCATCAGGTAGAAGAGGTCGAGCGACAGCGGGGGCGGAACGATCGTGTCAGGGCCACCCGCCTTCAACTGCCAGTCCATGTTGCGGAGCGTGGGGTTCTCCTGCAGTTTGTAGAGGAAGAGGTTCACCCGACGCTCGCCCCCCACCTCATCGGGAGCAAGCAGCGTCACCTTCACGCGCGGAACCAGGCTCATCTCGCCCAGGAGGAGGTTCCGCAACGATTCGCTCACCATGCCGATGGCTGTCGGTGAACTCATCGGTCTGCCCCGTCTTATCCAGGCCCCCAAAACTGGACGCGCGCCAGGTAGCAACGCTCCCAGTACGCTCGAGCCGTGTTTTCCGTCCAAGCTCTTCGCCTGCCGGTCATTGCTGATGGAGCCGGTGGCTGCTTCTCGCTGTGCGGTTGCGGGCGGACTTCCAACTGAGTCTGAGCAAGCTGCTCGGAAAGTTCCCTGACGGTCCGTTGTAGTGACTCGATCTGCGCCAGGGCCCTCGAGCCCGGTCCGATGCCCAGAACACTGGCGCTGCGCCAGGGAAGATCCAGGTCGCTGCTGACGTCGGCATTTCGGCTCCTGGGGAGCAATCGGCCAGCAGCGACTCGCGGGGCATCCCGCTTTGAATGTGGGCTTCCGAGGGGCCGATCTGGCTCAGGAGCGGCGGTCGCGGTCGCAGGTTCCATCGTCCCGCACCGCTCCAATGGTTCTCGGTCGTCGGCCCTCTCTGACCGCGATGGCGGCCGTGCGCATCGAGACGCCGCGGCACGTTCATCGGACCAGCATGTTGCTTTCGATCCTCCTGAAGCACGGTGTGAGCCGGAATCGATCGGTCCCGGCCGACGCGCTTCATGGCCCTCGATGAAAGGCTCAAGGAGAGTCAGTACATCGGAGGTCTCCGCATCGCCCGGCGAGCTTGGCTCCCGTCTTGCCGGGGCCTCGGGCGAGACGGTCCCGGCCGAAGCCCGCCGGGCTCCATGTCCGGCTCGAGTGGTGATGGGAGGCGGTACAGGGGACGGAACCGGAGCGATCGTATGAACGGGAGCAATCAGCGCGCCGCCGGCCTCAACGATTCCTCCACTGGTCCCTGGAACCGACGGTCGACGTCCTGAAAGTTGCGAGGGAGCGTCGGAACGTCCGATCTCGCCCCGGGACTCCGCCGGTTCGCTTGCATTGACGATTCCGGGGAACTCAGCAGGCTGGGCAGCCATCGGCGAGGGGACGAACCCCACCGGGGGGTGGCCGGGTCGAGCCGCGCTCAGGTTGGGCAGTCCGAGGAGCGTACGCAGCGCCGTCGTTGCGTTGCGGTTGCCGGGGCCATGCTCCGGGTCATGGGCGGCGAGCATCTCCTCCTCAGCCGGTTTAAGCACCACCGGGCGGCGATCACTCTCTGGGGTCGTTGGCAGCGCTCCTGCCGCGGTCTCGTCAATTCCCGATGACAGCGTGAGATTCGCGTCCTCCTCTGACGACTCGGACGACAGGGCCCTTCGCCCTTCGACAGGGTCAGAATGCTCGCGTGGGTCACCCCAAGGGAAGTCAGGAGCCATGGCAGGGGCTGACCAGAGCCCAGCAGATAGGTCGCTGAAGACGACCGGCGGCTGCGGCGACGGCCTGGGGACAAGATCGAGATCGGCGCGAGGAATCCCCAGCAACCAGGACACCTGGTTCCGATAGCGGACTGCTTTGACGCCATCGGCCAGGAGCCAGCGCAGGTAACCTTCCTGGGTGATGGAGGGGTCAGAGGCCATGGTTCAGTTGCTCGATCTGATCACTGAGAACCTCCATGTAACGATGCCGATCCTGTCTTGGCATGTCCATGATTTCGCGCTCGCCCCAGTGGTAGTGCCAGGCGAGGTAGTGCACCTCGCGGTCGAGCTGGGCGCGGCTGGTCTCCATTTCCGAGAACAGATAGCGCTGGATATCAAATGGCGCTTCCAATCGTCGGCCGCATTCGGGACACGTGGCGTCCATGATCAGATCGATGCGCGGTGAGGCTTCTTCCATCGCCCGGGCAATCTCGTGCCTCGCCCTCGAAGACAGCTGCTGGATCGCCTCTTCGCCCGGCTGTTCCATCCGGCCGATGCGCTGAATGCAGCGTTGCAGCAGAAGGGTCAGCGCTCGGGCCTCGTTCTCCACGAACAACGCCGACAAGGCCTCCTGGTCACCACCGGTCGGCAGCCGAAAGGTAATGTCACAGGCGGGCTCTTCATCGGCCATGAGAACGCCGGCTTGCGGCGGCAGCGATACCGTGTAAGTCGTGCTTTTTTGCAGTGACTCTCGCACCGGGATGGCATCCAGGCTGAACACGAGGTCGATGCGCTTACCGCACTCCGACCATGGGCAATCGATGGTCGCGCGGACGGAGTTGCCGAATGTCACTTCCCTCAGCTTCAGGAGCAGATACTGGCGGTCGGTGACCAGCATGCCGCGAGTGACGTCGCGCGGCACGGGGCTGATCGACCCCAGCCGCCGGACACAGCGGCTGAGGATCGTACTGACGACGGCGGCGCCGCAAGCTGAGCCGTGTGCACTGACCAGTTCTTCCTCCCGTCCGCTCAGCGGAACGATCTCCGCCTCCTGGTGGATCACTCCCGCCCGGTCGATGTAACCGCCTGGTATGCGGCAGACCAGCGAATGCATGATACCCTCGTGTGATCACGTCTCGGCCGGTTCCTTGACCGAGGTGTCCCGCTCCCAGCCTTCATGCTCGAGCTTGATTGTCTGGATCATCACCGCGTTACCGCCCGCGTCGAGCTCCGGGAGCGCCTGATACTCGGAGACCCAGCAGCGGTGGACGTTGTAGGCGAGCACGGTGGTGCCTTGGAGGTTGCACACCTCGATGGTGAGATCCTTGCGGAAATTTTTCAGGGACATTGCCGCCTCGCCCTCGAAGTTGTTAACGAGGTTGGCCCACGACTCGAACGTGTCGTCGTGCGTAACGCCCCCAGTCAAGGTGATCGGGTCAAAGGTTGTCTTGCCGGGGATCTTGCGGGGCGTGCTCTGATCACCCGACTCATGCCAGGTGGTCACCTCCGTCGTCTTTTTCAGGGCGCTGCACTTGCTCAAACCGGCCACTACCTGGGTGCCGATCTTGATCTTGAACTTGAAGTTGTGGTAGGGATCGAACCGCTGGGCGTTGACAGTGAATTTCGGCATGGCCACATCCCCTTACTCCGCCGTCAGGCGGGCTGACCTGCTTTCTGGCTGATCTTGACCACCACGAACTCAGCCGGCTTCAGCGGAGCGAACCCCACCAGGACGTTGACGATGCCGAGGTTGATGTCGTCCTGGGTGGTCGTCTCGCCGTCGCACTTGACGAAAAACGCCTGCGCGGGAGTGGCGCCCTGGAACGCCCCTCGGCGGAACAACGTGGTCATGAACGAGGTGATGTTGAGGCGCAGTTGTGCCCAGAGCGGCTCGTCGTTCGGTTCAAACACGGCCCACTGGATGCCCTGGTAAATGCTCACCCGCAGGAAGATCGCCATCCGCCGGACCGGGATGTAGAGGTACTCGGGGTCGGCGGTGAGGGTCCGTGCACCCCACAGGACGATTCCGCTCCCGGCGAACTGGCGGATGCAGTTGATGTTCTTGGGATTGAGGTTGCCCTGCTCGACGTCGTTGAAGTTGACGTGGAGTCCCACGGCGCCACCCAACCCAGCGCTCACGCCCGCCGGCGCCTTCCACACACCGCGCTGGGCATCAGTCCTGGCGAAGAGACCTGTAACGAATCCGGATGGAGGCACAAGGATCGGCTCGGGCGAGGCTCCGGTCGGGTCGGTCATCTGGACCCAGGGCATATAGACCGCACCGTACGAGTTCTTCGGGCTGATCCCATCGACGAACGACTTCGCGTCCTCGATGGTGTCGTCATGCAGGTCCATGTCGCCGATGAAGAAGCAGTCTGACAGGCTGCGGTTGGCGCAGTAGTTCATCCCTCCACCGACCACTGATTTCGAGCCGATGCCGGGAATCGCGATCAGGCTGACGTCGTCGATCCTGTCGAGCCGCTTGAGTGCGTCGATGAACGGCTGGTCGTTGCTGGGCGGATCGCCATCCGACCCCGCTTGCACCGAGGCTACTTCGGCTGTGGGATGGGTGTTATCGCCGACGAGATAGTACGAGTCGGGGAGCGTCGGCTTGGACCCCGGATTGACCGCCGGTCGAGTAAAGGCAGCCCCGATGGTCTCGGTACCGCCGTTCAGCCGACCCAGATTCAAGAGTCCGGTGGCATTCTCGGCGTCGCTCAAGTCCGGGGAGACGTTCACGGACGATGCCAGGCCACGCGTCCCCGACCTCAGCAGGAGCACGTTCTGATCCACCGAGCAAGTGAATGCGGAGAAGGCAGTCTGATCGGTCGACTGGCGGAGCTTTTTCAGCTTCTTGACGACAGACTGGATCGCCGCGGCGATATTGGCTGCCGAGCTCAGGTCGGCCACTTGATCGGTGCCGGTTCCCACGACCGATTGCAGGTCGACCTGCTGATAGCCGTCGCCGTTGAGGTTGATCCGGAACTTGGTTCGCCCTGCGGGGAGCGATTTGGGTGCGCCGCCGCCGCGGCTCGTCCCGGCCTGGACGTTGCTGTTAGAGGGGTCCACAGTCACGCGGATGAATTTCGAGCCGGCCGTCGCATTCTCGACGAAGTTGGCCGTCCCCGGAACCATGCTCAGGTTGACAAACCGCTCCAGCGGAGTCGTTTGACCCTTATTATAAACGGTCAGGTCGAATTCATTGGTCGGGTCGAGAGTACCGTCGCTGATGACCACGGCGAGGTTGTTCCCCCATGCGCCCAGCGAGCTCGCCGCGACCGTGAGACTCGGCTGCCGGGAAGTGCCCCGGTCATAGATCACGATCTGGGCCTTCTGGGCGTTGACTCCGAGGACCCGCACGATGTAGCACTGGGAGCCGCCGTTGTTGAAGAAATTGTAGACGCTGTGGCTGAGCCAACTGGAGTCCAGGAAGCCGCCGAAGAGGCTCTGGTACTCGGTGAAGTTGAAAACCTTCGTCGCCTTCGTGGCATCCCCTTTCTCCGCGATGCCGATGAAGGCCGCTGTCGACGTGCTGGCCCCCGCAATGGGCCGGACACCGCTGGCGACCTCCTCGACATAGACACCCGGGTACGTGACATTGGCCATGAGCGTCCTCCCTTTGGCGCTTGAGTGGGTCGCACCGTAGCCGTCCGACCGAGCCCCTCAGTCTCCCGGGCGTGTGCAGTCGGAAGCGTCGCCGGCAGAACCATTGCTGGAAATGGGACTTTCCCGAGGATCAATTCGTTGCTTCGGCCATGGGTGCTGCGGCTTCCCCCGCGGCCGATCTCGTCTAGCCCGGCGTGGCGTTCTTCGTCGCAACCTGAGGTTGGTGCATCCCCTCGGCGACGTCGATGACACCGCGCTGACGCAGCTTTGCGACCCTGGCGTTCTCCTCGATCTCAACCTCAAGAATCGCCTTGGACGTCGCTCTCGGCATCAGGTAGAGAGTGTCGCCGCTGTTGAGCTCGATCAAAACCGGTCGGTTGGACAAGTTCTCGATTGTCACCATCAGGTGCCCCCTCTTCAAGGATGGCAAGGGTATCAAGCTCGAATCTAGAATTTTACTTATAAAAAACTAAAAGAATGTCGTTATAGACGCTCCACATGGGATTGGTGTGACAGGACGCGTAACTTCCGGGTTGCATTCCCACCCGGATCGTGGGAACGAGGGGTCCCCGTCTCCCTGTTCCAGCTTCTGAAAACGTTGCCAATTACTTGTCAACAATAAACCAGCACAATCTAAGCAATGGAATTTCTCAGAGCAACGATTTTCTTGGAAAAGTTCCGAGACTCCTCGCCCGTCCCGACGGAACTTCGCCGTAAGATCATTCCAATCGATGGGTTAAGTGTGATTTTGCCGTAACCTTCACCCAACCCGTTCTTCAACCCAGTGAGCACGGCGGGACCCTTGCCGCAGGGGCCGGGTTGGCTTTGGCATGGGATGGAGCGTCGAACGCGGTGATTAGGAACTGTCGTCGGGGTCGAGGGCCAGTTCGCGGCGTTTTTCTCTGGACAATTCTCGCGACACAAGCCATCCTGGCGGCCAACACGGGCGACATCGTCAGGATTGCGACGAACAACCCCCGACATCGCTCACGAGCCCCGGGGATCGACTCGCGGCCCTCGCAGTCGATCACTTCCTGGCCGGCCCTCGACTCGGCCGGCCGGCGGCTACGAATGGCAAGTTGCCGACCACCGTCGCCCATCTGGTCCCTTGCGCATTGCCATGAGTAATTTAAACAGCTTAGTGTTGTATTCGGCTGCGCCGCTTCCTGAGTCGCTGACTGAGCTGCCCATGTTCTGGCCCTTCCGCCGTGCCCAGAAATCGAAAGAGCCGTCCAATGCTCCCATCGACGCTGCGCAGATCGTGCGCAGAGCGCGGCGGCTGCGGTTTCGGGTTCGTCCCGAGGCCGTCACGCAACTGGCCGGGGCCTATCACGGAGCGCGGCCGGGCGTGGGCTTGACCTTCGCCGAGCTGCGCGCCTACG
>Ga0208565_1000548_pt1 | contig 27007 bp, 25 predicted proteins | sample Sb_taG_7_FD_187706 | JGI IMG/M metagenome (GOLD analysis project Ga0208565, IMG submission 187706) | Peat soil microbial communities from Weissenstadt, Germany - Sb_50d_2_FS metaG (SPAdes) (version 2) | ecosystem: Environmental > Terrestrial > Soil > Wetlands > Peat | place: Germany...
TGCCGACGGCGGAATCGGCTGGAGCGTGCCTGGAGCGGCCGATGACAGGCGGCCGGAAGGCATGTTCATTTCCTGCTTCCTCCTGCTCGCGCGGGCTCGGGCGGCTGCCCGTCTGCGATACGACCGCCCCGGTAGCGGCGGCACCGGTAAGGACGAGACGGATTCGCGAATAGTGACGCCCCGCAAGCTGGCGAGGCCCGCTCACGAAAGGCCGTTAGCTAGCCGGCGGCGGACAACTGCGAGCCGACGAAGCTCAGCTTGCTTGGGTCGCCGACGACGTGAACCGCCTGGATCAGCTCGCCGGTCATGGTGAACACCAGCACGCCGGCCAGGTCCCGGCCGTGGAAGCCAAGCAGCGCGGGCTGGCCGCCGACCGGCTGGGAGACCAGAGTGGCGCCTTCCCCCAGAAGTGCAGCAGGTTCTTGGCGACGCGTTCGGCCCCGACGACCACTCCAGGAGACCTGGTAGCCCCCGGTCCTAGGTCGATGTCGCCCCAGACATCCGGGGCGAGCACTTCGAGCAGCCCGCTGAGATCGCCGCTCGCACAGGCAGTGATGAACTTCTCGGTGACCAGGCGGTGCTCGGCAGCGGCCACGTCGAAGCGGGCTCCGTCTTGGCTCGCCGAGATCTTCTGCCTGGCGCGGACGGCAAGCTGGCGGACGACCCGCTCGGCTGGGCTGAGCCGCTGCAGCACGACCAGCAGCGCCAGCCTGACGCCGTCATCAAAGGTGACCCGGTCGGCAGGATCGGCGAGCGCGGGCTGGGCGGCCGGCGCGACGAACTCGATCTCGCTGGAGTCGTGGGTGCGTTCCCTGCGGGAGCGGGCAGACCGGATCTGATCCAGGCAGAGCCGGCTGGTCACCACGATCAACCAGCCGCGTTCGTCCTCGATCTCGCCGAACTCCGCGCGGATCAGCCGGGAGAACGCGTCCTGCACGATGTCCTGCGCTGCACCGATGTCGCCAAGCATCCGGAACGCGAGGTCGACGAGGTACGCGCGGTGATCGGAGTACGCCCGGCTGATCTTCGCGTCCTGATCCCTGTGCATTCGGATCCTCCCTGTGCCGGGCACTGCCTGGTGTCCCTGGCCGTAACCGGGCCGGACCGCCTTTGTCCTTTCTTACTGGACGACGCGGCCCGCCGGATTGTGACATAGCGCCGCCGCACGGGAGCCGGTGTCACATTCCCGTTCCGCGTGCCGTCCTTGCCGATGACGTGCCACCGCTACCTGGCGGGCACCCAGCCAGCTCAAGGGGGATCCATGGCCCGCATACCGAGCCACACCATCGAGGACGCACCGGCGGCCTCGCGGGCATTGCTCGAAGACATGCTCCAGTTCTCGCCGACGGGCCGGCTGCTCAACTTGCACGCGCAGATGGCCCATTCCCCGGCCGTTCTTGAGGCCTACGTGTCGATCAGGAGGGCAACGAGCCGGCCCGGGGCGCTGGACCTGCCGCTCCGGTCGGCACTCATGCTCGCGACGGCCGCTGTTGATGGCAGTGAGTACGCGCAGGCCATCATCTCCACGCTCGCGCTGCGGTCCGGATGGAGCCGGGACCAGGTGGACGCGCTGCTCGATGGCGAGGACTTGGGCGAGGAGAAGACCGACGTGCTGATCAGCCTGGTGCGGGAGGCCGCGGCGGACTCCGGGCACGTGAGCGACATTACCTGGGACCGGGCCACCAGCCGCGGCTGGGGCGACGAGCAACTCGCCGAGGTATTCGCCTACCTGGGCCTGACGGTTTTTACCTGCTACTTCCTCAACTACGCGGCAACCGAGCTGGACATCCCCGTAACCGTTCCGGTGCCCACTCCAGCCAAGGCGGGCTGATCAGCGTGGAACTGGTCCAGAGCCGCATCGTGACCGACGACGTCGAGGGGCTTGCCGCGTTCTACGCCAGGCTGGTGGGGACGTCGGTAACGCTGAACGAGTACTACGTCGAGGTGCAGGCCGGCGCCATGTCGGTCGGCTTCTCCAAACACCGCTTCACCGAGTACCGGGAGGAGCAGGCGGCGTGCCCAGGGCGGCTGGAACGCCGGGACGAGATCATCCTCGACTTCATGGTCGACGACGCCGACGCGGAGTACGAACGGATCGCCGCGCTAGGCGTCGACTGGGTCATGCGGCCCACCACCCAGCCCTGGGGGAACCGCGCCATGATCTTCAGAGACCCGGAGGGGAACCTCGTAAACGTGTTCTCGCGCGGCAGAGAAACGCCCGCCTAGCGGCCCGCGCCGCGCCGGGGTCGGCGCGGCCTCTCATCCGACCAGCACAAGTCCACCCGCGCCGTGAGCTGCTCAGCCATGGCGCCAGACCGTCACGCCCTGCACCAGCAAGGAAGACTCCGATGGCTGCAGATACTGTCAATATCGCGCCGGCTCACCCGCAGCCCGGCGCTGCCGACCAGGCAGGGAACTGTCGCCTGGGGCTCGCCCTGGTGGTGATCTCCATGGCCCAGCTGATGCTGGTGCTTGACGAGCTGATCGTGAACACGGCCCTGTCGTCAACGTGCCCATCGGCCTGCTGCTCGCGCTCGGCGCCCGCCGCGTGCTGCCTGAGTCGCGCCGCCATCCGCACCGCTGGGACCTGCCGGGCGCGGTCACCGGCACGGCCGGCTTCGCCCTGCTCATCTACGGCCTGACTTGCGGGGCCACCGGACCCGACGGCATCTCGCACTGGGCCGACGCGCCCACCATCCTGGCCCTCGGCGGGGCCGCCGCCGCGCTCATCGCGTTCGCGGTCGTCGAAGCCCGGACCGCCCAGCCGCTGCTGCCGCTCTGGATCTTCGCCGACCGGAATCGGGCTGGCGTGTACCTGATCCTGCTCTGCCTGGCCTCGACCTTCTTCGGCATGTTCTTCTTCCTCACCCTGTTCACCCAGGTCACCTGGGGTTACAGCGCCCTGGCCGGCGGGCTCGCCTACCTGCCGTTTGTCGGCGGCTTCATCGTCTTCGCGGGCCTCTGCTCCAAGCTGGTGCCGCGGGTCGGCGCACGGGTGCCGATGACTATCGGGGCCGTTCTCGCCCCGGCGGGGATGTTCTGGCTCGCCCAGGTCAATCCGCACAGCCACTACCTGACCGGCGTCTGCCTGCCGCTGCTGGTCTTCGCCGCGACCGCCGGGCTGATTTTCGTTCCCCTCACTATGATCCTGGTCGCCGGGATATCCGATCAGCACTCGGGCGTGGCATCCAGCATGTTCAACGCCGGTCAGCAGGTCGGCGGAGCGGTGGGTCTGGCAGTCATCGGCAGCGTCGCCTGGACGGTCGTCAACAACCACGTCAAAGACTCGCTCAGCCGGCTCCCGGTCGGCCGCACCGTCGCCGTCCGGCCAGGCAGCCCGATCTACGATCACGCTCTGTCGACCGGAGTGACGGCCGCCCTGACCATCGGGGCGGGCGCCACCGTGCTCGCCCTCCTCGTCACGCTGATCACCATCCGGGTACGCCGCGAAGCCCTGCCAGCCGGCCCACTGATCGGGTAGCCGGTCGCCACACTCGACGAGGAAGAACGGCATTCTGAACGTCAACTCTAGGCAGCGAATGCTAGCCCGGAGCAGGAGAGAATCCTAGGGTGACCGAGTCCGGCTTCCCAGCTTCGCCTTTCTCATTGCGTACGGTCTGGGCGCGGAGCCGCGAGACGCCGCTTCGGCAGTTCCTGCGCACCGAGACCGGCAGCTCGGCAGTGCTGCTGGCCGCCACGCTCGGGGCGCTGGCCTGGGCGAACATGGACTCGTCCGGATACGCCGCGACCTGGCAGACCGAGCTGTCGATCCGGGTCGGCACGACGGGCCTGGCAGATAGCTTGCACGGCTGGGTGAACTCCGGCCTGATGACGTTCTTCTTCCTGGTGGTCGGCCTGGAGGCGCGCCGCGAATTCGACATGGGCGAACTGCGCGAGCGGCGCCGGCTGGCCCTGCCGTTGGTCGTCGGCCTGGGCGGGATGATCGCACCGATCGCGATCTACCTGGCCGTCAACACCGGACGCGCATCGGCGTATGGCTGGGGCACGGCCATGTCCACGGACACGGCGTTCGCACTCGGTCTGCTGGCCCTGGTCGGCCAGGGAGTACCCGACCGGGTACGCACCTATCTGCTGACGTTCGCGATCGTCGACGACGTTGCTGGGATTGTGGTCATCGCGCTGGTTTACAGCGGCCGCATCCGCCTGATGGCTCTGGGCGTCGGACTCGCCATCCTCGGGGTGGTGACCGTGGCGCGCGGCCGAGGGTTCCGCAACGGCCTGACTTACCTGCTGCTCGGTATGGCCGCCTGGATCGCGTTCTTCAAATCTGGCGTAGACCCTGTCGTAGTTGGCCTTGTGATGGGCATGCTCGCGCTCGCCTACCCCGCTTCGCGGGGCGACCTAGAGCAGGCGTCTGAATCGTTCCGGCTGTTCCGCGAGCAGCCAATGCCGGAGTTGGCGCGTAACGCGCGGGAGAGCGTGCGGACGGCCATTTCTCCGAACGATCGGTTGCAGCAGCTCTTCCATCCCTGGACGAGCTACCTGATCGTGCCGCTGTTCGCTTTGGCAAACGCGGGGATCCCGGTCAGCGGGAGCTTCCTGGCCCGCGCTTTCACCTCGCCGGTCACGCTCGGGATCCTGTTCGGCTATGTCGCCGGGAAGCCAGTCGGCACTGTCGGCGCCGCCTGGCTCCTCGCTCGGATCAGCCACGGCCGGATTCGCCCGCCGGTCGGCTGGGCCGCAGTAGCCGGCGCCGGGAGCATCGCGGGCATCGGCCTCATCGTGTCCCTGCTGATTGCCTCGCTCGCCTTCGACGGCACGCAGCTGGCCGAGGCCAAGCTGGGCGTCCTGGCCGCCGCCGTCTGCGCATCGGCCCTCACCTGGATCGTCTTCCGGGTTACCGCGATGCTGCCGAAACGGCTACGGCTCCGTGCGCTGCTCGGCACTGCCGAAACCATCGTTGACCTAGCGGTGCCGGTCGACCCGGAGCGCGACCATGTGCGCGGCCCGGACAAGGCACCGGTCACGCTGGTGGAGTACGCCGACTTCGAATGCCCCTACTGCGGCCAGGCCGAGGCGGTGATCAGGGAGCTACTCGCCGACTCCGGCGATCTCCGTTACGTCTGGCGGCACCTGCCGCTGACTGACGTGCACCCGCACGCGCTGCTCGCAGCCGAGGGTGCCGAGGCCGCCGCCAGGCAGGGCATGTTCTGGGAGATGCACGACCAGCTACTGAATCATCAGGGCGCGCTGACAGCCAGGAATCTTATTCAGTATGCCGCCGAGCTCGGCTTGGACGCCGAGCAATTCATCCGCGACCTGCGCAAGCGCGTCGGGGATGCCAGGATCGCCGCGGACGTGGACTCCGCCGACCTGAGCGGCGTCTCCGGCACGCCAACCTTCTTCATCAACGGCAAACGGCACCACGGTGCCTACGACATCGGCACGCTGTCCGAATCGGTGCGGGCGGCCAGAGCACGGGCCCTGATCGGCTCGCGCGCCCAGCCACGGCGCGCGTCCTGATCCAGCAGTGGATCAGGCCAGTTTCTTCCTGGAGTCGAGCAGCGCCTTGCGGACGTCCTTGAAGGCATTCTCCAGGCCCGCCCGCACCGTGTCCGCGACGCTGGACGCCGTCGAGGTCGCGTCCTCGAACTGCCGCCTGGCGTCGGCCCACCTGCTGCGAAGCTGATCCATCAGCGCGGTCAGCTTGTCGTTGGTCTCCATCGCACCGAGGTGCATCTGGACCTCGAGATCCTCGATGCGCCCCTGCCACTGGTCGAGCTGGGCCTTGGCCAGCTGCTTGTGTAGCTCGGCCTGCTTGGTCTGGAGCTTGCCGATCTGAGCTTCCAACTTTGCGATGCGCTCTTCAGTCGTCATGCGTCGAATGTCTCTCCCGAACCCGGGCCGGGCCAGAGGCCAAAGTCCCGTTGTGTTCGCGAGCGTCCGGTTGTCATGGTGTCGAGGCCGGGCCCGGGGGCGGACGGGTCGGCAGGATGACCGGCGGCCGCGGCTTCTGGGCGAAGTCGAAGTCCGCGACCAGGTTGCCGAGGATGGCGGCGTTCTCGCGAACGTCGGGGCGCGGGTCGGGGCGGCCGTCCGTCGTGGGGTCGAGCCGGGCTCCGTTCAGGAAGTCGTCTTCGATGAACTTGTTGTAGGCGTCGAAGGAAAGCGTCTGATGGTCGATGTAGCCCTTCTTGGCGTACGGGCTGATAACGATCGCCGGAACCCGCAGGCCGTAGCCGTTCTGGTCGACCACGGGCGGGACCACGTTGTCGTAGAAGCCACCCCAGTCGTCCCAGGTGAGGAAGATGGCGGTGGAGTCCCAGTCGGGGCTGCGCATGATCGTGTTGATCAGGTTGGTGACGTAGGCCTGGCCGGTGGCCAGGTTGGCCGGGGGATGGTCACTGTTGGCCTGGGTAGGTGCGATCCAGGACACCGCGGGCAGGGTGCCGTGCTCGGCAGCGGTGTAGAAGTTCGACAGGTTCTGCACGTTGGCTAGCTGGCCGTCGGCTTTGACGTCGGTGAAGGACGGCAGCGGGTTCCAGATCGACGGGGTGCGCGCGCCCTGGGCGACCGGCGCGCAGCCCGCTGCGGTCTGATCTGGGTTGTCGTCACAGTCGGGCTGGATGCCGCGCTGCACGTAGTAGGCCCACGAGACGCCGTGCTTGTGCAGCAGGTAGGTCAGATCCGTCCAAGAGTAAAGGCCAAGCTGATCGTTCTCGCCGCCGCCGCGGACGGCAAGCAGAGCCTGCAGCTGGGCGGCGGTGAGGACCGAAAGGCAGGCGCCGATCGCCGCCTGCTGGGCTGGCGATCCGCGGCGTGCGTCCCGGCGGAGGCCGGCCAGCGGAATGCCGTGTGCCACCAGGCAGGAGAGGAAGGCCGGGGGGACGAGGCCTGCCCCACTCTGCGCCGGGTCGTTGCGGCAGCTGCGCGGGCTGTTCGTTGCGCAGTACGCCGACCAGCCACTGACCAGGTACAGGTGGGCGGGCAGGCTCCAGGAGTCCACCGGCTCGAACATATGGTCATCGAGGGTGAAGTCCTGCGCATAGCGCCAGTAGTTGGGGATCTCCCGAGCGTCGTGGTAACCCATCACGTCCGGCGCGCTGCTGGGCAGGCAAACCGGGGTCGGCGGGACGGTGGCGCTGCAGCCCCGGGTGGCGTCCTGCTCGGCGGACTTGACGAACCCGTCCATCTTGCCACCGTCGATGTCGGCGATCGCGTTGCTGCGCTGGTGCCCGGCGCCTCCGTTGACCAGGCTTGGGTCGTGGTAGGGCCGGTCGCAGCCGCCGCTGCGGGGGTCAGGTACGCACACCGTGAACTGGCCGTTCCTGGCCGGGATCCCGCCAGCGCCGGGGAAGGTGCCGAAGAACGAATCGAACGACCGGTTCTCTTGCATGATGATGACGACGTGGCGGATCTTGCTGATCCCGGTCCCTGCCGCCGGTGGCTGGCTCCGGCATCCCCCGAGGCTCAGTGCGCAGACAACGGTGACCAACCCCACGATGGTCAATGGCTGCCAGGCGCTCGGCCTGGAGATCACGCGCTTATCCACCACGGTCCTTCCGGTAGCTTCTCCCGGTTGCCCGCCGCGATTGTCTCCATGGTTGACAATCGAAACGCTAACGAAATGGACGTAGAATGTCAACATGGTTGTCAATTGCTGGTGTGCCTGGCCGTGACCGAGATGCGCTCCGGCTCAGCCGGAGGTGACGCCGAGGAGGAAGCCCGCCCTGCCGGGAGGGCGCGGCTGGGCGGCGCGTTGCTCGGCGCCTGGCTCGGTTACCGCCGCCGGATGGACGAAGAACTGGCGGCGGCCGGCTTCGCCGACCGCCGTTTCGCCGACGGGCCCGTGCTGCGGATGTGCTCAGATTCCGACGAAACGACGATCTCGCAGATCGGGCGCGGACTCGGGATCACCCGGCAAGGCGCGAGCAAGGTCGTCAGCGGTCTGCGTAGTCGTGGCTATGTCACCGTCACGGCTTCAGCGACCAGCGGCAGGGAGAAGGTCGTGCGGCTCACTCCACGCGCGGTCGACTATCTGGCTGCCCGGCGAGAGGCTGCCAGAACCATCGAGCGCCAGCTGCGCGCCGAGGTCGGATCCGACGGACTCCAAATGCTCTATAGTCTGCTCGACCATCTGGGCGGTGGGGAGCAGGCTCGACCGGGCGCTCGGATCAGAGAGCTCAGGGCCGGCGGCTTGCCGTGGCCAGAAACCGACTGATACCGCGACAGTGCGGCAAGGCAGGAATCCGCAGCACATTCACGCCATAGCGCCAGCATCCCAGATGATCGACCCGGGTTAGCCGTCAGCGTGACTGGCTAGGGCGGTGGACCCACTCGGCCCGATATACCCACACCTTGTCCGCCCGGTAGTCGAACCTGAAGCCGGTGGCCAGGAGGAATTGCCGCATGTGACGGTCTGCCGTCCAGAGCACCACCCAGCCGACATCGATCTGCCGGGCGTTCTGCGCGGCCGCTGTCAGCTGCGCCGCTGAGAATTGGTAGCGGCCGATCTGGGCACTCATCAGGTCGTAGTAGAACGGCTGGCGGAAGATGCCAGTGACGGTGGCTGGCGGTACCCGGGCCAGATAGGCGTTCGCTAGCCGATGGCCGTCTGCGGTGGCGAGGACCTCAGTCTCCGGCGCGAACGGCGTGCCGACGATGCCGAGCCCGCCGCGGATGCCGAAGGGCACGTCCACCACGATCGACCCGGAGTGGTCGGCCGCGATCGGGCGGTCAAGCGCGGGCAGCGCGGTTGGCATGGTCGTTGCGCCCGGCGGAGTGGACAGGCCGGCCTCCATGAACGCGGCAACAAGGACGACGACCATCACCGGGGCCGCATGATTGCGGAGCCAGTGCACGGCATACCCGGCCAGCAATGCCGCCGGCACCAGGCCGAGTTCGGCGATCCTGGTCGGCTCCTTGAAGCCCACGAGCCCCGGTATCCGCACGAACCAGCTGTACGGCAGGACCGATGAGATCCGGATGCCATGCCACATCTGCGCGACCGGAACATAGGTGTGGCTGCCGACGTACAGGACCGGCCCGAGTGCCAGCGCCGCCGCGCCAAGCCACAGGAGCAACAGCAGCCACGCGTTGAGCCGCCGCCAGGCGAGCACCAGGCCGGCAATCGTCAGGGCGCTCAGGACGACTCCGAACGTGCTCACCGCGGTCGGGACGGGCAGCCCGAAGTCGCTGACCCGCGGCGAGGGCTCGAACATGTCAGGAAGCCTGATGCCGGCCAGGTAGTCCAACGTCGGAATCGCGGTAGGCCCGCCCGCTGCTCGTGCAGCGGCGATGAGCGCAGGGGTGGCCACCACCGCGGCGATCACCGCGGCCAGCCCGGCGGGCAGCAGCCGTGCCCATCTGGGCGCGCTGAGCACCCGTGCCGCGATCGAGGTGTCCGCAGGATCGGGCGGCGCCGGCCGGCTCAGCAGCCAGGGCAGCAGAGCCGCCACGACTAGCATGGTGGCCAGCACCGCCGATTCCTGATCGACCAGTACGCTCGCGCCCAGGACCACGCCAAGGATCGCCACCTGGCGAGGGCCAGGACGGCGGCGCAGCCGCACCGCGGCCTCGAGGGCCAATGGCAGGAACAATGCTCCAGCGGCCAGGTTCAGGTGAACCCAGGCCTGATAATCCAGCCTGGTGGAGAAGCCGAAGAAGGCGCCAGCCGCGATCGCTCCGATCTGCGACGGGATCCACAGCCGCGCCACCCGGTACATCGCGTAGCCGAGCAGCCCTGGCAGCGCGATCGACAGCAGGTTGTACGAAGCGCTGGGACCGAAGAGGACCGTGACCGGCAGCATCACGACGCCAGCCAGCGGCATCAGCGTATGCAGCCCGAGCTGGGTTCCCACCGGCGCCGCCAGATAAGTGGTGGACCATGGGTTGCTCAGGTGCTCCACCGAGCGCGCCATCCACCAGAACCCCCAGACATAACTGCCCGCATCCCTGGTCGCCGGGATCCGGCCAGCCAGGTAGCTGCCATGCGGCCAGTTGACCAGGACACCGGCGCCGACATAGCCGACTAGGAGGGCTAGGTGAAGCGTCACGGGGTGCCGGACAGCCGCACTGACCCACCGGCTCGCTGCCCGGTCTGCGGCTGAATCGGCTGCATCCCGGTCTCCGGCGGAACCGCCCCCGTCCCGGTATCCGTCCGGAGCGCTGGCCCGCACGTCGCTAACTACGGCGCTGGCTGCTGGCTCGTCGGCACTCTCCGGCGCTGACCCCAGGGCCAACCCGACCCCGGAATCGCCCGGCTGATCATGGTCTGCCACATTCATCGGGTCAGTTTGCCTACCACGGCTGGGCAAGCCTCCTCGCAATCGCTCTAACGCTGCGGGCTGGGTCTGAGTCCGCGACGAATCACGCTGCACGTGCCTGTTCCCTTCATGTGCCGGTTTATGTACCGACGGGTAGCGCGGAGCAACCAGCGCAACCCGCTGCACGAACGCCTACGACGGCACCGTCTGGCCTGCCAACCGCGCCCGGCGGCCGACACCCGCTGGAGGCCTTGCACCCGCCCCTGGAGACCCCTGACCAGCGGATTCCGATGCCACACGGCGCGGTAGCAGCTACGCCGCCGGCATCGAACAGGCCATATCCTAGCGACACGGGACGAGTGGGCCGGTTGTCCCCACTCTAGCCCCGATCCGCCGCGTGCCCGGCAGAACCAGACGGGATAAGGCGATTTCGGGCTTCAGCGGATCTTCGGATCCGCTCTGGCCGGGGTGATGCGGGTCGGCCATGGCCGGCGGGATCGGTAAATCTCTTGGGCGGCTCCAAGCTGGGGAGCGCAGGCAGTCGCCGACCGGGTGGAACCTGTCGAGAGCGGCTCCAATGGCGATGGCAGTGTGCAGGCGGTGCAGTTTGCCATCGTGGCGAGTTGAGAATAATGTGCCGAGGTACTCGCGCCTCCGCGCCGGTGCCGCGACTGGGCCGGGCCGAGCTTGTCCGACACCTCAGGGTTGTCCATTCCGCGAGCATGATCTTGTACGACTCGAGAGGTGGTCTGCTGTGACCCAATCACCAGATCATGGCGGCGTGGTGACCACCGCTGAGCCGGAACTCTCGAATGCCGACGGAGCCGAGGAAGCTGCCCAGCCGTCGGCCGCCGCTGAGCCGGACCTGCAGGGTGCCGATGGAGCCACCCATCCGCCTAAGCGCAGTGAATTCGCCTGGCTGGAGCGGCGATGGGTGGCGGCGGGCGTCTTCGCGGCGGCCGGGATCGTCTTGTTCGTCGCGTATCTGGCGCAGGCCCGGACGTTGCCCGTCCACCTGGATGCCCCGTCCGGCAGCGCGTGGCAGACCCTCCAGGCATGGGACATGCTGCACGGCAATGTGCTGCTGCGGGGCTGGTCGCTGGCGGATGTTTCGGTCTACACCACGGAACTGCCCGAGTACATGCTGGTGGAGCTGATTCGGGGACTGAACGGCGACGTGGTGCACGTGGCCGCGGCGCTGAGCTACACGCTGATCGTGGTGCTTGGCGCATTGCTCGCCAAGGGCCGGGCGACTGGCCGGGAAGGGCTGATCCGGCTGCTTGTCGCCGCCGGGATCATGCTGGCGCCATCCCTGCACTCCGGCACTGACGTGCTGCTGTCGGGTCCCGATCACACCGGGACGCAGGTGCCGTTGCTGGTGATCTGGCTGGTGCTTGATCGGGCGCGGGCGCGCTGGTGGGTGCCGGTCGTCGTCGCCGTGCTGCTGGCCTGGGCACAGGTCGGCGACGCGATCGTGCTGGTCGAGTGCGTGCTGCCGCTGGTCGTCGTCTGCGCGGTCCGGATGTACCGCCGGCCCGGGCCGCTGGCCCAGCAGTGGTATGAGCTGTCGCTGGCCGGCGCAGCGCTGGTCTCGGTGGGTGTCGCCAAGCTGGTCCTCGCCGTGATCAAGCAGGCCGGCGGCTTCACTCTCAGGTCGCCAGTGATTGGCTTCTCGACCGCCGCGTCGATGTCCGCGCAGTTCTGGGTAAAGGTGCAGCGGGTGCTCGAGCTGTTCGGCGCCAGTTTCTTCGGGCTGACACTCGGGCATTCCGCGATCTCGATAGCGATCCACCTGATCGGGTTTGCCCTGGTCGTGTGGGCCGTGGCGGTGGGAGTGCGGCGGTTCTTCGGCGAGAGCGACCTGATCGTGCAGGTGCTCGTCGTCGCCTTCGTGCTGCTGCTGGCTGCGTACATGTTCGGAACCAAGCCAGATGCGAACGAGATGATCGGGCTGCTGCCGATCGGCGCGGTGCTGGCCGGCCGCTTGCTGCCGGGCCGGCTCAGCCGCGCTCGGCTGGCGCCGACCGTGGGGGTCGTGCTTGCCTGCTACGGCGTCATGCTGCTGGTCAACGCCGTTCATCCAGCGGCATCTGATCAGAGTCAGCCGAGTGCGAAGTGGTTTGAGGCCCATCACCTGACCTACGGTCTTGGGCAGGTCGCGGATTCGAGCAAGGTCACCGTCGACAGCGGCGCCCGGGTCCAGGTCAGACCGACACGCTTCTACAATCATCAGCTCGTGACCACCAGCTGGCAGACCGACGCGTCCTGGTATGACGCGAATCAGCACGATGCCAACTTCGTGGTCTGGAAAGTACCGAGTACCTGCGCAAACGCCTGCCAACCAGTAACCGATCTCCGCAATGAGTTCGGCCCGCCAGCGACCACCTACCAGGTGGGCAATTTCATCGTGCTGGTCTGGCACAAGAACCTGCTGGCCAACGTGCCCATGTTGTACTGGTGCGGAAATGTCTGGCCGTGGAACGCATCCGGCCCGCCGTCCGCGAAAGCGTGCTCGTAAGGACCGCGATCCCGGCAGGAAGTCCGGCCAGTCACAGGCACTCCCCCTCCCCGGCCAGGCAGTTCTTCGGCTGGGCGCCCAGGTTGAAGCTATACGTCGGGCCAGGGCATCTGCTGCGCGCTGCCTGCTGCGGCTAAGACTCCAAGGGCTTTTCGAGTACGGCCCACTGAGACATGAAACCTTTGACGTTCTTTTCGACGAGCAGGAGGTGCGGGGCTCTTTCAAGGTAGATCAGATGGGTGTGCGGGCTTGAGCGTTTCTGGTTCAACTTCAGCGACTCGAGAATCTTGCACATCCAATCCATGTGCGGCACCGGAGTCGTGACATACGCTCGACCACCAGGCCTGAGCAGCGCGTGGAAAGCCGCGTAGAAGTCGCCATGCTCGACGACTTCGAAAGCGATTATCGCGTCCAGGCTATTTTCCTCGAGCCCAAGGGTTTTCCACTCATTGATATCGCCCACGATGTCTGCGTTGGCAGACGGCAGTATGTCGATGCCGACGAAGTTGTCCCAGCCATTGTCCTGGGCATACTTACCGACCCAGCCCTCGGCGCAGCCGACCTCAAGGATGCGCGCATCCTTGGGTATTCTACTGAAGAAATAGCTGAGCTTCTTTCTCCGCGCGTATTCGCTTAGAATCGCCAACTTGCCATCCTCCGTGGCTGGCTCGATGTTTGATCTTCCCGGTACTATACCCCAACTCAACACGCGGACGAGCCCTAGCAGCGGACCGGCGAACACCGTCGCGGGCAGGTCGGGAGGCGACCCGCCGTCATCGGTCGACTGAGACAGGCGGTCGGCAGCGAAAGGTTGGTCACTTTCTCTCTTCGTGATATTCCGGCTCGATGTTGACGCTCCAGATATTGTCCTTATCCGTGCGCCCGGCCGCGATATTCTCCACTGCCGTCATGGCCGTGAGCATCGAGTGATCCTGGTTGTTGTAACGGTGCATGCCGTTGCGGCCGACGAGAAACAGATTATCAATCTCATCGGTAAAACACCGGATCTCGTCGAAACGACCATACGTCCCGAAATAAGCGGGGTACGTCTTCTTCATGCGGATGACTGTGCTGTCGAGCACGTCCTCGGCTTCGATGATGCCGATTTTGGCGAGCTCCTCGACGCCGAGTTGAGCCATGGCGCTATCTGACATCTGCCATAGCTCGTCGCCTTCATTGGTAAAGTACTCCATCCCGACCCAGACCCGGTTCTGGTCGGTGATGAGATACGGACTCCAGTTGTTGAAGATCTGCAGTCGCCCGACTTTGACATCGGACTCCTGGATGTATATCCAGTTGTCCTGGATCAGATCGCCTGCCGTCTTTGCGTCGGCCTGGTTCTTGATCTTGAGCTTCGTCAAGAGCAGACCGACCGTAATGAAGTCTCGGTAGACCAGGCCGTCAGCGACCTCCTGGACGTTCTGCGGTACTGGTACGCCATCCAGCGCGGCAATCAGTTCCTTAACCGGCATGGTCGAGAAGAAGTAATCACTCTTCACCTCACGGGAACTGCCGGTCTGCAAGTCGGTCACTGTTACGCTGACGATCTTCTGGTCCGCGACATGCAGTTTCGTGACCGCTACATTGTTGTGGACCTCGCCGCCTCGTTTCTCAATGAGCGCGGCCACTTTCTCCCACATCTGCCCGGGCCCGTACTTGGGATAGAGAAAGTACTCGATCAGGCTCGTTTCGGTGTCCTTTTGCTGGATGCCTTTGCGGTGCGGCTTGACCGACTGCCGCAGAGCATGCGTCAGTGCCTTGGTGATCGACAGGCCCTTAACCCGCTGCGCGCCCCAGTCGGATGCGATTTCTGAGGCGGGCAGCCCCCACACTTTCTCGGTGTAGTCACGGAAGAAGGTGTTGTACAGCTCACGGCCGAAGCGGTTTACAAAGAACTCCTCAAGCGACTTTTCCTCAAGTGGCACAAGCCGTGCCTTCAGATAGCTAAAGCCGATCTTGGTCATTCGCCGGGCACCAAGATTCTTGATTGTTTGAGCCTCGAGCCTGACCGGGTAGTTGAATAGCTTCCGCATGTAGTAGATGCGGCTCGTACGCCTGCGGATGAGCATGACGTCGTCGGACTTGTCAGGGTCCGCTCCGGTCGTATTTCCTTCCAGGTCACGGGACCGGCCCTGGTATTTCAGGGTAAAATGACCTTGCGTCTTCTCGACCGGCAAAATTGTGCTCCACCAGTCCATGACGCGATCAGACTTGGAAAAGAAACGGTGTCCGCCTATATCTATCCGGTTGCCTTTGTAATTAATGGTCCTTGAAATACCACCGAGGTAGTCAGCAGCCTCAAAGATGATCGGTTGCACATCCGTCTTCTCAAGCAGCTCATAACCTGCCGTCAAGCCGGCCGGACCAGCTCCAATGATAACAGCGGTCCTTTTGTCGGTAGCGTTCTCGGACACGCTATGCGGCATCACGGGTATATCACCGTTCTCCTTATATTCAGATCCAGACTGGTCATGATAGCAGTTAATAGGACGGCTCTGGCGACTTCTGACCTCGCGTGACCAGGCGGTGTCTGGACGAATCTCAAGCTAGGCGGCAACGGGTCCGAACGCCGGGCCGCTGTCGAACTGTTGGGCGGTTCACACTGTAGCCGCAGCCGGGCATGCTCCCGGAGGCCGCCCGCGCTAGATCGGCTAGGAGCACACCGGGCTGATCGGACGGCGGTAGTGGGCTGGTCGTCTAGGCCTCCCCGTGGGCGGTGCTGTCGGGATGCTGGTCACCGATCCGTCGACAGCCCAGCTTAAGTCGTGGCCGCCGCTCCCGACACCGAGCATCCGGCCTGCCGCGAGGTCCGACAGCGCCCTAGCGGTAGGGACATGATACGGGCGCAGGTGGAGCACCAGCGCCCGACCTCCCAGCAGGGCGTTGATCTCCTCGCCGGGCGTCCGCTCAGCGGCGGATGTAAACGGGCGTCCCCGGAACGTTGACGAGGCCATGGAAGAACTGGGCGATGTCCATCGGGATCCGCACGCACCCATGCGAGACCGGCTGCAGCGGTACGTAGGTATCGCCGTGGATCGCGTAAGCGGTGCCGATGAAGAAGACCGGGTTGTACATCTCGCCGAGCGGCACGGTGACCCAGCCCGGCATGAAGGCGACAGTGCGGTAGTCGCCTGCCGGGGTGATCGCATAGCCGCAGCCACCGCCAGGCGAGCAGAAGTAATAGCCGCCTCCGGTGGAAACATGGCTGATCAGTGCGACCTCGTCAGCCCGGTAGAGGACAAGTACGTGATGGGAAAGGCTGATCTCGACCCGCAGGCTTCCGCCGTTCGGGACCAGCACGGCGGGGCTGCGCGGGTGGGCCAGCGCCCGCTGCATCGCCGGGGTCACCTCGCCGGATGGGGTAAGGCCCTGCACCTCCTGGAACGCCCATACCGCCTCTAGCGTGTCCGAGCCGAACTGCCCGTCGACCGTGCCCGGGTAGTACTTGAGCGCGGCCAGCTGCTGTTGCAGCCACCTCACATCCGCGCCGCTCATCCCAGGCATCAGGATCCGACCAGTCGGCGACGGAACTGGTCGCGCTGGCAGGGACGGGGCCGGGGAGCGGGCCTGCGAGGCGCGGGAGGAGGGGGCAGGCAGTCCCCGCTGGCTGGACGTGCCAGCCAGGCCGCAAGCCGCCACGGCTGGCACCATCGTGACGGCCATCACCAGCGGCAGGCATCTCAACAGGCGTCGCATGGTGACCTCCGCACGACCTGCAAGCCATCGGGCCAGGCTTTCAGCGGGCCGCCGTATTCAGGGTCGGCCGGCCGACGCGCCGTCCTGCAGAGCCGAAGGTCACCTGCCGCGCGCCAATGGACTCATCCGGCCAGGACCTGGCCGTCGCTCACCGGCCGACGGCGGCAGCGTCACGCCCTCGCCGCGCTCCCGGACGCGCGGTTCAGGAAGCGGCCCACGGGAAGCGTGGCTCAGCGGGCTGCGGCGCGTTCCTCAACGAGGCCGTACGCGATTGCCTCCTCGGCGGTGAGGAACCGGCCCCGGCTGGCGTCATCGCGGATGTCGTCCACCTCACCGCCGGTGGTCTCGGCGATTCGCAGCCACAGCGCATCGAGCATGGCCCGGACCTGCTCTTCCTGCGCCGCGATTGAGGTCACGGCGCCGTCGAAGCTCAGCTTCGGCTCGGACAGCGCGAATACGGCGTTCGGGTAGGCCCGCCGGTGGCTGCACGCGGCAAGCACGCCGAGCGCGGCCCCGCTGATCCGCCCCGCCGCGTAGGCCAGAACCGGGACGCGCAAGGTCTGCAGGACGCCGATGACCGTCAGGGCCGCAGGCAGCTCGGCGTCGAGCCCCTGCAGCTCCAGGCGGATCGGCTCGTCACCTTCGGCGTCCAAAGTGAGCAGCTGGGCGCACAACCGGCTGGCTGCCTCGTCGTCGAGATGACCGTGCGCCATCACGATCCGCTGCTCGAAGAGCCGCTCGTACACCCGTCCTGGCCACTGGCCGGGGTCGATCCAGACCCGCACCGGCGTGACGTCTGGGCGCGGATACGGAGCGGGAGTCGGCCGCTCTGGCGGGTACGGTTCTCCGGGCGGGAAGGGCACCTCCGGCGGGAACGGCGACCTGGGTGGGAAGGATCCCAGCTGCGGTCTCACGCGGATCCCTCCGGTCGCCTCATCTGCGGTTGCCGTCCGCCCAGTTGCCAGCTGATCTCGCTGCCGATGGCGGCGGCATATCGTTCGAGCGTCGATGCGCGCACATCCGCCTCCGCCGACTCAAGCCGGGCGACTGCCGATTGCGAGGTGCCCATCCGCGCCGCGATCTCGGTCTGTGACAGTCCAGCCGTCTGGCGCTGTTCTGCCAGTTCGGCGACCAGGTCGCGGCGCTGCCGGTTCATCCGCCGCAATGCCATCTCGCGGAACCCGGGTAGCAGCGGCAGATCCGCGGGCTCGGCTTGCTCGTCATCCATATCCGGTACGGTATCTCAAAAACGAGATCTCGTCGGCGGGATATCGCTGTCGGCGAACGCCCGGCCGACTCCTGGCCGGCCCGTGCGGCGGTGGCCCGGGCGGTGGTGGCGGCGGTGGTCCAGGGCGGCGGTGGCCCGTGCGGCGGTGGCCCGTGCGGCGGTGGTCCAGGGCGGCGGTGGCCCGTGCGGCGGTGGTACGGCATTGAGGCCGTCCACGGCAGCGGTCAGGTTCTTGGAGCTCTACCCGCCGCCGAACAGCAGCACTTGGCAGGACGCGACGATCATGGCTGGCTGCCCTGGTCGAGTTCGGCGAAGCGCTCCCGTACCGTCGGCGCATCCACAGCCAGCGAGGCGAGGAGCTCGGCGGCCGGGTCCGGGCGGCGCAGGTCGAGCAGTGCGTAGAGCACCTTCCCGAGACCGGCTCTGCGGTCCTTGCGGGCATCGGGGATGCCCGTGAAGATCGCCTTGGCGGCGGGAGTTAGCCGTAGCCTGCCCTGCGTGCGTACCGCGACCGGCCCGGCCGTGATTCCTGGCTCGACGCCAATCGCCGACAGGGCCTGGCTGTCCAGCGCATCGAGCGCAGCACGTGCGGTGTCAAGGTCACATCCGATCGCTTTCGCTGCCGGAGATGCCGGGTCCACAAGCAGGGCCAGGACCAGGTGCTCGGTACCGATGGTGCGGTCGCCGCGCCGGCTGGCTTCGTCCCGGGCGTCGAAGTACGTGGCGCCGAAGTTGTACTCCGCGCCATAGCGCTGGTCTCTCGCCCTCGCCACGTGCTGATCCATCAGTCGCTTGATCATCACAGTGCCCTTCCGTACTTGGCATGGACAGACTGGCGGGTCATCCCGAGCCCGTCTGCGATCTGCTGCCACGACCACCCTTGATCGCGTGCCTGGGCCACTTGCTCGGCCTCGACGCGCTCAGCCAGCCGGCGCAGCGCCAGCACCGCGCGCAACCCCACGGACGGGTCGGCCGGTCGGCTCGCGCCCGCCGCTTCCTCTGTCGCCATGCTGTCAGTCTAGACTGACAGCATGGCGATGTCAAAAGAAACTGACACCTTCTCGCGCGATGGCCACCCCGCGTGGCTGCCCCGATTGCGTGACCCTGCTATGCGGACTGGCCGAACGGGCTGGCGATCTGGGCATCGGGTCGGGACGGTCGCCAAGATGTCGCGGCGCGGTCGACGACCGGCTGGCCGGTCAGGCCAGACTGAGCGGCCAGAGTGACCTGATGCCTCAGGGCGGCGGGCAGACCGAACTCGGGAGTCGAGCGCGGGCAGGTAGAGCCCGGGTGTTGGGGCGCCAGAGGCGACCTGCACTCATAATGGCCACTCCGGACCGAACGTCAGTGCCGAGTCGGGGACCCACGGTGGGCTACGTGCTGACCTGCATGCCGGCTATGGCCGCGGCCCGCCGAGCAGATCGGTGCCTGGCTCATCCGACCTCGGCCCGCCGAGCAGATCGGTGCCTTCCTCATCCGGTTCCGGGCCGCCCATGGTCTCAGCCTGCTGGCCAGTGTCGTGCCCGCCTAGCAGATCTTCCTCGCTTGATTCCGGTCCGCCAAGCAGATCGGTGCCTTCCTCATCCGGCTCGGGCCCGCCCATCGTGTCGGAATATCCTGTCATCCTGACCTCCTCAGACTGCCCGGCAGATCCTCGAGCGGCGGCATCGGGCCACCCATCCCGCCAGTGTCCCACCGCCGGGCCGGGCGGCTCAATCAGCGAGCAGGCCGACTGCGGGCACCGTTCCGCAGACCTGGACGACCGCGCAGCTCAGCGTTCCGATCGCCAGGCCGGAGGTCTGGCTGGACCGCCGGGAACCCATGCCACCGGCCAGTCGGCCGGAGGTCTGGCTGGACCGCCGGGAACCCATGCCACCGGCCAGTCGGCCGGAGGTCTGGCTGGACCGCCGGGAACCCATGCCACCGGCCAGTCGGCCGGAGCCCTTGGCGGTGCCGGGGCCACCACTGAGTTCGTCGTGGCTGATCCTCGTGACCTCGGCACCGGCCAGGTGCACATCAGTCGCAGGCAGCGACCACCTGCTGCGCTGCTAGCTGCCACCGGTGCCGTGCAGGGCGTTGATGTCCGCCCGCAGGGCCGCGATGTCGAGATTGGCAGCGGCGGCGTCTTCCTGCGTGATGATGACCCAGGCCTCGTCCAGGCACGTCGCGGTCCACGGGAGGGTGGACCTTTGCAGCGCTCCCCAGGTAACCCAGCTATCGAACTGACTGCCGTCGGCCGCGACCTTCACGATGCAGTGCCCCTCGTTCGGGTCGGGTTGCTGACCGCCAGCCGTGGTCCACGGCTGGCCTTGCCCAAAGAGGCTGTCGGCGTCGTCGGTGAGGTTAACCCCTACGTAAGCGCCGTGAAATGCTGCCATGGCAGCGTCCACCGCTGCGGGGATGGTGTGGTCGACCGGTGCGAAGGCCAGGATGGCGCCGGCCTTGTACCAGTACAGCAGCAGGTCTGCGATGTTGGCGCCCTGGTCCTGTCCCTTGTCATAGGTGAGGTACTCGGCGACGAGCTGGTCCGAGGATTCCCATTGCTCGGTCTCGCCGCCCGCGGCTGCCTTAGCCATCTTGTAGTGCTGTCGGCCGGCGAAGGTGCAGTCGCCCACTCCGTTCGGATGCGTCGTGCAGGTCTTGTCCGGGCCATTGCCGAGCATGCCCCAGTCGGTGATGCCGGCGCTGACGTCAACCGGATAGGCGGGTGCGGGGAGAGGTGCGCGCAGGTAGCTGGACAGGTATTGGATGGGAAACCGCTCGGCTGGCGGCTTGACCGGCCGGCGACCGCGGTGTCCGGCAATGCGCATCTCAGGCATGGTGATCCTCTCTGACTGTCCGTGCCGCTGCAGGCGTCATTTGTCCGCCGGGCAGGGCGCATCCTGGCAGCAGACGGGCGGCGGCGTCCATGTTGCCTGACCTATCCCGTCCGTTATATTTCCCAGCACCCTGACATAGCCGACGACAACCTGAAGGCGTTGCGCGTCAATATTAGCGCCCGCGCCCATCCGGTTGCGGCATGCCGCCTTAATAAAGTCGGCTGGAAAGTGAACGCCGTCCGAGAAACGAACATCCGGGCGCCCATGAATTGCAACGCCCGCCGGTCCGCCATTGCGCGAAAGAAATGTCCGCCTTTGGGCTGCTCGCCGACTTGATTGGCGGAGTCAGGCGCGGCACGCCTGACAGTGTCATGCTGCGGGCTGACAGTCACGGCTCCGGGCAGACAGTCAGGCGATCTTTTATGTTATCGCCGCTATTGAGAAGAGCCTGCCCGTCTCGCAGGGTGCGATGCCGGACTCCGCTGGCCCGAAATCTCAGGACCGCGACGCCGGGTGCCGTGGTCCCGTGATCGCCGGGTGACTGGTGGCGGGAACGAATCCGTGCTCGAGTACCGCCAGACCAGAGGGCAGGCTACGACTGCTCGTCCGCACGACAGCGTCATCGACTGGCTCAAATCCTGACCGGCCTGATCACATACGCGGCGTCCGGCGCCGAATCCGGCGTAGCCTGACCTGGCCTGGCCTGGCCTGGCCTGACTGGCGGAAATGTCGCGGTCAGTAGTGAATATGACTATTGTTGCGGTGTGACCTGTGATGACGCTGACGTGCTGGCGGCCATGCTGCCGCCGCGGGCTGAGCACTCGGTCGTCGCCGTGCCCGCCACGGGAGCCGGTGAGGGCATGTGGGCCGGTGCCCCGAGCGCTCTGCGCAGCGGCAATGAGATCCTGCTTGCCTACCGGCTGCGCGATCCGGCCCGCCGGGGTTACGCCGTTGCGGTCGCGCGGTCTGCCGACGGCGTGAACTTCCAGACGATCCTGTCGGTCAGCAAGGAGGAGATGGAGGCCGACTCGCTGGAGCGACCGGCCCTGGTGGTCACGCCGGACGGCACCTGGCGGCTGTACCTGAGCTGTGCCAGCTATGGCACCAGGCACTGGCGGGTGGAAGTCATCGAGGCCAGTGCTCCCGATGCCTTCGATCCGGTTCGGCGCCGGGTGCTGCTGCCCGGCGACGCGGCTACCGCGGTCAAGGACCCGGTCATCAGGCACGTTGACAACGGCTGGCATCTGTGGGCGTCGGTTCATCCCCTCGATGATCCCGAGCAGACCGACCGGATGGCCACCGACTACGCCAGCAGCGCTGACGGCCTGGACTGGACCTGGCGAGGTACCGCCCTGCACCCACGGCCCGGCGAGTGGGACGCGCGCGGCGCCCGGTTGACGGCGGTCCGGAGTGCGCCTGAAGGGCTGATCGCCTACTACGACGGCCGGGCCAGCGCGGCGCAGAACTGCGAGGAGCTGACCGGCATCGCCGCCGGAACCGAGCCAGGTTCGCTGACCGCGATTGGCTCCGAGCCGGTCGCGCAGTCGCCATGGCCGGGGCACGGGCTTCGCTATCTCGACATCGTCGATCTCGGCGATGGGCATGAACGCCTGTACTACGAGCTGACGAACGCCAGCGGCTCACACGATCTGGTGACCGAGCTGCGGCCACGTGGCCGCTGACGGCGCTCGGGGATTCAGCGCTCGGGATTCAGCTAGAACTGACGTGGTCGCCCGTTGCGCGCCTGCCGCTGGCCGCTCGGCCGGGCACCGACCAGTCCGCCTGAGTCACCGCGAGGCAGCAGCCAGTCGCTGAAGTCGGCGCCGGTCAAGGACTCAAGCAGCCGGATGTCGGGCTCGAAGCGCGGGATCAGCGCCCGCCGCTGCTCCCAGGTGAGCGGACGTCTCGGGGCCGCATCCTGCTGCAGCAGGTGCTCAAGCCGGTCGGTCAGAACAGCCCCGGAATGATCTGGCAGCAACGCCGACACAGCCGCGCTGGTCCGCCTGGCGGTCGCCACCAGGCGGTGCCGCGCTGATGGGCGCGGATGCGCGGTGACGTTCTCGCGCGGCAGATCGGCCAGCAGGCCCGCCGGGGCGCCGAGGAAATCGCAGACCCGGTCAAGCGTGTCGGCCGGGTCGTCGACCAGCGCGCGGTACCTGAAGACCAGAACCTGCTCCCGCGAGAACCGGGAGTACAGCTGCTGCAGTTGCTCCCCGTACTTGCCCAGGGAGATGTAGTGCCAGAAGTCCGCCCAGCCGGCTGCGATCCGCCGGTCTTCCTGCTCGCATGCCTGAACGAAATCGCCGCACGGGTCCAGGCCCGCCGACCACAGATGGGTCCAGTTCGAGTGCGCGCGTTCCACCGGATCGCGGAGCACCACGATCAGCCTGGCATCGGGGACGAGCGCCTTGATCCGCTGCTGAGCCATCCGGCTGTAGAGGTAGAACGGGGTCGACTCGCCGCGCAGCGTGCCGGGCGGCGCCGCGTCGAACAGCGCCTCATAATCCGCCCGCCGCCAGATGTGCTCCCGGTAGGTCTTGGCGTCGCCAGGGCCGCCTTCAGCGGGCGGCGGGCCGTCGGTCAGGAAGAACTTGGGCTCCTTGACCGGCGACATGAAGAGCGCGGGATGCCGGGCAAGCGCCGCGTGCAGGGCCGTGGTCCCGGCCTTGGGCACGCCGGCGATGAAGAAGTCTGGCAGGGCCATAGCTGTCCTCCGGCAGTGCTCACTGGAAGGACGATTAACCGATCAGTTTACTAGGTTATAGCGGCAAGGTATTGAGCGACGTCCATACCCGGCGACGTCGCCGCTACACCCGGCGCAGGCGCGGCTGCACGGCTGCACGGCGCGCGGCGCGGCGGCGGACCGCACCACGCGGCGCGGCGGCGGTACCAAACAGTCCTCCTGGCCACTGCGCGTGGCAACCGTCAGGTCTTATGGCGCAACCGCGCGACATCGAGCGGCGGCGCGGTCAGCGGCTTCCCAGTGCAACCGGTTACTGGGCCGAACCTGCCCTCGTTCCAGTCGGCAACCGCCGCCGCGATCTCGTCGGGTGTCCTGGCGACGAAGTTCCACCACATCAGCAGTGGCTCGCCGAGCGGAACGCCGCCGAGCAGGAGCAGTTGCGAACCCGAGGCCGCAGCCAGCCGGATCTCCTCCCGGCCAGGTGCCAGGTACAGCATGCTGCCAGGCCGCAGTTCCGTCCCGGCTACCGACGCCGATCCCTGCGTCACGAGGATCACGTGCTCGAAGGACGGCGCCAGCGGAATCGGCGCCTCGGCGCTCCACCCTGCCAAGAGCTGGGCGCCAACGAGCTCCGAGAACGTCGTGGCCGGCGACCGCGCACCGGCCAGCGTCCCGAGGAATACCGTGATCTCGAGGTCTCCAGCCCTGGTTCGCGGCAGTTCGGCGTGATGCTCGAAGGCAGGCTCGGCCTGCCGGGACGCATCTGGCAGTGCCACCCAGAGCTGGACGCCGTGCAACTGCGGATCGTGCTCGGCCGGTGACTCCTCGGCGTGCGCGATCCCGCGCCCCGCCGTCATCAGGTTCAGCTGGCCGGGCCGGATCATCTGCTCGCTGCCCAGACTGTCCCGGTGCAGCACATTGCCGGACATCAACCAGGTGACGGTCTGCAGCCCGATGTGCGGGTGCGGCGGCACCGCCATCCCGGTCACACCGTCCACCGACAACGGCCCGTAGTGATCGATGAAGCACCACGCGCCGACGCTGCGCCGGAGCCGCAGCGGCAGTAGTCGCCGGACGGTCAGGTCCCCCACCGTGGCCGTCCGGGCACTGCTGACTTCAAGATCATTAGCCGTAACGGGATGCTCGGCCACATCAAGCTCGGTATCGGTGGTGCTCATCGGAGTAGCTTTCCCTTCGGGGCCAGTGCCGTCCCTGTTCGCTGCCTGCCTGGCTGGTGCTTGCCGGAGCAGATGCCGAACATATCTCCGGAGGAATGCCGATGCATACCGCCCACGAACTTCTCGATCAGCTCCAAGTGTCCGGCCGGGAACTCCGCGCGGCGATCCCGGATGTCTACTCCGGCTACGCCAGGATGTCGGCCGGCGTGATGGGCGACGGTGAGCTGCCGGCCAAGATGAAGGAGCTGATCGCGCTGGCGATCGCCGTGACCCGGGAATGCGACGGCTGCATCGCGGCTCATGCCCGCGGCGCGGCGCGCAAGGGTGCGGCCGCTCAGGAGGTGGCCGAGGCACTCGGAGTCGCGATCATGATGAACGGCGGCCCCGGCACCGTCTGGGCACCGCGGGCCTACGACGCGTTCAACGAGTTTGCCGCAGGGCAGGACTGACTGCTGCTGGCTGATGGAACCCGGCAGCGGGTCCCGGACATATAGAGGTGTGGAAATGGACTGGCGTTCGGTTAGCGACCAGGAACTGTGGTCGCAGGCTGCCAATGAGCATGCTGGCCAGGCCTTCGGCGAGCTCTTCGAGCGCCATGCTGACCGGGTCTACGCACACTGCTTCAGCCGGACTGGGTCTTGGTCGATGGCCGAGGACCTGACCTCGGCCGTGTTCCTTGAGGCGTGGCGGCGGCGTCTTGACGTGCGGTTCAGCGGTGACTCGGTGCTGCCTTGGCTGCTCGCGGTGGCGAACAATGCCACCCGCAACGCCGAGCGCACGCTGCGCCGTCATCAGCGCCTGCTGGCGAAGCTCCCGCCGCCGGGCGAGGAGCCCGATGTCGCGGTTGACGCCGACATGCGGATGGACCAGGAACGGCTGGCTCGGCATCTGCTGTGCGCCATGGGCGGCCTGCGCGACGTTGAGAAGGAAGTTCTGGCGTTGTGCGACTGGGCCGGGCTGAGCTACGCGGATGCCGCGGCGGCACTAGGTGTGCCGGAGGGCACGGTGCGATCGCGGCTATCCCGCGCTCGCGAGCACCTGAGGAATCTGGCGGGCGGCGGGAACGCGCCGACGCTGATGCCCGATCCGCAGCACGCTCTCTGACGAGGCTGGAGACCTAAGATGACTTATTTCAACCCAGAACGGATGCCGGTGCTGCCCGCCGCTCGGCGGGCGGCTGCCCGGCTCCAGCTAGAGGAGTTGGTCGCGCGGTCCGCGCGGTCACGCCACCGGAGCAGGTCGGCCGTCGTGGCGACCGCGGCCGCCGTGATCATACTGAGCACCGGTGCGGCGGCGTTCGCGGTCGCCGAGTTCCAGTCGGTCAGCAACAAGACGCAGGCCCGCTGCTACACGGTGGCTGACCTCTCGGGAACTCAGTACACCACGATCGCTGCCGCGGGCAGGCCCGGTAGCACCGCACAGGTACAGGATGCAGTCAGCGTCTGCGCCGCCTTGTTCAGGCAGGGGTTCCTGACCGTCGGCGGACCCGGCGTAGCAGGACGCACTGACGGTCGGCAGAACAATCCGGTGCCCAGACTGGTGGCCTGCACGATGAGCAATGGCACCGCCGCGGTGTTCCCCGGCGATGCGGCCACCTGCGCGAAACTCAACTTGCCAGCGGCGTCGAAACCGTAAAAGCTATCGCTTACCGGCCACACGGGTACGTAGGACACCAAGTTTGCGAAGACGCCTGGTCGTTGAACTTTCCTAGAGCGGCAGCTGAGCCGTTTTTCGCTATCGCGTAGGTCGATCCTCCGAAGTTAATGTCCCAGAAGAGCGTGGTAGCGCAACCGCTAGAAGCGATTACCGACGATATCGTATCGTTCCATCCACTCGGCATGCTCGAAGCCTGGAAGCTACCGCACCGGGAGGTCTGGGTCCAGGTGAGGGTGTTTCCACCGAAATAATCGTTCTGGTAATCGATGCTAAGCACGTATACCGTATTCGGCACCACCGGCCCTGCGTTCAGCTCGTCAGGGGTTACCGACCCCGGCTCCGCCGAAGCCGGGAGGTCAACCCGCCCATCCGTCGCCGCCAGGATCGCGCGAGCGAATGTGGAGTAGCACGTGGCGTGAGCCGTCCGCGAGCTTCCGGCTGGAACTGCTTCGGCGACACAGTAGTGCCGGTGGGATGACGTAGACCTTGCGGTAGCCGCGCTGGCGGTACCGGCGCCGTAGAGAGCCAGGCCGACGATAGAAACGAGCAAAAGCAAACGTTGCCTCATGGCATTGTTTCCCCTCTTACTTTGATGATCTTTCTGTCTTCCCAGATGATCATAAGAGTCACGGAAGCTGCCGAACGGCGACGTATTGAGTAATCTGATCGCGGAGATGCAGCTGATGTCCCAGGGGTTCTTGGGTCGAACTCGTCTCGCCGACGAGTGATTCACAACGCTAGAATAAGTGGTGATATGCGTTTGTGTCAATCGTATTGCTGCTATAGCGTACGAAAATGATCATGCACCAATCGATCAAGGAAAGCATGCGCCAATCGATCATGGAAATTAGTCGGCGGGCCTCACGCCCCGGTCAGCGGCGGACGTTGGGCCACAGCGTCGATGCACCGAACCTGGCGGGGTCTCGGGGCCCTGCCCGGCTCGGGTCCGGCATTCCCGGCATCTCGGCTCGGCCCGCATCGAGTCAGCCGCCGCCCTCATCCT
>Ga0208565_1000550_pt1 | contig 26935 bp, 26 predicted proteins | sample Sb_taG_7_FD_187706 | JGI IMG/M metagenome (GOLD analysis project Ga0208565, IMG submission 187706) | Peat soil microbial communities from Weissenstadt, Germany - Sb_50d_2_FS metaG (SPAdes) (version 2) | ecosystem: Environmental > Terrestrial > Soil > Wetlands > Peat | place: Germany...
GTGCGTCGCCGTAGACCATCGGAAAGGCCGCCCCCGGCCGGTAGGGAGGACCCCAACCACGAGGTGGGGCACACCCCCCCCCACGTGTGCCTGGATCCTCCCTCACACTCAAATACACATCGAGTGGCGTAGGCTCGCGTTTGGCTTTGCGTTCGCCGGGGTTCCTGGTCTCCCGAGCCCTCGGTCGTCATCGGCGATCCCTTGATCCGCCGTCCTCGACTGCAAGGAGCAGGGAGATGTCTTACCATCAAGCCCCAATCAGGGTCGTGCTCGCCACGGACAGCTTTCTGATCGGTGACGGCCTCGCATCGCTCTTCGCCGATGCCCGAAGCGTCAAAGTGGTGGGGCGAGCGCGCGACCACGACGACATGCTCCGACAGGTTGGGGTGCTCTCTCCTGAAGCCGTCATCATCAGCATCCGGACCGCAGTCCTCACCACGATGGCCACCATCGCCATAGCCCGACGTCTGCGCGTGGACTACCCCGAAATGGGGATCGTCGTCATCTCTGACCGTGTCGACGGCTTCGCGCTCGAGCTGCTGCGAGGCGGGGCGTCTCGAACCGCATATCTCATCGACGAGCGGCTCCCGAACGTGGACACGGTCTTGGATAGCCTGCGCCAGGTGCGCGCCGGCCAGTCCGTGCTGGACCCTGGCATCGTGGACTCCCTGGTACTCCGCCGTAGCAACATCGCCATCGAAGATCTCACCATCCGCGAGATAGAGGTCCTCGAGCAGATGGCTCACGGACTGTCCAATTCCGCCATCGCCGACGCTCTGTGCGTCTCGGTCAAGGCCATCGAAAAGGGCGTCACCACCATCTACCGCAAACTCAATCTCACCGATCAGAACATGGTCGATCGCCGCGTTGCGGCCGCAGTCATGTTTCTCCGCACCCAGACGACGCCCTTCGTGCCCCAGCTCGCGGTCCAAAGCGCCGGACGGAGGAGCGCGTAGGTCACAGAGGACCGTCGGACACCCGTTCTCGTTACGACCTCGCAGCATCGTTCGTCCCCAGTTGATCGGACGGCGGGCGATCCGAGGGAAGGACCCACTTGGGTCGGATTTGGGCGCTCGTTGACCGCCCAGTGGGAATACGCGGGCACGATTGAGGGCTGGACGCTCTGCCGAACGTGCAGTGCCGCGGGTCGGTGGAGCACGAACGCTGGGAAGCTCTCGTGCACAGATTCGGCTCGAACGGACGGTTGCACGATCTCGTCACAAAGGTGGCGATAGGCGCCGCAGTCGCCGCTGTGGGGGCGGCGGGGTTCGCAGTCGCCACGGGAGCCACTACGCCCACGTCACCCACCGTCACCGCGGTGAGCCCGAGCACGGGGTCCACCCAGGGGGGGACCTCGGTGATGATCACCGGCTCCAACTTCACCGGCGCCACCGCGGTCAGCTTCGGTACGGTTCTGGCCCAGAGCTTCACGGTCAACAGCGCCACGCAGATCACTGCTGCTGTACCGGCGGCGACAGGAACCGTAGACGTCACCGTGACCACCCCGGCCGGGACGTCGGCGGTCAACGCTCCCGCGGACTGGTTCACGTTCGTCCTCACACCACTCCCCACTGTCACCGCCGTGAGCCCCAGCACGGGACCCACCGGCGGAGGCACCGCCGTCACCGTCACGGGGACCAACTTCGTCGGGGTCACCCAGGTCAGGTTCGGGGCTGTGGCGACGTCTGCCTTCACCGTGAACAGCGCCACCTCGGTGACGGCCACAGCGCCGCCCGAGCCCCTGGGGACCGTCGACATCAGCGTGACCACCGGGTCAGGGACGTCGACCCCCAACCCGCCTTCGGACCAGTTCATCTTCGTCACCGGACCTGCCGGCACCATCACCTCCGCACACGGGGTCGCCCTCACCACATTGGCGGTGTCGCCCCAAACCGTGGGTGACCTGCTCGTGGTCTTTGCCGAGCTGAGCACGACGACGCCGACGGTGTCGTCCATCTCAGGAGGCGGGGTCACTGCTTGGACCAAGGGAGTGCAGTTCTCGGGGACCGGTACCACCGACGAGGAGATCTGGTACGGCCAGGTCACCGCCACCGGTGCCTCGACCGTCACGTTCACCTGGTCGAGCGCCCTCGGCACCCAGAGCGCCGAGTACGGTGCCCAGGAGTTCAGCGCCGGGTGGGGGGCGAGCACGGCGTGGACGCTCGACACGTCCGGGACCCTCAACAACCCTTCGTCCACGACGGTGTCGTTCCCTGCTCTCACACCGACCGGGAGCAGCGAGCTCTACTTCGGCTACGCCGTACCCTCCTCCACCGCCTCGGCCGGAACCACTCCGGGCTTCACCTACGCCTTGACTGCCTCGGGAAACGTCGCCGCCTTCGACCCCGACGTCTCAGGTGCCGCGTCACCCGCTGCACCGCAGTCCCCGGCGAACACGTCGTCCTCGATCGGGGTGCTCCTGAGCGCATCGGATGGCGCGCCGCCGCCGGCTCCATCTGTCACCGGAGTGAGCCCGAGCACGGGCCCCACCGGCGGGGGAACTTCCGTCACCATCACCGGAACCGACCTTTCCGGGGCCACCACCGTCAGGTTTGGCACGGTCTCGGCGACCTTCTTCCCCGTGTCCGCAACCCAGATCGCCGGCATCTCGCCGCCGGAGTCTGTCGGAGCGGTGGACATCACGGTCACCACGGCGGGAGGAACCTCGGCAATCAGCGCGCCCGCGGACCAGTTCACCTTCTCCTCTACGCCACCGCCGCCCCCCACCGTGACCGGCTTGAACCCCTCCTCAGGGCCCATCCAAGGGGGCGCCACGGTCACCGTGACCGGGACCAACCTCGCCGGAGCCACCGCCGTCACGTTCGGCACGCTGGCTGCTGCCGCCTTCATCGTGAACACCAACTCACAGATCACAGCGGCCACGCCCGCGGGGACGGGCACCGTGGACGTCACCGTCACCACCGGCGAGGGCACCTCGCCGGTCGACGCGCCTGCGGACCAATTCACCTTCACTGCTTCCCCACCGCCGTCTTCACCCACGGTCAGCGCGCTGAGCCCCTCTTCCGGTCCCGCAGCCGGTGGGACCTCGGTTACGATCATCGGAACCAACTTCGCCGGAACCACGGCCGTGCGCTTCGGCACCTCGGCGGCCACGAACTTCTCCGTCCACTCGGCCACCTCGCTCACCGCCACGGCGCCGGCGGGCTCGGTGGGCACTGTCGACGTCACCGTCGTCACGCCGGGGGGCACGAGCCCCACGGTCCTCGCCGATCGGTTCACCTACCAGGGATCGGGTTACTGGATGGCCGGGAGCGACGGCAGCCTGTTCGCATTCGGGGGGGCGCCCTTCGACGGATCGCTCCCGAGTCTCGGGGTACACGTCAACAACATCGTGGCGGTGGTACCCACCGCCGACAGCAGGGGCTACTGGATGATCGGATCAGACGGAGGGGTGTTCGCCTTCGGGGACGCCGGGTTCGTGGGATCGCTCCCGGGCCTCGGTGTCCGCGTGCAGGACGTCGTGGGAGCCGTCCCCACACAGGACGGCAGGGGCTACTGGATGATCGGATCCGACGGCGGCGTGTTCGCCTTCGGGGATGCCGGGTTCGTGGGATCGCTCCCGGGCCTCGGCTTCCACGTACACGACGTCGCAGCCGTCGTGCCCACGCCCACGGGCAAGGGCTATTGGATGATCGGATCCGACGGCGGCGTGTTCGCCTTCGGGGATGCCGGATTCGTGGGATCGCTCCCCGGTCTCGGTGTCCGCGTGCAGGACGTCGTGGGGGCGGTGCCCACCAGCTCGGACGACGGCTATTGGATGATCGGATCCGACGGCGGCGTGTTCGCATTCGGAGACGCCGGATTCGCGGGATCGCTCCCCGGTCTCGGCCTCCACGTTCGCGACGTCGTGGGAGTCGTCTCCACGCACGACAGCAGGGGTTACTGGATGGTGGGCAACGACGGAGGGGTGTTTGCCTTCGGAGACGCCGGGTTCGTGGGATCGCTCCCCGCCCTCGGCATTCAGGTACATGACATCGTGGCCTTTGCCCGCCAGTAGACCGTCGGGGCTCGCTCGCCGCACACCGAGCGGTGATCCGGCGCCCCACCCAAAATTGACGATTCCTGGTGGGTTTGCTCCGGAGGCATCATGGAGTCCGTCGGAGACACTTCGGTGAGGGCGAATCTGAGAGACCGGGAAGAGACGGTGGTGTGGTGACCTCGGACGGGCGACCACAGCCGGAATCCCCTGTGCCGAACGTTTCTGGATCGGGCCCCCCGGCCGCGGGGCCATCCGCTGGAAGCCCGCCGGCAGACTGGTACGACAACCCGCTCGGAGATGGTCTGAGGTTCTGGGACGGCGCGGCCTGGACCGGGCACGTCGCCTACCCAAAGGCGACCGGACCCCCTCAAGCCCTCCCAGAAGGCTCCGCACATTCGTCCAACGAGAGCCGGCATGGGCGGCGGCGCCTCGCTTCGTCCTCGCCCCCGGCAAGGGTGATGATCGACTTGGCGATGGTGCTCGTGCTGGTTCTCGTCATCGTGGTGGGGATCGCGAGCACACAGCACAACGCCACCGGTCCCACTCCGATCGTCGAAGCGGCGGGAGGGTCCTCGACGACCTCCTCCCCGACGACCACCACCGAGGTTCCCACGACCCAGGCGGTCCCCACGACGGTTGCACCGACGACTGTTCCGACAACAGCTCCCCCCGCGACGGTGGCACCGACGACCGTTGCACCGACGACTGCCCCCGTGACCGTGCCACGCACAACGAGTCCGGCCCCTCGGCCCGCGCCGAAACCGGCTCCGGCCCAGACGTTGCTCACCCTGAGCAACGAGGGAGGCGAGACCACGCCATCGTTCGTCGTCCCTGCCAACGCCGCCCAGTGGGACGTGCAGTGGACTTACAACTGCTCCGCCAACGGCGGCGTAGGAAACTTCGCCGTCGAGGTCTTCAACGGAAGCGGCCGTGACCTCAATGACGCCGCTGTGAGCCAGACGGGCACCGGTGGTTCGGGGACCCAGTACTACGAGGACCAGGGAACCTTCTCCCTGCAGATCACTTCCAACTGCATATGGAGCATCCAGGCAGCTGTTCCTTGATCCACACGGCACCTCGCCCGACGGGGCTGTCGGCGCTCCGAATCAGCGACTCTGGCGCCATCCGCGCTCGAACGGAAGCCGCCACACATGCGGCGCAATGAGGTCGCGAATGGAGCTGGGGCCCCAAGATCCCTGACGGTAGAGCTCCACTTCTGGAGGTGACTCCAGAAGTGGCGTCGACACTTCCCACAGCCGCTCGATACCCTCCGCGGTCGTGAAGAGGGTGTGGTCGCCACTCATGGCGTCGTAGATCAGGCGCTCATACGCCTCGAGGACGTCGCCTTCCTGCCCGGTCTCATGGAGGGCGAACTGCAGGCTCAACTTGTCGAGACGCATTCCGGGACCCGGGTGCTTGCCGTAGAACGACAGTGAGAGCTTCGAGGCGTCGGCAAGATCGAACGTGAGGTGGTCGGGCCCTTTCGTCCCGACACCTGAGTTGGCCGGAAACATGCTCTTGGGAGGCTCCCGGAATGCTATGGAGATGATCCGTGCGCTCTCGGCCATGCGCTTTCCGGTGCGGAGATAGAACGGGACCCCGGCCCATCGCCAGTTGTCGATCACACAGCGAAGGGCGACGAACGTCTCAGTGTCGGAGTCAGGTGCCACGCCGGGCGTCGAACGATAACCCTCATACTGCCCTCTGACGACGTTTCGAACGTCGATGTCTTGGAGGGATCGGAACACCTTGTTCTTCTCTTCGCTGATGGCCCGAGGTTCGAGGGCGGTCGGGGGCTCCATCGCCATGAACGCCAGGATCTGGAGTAGGTGCGTGACCACCATGTCCCGGTAAGCCCCGGTGGAGTCGTAGAACGTGCCACGGTCGTCCACCGAGATGGTCTCGGGGACGTCGATCTGGACGTGCTCGATGTGCTCACGGTTCCAGATCGGTTCGAAGAGGCCGTTGGCGAAGCGAAACGCCAGGATGTTCTGGGCCGCTTCCTTGCCCAGGAAATGGTCGATCCGGAAGATCTGGTACTCGGAGAAGACCTCGTGCACCGTCTCGTTGAGCAGTTGTGCGCTGGCGAGATCGGTCCCGAAGGGCTTCTCCATGATGATGCGGGCACGATCGACCAGGTTGGCCTCGGCCAGCATGTTGACCACCTCGCCCGCCGCACTGGGAGGAATGCTCAGGTAGTGCAACCGTCGAGGCAAGCCGGGCAGTTCCCCTTCGACACGCGTCACGGCCTCGGACAGACCGCCCGGTCCGGCACTCTGGGGAACGTAGGTCAATCGCTTCGAGAATTCCGCCCACTCCGTCTCGGTGACACGGTTGCGCGCGAATTTGTCACATGCTTGCCGGGCCAGCTCGCGAAACTGCTGTTCGTCGATGTCCTCCAACGAGGTCCCGACGATCCGGTGCTCGGGGAGCAGGCCCGCCCGCGCCAGATGGAGGAGGCCGGGCAACAGCTTTCGTTGGGCAAGGTTACCGGTCGCACCGAAGAGCACCAGGACCTGGGGAGGTAGGGCCGGCACCGCTTCGGGGCTGACGTCGGTCGGTGAATGCAGGGTTGTCATGAGCGTCACACCTACCCGGGCGGGTTCGAGTTGGGAGGGGTACCGGGCCCGACGCACCGATCTTCGCGCGAACGCGCGTGGATCCGCGAGCACCGGACGGCGACGCCCAGCGGGCGTGCCGAGGCGCCACGGATGAGGGACGACCACCAGGGTCAGCCTTCGGTCCTGGGGCCTATGTCCGCCGACGGTCGGGCGTGAGACTATTTTCGGCCTATGTCCCGACGCCTGGAGGACCCCATCGGCACCACACCCACGTGTCTGGTCGTGCAGCACGTGGAGCCAGAGCGCCCCTACGCGATCGGTGACGCGCTGGCGGCTGCCGATGTGAAGCTGGACATCCGACGGGTCTTCGCCGGCGAGCCACTGCCTTCAGACCTCGCCGGCTTCGCCGGATGCGTGGTCATGGGTGGTCCCATGTCCGCGTCAGACAACAGGGGCTTCCCCACCCGACGAGCCGAGCTCGACCTGCTTTCCGACGCGATCGCCCGAGGGATGCCGACCGTCGGGGTGTGCCTCGGTGCCCAACTCCTGGCCCTCGCCGGCGGTGGAACGGTGTTCCGGGGGCCGTCCGGTCCCGAGGTCGGGTGGGCCTCGATCGAGCTCACCGAGCAGGCCGCGGACGATCCGCTCCTGGCCGGCCTGCCGGACCGGCTGACCGTCCTCCACTGGCACGGGGACACCTTCGCCCTTCCACCGGGTTCGGTTCATCTCGCGTCCAGCTCCCTCTACCAAGGGCAGGCGTTCAGAATCGGGGCCCGGGCGTGGGGTCTGCAGTTCCATCTCGAGGTCGACGAGGTGGCGGTGGCCGCGTTCCTCGACGCCTTCGGCGAAGACGCCGTTCGCGCCGGCACGACCCCCGAGTCCATCGACGAGGACACCAACGGGGCGCTCCGCGCTCTCAGGCCACAGCGCGCCCCGGTCCTGGCCCGATTCGCCGAGCTCGTCGCCGCCCGGGAGCGGGAGCAGCTCGTGGGGCGCTGATCCCCTCGGCAGGATCGGAAAGCCGGACGTTTCGTCCGTGTGAACTCTGACAACTTTTGTTGTCTCACAGGCAACACATCCCTAAGCTTCCCGCATGGCCTCAGACACCGAAGCCCTCCTGGCCTCTGTCGGTGAACGTCTCCGGGCGGCGCGAGAGCGGGTTGGACTCACGCTCGACCAGACCGCAGAGCTTGCGGGTTTGTCCAAGGCCCACCTGTCCCGGCTCGAATCCGCAGAACGCCAACCGTCGATCGCGGCACTGCTCACGCTGTCCGAAGCATTGGGCACCCCGGTCAGCTCCCTATTGGGAGAGAACCAGGACGCCAGCCCGCTCGCCATCTCCACCGAGGGTGCGCCTCGGCACGAGTCCAAAGGGCTCTCCATCGCGGCGTGTAGCGGGTATGCGGGTTCCTCGGCGCTCGAGGCGCTGCGCATCACCGTCAACCCGGACCGCCCGCTCACTCCCCCGGCCCACCACAGGGGCGAAGAGTGGCTGTATGTGGTTCAAGGCATCCTCCGTCTGGAATACGACGGCGAAGTCCACCATCTCGGTCCGGGAGTGACCGCCCACTTCGACGCGGAACGCCCCCACCGCCTGGGAGCAGAAGGGCGCCGGGCCGAGGTGTTGTTGGTCGCGGCCAAGGACGCCCGCAACGTGCAGACAGTCCATTAGCAACACCAGAGGATCACCAGGAGGCCAAGAAATGCAATCGGCGACCGACATGGAGAGCATCGAGGCAACCGGCGAGCGGTTCTCGATCCAGGAACTCCTCTACGTCCGGGCCCGAACCCGGCGCGCCGTCCACATGATCGCCGACCGCGTCAAAGTGGGGATGAAGGAGGAGGAGGCGAAGGACATCGCTCGCTCCATCCTCACCTCTCTCGGGATGCGCCGGGGTTGGCACCACATCATCGTCCGGTGCGGTTCCAACACGACGAAGGACTTCATGGAGCGTTCCGAGCCAGGGGTCGTCCTCAAGGAGAACGACATCTTCTTTGTCGACATCGGTCCCATCTTCAGGGACTCTGAGGGCGACGCCGGCGACACCTTCGTCTTCGGTGACGATCCGGACCACCACCGGGCCAAGCGTGACGTCCGGGCCATCTGGGAAGATGTCCGGCGTGTGTGGTTCGAGGAAGGGATCACCGGACAAGACCTGTACAACTATGCCGTACGGACCACTGAGGAACTCGGGTGGAAGTTGAACCTGGACCTCTCGGGCCACCGACTTTCTGACTACCCGCACTCCGCGCACTACGACGGTGCCCTGGCCGACGTCCCGTTCCGCCCGAATCCAAATCTCTGGGTGCTCGAGATCGCCATCGTCCACCCCGATCGCGGCTTCGGAGCGTTCTATGAAGATCTCCTCCTCGAAGACCAGTCGTTCCCCGACGCGGTGTTCGTCCCCTAGGTCTCGGTTTCGTCGCCTGGGCGACCACCCATCCCCGAAGGGGAATTTGGCATATACACCGGGCCGATTTGCACCCGGAGACATCTCCTTGTCGTGGGTCCTATCGGCAAAAGTCCGAGCCGTTTTTCTTCGACGATCCTCTTACCGGGCCGACGTCTATTTGCGCGTCGATCCTCACAAGCAAGCCCTGAAGCCGGCTCGGAAACACGAATGATATGAGGGATTAATAGGGCTTAACGCGGGATCGCTTGTATTCATCTTTCTCCTGCTTGATATTGGGCCATAGATGCAATCCATCGGGCTACATACCGACAAGAGAGGAAGCTGAGCGCCATGGAGACAACCGTTTCGCGAACACCGCCGACTGCGCCCGGCACCCGTCCCGGGCTGAGGAAGAACGCGTTGGGCTTTCCCACCGTTCTGGCCCAGTCCATCGCGGTGATCTCCCCGACGATGACGGCCGTCCTGATCATCGCCCTTTGCTTCAGTGACGCCGGGAACGGGACCTGGCTCGCATATGCCTTCGGCACAGTGATGCTGCTCTTCGTCGTCGGTTGCCTGAACCAATTCGCAAAGCGGTCAGCCCTGGCGGGGTCCATGTACGGCTACACCGGACGGGGACTCGGACCCACATCGGGCGTGGTATCGGGATGGAGCCTGATCTGGGCGTACCTCTTCATCGGCGTTGCCGGCCTGGCGGGCTTCGCGATCTTCGCCGCACAATTCCTGTCGGGCATCGGGATACACACCAACGTACCCCCCGTGATCTTCTTCATACTGAGTGGGGCGGTCTGCTGGTTCATCGCCTACAAGGACATCCACGTTTCGTCTCTGCTCACGCTCGTGTTCGAGTGTGTGTCCGTGGCTTGCATTCTCAGCCTCGCCTTCGTCGTCCTGTTCAAGCATGGGATCACGGTCGACACCACCATTGTCAAGGCGAAGGGCATGACCTTCCATGGACTGAGCCTCGCCGTCGTGATCTGCATCTTCTCGCTCGTCGGCTTCGAGAGTGCGACCACCCTCGGAGGCGAGGCGAAGAATCCGCTGAAGAACGTCCCGCGAGCGGTGATCCTCAGCCTGCTCATCACGGGGGCGTTCATGGTGTTCATGAGCTACGTCGAAGTCTTCGGCACCCGGCACTACGGCACGACACTCGACAAGATCGCGCTGCCGCTGACGGTGCTCTCGAAGATCTACGGCGTAACCTTTTTCAAGGTCCCGGTGGCGCTCGGAGCCATGGTGAGTTTCTTTTCGCTCACCCTCTCGTGCCTCAATGCGGGGTCCCGGATCATCTATCCGATGGCCCAGCACACGATCTTCCCCAAGCACCTCGGTCGGGCGCACCAGGACAACCAGACGCCGCACGTCGCCATCACCGTGTACGTCTTCGCCATCGTCACGATCCCTGTGGTCCTGGAGATCTTCACCAACCCGCTGACCACGTTCGGCGACGCGGGGACCCTGGCGGCGTTCGGCTTCCTCACCGCATACTTCCTCATCTCGGTGGCCGCCCCGATGTACCTGAAGAAGCAGGGAGAGCTGCGGTCCCGGCACGTCGTGGTCGCTGCCATGGCCTGCTTGCTGCTGATGGTCCCGCTTATCGGGAGCTTCTACCCTGTGCCGCCCTTCCCCGTCGACATCTTCCCGTACATCTTCCTCGCCTACATGCTGGTCGGTTCGGGGTGGCTCTTCATGTTGAGTCGTCGAAACCGGGCGATCTTCGCCGAGATCGAGATGGACCTCGAAGCCTCCATGCTCTCTCCCCAGAAGCACACCCAAGAAGTCGACCGGGCCCTCAACGAGGGGGCTGGGACCGTCGAGCCCGGGCCAGTGCCCGTCCCCGTGCCCGTGCTGTCAGCGGAAAGCCCCGTACCGGCTCCGGCGGGGTAGCGCCGCGCTCCTGGCCCCGGGGCCGCCCGTCACGCCCCTGAGGCGAGCGGCCCTGGGACGTCCCGGATGGGAGCCGCCCACTGGGCCTCGACACCAGCCCCCACGCAGTCTCGAGGCACTCGGCCTGCCACTACCGTGCGGGGTGGAGGTGGTCTGCAATGAGTGACCAATCGCAAGGGCCAGGCTGGTGGGTGGCGTCAGACGGCAAGTGGTACCCACCCGAGCAACATCCCAACTACACCCCCGCTCCCTCGTCGTCCCACGCAATGCGCCCGGTCGCCGGCCTGTTCCGCAATGCGCAACACACCCTGAACGTCCCTGCCGGCGGCGTCGTCTTCCGAGAAGGCGACATGGGCGAAGAGATGTTCGGGATCATCGACGGTCAGGTCCAACTTCAGACGACGGAGCGGGTCATCGCCATCCTCGGGCCCGACGACGTCTTCGGCGAGATGGCGCTCGTCGACTCCTCTCCGCGCATGGCGACCGCCGTCGCCACTGCCGACACCGTGCTGGCGGTGCTCAACAAGCACCGCTTCCTTTTCTTGGTACACGAGACGCCGACATTCGCGCTTTCGGTCATGTCAGCCATGGCTGATCGCTTCCGGGCACAGGGGCGGACAAATCGATGAAGCGGGCAATCTGACGGGGGGTTTCGAAGCCGGAGGTCATCTCCACTCATCGCATCCAGGGGCCGGGGGTAGGTCCACGGCCCCTCCTGCCCACGGATCGAGCCGAGCCACGAGACGTGCAAGGCTCTGGGAATGACCGAAGAGGAATCAACCGAGGAAGAGCCTGACGTCCGATTCTCTTTCGCCAATGAACGAACCTTTCTCGCCTGGAACCGTACGGCTCTCGCCCTGATCGCCACCGGCATCGCCGCCACACAGCTGCTTCCGAACTTCCGTGTCGCAGGAGGGCGGAGACTCCTCGGCCTGCCCTTGGTGGTCTTGGGTGCGTGGGTGGCCGGAGCAAGTCTCTGGCACTGGCGTTCCAACGAAAGGGCGATGCGAAGAGGGGAACCGCTGCCGCGTTCCCCGATGCCGGTCATCCTCGCCTTGGGCGTCGTGGCCGTCGCGGTGATCGCCGCCATCCTCGCTGCTTACGGACGGAGTTGAGAGGCAGGTGCCCGATCGAACACCCGTTGACCGAAGTTCGGCACGCGAGCGGACCGAACTCGCCTGGAACCGTTCGGGTCTCGCCGTCGCTGCTTGCATCGCGGTGATCCTGCGGCGCATCTGGCCCCTGCGGGGGACCGACCTGATCGTCGCCCTGGCGTGCATATCCGCGGGTGCCTTGGTGTGGGCCGTCGCCTTGTCGGCGGGGCGAGCGCTATCGAGCCGAGCGGGTCAGCAGGGAGGCCCGATCAGTCAATTGCGGGCGACCGCCATCACGGTGGGAACGTTGGCGATCGCCCTCACCGCCTTTGTGCTGGCGTTCTTCCCGGCGTCGTAGAGCTCCCAGCCGCTGCCCTTACCAGGGCCGACGACCGCCTCGATCACCTCGGCCCGGTGGTCGGCGGTATTCTCCCGCGGGAGCAAGGTGAGACCGTAACCATGTCTCAGCCGTGACGGCCGTTCCCACCGCTGCCGGTGTTGCCGCTGCCGGTGTTGCCGCTGCCGGTGTTGCCGCTGCCGGTGTTTCCTGAACCCGAAGATGTCGTCGGCGGCGATCCCGCCGCGCTCAGGCCGAGACTGGTGGCAAGGGCCGAAAGATCCGTCTGGAGCGTGGTCCCCTCGGACTCGGAGATCGAGCCGTACTGGACGGCGCTGGCGATGGCTTGCGCTGCCTGCTGGAGGTCGGATGCCGCTTGGTTCGGCCTCCCTGCAGCCTCGTCGGAGACCGCCTGCTGGGCGGGGGCAGAGATGGACCTGGCCGTGCCCGAACCGAGGGTCCCCGCCTCGGTTGCCGAAGCGAGATCCCGAATAAGGGCGGCGAGGGCGGCGGGGGCGCTCGGGACGGTGGTTGTCACGATCGACGTCGACGTAGTCGTGATCGACGTCGATTTCGGTGCCGTCAGCGGGCTTCGCGCGGTGCGAGGGCGCGACACTTGGGTCGACCCCGTCGCACTGTGACGATGGGTCGTCGGGTCCGACCGGAGCCCGAGGCCGAGGCCCACTCCCAGACCGACCACGACGACCCCAGCCAGAATTGCAAGCGGCCACCGGCGGGACCGGCTCGGGTGCCCCGTGACCGATGGCGGGGACGAAAGGACGCCGGTGTGCTCGGCGGCCAGGACCGACGTGGCCCCTGCCCCCGGGGCGAGAGCCATGAGGTCGTGGGGGACGGTCGGGGCCACGAGCTCGTCCTCCGAGACGCTCGGGGGATCCCACGGTGCGGCGAACGCCGAGGTGGTGAGGAGGGCGGCAACCTCAGAGCCATCGAGGCGCTGGTCGGGCCGGTGATCGAGCATCCCGCTCAGGACCAGCTTCCAGGGCACGGGCAGTCGGTCGGGGAAGGGCACGGGTCCGCAAAGCCTCCGGGCCACGACCTCGCCCGCGGTGCCTTCGTAGACACGCCGCCCCGTGAGGCATTCAAGGAGCACGATCCCGAGCGACCAGATATCCGCGCTCGGCCCCACTTGATGGTCTTCGAGCTGCTCGGGGGCCATGTAGGCGGCAGTGCCCAACGTCGTTCCCGTGACGGTGAGGGTGGCCGAATCGAGAAGGCGGGCGATGCCGAAGTCGCCGAGCTTTCCCCCGCCATCCGCGCTCAACAAGATGTTGGACGGTTTCACGTCGCGGTGAACGATTCCCTGGTCGTGCACGTAGGCCAGGGCATCGGCCAGACGCGCCCCCAGGACGGCGGTCGTGACAGCGCCGAGCGGGCCGTTTCGAAGCGATTCCGCGAGCGTCGGACCTTTGACGAGCTCCATGACCAGGTAGGCCTGGTCGGCCTCGAGCCCGGTGTCGAAGAGTCGCACGAGGCCCGGGTGGTTCACGCGTTCGAGAGCCCGCGCTTCCTGTGCCATCCGACGGGCCAGCGCGGGATCACCCGAGCGGACGACCTTGATGGCGACCGACGTCCCACTCCACTCGTCGACCGCCTCGTAGACGTCGGACATCCCGCCCCGTCCGAGCAGGCCGGCGAGACGGTAACGGTCGGCCAGAAGGTCAGTGGTCGAAGTCATCGTCAGTGGTCACCGTGCTCACCGGCGCGACGTGCTGATGGACCGGCCACATCATCGAGCGCCAAAGTCGCCGATCGAATCTCAAGATAGTCGTTCGCGGTCGGGGTCCCAAACCCGACGGCAATCCCGTTGAGGGCCGATCCGGGGCCGCTATCCCACCGGAAGCCGAGAAGTTCGGCCAAACATTTGGACAATCGTGAAAAGACGCAGGTAGTCCGCCTGCGTTCCGCATTCCCCAGGTGGTATCACGGTGTCGACGCTCACGAAGAATCGGTATGGTTGTTGAGCCAGTCCTTTGTGCCGATTCTCCGCGTCAACTCGACTACCAAGGAGGGGCCCAGCAATGGCATCTGGCTTGCAACCCGACAACTGGCGAGACCAAACGAGCCGCGTGGCTTGGGAACTCGATCGTGCTCACTCGACCATCGAGGATCTCAGTGTCGCGCTCGATGAAGGCGACGAGCTCGCCGCGCAGCAGACTCTCCGATTGGCCCAGGATGCTGTCACCTCCGTGGCCCACTCGGTCAAAGCCATGCGCGCCAAGCTCCCGCCCGATGCTGACTCGAACGAACCAGAGGTCATCGGGTCGACATTGGCAGTTGGGGGATCGGGGGTTGCAACCATTGCGTTGGATGTGCTCGTGAACGCCATGGTTGCATTGGCACTGACCGACGACACGAACGAGACAGACTTCCTGGTCGGTGCCTGCGTCGACGCCGAGAGCGCCTACGAAGTCAGCGCCGCAGTGCTGCAGGCAGCTCCGGAGAGAGACGGCGCGGCGATGCTGGACCTGCAGCGCGCCTTCGAGACCGAGGGTGGGATCGCTCTTCGGAAGAAGCTGACCCGAGCCCGCCCCCAGGTGCGCAAGATCTACGAGCGGGCCCGACAGGCGGCCTGATTCTCGATCCCCCGGATCGGCGCATCCGAATCGCTCGCCGGCGCGATTTCAGGTCGATCAGGTGCCGTCGACTCGAAAACGTCCGAGAGCCGTGGCCACCGTGCCCAGCAACCGTTCAGGTGGGACCGGCTTTTCGAGATACGTCACGACCTTGGCATCGACCCGAGCTCGAGTGGCCTCGTCGAGGGAGTAAGCAGAGACGAGCACCACCACCTGCGGAGCCACGAGCGCCTCGAGCACAGACAGCCCGTCTCGACGCGGCATGCGGAGGTCGAGCAGGACCACTCCCACCGAACGCTCGTCCAGAAAGCGCAGTGCCACCTCTCCGTCCTCTGCAACCGCCACGGTGTAGCCCGATCCACGCAGTATCTCGGTCCACGTCGACCGGAGCCCAGCGTCATCATCGACTACGAGTACGTCGACACTCGACCGTGGAGGGCTGTTGGATCCAAGCGGTGAGTTCATACCGCTCCTCCAGTACCTGGCCGCGGGCGCGGTGGCGACGCACGCCCATTATCGACTTTCACCATGGACAACGAGACGGGGAGATCACCTACACGGTGATGAGTGAAAGCACGTATGGGGCATCCCAGCGCACCTCACGGTCGCGTTCGACACGGCTCGAGGCGATGGTCCGGGAACGGGCGGCCGCCTACCGAACGTCTGTTCCCTGGAGGCAGGCGCGACGGTTTGATCTCGAGTCACGCCTCTCGATGTCGCGCCTGGGCGAGAGAAAAGCGGGACGTTCGACGCTCCCCGGGGACCAAGCACATCGTTGGGTGGACCCGAGCAATACCGAGCAGGGCCATTAGCCTTTGCAGCAATGAGAGTTCGGCAGGTCGACTTGACGAGAGTGAGGCTCCGAGCATGGATCCTGTGTGCCTTCATCGTCCTGACCAGCCTGTTCGTCACGGGTCCGGTGCTCCCAGGCTCGGCCGGCGCCGCGACGCCCAGCGTCTTGAACGCCTACGCCTACCTCAACCGTGCAATGGACCTCTACGCCACCGGGTCAACGCCCCGGCTGGTGCAGAGCTTTACGGGGGGGACACTCGGCCGCCAGAGCTTCACCGACTCGGAGACCTACGACGACGCCCTGATGATCGACGCCTACCTCACCGAAGGAACACCTGACGGCCTGGCGCGGGCGAAGGTCATCGGAAATTCCCTTCTTCTGGTTCAGGCTCATGACCCAGCTCACGATGGTCGCATCAGGGAAGGCTACGCGCCGGCTCCTCTTGCCACGACGACGAAGCATGGCCGTCAGCACATCAGAGTTCAGATCAGGGACAAGACCAGTGATGTCGGCAACATGGCCTGGGTGGGTATGGCCCTTGCCCGTTTGTATGCCGCCACCAGCAGCACTGCGTATCTCTCTGGCGCCGAGTCCATCGGCGCCTGGGTCATTCGGAATTGCTACGACCAACGCGGCGCCGGGGGATACACGGGTGGGAAACTTGCCAATGGGGCTCGGATCAGATGGAAGTCCACCGAGCAGAACATCGACCTCTTCTCTCTGTTCACGATGCTTCGCACCGAGACCGGTAACTCCCAATGGACCAGCGATGCCGCCCGGGCCAGGACTTTTGTGGATGCCATGTGGAACCGGAGTACGGGCTCGTTCTCTGTTGGGACGACGACCAACGGTGTGTCGGTTAACACCACAGAACAACCGGAAGACGTGAATAGCTGGTCCTACCTGGCACTGCAAGATCCGGCGTTCAATTCTTCCATCGATTGGAATGTGCACCACCTGTCGGTGTCAGCGGGCGGGTTCAGCGGGGTGAGTTTCTGCTTGGGTGACAAGAGCGGAGTGTGGTTCGAGGGCACCGCTCACGTCGCAGATGCTCTCGAGATCCGACATGGCAACGGAGACGGTCAACTCGCGAACCAATTTCTCTCCGACATCCAATTCGCTCAGACGAACGGTCCCAATGGCGACGGGCTCGGGATCATTGCTGCATCAAAGGACAGACTGAGCGACTGTGACGGGGATTACTACTACTCGTCCCTTCACACCGGCGCGACGTCCTGGTACATCCTTGCGTCCCAAGAGGTAAACCCCTTTACGATCTAACCAGATGACCGGCCACGTATCTTGATCTCAAGATTCTCGAAACGGCCTGACTCCGTCGCAAGACAGGTTCTTCAGTGCGGGGTCTTCAGTAGCCGAGCGCTCTGACGAGTCCCGCGAGGTCTGACACGGTAACGGTCAGAGCAGTATGGCCCTTGCGACTGAGAAGAGAGGGAACCTTTTCCCTGAAGTGGATGCAGACTCCGGCCCGCGTGTTGGTACCAAAAGTCACGCCTTCATCGACAAACGAGCGCCGGGCTCCCACAGCCGTCCACCATCGGTAGCCCCGTGTGATGTGGGCGCCGTCGACGTTCGTAACGGGGGTCTCCAGACGCAGGAAGCCAAACGTTGTGATTAAGAGGCCCGCGTCGGTGATGGCGACACCGTCCCTCCACGGCCGCACACCGAACGGAGCCCACATCGGCGCGAACTTCATGTCAACGTCGTAAGGGAAGCGTCGGCTCATCGCGTTGACTCCGGTAACCACAGTGGGTCCAACGCCAGCATGGCAGTAGTCTGCCCTCTCCGCTGGGCCCGGGGATCCTCACCCTGCTGTTTCACACGAACCGGATCCCGCCGATGAATACCAGCATGCTCCGTCGGGGCCATCCACCACCCCGAGCGGTCACTCCATCGGGGTCTCGGCGAGAGACGCCAAGAACTCGAGTGTTGTACCGACGGTGCGAGGGTGCGTTCAAGTGCGGGCGGCACATTTCGCCGATGGTCGGTCACGCCCCGAGGAACTCCATGAGCAACCGCGAGATTCTCAGCATTCTGTGGCATGACACCATTTCATCTACGTGACCTACGACGTCGGGGAGATGGACCTGCTCATCGGAACTCGCGAGACGGCTGCCGATCTGGCTCGAGACGAGGGGCTCGTCTCGTCCCCGCCAAAGACCAGATGGTGTTGTGGGTGCGACGAAGCTCCCCCCGTGCCTGAGGATCGTCGCGTGCGAGGGAAGAGCAGTACACGACGGGGATCCGAAAGAGCGTGGTGCCGTAGCGAAAGCACTCCTTTGTGCTCCTGCCTTGTCTTTCTGGGCCTCGCCCTCTCGTTTCGACTTCTCGTCGTCCTTGTTACTTCCATCGGAAGTGAACAAGGACCCTACCGAAGTTGTGGGAGTCCTTTTCGACGCGATCGTAGAGTGCCTTGATTTCCTTCCGGTCGAGAAAACGCAGTACTCGCTTCTTGAGCTGACCGGAGCCTTTGCCAGGGATGATCTCGACCAGCGGCGCCTTCTTCTGCACTGCTTCGTCGATGATGGCACGCAGGGATCGTTCGATATCGTCACCACGGTTGTAGACGTCGTGCAGGTCCAGCTTGAGTTTCACGTGCCGCTCCTCGGCTGGCGATCGGGATGGCCGCAGCGCTGGGCCCTCGAGCCCTAGGCGGATACGGCCTCGCGACGACCGAACAACGCACTCTCGACCATGTAGAAAACGGCGATCGCGGCGAACAACACGACGCTGACGGCTGGCCTCCACAACGCCACGAGGGTGGCTGCCAGGTAGATCCACGGCCCCGGGAGGTAGCTGCGGGTGATCCCGGAGACGACCCGGGGATCGGCGTCGTCGCGGAGCAAGTGCCGTCCCCTCGCCGCGTAGAACCAAAGCAGGTTGTAGAGGACGGCTGTGGCGGTGAGCGTGAACCCGTAGGCCAGGGCGGCGACCTTGAGGCCCGGGTCGTGGACGTGGTCAGCCACGAGGAATGTCGGGAAGGGGACGAAGGCCACGGCCATGAGAAAGAAGACGTTGATCATGAGGAAGGTCCGATCGACCTTGTCGATCTGGGCGAATATGCCGTGATGGTTGACCCACATGATGCCTATGGTGACGAAACTGACGGCGTATGCGGCGTAGCTGGGCCAGGCCCGCACGAGAGTCTGGCCCAGGTGAGAACTGTTGGCGTGGACATTCAAGATCAGCAGGGTGGCGGCTATGGCGAACACGCCGTCGCTGAAAGCTTCGAGGCGAGTGGTGGTCATTTGGCGGAGGTTACCGGTAACTCCCGAGAGACGGGTCGGGACGACCCGGCACACCTTTCGACCCTGCCCTCTTGTCCCAAATCCGGGTTGGAAGCGACTTGTGGACAGGTCCGGGTACGTCGTCGCCATGTGCCGTTCACCCAGGATTCAGCGTGTGTTCGCACTGCGTTCATCGCCCGGAAATGCTGTCCCCGTACCCTGGAGCTAGCAGTGCAGCAAGCTCGAGTCCATCGGGAGGTTTGTCTTGGCGCAAGGGCAGCACACCCCAAGTTGCGACACCAAGGGCTTGCCGATCTTCGCCGGCTGTACGAGACGAGCCATGAAGCGGCTTTCGCACCTCGGTACTCGAGTCCGCATGCCGGCCGGAAAGCCTCTGACCAAGACCGGGGGCAGTGGAGCTGAAGTACTCATCGTTCTGTCCGGGACCGCGATCTGCCAAGTCCATGGCATCGAGGTCGCAAGGTTCGGTCCTGGTGATTTCTTCGGTGAGGTTGCCACCCTCGACGGTGGTCCGCGTACCGCCACCGTCGTCGCCAGTACCGACATGGAGGTGCTGGTGCTCAGCCGCTTGGAGTTCGACACGCTCGTCAGGTCCTCACCCGAAGTCGCTCATCGGATCCTCAGGACAATGGCCCGTCGGCTCCGCCATGCCAATGCCGGCGCTGTCGCATGAGTGCCCAGCGGTGGGCGCCGGGCGCCGAGCCGAGATAGAGTTCGTCCCGGGAGGCGCGTGATGGCCGTTTCCGAGGAGCTCCTTCGCCACGCCGTGGACGAGATACTCGAGCCTGCGTGGCCGCATGAACGTCGTCGGGCCGCCCGGCGACTCAGCTACCAGACATTCTCTCGCATCATGGGCGGGTTTCTCGCGCTCTGGGGGCTTGGCTTCGCCACGCATCTGCTCGTCGGGGGCTCCTTCCCGTGGATGTTCTTTGGGCTGATCGCCTTGCTCGCCTCGATCGCGGCCTTCACGACGCAGATTGACCGGACCCATCTACATCGGGGCTAGCGCCTCCTCGACCGGATTCCCTCTGGGCTCATCACGAACGGAGAACGAAAGGCTCGGCGATTTCAATCCGAAACTGTGTATTCGTTGGCCACGGTTCGAGGGCTTGAACTCCTCTACGCACCGGCATCCAATTAAGGTGATCTGGCTGTGGGGCGTCTGAACGGCAAAGTGGCCATGGTCACCGGCGCTGCCGGGGGTATCGGAGGAGCAACGGCGCGGGCGCTGGCCAGGGAGGGGGCGTCGGTCGTCGTCGTCGACATCGACGGCGCACGAGCGGAGCAAGTCGCCCAAGCCATCTCCGCATCGGAGGGTCCTGCTTTCAGCGTTTCAGCCGACCTTTCGGACGAGAGAGAGGTGGTGGTGGCGATCGAAGCAGCCATGTCGCGCTATGGGCGCCTGGACGTGCTCCACAACAACGCGGCCCTGACCGAATCCGACTTCTTGTCGCGCGACACCCAGGTGACAGATCTGTCACTCGAGGTCTGGGAAAGGACCATGGCGGTCAACCTGCGCAGCCAGATGTTGACGTGCAAACACGTCATTCCCGAAATGGTGCGCCATGGCGGTGGCTCCATCATCAACATGTCCTCGGGAGCATCGGTGAAGGGCGACCGAACTCGCACAGCCTATGGCGTCTCCAAGGCGGGAGTGAACACGCTGACCATGTACGTGGCGACGTCCCACGGCAAGCAGGGAGTGCGTGTCAACACCATCGTTCCCGGCCTCATCATCACCGACGCCGTTCGTGCTCACTTGACTGATCGCATGCTGGCCGGACTTGGGCGGGCAACCCTCACGCCATATGTCGGCGAACCCAAAGACGTGGCCAATCTCGTCGTTTTCCTGGCCTCTGACGAGTCGCGCTACATCACGGGGCAGATGATCGCCATCGACGGGGGGATGTCCGCTCATGTGGGTTCTGCGGGGCAGGATGACAGATGAGTCAGCCCGGTGGTCACGTCGGTCCCAGGACGTAAGAGCCGTTCTTAGGATGGTGGTACCAACCACTCGAGGCCTGGGTCCCACCGTCGACATGGATAGTCTGACCCGTGACGTAGCTCGAAAGCGATCCGGCCAGGAAGACGGCGGCACCTCCCATCTCGTCCACGTCGCCGGGACGCCCCATCGGGACGGTGAGACGAAATCCTGCCTCAGCTCCGGGCGGCGCCACTGAGGCCATACCCTCGGTCAGGGTGATGTCGGGGGCCAAACAGTTCACCCGGATTCCGTAGGGGGCAAGTTCCAGCGATGCGGTCTTGGTGAAGTTGATCACCCCCGCTTTCGCCGCCGCGTAGGCCGCGTATCCCGGGGCCGCCCGCACACCCTCGATCGAGGTCACGCTGATGATGCTGCCACCGGTTCCGCTCTCCACCATCGTGCGGGCCACGCGCTGGGTACACAGCATCACGTGCTTGAGGTTGGCCCGGTACAGCGCGTCCCAGCCGTTCTCAGAGGTCTCGAGAATCGGCGAGGAGAAGACTCCCCCGGCATTGTTCACCAGGATTCGTACCGGTCCGAGTTCCGCCGTCGTGCGGGCAAGGGCGGCATCGACCTCGCCTGAGTCACGGACGTCGGTGGTGAGGCCGAGCCCACCCACCTCCTTCGCGGCCGACATCGCCGTCTCGGCATCACGTTCCCAAATGGCCACCGAGGCCCCGAAGGCGGCGAGAGCACGGGCGATCCCCCTGCCGATCCCCGCTCCGCCGCCGGTCACGACGGCTACCTGGTCAGTGAGCAGCACTGATGAGGGCTCCATGGACACGACATCACCCGCCTTATAATTTCGGAAGGAACAGCACCGACACATCCGCCGTACAGGCCGAGACTAGGAGTTCCATGCCCAGGATAGAACCGATCCCCTTGGAGGAGCTCGCCGACGAACCACGACGGATCATCGAAGAGGGTGTGTCGGACGGCACCTATGCTACCCCGGTCCCGCTTCAGATCTTCGCCTACAAGACGGCGCAGATCCTGATGACCAATGCGGCGCGAGCAGTCATGGGAAAACAGAGCCTTCTCGGAGGACGGATCGTCGAGCTGATCCGGATCCGCAGCGCCCAGCTGGGTGAGTGCCAGCCCTGCATGCAGTCCCGGAAGCACGAATCGATCACGGACGAGGACGTGGCATGCCTGGTTGCTCCGGGTGCCTCGCAGCTCACCGAGCAGGAGCGCTTGGCCGTCGAGTTTCTCGACTTGCTCTCTGCCGATCACCATGCCATCGACGATGACGTGTACCGGAGACTCGGAAAGGTATTCACCGCTGCCCAGATCGTCGAGCTCGGTTTCACCTGTGCCAGCACGATGGGCCTCCACCGCTTTATCCATACCCTCGATGTCTTCGGTACGAGCCCTCCTGCCATCGCCTACAGCCATGAGCAGATCGACTCCGCATACTCGGATGTCGCGGAGCAAACGCCGGCATGAGTGAGACCATCTTCGTCACCGGCGCGACCGGACTGGCCGGAGCCAACATCTGCAAGCTCCTGGTCGAGCGGGGTAACAGAGTCAGAGCATTGGCTCGCGCCTCAGCTGACGTCGAACCGCTCCTTGCCATGGGGGTCGAGATCGGGAGAGGCGACATCACCGATGCCGACGACGTCCGCCGCGTTGCCACCGGCTCAGATGCAGCCGTTCACTGCGCCGCGCTGCTGGGCGGCGCCAGCCAGAACCTGCCTGACTTCGAGGCCGTGAACGTCCAAGGCACCAAGAACGTCCTCGATACCGCCGAGGCGCTCGGCATGCGTCGGGTCGTCGCGGTCAGCACCGGCACATTCTTCGACACGGCCGGTGGTCTCGAGCGCGAGGACGCCCCGGTGATGAAAGAGCCGAGCCAGGATCCTTACACGCTGACCAAAATGGCGGCATTCCAAGATGCCATGGCCCGCGCCGCCGCCGGTCAAGACGTCGTCACGACCCACCCAGGCGCCATCTTCGGGCCGTCTCCGGTGGCGAGCAATGCCCTTGGTCGGACCAGCTTCAATCGGGTTCTGCTCTCTGCCCTTCGTCACCGCATCGAGCGATACCTGACCTTCCCCGTAAGCTGGGTCTTTGCCGACGACATCGCGCGAGGATGCATTCTCGCTCTCGATCGCGGCGTGTCGGGAGAGCGTTACATGCTCGACGGTCGTCCCGAGGACGTCGTCAGCACAGCCGAAGCCTGTAACCGGATCTGTGCTCTGGCAGGCGTCGACCACCGGGTCGAGGACGTTGCACCATCGGACGACCCCGAGCTACTAGCCGTCTTCGGACCGACCCTGATGGCAATCGCCTTCAAGCTGGCATCGACTTCGATGCCGCGCCGCGATTTGGCCGAGTCCAAGACCCACAAGAGACTGGGCTATGACCCCATCGGCCTCGACGAAGGCCTCCGCCGCACTGCCGACTGGCTCATCGAGATCGGGAGCGTCAACGCAACCAATCGTTGAAGTTCTGTCGGGATGACACATGGACCAGTAAGGCCATATATTCGATCCTCCCGACTGGCAGCCTTGCTCAAATGGGGCGAGGACGACGTCGGATTCAGCGGGAGCCACCCTCGGGCTGCCACGGCTAGGTGATCAAGAACATCGAGCAGCCTTCTACGAGTTCAGGTGGCGGTGGCGTCGTCATCCGCGAATCGATGACAATCCTAGAAGTTCTCCTCCTTCACGCTGGTGATCACGCCCGAGACGCCCAGGGCGGGATCGGGGGTGTACGTGGCGACACTGGGTGCGGTCCGAATGAGTTGAGCATCATTCGCCTTTCCGAGCGTGACCGTCAGAGTGTTCAATCCGTCCCAGTGGATCGTTGAACATGCAATTGTCTTGCCGCTCGCGCACCCCAGTGAATTCCCCCCGAAGGAAGCGTTGCCGGTGAAGTATCCACTTTGGCCCAAGTCGATGATCCCGAAGTGAAAGCCCCTGGTGCAGTCACCCGCGTCGGTCACGGTTACGGTGTCGTCGCCCGACGTTGATTGTGTTCCCGTAACAATCACGTTGGGGTCGACGAGATCGGGATACGACGTGGCGCTCCAGGAGGCGCAGAAGGCACTGGGCGAAGGCGCGGGTAAGAAGGTCACGATGATCTTGTCCCCCGATTGGGCGTGTCCTGCCCTGGTCCCGCCGTTGATGATGCTCAGCGCGGGAGCGATCGGCGACACCTCGGGTGAGGGGGTCGACGGGGAGCTCGTGCCCACGGCGTTGGTGGCAGCCACCGTGAAGGAGTAGGCGGTGTCATTGGTGAGCCCGACTATGACTTGCGACGTGGCCGACGATGAAAACGCAGTCAGGGCCTGGATCACACCACCCACGTAGGTCGTCACGACGTAGGCGGTGATGGGGCTGCCACCGTCATCTGGCGTGACCCACGACACGGTGACTTGGCCGTTCCCCGGGATGGCACTCACCCCTGTCGGTGCCGACGGTGCCGTGGCCTGGGTTCCGGTGAGCGTGGTCGATCCGCCCCCGTCCGAGCTGCCGGTACCGCCGGGGCCGGCAACCGTGGACGTCGTGGAGGTCGGCGGTGACCCCGGCTTGCTGCCCGAGCCCGGGGGCGTCTCGGCGTGTCCGCCGGGTGAGCGCTGCGTCTCGTTCGTCGAGGGAGCGGGGCCCGGCACTGTCGGCGCGGTATCGACCGGGAGCGCCACTTGACCGGATTGAGACCCGGCAGTGGCGTGCGACGTGGCCTTCAATGCCCCGGCCGTGACCGCTCCCGTCACCACAAGGGAGGCCGCTCCCACGCGACCGAGCGTCGCCACCGTCTGAACACCCTGGGGGATGACGCCGACAAAGGGCAGGGAACCGAGCCACGCGAGGGGCCCGGCCACGGGTCGGAGGCGCCCGATGGACACGTCGAGGAAGGCGCGCACCACCTTCGGGTCGAACTGCGAGCCGGCGCAGGCGGCGAGTTCAGCTCGTGCCGCCTTGGGGCTCATCGCCGTCTTGTAGCTGCGGGCGGTGGTCATGGTGTCGAATGAATCGGCGACAGCGACGATACGGCCGCCGAGCGAGATCTGTTCGCCTTTGAGTCCATAGGGATATCCCGCGCCGTCGTATCTTTCGTGGTGCTCGGCGATGGTGTTTGCCCACTCCCCCAGCCATCCCGCCAACGGAGCGGTCAGCCGGGCCCCTTCGAGAGGGTGGTTCTTGATGATCTCCCACTCGTAGTGGTCGAGCTTGCCGGGCTTGTTCAGCGTGAGGGGGTGAACGGCGAGCTTCCCGATGTCATGGAGGAGGGCCGACCATCGCAGGCGGTCCCGGTCATCGGAGGGCAGGTCGAGTTGCTCCGCGATGAGGTCGGTCAAGACGCGTACTCGTTCGCCGTGGCCGCGAGTGAACCGATCGTGGGCATTGAGCGCCCCTGCCAGGGCGAGGATCTTCTCAGCCGCCACGACGGGCTCGTCTTCGACCCCCTGGGTCCGGGCCTCCTCAACACGCCGCGCCAGGTTCCGCGTGCTACCCGACTTACGGACCACCGCCAAGCGCTTGGGGGCTCGGTCGGGGAAGACCATGGTCATCTTCAACAACACCGCCAGCGGCAGCGCCCGACGAGCAAGACGATCGGTCGCCAGCATCACCGCCGTCGGCACGACCAGTACCGTTGCCCACCACCCTGCCAACCAGGGTGCCGTCCGAGGCCTGGGAAGGAGGTGCGCAGTGACCGTGGCCGCCACGATGGACAACGTGATGGGGAGAACGAAGACCGCCCCGCTCACCAGCCCCGACAGCACCGGTCGACCGTGCCACCGGTCGTCGGCGCTATCCCCCTTGGGCTTCTTGCGGGTCATCACCATTCTGAACGTCCCCAGGTCGCCAATGTGCGGTTACGAGTCGGTCGACGTGAGGGAGTTGAGTTCGGCTTGTGCTTCTTGGCGCTGAGCCCGCAGCGCTGCGATCTCAGCGTCGATCCGCTTCAGGGCCAGTTGGAGTTCCGCAACCCTCTTTGTCTCTGGGCGCGACAGCTGCCTGATCATGGGCCATTCCCCTTTGTCGAGCCGCTTGAACGGGCGCATGGAACTCAGGTATCGGCAAATGGGGACGCCAGCCTGAGCATCAACCGGGGTCCGTCAACAGCTCGAAAGCCCTGGTCGAAGGACTCGATGGCACAGAAAATGCCCGGAGGCCACCTGCCTGGCAGGTCGAGGGGTGAACTGTGGCGACAGCACCAGCGGGCTTCCCTCGCCAGGTCCATCATCCCGCCCATGCCTCGAGGGGACCCGACGAGCCCTCTATGCGGTCGATCGAACCGTCTGACGTTTGATCAGAACCGATGGGCTCCGATGCGCTGTACAACTAGGAGATGCGGGTCGAGATCCATGTCCGGCCGAGTTCTTCGGCCACGGCGGTTGGCGGAGAATACGACGGTGTTCTCGTCGTGCGTGTCATCGAGCCTGCCGACTCCGGCAGGGCGACGGAGGCCGCGCTGCGTGCGGTCGCCAAGGCAGTCGCAGTCCCCCATCGATCGGTAAGCCTCGTGAGAGGATCCACCAGTCGGCGGAAGTTGATCGAGATCGAGGTGAGCCAGCAAGAAGCTCGGTCGGTCAACACGGCGTTACAGCGCCTACGCGGCCACAGCAGTGGGTGATGCAACCCGAACGCCCATTCGACGCAGGGTCGACCCGAGCATCGAATGTGCTCACCCCTGGACCTACGCGTGCCCGAGCCCGAGACCGACCTACCTCCGTCCGAAAGAGGGACCTCGTCGTCGTCCATCGGCCATCGTGCCACGTCGTCCGTGTCCCCGGCGTTCCGACGAGGACTGCTCCGAGCTACGCCACACCCATGTCCACGGCTCTCGACACACCTAGGACGACACCCTTCTCCCGGACCGGCACAACCGGGATCACGGGCGCGATTCGCGCCACAGACGTGCCTTGCTTCGCCACTTGGATCGGATCTACAAGACGGCGATCGGGTTTACCGGTGAAGCCGTTCCCCGATTCAGCACCAGCGGTGCGACCACGAAGAGGAAGGTCCAATGGCCTCTACCGGCGCACGCGAGGGACA
>Ga0208565_1000551_pt1 | contig 26921 bp, 18 predicted proteins | sample Sb_taG_7_FD_187706 | JGI IMG/M metagenome (GOLD analysis project Ga0208565, IMG submission 187706) | Peat soil microbial communities from Weissenstadt, Germany - Sb_50d_2_FS metaG (SPAdes) (version 2) | ecosystem: Environmental > Terrestrial > Soil > Wetlands > Peat | place: Germany...
TAGGTCCGGTGCCTCGAAGACGGTCAGGAGACGCCACGCACCGTAAAGGTCCAGCCGACAAATGTCCGAAACATCTTCTCCCGCCAGCCGCACGCCCGCAGCCGCGCATCCGCGTCGGCGTATATCCTCCACCGCCAAGATGAAGGAAGCCTTCGCCTTGCCGCGCAAGTCAGCGATCTGCTGACGCGCCAGCTGCGAGGGTACCGTCGCGACTGTCAGCTTCGCTCCCCTGGGTCAGGATCATCGAGCTCACGGCGCGCCCAGTCGAGCTCTTCGTCCGAAGGCACATACTCCTCGCCGAGATCTCCGGCACGCAGCTGACGCAGCGCCTCGGCAAGCCTGCCATCTGCATAGTCAACAGTGTCCTGAGCAGACCACCATACGTAGTCCCGGAGCTCACGATTTCTTCCGAGCCGCCGTAGCTCGTCCACAAGAATCTGCAAACGGACGAGGCTGTCAATGGTGACCTCGTGTCGTCGCCGCTGCACATCAGCTGAGGCGAGAACACCTGCTTGCCGCCAAGACTCGACCGTCGTACGCGAGACGCCCAGCAGGCGAGCAGCCACCGCCACTGACACACTGGGCAGCTCACGCCGCCTATGTTCGAGCAAGACCTGGGCGGCTTGCTTGACCCGCTGCTCGTCCAGCCTCCCCGCCGCCATGTCCTGCAATAGGGCAACGTCGGCTACAACTTGTTCAGCGCGGTCGTACTCGCTAGCGACAGACACCCGAACCACCTCCTTTACTGAACAAAATTATGCCAGATTTGTTCAGTAGTTACCAGCGCTCAAGGCTTAAGCTGCCTAGGCGCGACCCCCTGAGCGGCTGACCAGTTAGCCGCAGGTGACCGCGGCTTGACGCAGTCCGGTCCTGCTGCGCCGATCCCAGACACCGCGACATCCTTGAGCTGCCATCAACGCCGTGCTGACTCCATCTGTGATTTACTGGTCTGGACACGTTCCCCGCCCCGGCGAGATGACGTCCCAAGCCGATGAATCCCGGCGTTCGTGGTACAGGAGTGCCCCACGTGCCTTAGCGACTCCTAGACTCACCTCCTGTAAAGTATCAACACGCTCATAAATTTATGGCGAAGTTGCGGAGCACAGCAGTCCTGGACTCCTTAGGAGGAGCTGGTGATTGATAGCAAGGCACTACTCGCCGACCTGAGGGACCAGGCACGCATACTCGAAGCCGACCTGCGCTATCAGGCTGACAGCCAACTGTCCGAGGCCCTGAGATCGGCCTGGCAGGATGCGCGGGAGTCCGGCCACACAGCATGCGATTACGCGGCCTGGCTAGACGAGCGGATCGCCCAGTCGGCGACCGCCTGGGTACTGGCCACCGTCTTCGCCAGGTTCTGCGAGGACAACCAGCTCACGGACGCGCCCTTCCTAGCGGGCCCAGGAACCCGACTCTCTCTCGCGGTCGCGCGGGAGCAGGCATACTTCCGGCAGCATCCGGAGCGCGTTGATCGCGACTGGATCGTGGCGGCGCTTGATGCGCTATACGTGTCGGCTGCCACCCTTCGGATGTTCGACATCCTGCACAGCAGGATGAGGTTGCTGCCCATCTCGAATGCGGCAGGCCAGGGCTTGCTTGCCTTCTGGCGGCGACTTGACGAGGCTGGACATCTGGTCCACGACTTCAGCGATCCTGGCCTAGGCGCCGACTTCCTGGCTGACGTGTACGCAGATCTGTCCGAGCGCGCTAAGAGGGAATATGCGCTGGTGCTGACGCCGGTCTTCGTGGCCGACCTCATCCTCGACCGCACCGTAAAGCCAGCGCTAGATGCCTTCGGGCCGCATGGCCTGAGGTGCATTGACCCAGTCTGCGGCTCTGGCACATTCCTCCTCGGAACGTTCAGGCGCCTGATGGAGGCCTGGCAGGAGGCGGAGCCAGGCGCCGACCCGTGGGTACGCGTCCGGCGGGCGCTGGCGTCGGTCCATGGCGTCGACAAGAACCCGTTCGCTGTCGTCATCTGCCGCTTTCGTCTCCTGATGGCGGCCATCAAAGCCGGCGGTGCCGAACGTCTAGGCGAGGTTCCGGAACTGCCCCTCATCGTGGCCGTCGGCGACTCGCTCATTCCTCGCGGCACCGCAGGCAACTCCAGGACGTATACGCCCGACGAGGGTGTCGGCGATTACGGGGATCCCGCGGTCAACCTGCTGGGCACCGGCAGCTACGACGCCGTTGTAGGCAACCCCCCGTACACCGTGGTGCGGGATCGGCACGAGTACGAGACCTACCGAACGATCTATCCAGTTTGCCGGGGTAAATACCCGCTGACAATCCCGTTCATCGTGCGGTTCTTCGAACTCGCCAGGTCGGCCGACGAAAGAGCGGGCTTCACCGGGCTGCTCGTGTCCAATGCCTTCATGAAGCGAGAGTTCGGACGACCGCTCGTCGAAGAGTTTTTTCCCACCGTCGATCTCACCCACGTGCTCGACACGTCCGGTGCGTACATTCCCGGGCACGGTGTACCCACGGTGATCCTGCTCGGGCGGGCACGCCCTCCCCAAGAACAGGTCGTTCGGGCCGCCCTCGGGGTGCGGGGCGAGCCGTCCCAGCCGGCGGATCCGGCGATCGGCATCGTCTGGGGGGCCATCACTAGGCAGATCGACCATCCGGGCAGCCATAGCGAATGGGTGCAGGCCGCGGACATCCGACGCGAGCATTTCGCGGCACATCCATGGAGCCTTACCGTTTCTCAGGTCAACGACCTGCTGGCCGCGCTGGAAACCAGTAACCGCCTTGGCATGCGAACGGCCCGTATTGGCTATTACGCCACTACCGGGTCGGATGACGCCTTCATCGCGCCGCCAACGGTATTCAGGCGGATCAGCGCGGAAGACGAACCCATGATCACGGTTATCACCGGTTCCGAGGTGCGCGACTGGGCAGTGACTCCGCGCGCTCGCGCCTTTTTTCCTGGCGAGGATGCCGAGCATCTGATTGACATCAGCCGGTTCCCGCACCATATGCGACATCTTTGGCCCTACCGCACCACGCTCCGCAACCGCCGGTTCGGCGGAGCTCAACTGGGCACCGCAGAAGGCCAGGCCTGGTACCGCTGGCATCACGTCACGAAGACCGCCGGGGCGCACCCTTGGTCGCTCACATTTCCCTGGGTGGCCACGCACCCACACTTCGTGCTGCTCCGCGAACGCGTCGGCGCCCTGCAGTCCGCCCCCATAATAAAACTGCATGCCGCGGCTTCCGAGGAAGAGTTCTTCCAGCTAATCGGGCTGTTGAACAGTTCGGTCGCCGGTTTCTGGCTGAAGCAGTACAGCCAGTCCAAGGGAGCCCCGCGAGCCGATCAGCTCCGCGCTGAAGAACCCTGGGAACGCTTCTACGAATTCACTTCATCGTGTCTCGAAAAACTGCCGCTTCCGGCCGGCCTGTCCGGTGATCACGGTCACGCGCTGGATACGTTGGCCAGGCGACTGGCCAGCGTCCAGCCTGCGGAGGTATGCACTCGCGAGGTGCCTACGAAAGCCAAGCTCGATGCGGCCAGGAGGGAGCACGACCGGATCCGCGGGCGGATGATCGCGGTGCAGGAAGAGCTGGACTGGGATGTGTACCGGCGTTACGGGCTGCTCACCGAGGCCGAGGCCGCAGCGTTGACCGCGGCACCCGACGCTCTTCCGGAAGTGAAGCCGGGCGAGCGCGCGTTCGAGATCGTGCTGGCGCGGCAGGTACAGCGCGGCGAGGCCGAGACGCAATGGTTCGCCCGGCACCGCTCCACGCCGATCACGGAGATCCCGAGGCATTGGCCCCGGGAGTACCAGGATGTCGTGGCGAAGCGCATCGAGACAATCGAGCGGCACAGGGACATCAGCCTTATCGAGCGACCCGAGTACAAGCGCCGCTGGCAAGCCGAGCCCTGGGAACATGTGGAGCGCGAAGCGCTCACCGGCTGGCTGCTGTCCCGATGTGAGGAACGGTCGCTGTGGTACGGGCCGGACGGGCTGCCACGGGCGATGACCGTGAACCGGTTGGCGGACCTGCTGCAGTCGGACGTGGACGTCGTTTCCGTAGCGCGGCTACTGGCCGGGCCCGATGCGGACCTGCGGGGCGTCCTAGCGGAAATCATCGCCGAGGCGCACGTCCCGTACCTAGCACAGTTCCGTTACCGGGGCAGCGGTCTGCTCAAGCGCGCCGTGTGGGAGCAGGCCTGGGAACTGCAGCGGGCAGAGGATAGGACCGGCAGGCAGCTGGATATCCCTGTTCCGGCCATCTACGCCAGCGCCGACTTCGTCAAGCTCTCCTACTGGCGGCAGCGCGGCAAGCTGGACATGTCCAAGGAACGGTTCATCTCCTACCCGATGGCAGGCCCGGACGGAGATGACTCCCTGCTGCTCGGCTGGGCCGGCTGGGACCACCGTGAGCAAGCTCACGCTCTAATCGCACTGATCGAAGAGCGCTCGATCTCAGATCAATGGGATACAAGCCGACTGATACCGCTGCTAGCCGGGCTGGCCGAGGTCATGCCGTGGGTCCGCCAGTGGCATGCCGAGGCCGACGACCGCTTCGGCACCAGCCCAGCGGAAGCTTTCGACGCCCACCTGACCGCACAGCGGGAGAAATACGGCCTCACCGAGGAAGATCTCGGCAACTGGAAGGCACCGCCGGTTCGCCGCGGCCGCCCGCGGAAAACCCATGCCGCAAGCAAAGGAAGGCATGAGGAAACGGCAGGTCGCGTACCCGTCACGGGAAAGTCGACGCTAAGACGCCAGAGTTCACCCTTGGGGAGCGAGAACGGAGGAGGAGCGGGCTCGTGATACGTATCAACCTCCCTGTCGGGGCCCCTATGTGGGTCGTGAGTATCAGCCTTGCTGGCATCTTGCTGATCGGGCTGGTCTTTGGCCTGGCTCGGCTGACTCGGGCAGCCCTTCCCGCAACGCCTGCCGAACGCCTCGACTGGTGGAAGTGCTACTGGCAACACCGCCGCAATCTACGGCGCGATCGCTGGCAGCAGCATGAACGGCGCCATGCCTCGCGCCACCCAGCACCACCCGGCGAGTTGAGCCGACTCGAGTCTGGAAGACCGGAAGAAAACATGGTTGTACGCAGAAATCGAGAATCGAATAGACCGCTCAACAACTGAGTGTGGCGGGACCGCCGTCATCCTCGGGCCCGGCGATCGGCCGGTACATAACTGCATGAGGGCAGCGGTGCCTTCCGGGCCGAGGGCCGGGATGTAGGGGATGTAGCCGCGCCGGAACGCCACCGTTTGCAGGTCGAGCGGGAGGGACCGGGCGTCCGTGGGCAGGCCCTCGACTTCGATGAACCAGACCATGGGATTCTCCGCGATCACGTCCGTGCGCAGGAACTCCGGCTTGAAATAGCTCATCTTCAGCATGTCCCGGACCTGCTTGGCCTTGCTGCCCATCGTGGTCTTGGCAACCCCGAACGCGGCGCCCAGTTCGCCGGGGGTGCGGTGCAGCCCACCAGACGAGTCGAACAGGAAGTTAACCTGCCCCAAGGCGTAGACAACGGCGGCGGCCCAGGTGACGCGACGGCCGCCGTGCAGCGGCGAGGGGCGCTTGCGGGCCAGCTTCGCGACTACCTGCCGGGCCAGGCTCGCGTACTCGGCGTCCAGGAGCTTCGCGCAGACCTCATCGGTGATGCCGATGATCTCCTCGGCGACCGGGCGCGCCGCCTTCGGGATGTTCAGCTCATCAAGGTCCGCCACGGCAGGATTCTGGCACGGAACCCGCGCGCAGGGAGGGGGTCGTAGGTTCCCGGCAGGCTTCGGACCACAGGGTGGCCGCCACCTCGCTGGCTGCGCGTTCCGATTCGCCAGGCGGCGGCACGACGCCGGTAGGCCTCTTAGCGGCGCCAAGAGAACGCCCCGATTCGCCGCCGGCCTACTGAAAGGAAAACGAGACAGCCTGGGCGTCCCCGGTGGCACGGTCCCCCGCGCCGACGTCGCCGCGGTCATTGCTGCCCTGCTCGACAATCCGGGTACCCGGCACCAGACGCTCGAGCTGACCGGCGGAGACAGCCCGGTCGCCGCGGCCGTGCACAGCATTTCCTGATCACGGCGCCGGGGACCGCGCTACCCGCATCGCCCCCAGCCCGCGCTCCCCGGCTGACGCACACGGACACCCCGCGGAGCATGCCCCTGCCATCTCCCGGCAGTCACGGCGACGACCCGCAGCCCCTGCCATGCCTGCTCCCCGGCGGATCCCCCTGCGGGCTGCCGGACCCGGACGCGCCCGGCGCATCAGCCAGCACCATCAGGCCGCGCTCACGCCACGCGCTGCCAGTGGTCCTCGCCAACGCGAGATGGCAACAGGCACGGGCTCGTCCGCGCTCTGGCTCCAATAGCACCGGTGTTTTCACTATCCGGGTTTCGCGGGCGGCGATGGCCTGGCGGTTTTGTCGGCCGTAGGAGCCTTCGGGCAGGGTCTGGCCGAAGCGTTCCACTTCGCGGATGTGAGCTTCGCGTTCGTCGGCGTGAGTCCCGCAGACGCGGCGCAAGGCCGACGGCTTGGGCTGGCTTGCACACCAGGGACACCAGGACCTGTGCACGTCCTCGGCGACGTACTCGTCTCCCGGCGGCAGGCACGCAAATCACGGGCCAGCGGCCTCGGGCTGCCTTCCCTGAGCGCCCGGTCAGCACGTTCGACTCGGCTCCGCCAGTAGTATCGGCGCGCCTTGATGGGCCTGGCCGGAGGGTTACCAGGTGACGGGCAGTTCGTGCAGCCCGTAGACGAACCCGTCGTCCTTGACCGCAAGCTCGTCCAGCGTGACGGCCAGCCGCAGCCCGGGAATCCGGCGGAACAACGTCGCGTACACGATCTCCAGCTCGGCGCGGGCCAGGCTCTGCCCGAGGCACTGGTGCGGGCCGAACCCGAAGGCCACGTGCGGTCGGTTCCAGCGCGCCGGGTCGAGTCGGCCTGGGTCCGGGAACGCCGCGGGATCATGGTTGGCGGCCAGCAAGGAGATGATCACGCCCTCGCCGTCCCCGACCAGGGTGCCGCCGATCTCGGTCTCGGCCAGCGCCAAGCGGCCGGTGCCAATGTCAGCGATGGAAAAGTACCGCAGCATCTCCTCCACCGCGAGCGGGGCCCGGTCCGGGTCCGTGACCGCGGCCATCAGCTCCGCGGGTTCGGCCAGCACGGCCAGCACGCCGAGCGAGATCATGTTGGCCGTGGTCTCATGTCCGGCCACCAGCAGCAAGAACGCCAGGCTGACCAGGTCGCGGTGGTCGTCGTCGGTGGCGGTGGCCCGCCGCATGACCTGCCGACCGAGCAGGTTGTCACCCGGGGCGGCTTCTTCCGCCGAGACCAGCTCGCCCAGGAAGCCGAACAGTTCCCTCAGCGCCTCGAACCGCTGCTCGGCGGCCACCTGATGACTAAACAGCATCGCGCTGCAGGACTGGAAGAACTCGTGCCGCGCGTACGGCACCCCCAGCAGCTCGCAGATGACCTGCGATGGCACCGGCAAGGACAGCGCCGACACCAGGTCGGTGGGTGGCCCGGTGCCCAGCATCGCGCCGACCTGCTCGTCGACGATCTGCTGGATCCGGGGCCGCAGCCGCTGCACCCGCCGGGCTGTGAACTCGCTGATCACTGCGCGTCGCGCCGCCGTGTGTTCCGGCGGATCCATGCCGATCAGCGACGCCCCCCGGCTGCGGGCCCGGCGCTGGGCGGCCGTGAGCGCGGGCCGCGGCGCCCCCGCCGGGACGGGCGGTTTCTGCGGCATCGGGAATGACGGGTCCGAGCGGTCGGCGGTGAACCCGGGCGCCGACAGAGCGGTGCGCGCATCGTCCAGCCGCGTCACCAGCCAGGCCAGCATGCCGCCTGGCAGTTCGGCCGTGGCCAGGCCTCGTTCGTCGCGCAGCCGGCCGTACTCCGGCGGCACGCGGAATGGGCAGCCGCGGGAGAGCGGAAGACGGACATCGGGCCGTTCGTGCATCGATTCACCCCAGTCGTCGCGGGGATGGCCAGCCTGTCCCGGTCGCCGCGGCCGGCCCCTCCGTCCGTTTCTACCACCGGCCCCGAGGCATGCATTGCGTCGAGCACAAAGGATAGATTCCTTCATTTGTGCCTGCGGCTGCACATGATGAGAGGCACGGCGGCTAGGGCCGGAACACCACCAGCGGACAATATGGGTATGAGTTCGGACACGCGGTCTGCCTGGGCATGCCGAAGATGGCCTTCCTCGGGGAGCGCTCGCTCCCCGGCCCGTTCGTTGCCAACCAGATCGCCCGCCACGCGGAGAGATCCGCGGCGTGGCGCATGCCGCGCCGGGCAGACCTCCAAGCCCTGGTAACATCAGCCGCGATCCGAATGCGGAACTCAAGGGATTGACGGTGAGCAGCGCCGAGGAGTGGAAGCCGGGACAGGACACGCAGGCGGTTGCGACGGCGCGGCTCCAGGAACAGGACCCGGACAAGATCCACTGCCCCGCCTGGGGAGTCGTCGGCAACATGGGTGACAGCATCTGTTACGCGGGCGTGCCGGAAAAGGTCGAGGCGATCCAGGCCGAGCTGCGGCGCCGGGTCGTCCGCGCCGATCTCCCGGTGCGGGTCATCGCGCCCAACTTCGCGGGCGGCATCTCCGACGGCCAGCGCAATGGCACGCCGGAGATGCGTTACTCGCTGATCGGCCGCGAGACAGCCAACGATGGCGTGTGCCTCCACCTCGAGGGGAGCGACGTCCGCGGCGTCATCGCCATCGTGGCCTGCGACAAGCCACCGGTGGGAACCCTTGCCGCGATCCTCGAACGCAACGTCCCCGCGGTGATCATGTCCGACGGCTCGATCCAGCCTGGCGTTGACTCCCGTACCGGCGAGCCGATCGACATCATCTCTTGCTTCCAGGCGGCGGCCGAGTCGCCCGAGGAACGCCGCCGCATCGCGTTGGAGGCCTCGCCCGGCCACGGCAGCTGCGGCGGAATGTTCACGTACAACACCATGCAGTCGTTCATCGCCACCTGCGGGATGGAGCCGCTGCACATGGTGAGTCCCGCGTCGGAGGATCGCCGGCGCATCGAGGAGTTCCCCGCGCAGCTGATCGACGCGCTGCAGACGCTCTTCGCGCGCACCATCCGCCCGCGCGACATCGTCACCCCCGCCTCGCTGCGCAATGCCACGCTGGTGGCGATCGCCCTGGGTGGTTCGACCAACGTCGTGCTCCACGCACCCGAACTCGCCCGCGCCGCGGGCATCGATTTCTGGCGCGAGGTGATCACCCAGGATGAGTTCAACCGCGTCTCCCGCACGCTGCCGGTGCTGGTGAACGTCCGTCCCTTCGGCCGTTACTCCATGGTCGACATCGACGCGAAGGGCGGACTCCCGGTGATCGTGCGCGAGCTCCTCGCTGCGGGCCTGCTCGACGGCGACTGCATCACCTGTACCGGCGAGACGCTCGCGGAGCAGGTCGCCCGTCTCGATCCGCCGGCGCCCGACGGCCAGGTGATTCATCCGTTGTCCGCACCGTTCAAGCCGGCAGGTGGCCTGCGGCTGCTCCACGGCAACCTCGCCCCGGACGGCGGCGCCGTTATCAAGCTCGCCGGCGTCGAGGGCGGTATGGCGGGGGGACGGTTCGCGGGCCGCGCCCGCGTCTTCGACAGCGAGGCGGCGCTGATCGAGGCGCTCGCAACCGCGCCCGAACGGTTGGAGGACCGCGACATGGTGGTGATCCGCTACGAGGGTCCACGCGGGGCGCCGGGCATGCCCGAGCTCCTCGATCCCACGTCGCGGATCACCGCGCTCTGCCGCCGGCGCGGCATCACCATTGCGCTCATGACCGACGCACGCTTCTCCGGCGGTTCGGTGGGACTGGTCATCGGGCACGTCTCCCCGGAGGCGGCGCTGGGAGGGCCGATCGCGCTTATCGAGGACGGCGACACCATCGTCGTCGACATCAAGCGCGACACCCTCGACTGCACGGAACTGGAGGACGCCGCGACGCTCACGGCCCGGCGGGCGCGGTGGGAGGCCGACGCCGACCGCAACGGTGGAACGCATCCGCTCGTGCGGCCCGTCGACACGCGATTGCTCAGGCGGATGCGCGCCTGCGCGCTACCCCCGCTCCAGGGCGCCGGGCTGTCGGACGTCGGTGCCGGCGGAAGCACGGGTTAGCGCGGACGACAAGCGCCTCACCAGCTGATTCGTCGCGGCCACTTGGCTGAACTGAGCACGGCGACCCGCAACCGGCGGGACGAGGCCACCGTCCGGGCGTGCGGCTCACCCGCGATGTTCGGCGGCCGAACCATGTGAGGTGCCAGAACTCGCGCCGGGCGTTTTGGATGCGCACGCCGTCGCTGGGCAGCCAGCGGCGGCTTTCTCGTTTCAGGACCGCTGCCCGCTCGTCCCGCTGCCGAACTGAGAAAGAAACCCTGCTGGATGTATCAGCGCGGGAGGTCAGCCGCTCTATCTATTCGGCCGGGGATGGCGGTGGCCTTGTCTGCAGCCTCCGCAACGGCCATGACGGCAAGTACCGATTCACCTGCGAATGGGCGGTGCCAAAGCGGCTTTCCCGTGGCGGCCACGGTCATCCCCAGAGCTGAACCGGCCGGCGAAGCCGTCAGCTGCGGCTTGGGCGTCAGCCTGCGGGCCTGCACCGCGCGGCTGCCGCTGCGGTGGGATCCGGGACCTCCGGCAAAGCGTCGCTGGATCGTCGAAGGAGGCATGGCGGTGAGTACACCGGGCGCGGGCATCCCCATCGGGGTTTACCGCGGGCGCGGCTGCGGGATCTCCGCGATCGGCGTCTACGAGAACTTCATCGGCCGTGAAGTGCAGAAGGTTGTTGACTTCATGGCCGAGCAGCCCACCTCATGGGCGCAATTTGAGAACGGGAACCTGACCAGGACAGCCGATGTGAGCGTGTGGCAGAACGTGCTCGGGCAGCGGCAGCTAGCGCTCGGCGTCCCCGCCTGCTGCGGGGCATCGGCTGGCAGCGGCGGCACGACATGGGCCGACGAAGCCAGCGGGGTGAACGACACGCACTGGGAAGCACTCGGCAACCGCCTGATCGGTCTCGGGCTGGGCGGCGCACTGCTGCGCATCGGCCGCGAGTTCAATGGCAACTGGTACCCGTGGCAAGTCGCCGAAGGCGGCCAGGCGTCCTACATCGCCGGGTACAGCCACGTCGTCACCGTGCTGCGCGGGCTGCCCGGCGCGGCTTTCCGGTTCTGCTGGAACCCTTCCCTGGGTGCAGGCAATCTGACGGCCACGGGCACCGAGAGCTGCTATCCCGGTGATGGCTATGTCGATGAGATCGGCGTCGATGTCTACGACTGGACGCAGAAGAACAGCGCCGGGAAGCAGGTCTATCCCGGGAACGCCGCGGGCACGACCACCGCGCAGGAGCAGGACGTGCTCGACATCATGCTGACGGAGCGGGACTCGCTGCGCGGCTGGTACTCCCTCGCGCTCAACCACGGCAAGCCCCTGTCGTTCCCCGAGTGGGGCCTGGTGCTGTGGAAGACCGGCAGCAGTTATCTCGGCGGCGGCGACAACGCGATGTTCGTCCGCGCCATGGCAGATTTCATCTCCGGATGCTCGCTGTTCGGCTGGCACGCGATGTGGGAAGATCCGTGGGGCGCCGGCGTCTGCGACCCCGACACCAAGCCTGGGCGCCCGATCCCGGCGCCGATGAGCCGGGCCGCGTTCCTGCAGGCCTTCGGCTCATGACCCAGCATCGGCGCAGGCGAGCCAGCCATGGCCGGGCAGCCATGCAGTGCGACCGCGCACCGGGGCCGTCACAGGGGTTCACTATCGCGGGCACCGGTACCGCCGAGCATCCGCAACCACCCATCGGCTCACCGGCGCGCAAATCGCCCGCTCGGGTGCGGCTTCGGTGGCCAGCTAGCCAACCGGCATCGCCGCCCATATCGATACGGATCGAGACGGTAACCGGCACCTTCTGCGGAGCGTAACCGTGCAGGCGCCGGCAGGATCCGGGCCGCTGTGTTATTGCCCGCACTGTCAGCATCTGGCCGGCGGTCACCCCGGCGAGTCAGTGACGGCTCAGGAGCACCGCCGCGTCAGTCGTCGTGCGTTGTGACGCTGGCCTGGCTGAATCGGCGGCCCCAGTCGTGGACCCGGTCAAGTAGTTCAGGCGGGGAGATCACCTGGAAACCTGCGCCGACCGCGCCCAGCGCCATGACGGGCCAGTCCAGTGAGTCGGCCGTCATGCGGACCCGGCAGCGGGTGGCGTCAATGTCCTGGACGGCAGCCCACTGGCCGATCCGCTGGCGTACTGCCGCGGCCGGAGCCTGGATGAGAACCTCGACGTCGTAGGCGGCGCTTACGCTGTCAACGCCGGCCCGGACGAAAGCGGCGGCGTCGGCGGCGGGCAGCGTGCGGGGCCGGAATCGTGTCCCGGTGCCGCGTGGCGCGGTAAGGCGGTCCAGGCGGAAGCTGCGCCAGTCGTGCCGTCCGAGGTCGTAGCCGACCAGGTACCAGCGGCGGCCGAGCAGGACCAGGCGGTGTGGTTCCACGTGCCGGCCGGTGTGCTGGCCGTCGGCGGCGGTGTAGGAGAAGCGGAGCCGTTCGCTGTCCCGGCAGGCCAGCGCGACGGTGGTGAGGATGCCCGGGTCCACACTCGCCTGGCCCGCGCTCCCCCAGCTCGCGGGCACCGTCATCGCGCCCAGCGCCTCGACCCGGCGCCGCAGCCGGGCCGGCATGACCTGTACCACTTTGGCTAGCGCGCGCACCGAGGACTCCGCGATGCCCTCGACCGCGCTCTGCGCGGCCGCCTGCAGGCCGATGACCAGGGCGACGGCCTCCTCATCCTCGACCAGCAGCGGTGGCAGCGCGGTGCCCGCGGCCAGCTGGTAGCCGCCCTCGGCGCCGCGCTGAGCCTGGATCGGGTAACCCAGCTCACGCAGCCGGCCGATGTCCCGGCGCAGGGTGCGCGGCGAAACCTGCAGCCGGCCGGCCAGTTCAGGACCCGGCCAGTACCGGCGTGCTTGCAGCAGTGACAGCAACCGCAGCGTGCGCGTGCTGGTACTGGCCATGTCACCATCATCGTGTAATTCAGGTCAGGAAGTGGCCGCTATGGCTCGTAGCGTGGGCTCAGACCGGTAACGGAATCCCGCCCCGCATCCACGAAAGGCCCAGATCATGACAACTAGCACCCCGATCACCGGCGGCCTGGCCGCTAGCGGCCCGGCTGACGCATCCACTGCCGACGGCGAGCGCGCCGACCTGCTGGCCACCCTGGCCAAGAACCGCCACTTCCTGCGCTTCACCACCCGCGGCCTCACCGACGAGCAGGCCGGGCAGCGCACCACGGTGAGCGAGCTATCCCTGGGCGGCCTGATCAAGCACGTCACGGCCGCCGAGCAGGGCTGGGTGAACTTCATCCTGGAGGGCACCTCGGCGATGAAGGACTTCACCGCCATGACCGAGGACGACTATGCGCAGCGAGCTGACCAGTTCCGACTGCTGCCCGGCGAGACGCTGGCCGCCGTCCTGGCCGGCTACGCCGAGGTGGCCCGCCGGACCGACGAACTGGTCGCCAGCCTGCCCAGCCTGAACGCCGGGCACCCGCTGCCGAAGGCCCCCTGGTTCCAGCCCGGCGCATCGTGGTCGGCCCGCCAGGTGCTCCTGCACATCATCACCGAAACCGCACAGCACGCCGGCCACGCCGACATCATCCGCGAATCCCTGGACGGGGCCAAGTCCATGGGGTAACCCCGGGGACCCCCGGGCTCTCCGGCACAGGCGACAACTCTGCCGGGCCATCCCGCACATCCACGGCGTAATCGTGAAAAGACCAGACCACCGCGCCGGCGGCCCGGGACCGAACGCCGGCTGCCGGGACGCCGATCACCTGTTCGGTGTCTCATGGATGGTCGTGAGCACGGCGTGTCACAGAGTGCCGAACGCAGTTACTCGCGCGAGTTCGCCGCCGGCGATTCGACTACGCACCGTGATCGGCGCAGAGCCCTGATTTGCGCTCCCCGCGAGCGCCCGCGATGCCCTGCCTCGCGGCTTGGAGGCTAGGTCCGCGGCTTTGTCAACCTCATCAAAGTGCGGCCAAGGTCCGCGCCCTCGCAAGGTGTCCACCCTTCGTACGCCCGGTGATCCCGACGTATCTGATCGCGGTCAGATGAGACGTTTCCTTGAGGCCGGCGTTGTCCGCATGCGTATTCCGGTGAACACGCTATCATTAGATATCATGAGGAGGCGAGGATGACAGATGTGCTGATTCGCGACGTACCCGATGATGTCATCGCGGCCCTGGATGCCCACGCCGGGCGGCTGGGGCTATCCAGGAGTGAGTACGTGCGCCGCCGGCTGGCACAGGATGCCGCCACGGAGGACTCCGCGGTCACCGTGGAGGATCTGGCCCGGTTCGCCGACACCTTTGGTGACCTGGCTGACCCTGACGTGATGTCTCGGGCCTGGAAGTGACTAGCTGGCTGATCGACAAATCTGCCCTGGTCCGCCTGGCCGTCAGTCCGGACGCCGCTGAGTGGGCAGCACGGATCGAGCGCGGACTGGTGCGGATCACGACCGTCACCCGCCTGGAAGTCGGCTATTCGGCCCGATCGGGTCCGGAGCTGCGGGCCGGGTTCCAGCGGACACCGCTGTCATCCATGCCGGTGGAGTATCTCACCCCGGCTATCGAGGACCGGGCCGTAGAGATCCTCACGCTGCTAGCCGACCGCGGCCAGCACCGCGCCCCCTCAGTGCCCGACTTGATCATCGCGGCGACCGCGGAACTGGCCGGCCTTACAGTGCTGCATCTCGACAAGGACTTCGACCTCATCGCGGAGATCACCGGCCAGCCCGTCGAACACCTGAACGTGCAGTAAACCCGCCGTCATAGACCGCCATCCAGGCGACAACACCAAAGGCGACCTGAAGTCGGCCGGACAGCGGCAGATCCGGACGTTCACCCCACGGGCGCCTCTGCATAAAAATACGGTCGGCCTGCTCGCGTTGGGCCATAACCAAGGGCGGCCAAGCGGCCAACTACGCGAATGTGTCAGTAGATAACCGTGCGAATACCCGCCGATATGATCGGCCATGACTCTTGCGACGTTGCCTGATAACCATGCACAGATCGGGCCGATCCCCTCTGTGCAGCAACTACACAGCAGAGACGACCCCACACGCCGAATAGAGAGCATTGCCCTTTCGCATAGCTATTCACCGTCCGGCATGCTCATTCGCCGTCCAGTGATCTTGTCGGCCGCGCACAAGGATGCGCTCCGCCATCGGCCTAGATCCCTGGACAGGGCCCTGCCGATTCCGCGCGGCTGCTATCCGTGCGGCTCGCCCGCGTAGGCGCGCGCAGACCAAGCAGATCGTTGCCGCATCAGCTTGGCTAGGCCTGCTTGGTGCGCCGGACGGGATGGGCAGCTTTGGGGCTGGTTCGGCGTTTGCAGACCTCCTGTAAACAGGACTTTAGCCCCGCCGGAAGAGGCCAAGGTCCCTGGTGTGAGCCTGACAGGGGGTCGACTCTCAAACAAACGCGGGGTGGACTCTACAGGCAGATGGAGGTAATCACGATGGCTGTCGCTGCGATACTCGTTGGTGTCTGCGCTGTTGCCCTTGTATTTCTGGGGATCTTCTTTGCGCTGGGGGTGGCCTTTTTTGTCGCGTCTTCCTTCTAAACGTAGGCGGCCAGCTGGCGTGGTGTCCATTCAGTGGACCAGTGAGCCGAGTTTCGGTTGAGCGGCTCACAGCGGGTCGAAACGACCCTCTTCAACTAGCGATGATCACCAATAACCCAGCCCGTCCCGCCATCACCGGGTACTGCCAAGGACAGTGGTCATGGTCAGGGCGGTAGGACCAGTATGCGCAATTGGCAGGCCTTGGTCCTGGGACACAGTCTCGCCTGGGGAATCCTGACGGTCAGGAACCCGGGGCGTCGCCATGTCCGAAAGACGCCCGCAGCGCATCGGTCAGCAATGCGACCAGCGCCTCGAGCTGCACGTCGGCCGGCGAGGAGGCCTCCTGGTCTGCCCCGTCCAGCGCCCGGGCGGCAAGCCCCGCCTTGCCGTCGATCAGCCCGGCGATCCGGGCGTCGATGGTCTGCGCGGCGATGATGCGCCACGCGGTGACCGGTTCGGCCTGCCCGATGCGGTGGCTGCGGTCGATGGCCTGGGTCTGCTCCGCGTCGGTCCAGGACAGCTCGGCCAGCACGATGTTCGAGGCGACCTGCAGATTCAGGCCCACGCCAGCCGCGGTCAGCGAGCACACCGCGACCGTGACGTCCGGGTCGTTCACGAAGGCGTCGAGGTTCGCCTGCCGCGCCGGGGGCGTCTGGCCGCCACGGATCGACGAGAAGCGCACCCCCTGCCGGGCGAAAATCTCTTCGGCGGCGTCCATCACGTCGACGTGCTTGGCGAAGAAGACGACCTTGCCGGCGCTGCGGGCCAGCTGCGCCGCGTAGTCCGCGGCCAGTTCGGCTTTCGCCTGGCCGATGCGCCGCATCATGGTGAACACGTTCTCGCCGGACTGCGCGGTCGCCGCGTCCTTCAGCTCCGACCGGGCCACCCGGCGGACGAGGTCGTGGTCGAGGCCCTCGACGCCGACGTCGGAGGACCGGTTCGCGAGCGCGGTCTCGTACCGCGCCACCATCCGGCCGGCGAGGTCCCGTTCTGCCGCCCGGATCGACCGGCCGGCCCGTTCGTTCAGCTCAACGGGGAGGTCGGCGATACGGCGGGCGGGGATGTCGGCGGCCACGTCGAGCTTGCGGCGGCGCACGATGCCGCGGTCGATCACGCACTGGCGCGCCGCGGCGGAAAAGCCCCGCTCGGCGGGCGTCAGGCCGGTGTCCTCAAGCGCGTCCATTAGCTCGTCGAGGGGCTTGCTGTCGTCGATCCAGCCGAGGAACTGCCAGATCGCCCGGAAGTCCTCGATGTCGTTGATCAGCGGGGTGCCGGTCAGCGCCATCAGCAGGGGCCGGTCCGTACGGGACCGGATGCGGTCGGAGAGCGCCAGGACGTGCTGCGAGCGCTGCGAGGTCTTGTTCTTGATGAAGTGGGCCTCGTCCACGACCATGCCGCGGAAGCCGAAGTCGCTGAGCCAGCCCGTGTGACGGTCGAGAACCTCGTAGTTGAGCACGACGATATCGGCGAAGCCGTCGACAGCCTCGCCGACGCCATGCACCACGGTGGCCGGGCGGCGGGGAGTCCAGCGGGCCGCCTCACGGGCCCAGTTGGTCTTGACGACGTTCGGCACGACGACGAGCAGCGGGTAGGCGTTCGCCGCTTCCGCGGCGAGCAGCGCCTGGGCCGTCTTGCCCAGACCCGGCTCATCAGCGAGCAGGAACCTCCGGTGACCGGCAGCGGCCGCGGCGACCAGCTGCCCCTGGTGCGGCATCAGTTCCAGGCCCGCCGGGGTGAACCGTGCCGTCGGCGCCGGGAGCGCCATGCACGCCGGGGTTCCCCCGCCGGCACGCTCGAAGGAACTCAGCAGCGGGCCCAGCAGCTCCCAGTCGGCCAGGCGGCGCGGACGGGAGGTGAGCTGCGGAACGGCGGAGAAGTCGGGGGCGAGAAAGGGGTTCGCCAGTTGCCGGGAGATCACCGACTGCGGCACGACCCGCCGCTCCGAGCCGGCGGAAGCTGTAGCGGTCTCCGCCGGCGCGGTCTGTTCGGGCGCCGGCGCGATGCCGAGGTCCCGCAGCATTTCCCGCTTGAGCGACCTGGCCGCGTCGGAGACGCCGGAGCCCTCGGCGAGCAGCGCCAGTAGCCCAGCGTCCTGGACGGCGGTCGTCGCGAGGATGGCCGCGATGCCGTCCAGGCTCTTGAGCTGCCCGGCCCGATGACTGTCGCTTCCGGCCGCCGCCCGGACGCGGGCGCGCTCGTCCCGCAGCAGCAGGGCGACGGCCTGGAACTTCGTACGCACGGCCGGCGTCACGCGGCCGCGCCGGGCAGCCGCCTCGACCTCACGGGCAGTTCGGGCGAGCACCGAGACGACGTCGCCGCGGTGGCGGACGCGTCGCTGCTTCCGCGGGGCGGTACGGCGAGCGCCCGTCTGGCGCTGGCCTGGTCGAGCCACAGACTTCTCCTCTGGAATACCTGGTCGAGCCACAGACTTCTCCTCTGGAATGCCGGGGCACGGCGGCCACGGCAGCATGCCGCACAGTCCCGCGGCCGGGGCGAGGAACGTCCCGAGCGCAGGGCCTGGTGCTTCGAACGCCGAGCCGGCTTGCGGATCTCCAAGGATCAACGCAGCCGACCCCGACACAAGCCTCTCACGCGGACCGGGAGCCGCCGGTAGGCGGGCTGGTAACCACGGCACGGGGGAAGCCGTCGTTCGGACGACCGGCTCGGTTCTTAGGTACCGCTCATATTAACGCATGCGAGGGCGCATAATTCCCGGCCGCACTGCGGGTGAACGTCCTCAATTGCCGCGGACAGGGTCAAGCGCCGGGGCCTGGTGTGAGACTTGGCTATGCTCGGGTGGTCAGCCGGCAGCCGCGAACTCGGCTAAGGGCTGTCCCGTAAATGATCTCTAGTCGGCGGCTCGGTTCGGCGGTACCGCACCGTCATGCGCACTGCCCGCGGCTGGCGCTGCCTCAGGCGAGCCGTGGGAAGTCAGGATGACCGGCATAGCGCGAGGCGAGATCAAACAGTCGTCACATGGCCAGGGGTCGCCGTCGAACAGGCTGAGTGACGGGTACGATCCGAGAGAACGCGCGCCGACCCGCCTATATGCATCGGTTGGCGACTAGCAGTCACATTCGGGACGTCGCTCCCGAATGGTTGATCTGTACGCTGACCAGATCACGTTTCCGACGATCGGTCACCTTCTCGAAGCTGGTTCGGCGTGCTCACTCGTTTCGGGCGACCTCGGGTCCCGTGATCCGGTTGAGGAGCGGGAACGTTGAGGCGACGATCGCGAGTGAAGCAATAACTCCGCCGACGACGGTCGCCCAATACGCGATTCCGGGGATTCGGAGCGCGATGTCGAGCTGGGAACTGAGAAAGAGGGCGGCTGCAACCAGGCCGACGGCGATCGAGACCACGGCAACGAGGAGCAGCGGCAGCGCGCTCTCAAGGGCGACGACACGGCGCAGGACGCCGGTGGGGACGCCCGTGAGGCGGAGGAGGCTAAACGGGCGCTTGCGCTCGCTCAGCCCGGCGGAGATGTTCACGGCAAGGCTGCAGGCGGCGATGATCAGGCTCGCCACGATGACCACGTCGGTCATGTCCTGGACCATCGTGAGGAGGCGCGAAACCTTCGGCGTGATCGCTTCGACGCCCTCCGGAGGTCCGCGGAGGGGAAAGGCCTCTTCGAGCGAGGTCTGTACGCGCTCGAGGGAGCTAGACGATCCGTCCGTCGCGACGGCGACCGCCTCGATCGGGAGGCTCGCGACGCTCGCCACCGGCAGGTGGGCGGACGGCCAGATCGTCGAGGACACGGACTTGTTCGCACTGCTCGGTTGGGTGAAGTCGCCGATCGCCGCCACCGTCGCTCCCGGCGCGCACCTGCCGATCGCGGGGGTCTTTGCCAGTTCGGCGCACGCGACTACACCGGTAAAGCTCTGACCGGGGAATGGGCTCGCGTGGACCACCGTCACACCTTTCGCCCCCGGCGTCGAGCGGAGCCCCGTCAGCACCGGAGGAGGGACGGACACGATGTCGGTCCCGGCACCGCATCCAGTCGTGAGGCCGCAGAACTGGTCGACGAGGGTGTCGGTCGATCGGGCGCTCGCACCCTGGGTCCGGGTGGCGACGAGTGAACCCAGCGCCCCGATCGCTGCGCTCGTGACGAAAAGGGCGAGTGTGAGACCGCTGATGGATCGGAAGGCCGCGCGGGGATTGTCGAGAAGCCGGCGAGCCGCTATGAGGCCGGCGGGGCGACTCGCCCGGTTGGCCATGAGTTGAGAGCCCACCTTGGTCAACCATGGTCCGGCGAGGACCAGCCCCACCAGGATGAGCACGAGGCCCAGGAGCAGCTCCTGAATCTGGCTCCCGTTGCTCTTCGGCTTTCCGGCGCTGTCGAAGTAGGCGAGCAAAGCGATGCCGGCGAGAAGCGGGATGACCCGGACCGCCCGCGGCGGCACAGGGGTGGTGCGACGGGTCACGCCAAGCGGCGATACCCGAACGCGGCGGAGCGCGAGGCGTGCAGACACGACCGCGGCGATCGGGACGCCGATCACGACGAGCACGACATCGATCCACCGAAGCGAGAGGTCGCCTGGCGCGAGGGGCGCTCCGGTGAAGGGGACGTGGTAGAGCAACGGCCGGAAAAGGAAGAAGAGGGCGAATCCGGCCGCCACTCCCGCGGCGGCCGCGGCGACCGACTCGACCGCCGCTATCACCGAAATCTGACGCGGAGTTGCCCCTACGAGCCGCATGGCAGCGAAGCGCTCCTCACGCCTCGCGGCGGACAGTCGGCTCGCAGTGGCGATGAGAACGAGCACGGGCAGCAACAGGGCGCAGGCTCCACCGACGAGGATCCACTGCAGAACAGGTCCGCTCCCGACACCGCTCTGGCAGCTGAAGCAGTTGGCCGGCGTCTGCTGAATGCCTCGGACCTCGACCGCCCCGGGGACCTGAGAGAGCTGGCGCACGTCGTGGCCGATCACGATGATCAGCGAGTTCGGAGATGGAAGGGCCGAAGCGCCGATGGTCCCGATCTGGCGCCCGGGGTACCGGTCGCGCAGCTCGTCCGCCGGTACGGACCTGAACAGGCTCATGAGGGCTGGTGAGGCGTAGAACTCCCCCAGTCCGGGAAGGTGGGGAATCCCCGGCGGGATCGGTGCGCTCGGTCCGGTGGCGGCAACGTCAACCTGGTCGATCTCCTGCTTGCCGAACTGGTCGGCGCTGAGCAGCCACCACAGCGGGTCGGACGTCGAGCCACCCGACGTCGACGGGGGCGTCTGCGCCGAGGTGTCGAGCCACGCGCCACGGTCGGTCTGGGCGCGCAGCCCGTTGACGCCGGCCAAGGCGAACAGGAGCAGACCGACGCCCAGGGCGACGGCAGCCGCGGTGACGAGCACGCGCAGCGCCGCTTCGCGACCGCTGCCCAACGTCAAGCGCAGGCCAAGGCGGATCATCCGGGCACCGCCTCGGTCGTGGTCACCCGACCATCGCGCACGATCACCTCTCGGTCCGCGTAGGCGGCCACGCGGGGTTCGTGGGTGACGAGGATCACCGTCGATCCCTGCTCACGCGCGGCGCGCGTCAATAGGCCCATGACCAGCTCCCCGTTCAGCGAGTCGAGTGACCCGGTCGGTTCGTCGGCGAAGAGCACGTCGGGACGGGCCACGAGACCACGCGCCAGCGCGACGCGCTGTGACTGGCCGCCGGACATCTCGCCGGTGCGGTGGCGCTCCATGCCCTGCAGGTCGAGCCGTTCGAACCAGCTCCGCGCCGCACGGAGGGCCTGATCACGGTGCGTACCACGCAGCAACAGCGGCAACGCCACGTTCTCCTCGGCGGTCAGCTCCGGCACGAGCTGGCCGAACTGGAAGACGAAGCCGAAGCGATCACGCCGCAGCCTGGAGCGCTCCGCCTCCCGCATCGTGTCGAGGCGCTGGCCGTCGAAGTAGACCTCGCCGGAGTCCGGGACGAGGATGCCCGCCAGGCAGTGGAGCAGCGTCGACTTGCCCGAGCCGCTCGGGCCCATCACGGCGAGGACCTCGCCCTTTTTCACCGAGATGCTCGCCCCGCGAAGCGCCGGGGTCTCCCCGAAGGAGAGCACGAGGTCCCGTCCCTCGATGATCGCGCCTCCGACCTTGACCGCAGAGGAGCCGTTCGCCCCGTTCACGACGCCACCTCCTCCGCGAGCGCCGCGAGTCGTGCCGCAGTGAGGTCGATCCAGCGCAGGTCGGCCTCCAAGTGGAAGAGGCCGTGGTCGGCGAGCAGGGCGTCGACGAGACTGTCCCGTTGCTTGAGCTCGGTGAGCTCGCGCATCCGCCTGAGGTGCGCTGCCCGCTGCGCGTCGAGGTACTCCTCCGCGGCGCGGTCGAGCATGAGCGAGAGCACGACCTTCACGAAGAGGTCGGTCTGGAGGTGAGGCTCGGCCGGGATGGGCTCGGCGAGCCACGCCTCGACCTCGCTCTTCCCCGTCGCGGTGATGGCGTAGCGCTTGCGGTCCGGACCGGCTCCGGGCTCAGCCTCGCCGGCAATGGCCTTTCCGTCCCTGGCGAGACGGGCGAGGGTGGCGTACACCTGGCCGAAGGGAAGCGGCCGGCTGCGGCCGAAGTACGCGTCGTAGTCGCGCTTCAGGTCGTAGCCGTGGCTCGGTTCGCGGTCGAGGAGTCCGAGGAGGGCCATGGGAACACTCATACCTACGAGCATACACTGCGTGTATACGTGCGATCAATAGCCTCCCTGCCTGGCTGCAAACCACGGCGTCCGCAAAGTGCCGAGCCTCGTCACCCGCAGCGATGTCGACCTCCGGGGTGCTCGGCGGGGGGTGATCGGGCAGCCCGGTCCCCTCCGACCGGTCGCTGGAGGCGGTCGACCATCCTTATCGATCCGAGGGTCGTGCAGATCGGGGTGTTCGGAACGACCTTGTGATTGCAACACCCAAACTCGGGGTGAGCGGGAACACCGTGGAGCCGTTAGCGGGCTCGGCGACTGTAGTCGAAGAAGTTGAGGACCCACTCCGTCAGCTTGTGGCCCGCGGATGAGCCCGCGCTGCCAGCGCTGGCAGGGTTGCTGAGTTGCTCGCCCAGAGCCCTCAGAGCCGGGGCAAGCACCGGGCCGGCCATCGGTCTTCCGTGGCCCGGCGCCAGCACGCTCGGCTCCAGCCGGGCCAGTTCAGACACAGACTCGGTTGCTGCTCGCCAGTTCCAGGTGGCAAAGCGCGGAGGCCCGCCGAGGGTGTGCCTTTGCGACAGGGCGTCGCCAGGCGAATTGAGGTTGACGGTCAGGACGGCGTCGCCCGCGATGAGGGCACGGTCTCCCTCCCGGAACAGCGCCAGGTGGCCAGGGGTGTGGCCGGGCGTGGGGATGACCTGCCAGTCCGGCAGGCCGGGGACGCCTGCGTCCGGGTCGATAGGGCTCAGCCCGTCCTGCCCGGAGGGGAACATCCAGCGCCGCTCGACACCGGCCAAGGCGCCGATGATGCGGCCAGAGGGGGGCAATGGCAGTTCGCCGGGGTGCACGTACACGGTGACGTCCCACATGCGGGCCAGTTCCGAAGCGGAGCCAGCGTGGTCCGGGTGCACGTGCGTCAGCACGATCGCTCGCGGGCGGGCGCCGGCCCCGAACAGGGTCTGCGCTGCGCTCCTGATCAGCTCGGCCCGGCCCCGCCATGCGGTGCCGGCCAGAACCCAGGTTGCGCCCGACTGCACGAAGTAGACGTTCGAGTCTCGCCGTTTCCCGGTGACCAGGCAGTAGACCCCTGTGGCGACGGTTTCTTCGAGCGTGGCGCCGTGCAGGTACCTGTCCACGTCGAATTGACGGCCCCCGAGCCAGTCCTTTCGTGATGCTTCCGCAAAGCCCGTATATAACGCCCCTGGGCGTGCAACCAGGGTCGTTGGTCCTTGTGGCCGCGAAGGCCCTCAAGATGCAGATCATCTCATCGGAGCGGGCAACGCTCACATCGCGCTTGCAGTAAAGGCCACACCGATCGGCGGCAGTGTGCGCCTTGCCCTAGGCGAGGGCTGATTGCGTAGCGTGGTGTGAAGCGACCCAGGCAGTAAAGGCCACACCGATCGGCGGCAGTGTGCGCCTTGCCCTAGGCGAGGGCTGATTGCGTAGCGTGGTGTGAAGCGACCCAGTGTCGGAGATACTCGCTGGCCCTGCGCGAGCCCGTCGATGCAGGGTTCGCGGCAGCCGGACCCGGCTGGAACGCGGCCGTGGAGGCCACATTCAAGATCCCCCCGCGGCGCCGTTCCAGCATCCCGGGCAGCAGCAGGGCGGTCAGCCGCGTCAGCGCCGCCACGTTGACCTCGATCATCTCCAGCTGCCGCTGGACGCCGATCCCGGCGACCGGACCGTGGGCCCCGAAGCCGGCGTTGTTCACCAGCACGTCCACGTCGATATGCCGCTGCGCCGCCCGGGAGCTGCACCGGCGGATATCGCTCGTCAAGCGGTGCGGAGCGAAAACTACCAGGCGTGATGAGAAAGCGGTGGCTCTATACGCCGGATCGGCGCGTTCTTCATTGTCGGCGCGGGAGGTGAGTGACGAGCAACAGATTAGCCGGTTCGGGGGCTTTGCAGCCGACGAGATGGCCAGTTGGTCCACATGCAGCGAACCTCCTGCTGCTCCGCTTTTTTGCTGGCGACTCCAGGCGCTAAGTTAGGGGCAGCGTCTTGCTCCTGCCAGCCGTTTGCCCTTGCGGGACGGTCCCGGGACGTTGTGGCGACGGTTCAGGTGAGCCCGTGCTGGTAGGCGTAGGTGACGGCTTGGGCTCGGTCGCGGACGCCGGTCTTGGCGAAGAGATGATTGACATGGCTCTTTACCGTGGCCTCGCTGACCACCAGCCGGCCGGCGATCTCTATGTTGGACAGTCCTTGGGCGATCAGTGCGAGCACTTCGGCTTCTCGCTGCGTGAGCCCGGCGGGTAGTTGCGGTGTGGCCGCGGTGGATGGGCCCGTCGCGATGGCGTTGACCAGGTGCTGCTGGACCGCGGGGTCGATGGCGGCCTGGCCGCTGGTGACCCGCTGGAGCGCTTCGCGGATTTCGGCGGCGCTGGCGTCTTTGGTGAGGTATCCGCGGGCGCCGGCGCGCAGCGCGTCGATGACGGAGCGGTCATCGGTGTAGGTGGTGAGCACGAGCACTTTGATGCTGGCGTCGTGGTCGCGGAGACGGCGGGTGGCCTCGACGCCGTCGCAGTGAGGCATCCGGAGGTCCATCAGCACGACGTCTGGCCGCAGCCGGATCGCCAGCGCGAGCGCCTCGTCGCCGTCGGCTGCCGTGCCCACCACCTCCACCCCGGCGAGCAGCCCGAGCAGGGTGGCGAGTCCCTCACGGACCACGCGCTGGTCATCGGCCACCAGGACGCGGATGGCCGTATTCATGCCGGCACCCACAGCTCGACCAGGAACCCGCCGCCGGTGGGCTTCGCAGTGAGCGTGCCGCCGAGCAGTTCGGCTCGTTCCCTCATGCCGGTGAGCCCGTAGCCGGTCCCGTCAGCGGGAGCCGGGCGGTCGCGGCAGGAGCCGAAGTCTTCGATGGTCAGCCTGGTGCCGGACGGCTCATATGCCAGGCGGATCTCGACCCGGTCGGCGTGGGCGTGCTTGCGGATATTGGTTAGTGCTTCCTGTGTGACCCGGTAAAAGGTCAGCCGGCCGTCGGTCCCCAGATCCCGCTTGCTGCCGCCGGTCACGGCGACCTTGCAGGGCACGCCGGTGCCGGCTCCGAACTCGGCGGCCAGGTCGGCCAGCCGCTCGGGGCCGGGCAGCGCGTCGTCGCGGAGCATGCCGATAGCGCGCCGCGCCTCTTCCAGCCCGGTCTTGGCCAGCCGGCGGGCCCGGTCGATCGCTTCCCCGGTTTGTGAGTCCGCGCCGCCCTGGGCGGCGAGCAGCCGGGCGCCCTCCAGGTTCAGCACCAGGCCGGACAGCGCGTGGGCGAGCACGTCGTGCATCTCGCGGGCGAGGCGCTGGCGTTCGGCCAGCGCGGCGGCCCGGGCTTGCGCGGCCCGGGTCTGCTCCAGCTCGGCGAGCAGAAGTTCTGCCCGCTGATTGCTCTCCCGCAGCCGCCGGGCGAACAGCGACAGCAGGAAGAACGCCAGGATCCCGAAATCATTCAAGACGATGCCTGCGATGGGTGCGCGTCCGTTGGCCAGCCATGCCACCGAGACCGCGGCAGCGGCCACCCCGGCTACCAGCGCGCTGAGACGAACCGGCAGTACCAGGGCGGCCAGGCAGACGGCGGGGAACACCCCGAGGAACGCCGCGCCGTTGCCCTGCAAGCCGATCAGCGCCGCCGCGCTGACCACGGCAATGACCAGCACCGCTAGCTGCACTGCCGACCCGGCCTGAGTCAGCCACATCGCGGCGATGGTGGCACCGCAGAACACAATGAGACCCGCGGCGACGCCAAGCGCCTCGCCCTGGCCACCCGGAGCTGGCCGGGCCTGGAACGAGGTGATCACCACGAACGCGATCACGGCAACCGCGAGCACGCGGATCCAAAGGTAGGCCGCCTGTTCGCGGCCCCGCGCCCGTTCCAGCTCGGACACCCCGGCCGCAGTGGCGGCTTTGGTGCTCACCCCTCAACCGTACGGCGGGATCTCGCCGGCGTCTCGGCCCGGTGGGTGGATTCGCCGCCAGCGGGGCCTCCTCCCGCGGGTGGAGGCCCCTCCACCCGCGGTTCAGGTTCTGGCGGCGGGCAAGTTCCACCGCCGCGCCGAAGACGGCACAGCCGTCCCGCAGCAGGCTTGCGGCAAGACCCACCCAGCCTTGGGGAGCGAGATGGACAGCACCGGCACCGAACGCGGCCTTGACCAGCCAGGCACCGCTGCCGCCCAGGCGGGGCCAGTGATCAGCGTCCGCGGCCTGGTGAAGCGCTACGGCAGCCAGGAGGCCGTCGCCGGCATCGACCTGGACGTACGGCGCGGGGAGATCTTCGCCTTCCTCGGGCCGAACGGCGCCGGCAAGACCACCACGGTGGAGATCCTCGAGGGCTTCCGGCAGCGCACCAGGGGTGAGATCGCCGTCCTGGGCCACGACCCGGCCACCGCGGGCGGAGCGTGGCGCGACCGGGTGGGCGTGGTCTTGCAGGAGTCAGAGCCCGAGCCCGGCTTGTCGCTACGTGAGTGCCTGGCCCTGTACGCCGGCTTCTACACGGCGCCGCGCGACATCGACGAGACCATGGCCCTGGTCGGCCTCACCGGCAGGGCGGGCACGCTCGCCACCCGGCTGTCCGGCGGCCAGCGGCGGCGGCTCGATTTCGCGCTCGCGCTCATCGGCGACCCCGAGCTCATCTTCCTCGACGAGCCGACCACCGGTTTCGACCCCTCCGCCCGCCGCGCCGCCTGGGAGGTCGTCGCCGGGCTACGCCAACTCGGCAAGACGATCTTCCTCACCACCCA
>Ga0208565_1000552_pt1 | contig 26893 bp, 26 predicted proteins | sample Sb_taG_7_FD_187706 | JGI IMG/M metagenome (GOLD analysis project Ga0208565, IMG submission 187706) | Peat soil microbial communities from Weissenstadt, Germany - Sb_50d_2_FS metaG (SPAdes) (version 2) | ecosystem: Environmental > Terrestrial > Soil > Wetlands > Peat | place: Germany...
CCGTCCCCGGAGCCGGCGGTGAAAGTCGCAGCCGTCTCGCGAATCGCGGGATGAGGGGCCGAACCCGTGCTGCCCCGCGGCGGTAGCAATGGCGGGCCGCCTCGTCACGTAGAGCGACCCACGGTGCCGGGCAACAACGCGCACACCGCCGAATTTGTATTAATGGCTGTCGACGCCGTGAGCGCTATGCGGAGCGCATATTGCCCGTTTCGGGCGGTTCGCGCGGCGCTGCGAGTCCGGCTGGCGTTGGAGAATCTAGCTCACGTTGACTCTGTGGGCCGCTCCAGCGGTTTGCCGGGTAGCGGCCGCCACTTGAACCGAGCCGAGCGGACGCTGGCCGCATTTCGCCTGGCGAGGCCGGTGATGAGTCTCTTCAGTTGCTCATTGCCCGCGGGATGCTGGCTATCTCGGGATCGGCGGGTCATTGCGAAAGTGGTAGCAGGGGCTGCCCGGCGTGGGTGCGCGGCGGGCCTGGCTCAGGCCTGGGGGCGTGGCCGAGCGGGCTGGCTGGGCGGTGACACGGCGTGGCCGGGGGGCGGGTGGCGGTGGCGGCATGATGGCCTGGGCGAGCAGGTTCGTGACGGCGGCCGCGATGGCCTGCGGCCTGTGCTCGCCGGTGCGCTCGGCGATCCGCCGCCGGTCTGCAGGCCACCTCGGCCGCCGGTCAGCGGCGCCCAGCTGGCCATCTCGTCGCGGACGGTCTGGGCGAGCAGCCGGTACCCCTGGACCGCGGAGGCGGTGAGCAGCCCGGCCTTGCTGGACGAGGGCCTGCCCATACTCGAAGACGCCTTGAGCCAGATGTGGCCCGTGCCCGCTCTGCACGGGACCGGCTAGGTTCGGGCCGGCTGTTTAGCCTGCGCTGAAAGGCGTTGCGGCCCGCCCGAATGGCCGACGATCATGTGCGTACGGCAGCGTGTCACGCCGGATGAAATGCGGCCGGACGGCCGGTGAGGCGGAGCCCAGCGAGCTGAGGCACATGATGACTGCGAACATGCCTGTGACTAGCCTGCGGCGCCGCCTGGCGGCCGGTGAGGGCGGGGATGGTGAAGGTCACGGAAGGGGCCGCCGATGACGCCGGGGCTGCGGCACGGGCGCGGTGCCCGGCCGGCGGCCGCAGGCCGCACCACGGCGCCGTGGTCGCGCGGGAGGTCGCTCGGTGCCTGGTGTTCTTCGTCCAGCGGGCCGGCGGACAGCGCCAGGTCAGCGCCCAGCTCGCGGCGCAGCGTCCGATCGCGCGGCGCCTCCGCGAGCTGGAGGCCTGGCGGGCAACCTCCACGAGAACCTCAGGGGCGCGGCGCTCGCCGCGAGGAGCTCGATGAGCCCGCGCCACTTCCAGCGGAGGGTTTCGGAGCGAGCTGGGCACGACCCCGGCAGCGTACGCCGGGGCGCTGCGCCTTGGGGCCGCCCGTCGCCTGCCCGAGACGACCGGCTCCGGTCTGGCGGAAATCGCTCCAGGGCCTGCGGGTACGGAACGGCCGAGACGCTCGAGCGCGGCTTGCGGCGCCATCTCGGTGTCAGCCCCGCGCACTGCGGTCGCCGGGTCCAGCGCAGCAGGGTTGCCGGCGACACGACCACAGGCAGCCACGGGACGGCTAACTGACCATCCCCTGACCTCAGGAGGTATTCATGACATCGGTCCACACGACGCCCAGGCGATCCCTGCGACGGGTCGCGGGCCTGCTCACGCTCGCGGGGTGCCTGATCGCCGCGGCGGCCGCGCCGGCAGCCGCGGTGACCGGCACGCACGCCGTCGGGTCTTCTTACGACAACTGCCGCTACAGCGGCTACACCACGATAGACCCGGGATGCGAGCTCCTGCCTAACCAGGCGCTCGACTACGGGACGCTCGCGCTGACGATGCAGGGCGACGGCAACCTCGTCCTGTCGGACCAGGGCCACCCGGTGTGGGCGAACGGCGAGCCCGGCCATCCGGACTCGTTTCTGGCCATGCAGGGCGACGGCAACCTGGTCGAGTACTCGTCCCAGGGTGTCGCCCTGTGGTGGACCGGCACCACGATATCCGGGGCCTTTGCGCAGCTCACGCCGTCCGGGGGCTTCGGGGTCTACGACCAGTGCTGCCGTCTGTGGGGGACGGCCCTTCCCAACACCACCTTCCGGGACACGACCAGCCCGATCGACGTGCTGTTCCCCGGCCAGGCGCTGGTGCCGGGCCAGGAGCTGCTCGACTACAGCGGCAACTACCGGGTCAGCATGCAAGGCGGCTATCTGACGATCACCTTCCTGCCGACCAACGACACCTACTGGCGGGTGGGCGTCCCGTGTAGCGGCAGCTCGGAAGCCGTCATGCAGACAACCGGCAACCTCGTGGTCTACTGCAACGGCGTCGCCGAATGGTACGGCGGCATCGGGGGATACCCGCCATCGGCGGGCTTGTACCTGCACATCCAGGACAACGGAGTGATGGCGATCTACAGCAACTACGGCAACATGATCTGGCACGTCTGACCGTTGAAGGCCGGCCGTGACGATCCTTCGAATCAAGTAGGACTCGGCCGCCAAAACCTACCTGTTACGTGCCGAAGCTTAGGACCAGCCCTGCGTGGGCACAGAATCACTGATCTGTGCTCTTTCTAACGCTGAAAACAGTATCTCGCGGGTCGCGCAGATCGAGCCTTCGGTGCGTAGGCAGTCAGGTGGCATCGGGCAATCGTCTGGGCGTCCGGGATGTCGCCTGAGTCCTGCGCTACCAGGGGAGGGTTTGACACCGTCGGCGGAACCCTGACCAGTACTGAGTTTCGGATTTCTTCTATGGGCGGCTGTCCATGATCGCTTCCTTGCGGCCGCTGCCGGGGTTAGCGTGCCGGGCCGGCATAGGGCAAGACGTCGGAAGAGGATGGCCAGCGATAAAGGCAGGACCACCGGGACGGCGCGGCCGGGTGCCCCGGGTTGGTGCCCGCTGCGCACCCGGCTGTGGCTGTCCGCGCCGGTGCGGCTGGCTGTCTGGTCAGGACGCTAGCTTCCGTTGGAGGAGAAGTGCTGGTAGTCGGGCGAGCCTGACCAGTTCCCGCCCCAGCCCCAGCCGATCGCCGTGAACGCCTTCACCAGCACGCCGCCCGGGTAGGCCATCCCGCGGCGGATGTCGGACCGGTTCAGGTAGGCGGCGCCGGCCGGCGGCTGGACGCCGGCTCCCGCCTCGACGTACGGGTTCTGGACGGTGTTGACGTCGATGGCCAGCCCGTAGGCGTGCATCGACCACTGCGGCGGCCCCGGCGCGACGGCGCGGCGGCAGTTGAAGCCCGAGGTGTTGTCCGCCGCCATGGACTTCGGGTCGCTGCCGTGGTAGGCGTCGACCGGTTTCATCTGCCTGATCGGGAACCTGGCGCGGTAGAGCCGGGCGAAGACCTTGATCACTTTCTTGACGACGCTGGCGTTGACGATGAGCTCGCCCTGGTGCGCCGCGCGGTCGAAGCCGATGTAGGGCATGTAGATCGCGCGCAGCTCGCGCGGCGGCACCGGGCAGCCCGGGCGCCAGCTGTACGGCACGTCGTGCGCGGTGAGCGGCCCTGACACCTTGGCCGAGAACCGGGGGATGGGTGCCTTGCTGGGGGAAGGGGCTGGGGAGGCGCTCGGGGCAGGGCGGCCGGCCGCCGGCCGGGCGGCCGGCGCCTTGGCGACTGTTCTCGCCGTCGGCGGGCCGGCGTTCACGCTGGCGCAGCCGGCCGCGAGCAGCGCCGCCATCGCGGTGCCGGACACGATCGTGAACAGCCGGCTCATCACGATCACAGCGTACGGCGCGCCGGGGCGGCCGTTGCCGGATTCGTGTTGTCGCGGGGCGTCGCATCAGGTACGTTGCCAAGCGATCGGGTGGCAATGCTTGCACACGCAGAGGCGGCGATGCGCGGAGCGGTCCCGGCGCGGCTGAGTGCCGGCGGTGGCGCGGGCTGGCGCGGGGTGCTCGCGCTCGTCCCGATCACGCTCCTGGCCGGGTTCTGGCCGACCGGGCATTCCGGTGGCGCCTGGCCCAGGATCGAGGGCGCCGGGGCGGTGCGGCAGCTCATCACGGTGACGGCGGCATCGCACACGACGACCTACGCGACCTTGCGCGCGTACCGGGTGTCAGGCGGCAAGCGGGTCCTGGTGTTCGGGCCGTGGACCGCCCGGGTGGGTTACAACGGCGTGGCCCTGCCCGGCAGGAAGCGGGAAGGCGACGGCAAGACCCCGTCAGGCACCTTCGGGATCAGCTTCTTCTTCGGGGTGCAGCGCAAGCTGGACTTCTCGTTCCCGTTCCGGCACGCCTACAGCTACGACTACTGGGACGACGACCCGGCCAGCGCCCGTTACAACGAGTGGGTCAACGCGAACAGGCACGATCCCGGCGCCAGTCCCGAGCCGATGCACAACGTGCCCGCGTACGATTACGCGGCTGTGATCGCCTACAACACGGCCCGCACTCCCGGGCTGGGCAGCGCGATCTTCCTGCACGTCGGGTTCAGCTCGCCGACCATCGGCTGCGTCTCCCTGCCGCGGCCCAGGCTCATCAAGATCCTGCTCTGGCTCAACCCGCAGGACCATCCGAAGATCACCATTTCCGGCTGACTTCGCCCGCGGGCCCGGCGCATCCCGCCCCGGCGGCCTGCAGGCGGCCCGGCGCATCCCGCCCTGCTCGTCGTCGGCGATTTCAATCTGCCAGCGCTCGGCATGCAGTGCGGCGATCTCCGCGGCGGGGAAGGCGGCATGGTCGAGGAGAGTGGTCAGCACCCGGATGGCTGAGGTCTTCGTGCGGTCGCGGGCGGTGCGGGTCACGATGGTGAACTGGACCAGCCGGGCGATCGTGTCGGGCAGGCGCGGCGCAGTCTTGCCGGCGATGTCGCGGCGGCGCGTGCCGGGCATCCCGTTCGACTCGTGCAATATGACCAGCTCCGACCCGTCGGGCAGGGTCTTCAGCGTCTTGAACGGCACGGACTTGGCGCCGTTCTTCACCCGCCAGCACAGGTGCGCGCCGGTGGCGGAGAACCGGATCCACCGGTCCATGGAGAAAAAGCCCCGGTCGGCGAGGTTGAGCATGCCCGGTCGCAGCGTGGCGGCGAGCTCATCGACGAGGGCGTTCTCCCCGTCGTGGTAGCCGCCGGCCGCCGCCCCGATCCAGCGGCGCGACCCGGTCCGGACGTGGGCGACGATGCGGAGCCTGGGCTTGGTGCCCCCCGTGGGGATCCCGAACGCGCCGGCCAGCTCGTCGTTGCTGAACAGCTCCGCCGTCGTGCCGTCGAAGGCGGTGGTCTCCATGCCGTGCCAGGTGGACCCGATGCCCAGCTCAACGTCGGCGCGGACCGCGTCCGGCTCGAACACCTGCCGCATCACGTGCTCGCCCAGCAGCGCCCGGGCCTTTGACAGCGCCGGGCCGGCCGGGACCGTGGTGCCGGGCTTGAGACCCAGCCCGGGCAGGCCGAAGCTGATGCGCAGGGTCGTGTCGTAGCCCTCGCCGGGGAACAGGCACCCGGCCAGGACGCAGATCAAGGTCGTTTTCGCGTTCAGCGTCCGGTCCAGCTTGTGGCCGTGCGGCGCGGTGGCCACCGCCTGATCGATCACGCCGCCGGCGAGGAGGTCCTCGATCAGGCCGCGGCGGTCCAGTTCCTCCAGTCAGCCAGTCCGTCCACAGGCCCGGCCCGGACAGGACCCGGCTGGCCAGGTCCGCCCGCAGACGGTCCTCCTCAGGCTCCGTCTCGTCACACCCGGCGACCGGATGCAGCTGCGGGTACCGCTCGCTGTGGCCCGGGTCCGTTGCGGCCAGGTCGCCGGAAAGGAGGGCGGACCTCGCCGGCAAGGGCGGCACGAGCATGGCAAAATGGCGAGACAACGAAGCTCCTGCTTTGGACGTTGCGGCTTGAGCACCTCACGTCCTACCAGGGGCTTCGTTGCTTTCCGGGCACCGCCACGCCCCATCCCGCACCGTCATCAACGTGTGGCCGATTCGTGACCACCTACCCCGAGATCGGACACTAGGGCACGTAAGTCCCGGAAGTTAAGGGCAGTGCCCCACGTCCGATACCCTCCGATCTGCGCGGTTGCCGGGTGGTGTCGGTGAGGGTGCCAGGTTGCTCGCGATGGAACATTCTGTTGGCTCGCCGGGCGGTTGCCCGAGACGGCTGGTCTGGCTTTCTCAGACGGGGCCTACCAGCCGGGGATCAGTCCGGAATGAAGATCGCCGTGTCGCGGATCTGCTCGACCATGCCGGGCGGCAGGTCGAGCACCAGCCCGAGGTCCTCCACGGATGAGAAGCCGCCCGCCTGCGTGCGCCTGTCGGCGATCTGCCGCACCACCTCATCGGTGATGCCGGGCAGCTTGGCCAGCGCCGCTGCGGAGGCGTGGTTGACATCCACCAGGCCGTAGTCATCTGCCCCGGAAACGTCGGGCCGGCCCAGGCCGATCTCTTTGGCCAGCGCCGGCTGTCTGGCCAGAAGCCGCCGTCCTTCGGCCCGCCGCTCGATCCGGGTGCGGGCGGCGTCCAGGGCAGGATCGGTCCTGCCCTGGATCCGCCGGGCCGCGTCGTCGCTGACCGCGAAGGCGTGGATCCCGCCCCCGATCCAGGCCAGCAGGGCCAGCACCGCCGCGACTGCAGAAGCGGCGTTGCTTTGACCAGCCGTCGTGTCCAGCACCAGGTAGGCGGCGAGCAGGGCGGCGTAAACCGCCGCCCAGGCCAGCCACCGGGGCCGCCTCGCGCGGATCCCGATGTAGGCGAACGCCGCCCAGGTCGTCAACCCGAAGGGGACGACGGTCAGTAGCAGCCAGGCCTTGCCGCGGAACCGGGCTGGTGTCTGCCGGAGCGCGTCCGCCTGACTGACCCGGGCTGGCCGGGCCCTCCCGGGTTTGCCTGGGGAGCGTTTCGGGGACTGTGCCACCCCGTGACGGTACCAAACGGGCACACGACGCAAGGTGTCCTGCAAGCGGGTCGCCGCCAGGGAGAACCTTGAGGTCAGCTATCCGCCGACGGCGCAGTCACCCGCATGGACTGTGATCGGGAGGGATTCAGGTTCCGGGGTGAGGCTGGTGCTCAGCAGCGTCGGGACCGGCCGCAGGATCGGCGACGCTGTTATTCAGCCCGCGCATGGGGCTGGCCGGGATCCGGTGGACGTACGCGGTGGTCACGCCCTAGTCAATCGGGCAGGTCCGCCGGAAAGCAAAATAGCCCGGCCAAGCCGAGCCTATGTTACCCTCCGCCCTGGGCGGCTGTCTGGTGACTGGCCTTCAGCCGTCCGGGCGACGGGACACAGAACCTTCCCTTTCGGGGCCGTTCTGCGCAGTTCAAATATTTACGCCCCCCAGTCAGAGGGACTTATCTATCTGTACATTTCTGAGACTATCACAGGCACGCGACTGCCTGGCCCTTACCGCCTCTGTACGTCGAACTCGTCGAGCCGCACGCCGACTGCGAAAGCCGCCCCAACCCCCCGGCAGTGAAGCTGTGAACCGCGCCGTGTCGGCGACATCTATCTCTGCCGGTCTGCTGCTGCCGCCTCGCTGAGGCTGGTATCTACCGGCTGCGCTGCCCCGGCGAGCCTGAGTTGATCTCCATCGGCGTCAGCCACATCCGCCCGCGATGCCTGGGCAGTCGGATACGCCGCCGGCGGCGGCGCGGGCGTGATCCTGCGCTGGAACGGCACCGCGTGGAAAATGGCGCTCTTGCCGGCGAGGACCGTCAGGGCCTGCGGCCCGCGGAATGACGTGGCGCGATGGCCTGCGTGCCTGCGTGGCTGGCAGCGTGCCCGCTCAGCCCGGATCGCAGGGAAAGGCCGCCGAACCCGCGCGCGGGCGGATCTCCTGCCGCGCATTCAGGCTTCCAGCCCCTCTGCGGTGGCTGCTTCCGGCGGTTCATCGTCGCCCGGTGCGGTCCAGATCACTCCACCCGGGCGATCAGCTCGCCTTGCCGGGCTGTCTGGTCTTCGGCGACCAGCAGGCGTACTCGCCCGGTCGCCGGGGCCAGCACCTCCCCCGAGACCTTCTCTACCATCACTTCGCCCAGCAGTTGCCCGCTCGCCACCTGGTCGCCGTCGGCGACGAACCAGGTGGCGAGCACGCCCTCGGCGTCGGGCTGCTCCTGGGAGAGCTGCGGGAACCTGACGTCGGTCACAGTCAGGCCCGGACCAGCTCCCGGGCTGCCGTCATAATCCGCTCGCGCGTCGGCAGCACTGCGGTTTCCAGCGAGCGGGCGTACGGGATCGGCACGTCAGGCACGGCGACCCGGCGCACTGGGGCTCGCAGCATGCCCGGGTCGGTTTCGGCGACGGTGGCGGCGATCTCGCCGGACAGGCCGAACGACTGGTAGTCCTCATCGACGACTAGCAGGCGGCCGGTCTTGGCGACCGATGCGAGGACCGCCTCGCGGTCCAGCGGCACCAGGCTGCGCAGGTCGATCACCTCGAGCTCGACGCCGTGCTCGGCGGACATCTGGTCGGCGACATCCAGGGCGTGGTGCACCGACAGGGACACGGTGACCACGGTCGCGTCGCTGCCCTCGCGGGCGATGGATGCCTTCCCGATCGGCGTCTCATACGGCTCCGGCGGCACGGGCGCGATCGAGCGGGCGTTCTTCGCCATCCACGGCAGGCCCATGATGCCCTTATGGAACATGTACACGACCGGGTTGTCGTCACGGATGGCCGAGATCATCAGCCCTTTGGCGTCGGCCGGGTTGCTCGGCACGACGACCTTCATGCCCGGCAGGTGCGCGAACGTGCCCCACAGGCATTGTGAGTGCTGCTCGGCGTCGGAGTAGCCGCCGCCGGTCGCGGTCATCAGGACCATCGGCACCCGGACGTTGCCGCCGGACTCGAAATGGATCTTCGCCATGTGGTTGTAGATCTGGTCCATGCACACGCCGAAGAAGTCCACGAACATCAGCTCGACGACGGGCCGCATCCCCTCGACCGCGGCGCCGATGCCAAGGCCGATGAAGGCGGTCTCCGAGATCGGCGTGTCGATCACCCGCTGGGGACCGAACTTGTCGAGCAGGCCGGCGGTGGAACTGAAGATGCCGCCGTATTTGGCGACGTCCTCGCCGAGCACGACGACACTCGCGTCGCGCTCCATCTCCTGCGCGATGCCCTCGACCATGGCCCGCGCCGTGGTCAGCCGCCGCACGGCCGGCTCTGCCGGGGCAGTGGCGGACTCGGTAACGCTCATCTGTGTGCTCCCTTCACGCGAACACGTACTCAAGCGCCGTCTCCGGCGCGGGCACTGGGCTGGACTTGGCGAAGTCGATGGCCTTCTCCACCCGGGCCACCGCCTCGTCCTTGATGCTGGTGACCAGGCCCGCGCTGAGGATCCCGGCATCGGTCAGCCGTGCCTCGTACGCCGGGATCGGATCGCGGCCCGGTACATCGGCCAGCTCGGGGCGGTATCCCTGCGCATCGCCCTCGAAGTGGCCCCACAGCCGCACGGTATGCACCTCAATCAGGGTCGGCCCCTCGCCGGCCCTGGCCCGCGCCACTGCGTCACCAGCCGCCGTGTACACCGCCTCGACATCGTTGTCCTCAATCCGCTGGCCGGGGATGCCGTAGGCGGCAGCCCGGTCCGCGTTCGAGCCGATCGCCGTGGACGCCCCCCGGGGCACCGAGATCGCCCACTCGTTGTCCTCGATCACGAAGACCACGGGCAGGTTCCACAGCGCCGCCAGGTTCAGTGACTCGTGGAATGCGCCCTGGTTCGCCGCCCCCTCGCCGGTGAACGCGACCGCCACCCGATCGCTCCCCTGCCGCTGGAACGCGAACGCCTGCCCGGTCGCGGGCGGCAGCCCCTCGGCGACAATGCCCGAGCACGAGAAATGGGTCTGCGGATCGAACAGGTGCATGTGCCCGCCCCGCCCCCGGCCCAGCCCGGTCTCACGACCGAAGATCTCGGCCGTCATCTTGTCCAGGTCCACGCCGTGCGCGATCGCGATGTGGTGGGGCCGGTGCGTCGCGGTGACCGCATCATCGCGCCGCAGGTGCGCGCAAACGCCCGCAGCAGCCGGCTCCTGCCCGGCCGACAGGTGCATCTCCCCCGGGACCAGCCCCGCCCCGATGTCGAACGCTGGCTTCTTGTCCGCATGGTACTCGCGGAGAATGGCTTCCTCATAAGTACGGCTGAGCACCATCACCCGGTAGAGCTCAAGACGGGTCTTGTCGTCCACGATGCCTCCTTCAGCAGGCCGCTTCGATGCCATGAGTCAAGTCGGTAGCGCTCGGCGAGCAGCCGCGCCTGCCACCGGAGCTCAGCCGGACGCGGGGCCCGCGGTGCCAGCCGCCCGTACCGCGATGCCGCCTCGGCCAGCACCGCCCGCCAGCATGCCGCAATGTCCAGCGCCGGGTCGTGAGCGCACAACGGCAGTGCCGGTGACCTGTGCGAATCCAGGGGGCGCCGGTCCGGCGATGCCGGTGCAAGATACGCCTGCACCCGCTCGGCTGGCGTGGTCACCAGCAGCGTGGCATGGGCCAGCGTGCCGCCCCGGGTCACCTGGCTGGCCAGGCCGGACACCTTAGCGGGGCCGACGAACACACCGCGCCCGCCGATCCGCGACCGCAGCCCCAGCCGCCCGATCACACCGCCCACCAGCGCCGCCAGCTCACCGGCCAGGCCCGGCTCCCACCCGGGCACCGCCAGGCTGATGTTCAGATTGCCCGCGTCGTGATAGACAGCTCCGCCGCCGCTCGCCCGCCGCAGCACAGGCACCCCGCCGGCAGCGCAGGCCGCCACATTCACCTCACGCAACACCCGCTGCCCCCGGCCGATGACAACACAGGCCCCGTTCTGCCATACCCGCAGCACCGGACGGCACGGCACCGCCCGGACCAGGGCCTCCTCCAGCGCCAGGTTCGCCTGCGCGTCACCCAGCCCGTCGTCGTCCTGGACGAGCACATCCACCCCGCCCACGAACTGCGCAGACACCAGTCGCCCAGGCACAACACCCCTGGCCTTCCGATTAAAGAGTTCTCCTCATCGAACACCCGTCGCCAGCCCGCTGGTAGGGACGAAAGTCACTCTGCAACGCGGGACCGGACCGGCCCGACAGCTGGCCGCTGGCCGACCGCAGCGCGGTGATCGACACGATCTTGTGGTGGCAGGATCGCTGCTGGCGCGGCATACAGGTCGGCGCGGCAGCCGGCGATCCGGCCATGACCCGCCTGCACGCCACAGGTGCAGCCGAGCCGGTACGTCAGCAGCACCACTGGGTCGCCCGCCACCGCGCCGAACTCCAAGCCGCGCTGCGATAGCCAGCAGCTGATCCGGCACACGGCATGCGCGTGTGTTCGGGCCGGTGGTTGATCTGCCCGATGCTCTGGCCCGTGGTGCCGGCGCCCGGGCCGGTTCCGCAGGTGCCCAGGGCGGACGGCACGGGCAGGATCCGGTCCTGAGCTTGTGGCGCCCCGGGTGCGCCGTGGCATGGTGGGGGGATGCAGAGCGTGTGTGAGGCCGCGGGCGGCGGCGCGGGCATGCTGCGTCTGGCCGAGGCGTGGCACTGCCGGGTGATGGCCGACGAGATCGTCAGCCACGCGTTCAGCCACGGATTCCATCCGCGGCACAGCGAGCGGCTTGCCGCGTACTGGGCCGAGGCTGTCGGCGGCCCTGCCGCTTATTCCGGCAGCTATGGAGATGAGTCCTCGGTCGTGCGGATCCACAGCGGGAACGGCCAGCACGGCGAGATGGACCGCCGGGCGATCGCGTGTTTCGACCAGGCGATGCTCGACGTCGGGCTCGACCCGGCCGGCCCGCTGTGGCAGGTACTGCACGACTACTTCGCCTGGGCGACCACGACGACCATGTCGCGCTACCACGAGTCTGCTGACGAGGTTCCCGAGGGCCTGAGCATTCCGCGGTGGTCATGGGACGGGTTGCAGCGCTGAGCGCAGAGCGACGTACTCGGCAGGTGTCGGACCACCCGAGTTGGTCGGCGACCTTCCAAGCGACGTCCTGAAGGACGCGGTCTCCGAGCAGTCGAATCCACGGCCCGCGTACGTAGCTGCTGTCCGAACAACACCTCAGGGCGAATGCCAAGGAGATTGCCGGGCGGCGGGTGCCGGGTGCCGGGCCTGCGGTCTAGCTGATTGCGGAGTGGATCACGACTGGCTGGACGTCGTGACCGTTGACGCTATCGAAGATGCCGGGGGCGTTCTGGAATTGTCCGCTGGGGTTATGGTGCAAGGTGGAGTACTCGATTGTCAGGGTTCCGCCGCCGGCGTTGACGACGAAGAAGATGGCTCCGCCGCCTTCGCGGGCGCTGTTGTTGCGAATGACGGTGCCGTCGATGATCAGGTTGTAGTGGTCGCCGTCGGTGTAGATGGCGCCGCCGCTGCCGCCTCCTGGGGTGCCGGGGCTGGCGGGATTGGCGCCCCAGCCGATCGCCTTGTTGGATGTCATCAGGCTGTTGATGACGTCGAAGTTCGCGTACAGGCCGCTCAGCGCGGCGCCGTTGGAGCAGCTGTTGCCGTGGAAGGTATCGCTGGTGATGTAGACGGGGTTGGCCATGTACATGCCGTAGGCGCGGATCGCCGCGCCGCCGAGGTCGGGGCCGTCGCGGTAGCACCGGTTGCCGAAGAACCCGGAGTTAACCACCTTGAGCTGGCCGCCCTGATCGAAGATGGCGCCTCCGCCGTAGTTCGATGTGCTGGTCTGCCGGACGGGGGAGTAGGCGTCTTCGAAGGTGATGTTCTGCACGATGAGCTGCGGCCACTTCTGTTCCCAGCAGTCACTGGTGGTCAGCTTCTGCTTCGGGTCGCAGGTGTTCATGTACAGGATCCGGCGCTTGCCGCCGCCGCTGAGGGTGACCCTCCCACCGCCGTCCAGCACGATCCGGTGGCTGGTGTTCACGACCTTCGCCGTCGCGGTCATCGTGATCGTGACCGGCTTCGGACCGCAGTTGAAGGTGATAATGCCGCCCTGGGCGACGGCCCGGACCACGGCGCCGGAGGTGCAGCTGGCCGGGGTGCCGTGGCCGATGACATGGTCCGGATGGCTGGTGCTGACGGCGCGGCCGGCCGGGGGAACGTAGGCGTGCCCGTACGGATTGCCGAAGCCAGGCCGGACGCGCGGGTGCGCTGCCAGGGCAGGCCGTGCGTGCGGGTGCGTCGCACCGGCGGGCCGTGCGTGCAGGTGGGCTGTCAGGGCAGGTCGTGCGTGCGGGTGCGCTGTAAGGGCACGCGGCTTGTGCGGGACGGCCGCAGTGCCGGCCGCGGCGCCCACCGTGATCACCGCTGCCAGGCCGCCGGCAGCGGCAAGCCCGGCGAGGAAAACGCCGAAGCGGCGCCTGTGTCGCATGAGGCCACATGCTAGCCCGGCACGCATGATCAGGATCTGAGAACGCACCGGAACGCGAGCCCCACGGCGCCCGCTCGGCACGGACTGACCGGGCGAACGGCCGCCGGCCAGGAATGCCACGCTCCCCGATGAACCAGCGTTTCTCGCCAGAGAAGACAATCGCCGCCGCTGCGCCGCATTCTCCGGCGACATTGACCCGAACCGGACGCCATTTCAGCCGTGTAACTTCCGACAAATAAGGTGATACTGCTATGGACATGCCGGACGAGGCGATGTCAGTTGAAACAGACGCGGAACTGGACGGATTCGAGTTGTGGGACCCAGCGGTGGCTACCCGCAACGCTGAGCCGGTGGGCCCCAGCGTTGCTGCACGGGTTGATGCGGGCGCACCTGCCGTGGCCAGCAGGATGCGGAGCGGGAGCATGAACGCCCTAGGCTACGTGGTGCCAGCGGTGCTGCGCGGCGCTATGTTCGTGCCCAGGCAGGCACCTGATCGGCGTGAGCCGGCCAGGGTCACTTCAGGCGCGTTCAGGGCTGCGGGCCTGCCGGTGCCCGAGTACCCAGCGCAACGCAACGTTTACCAGCTCACTGGGCGGCGGGGCCTTCGCTGGACGCCCGGCATTGACGCTCATATCCGCCGCCGTGGTGGCGAACTGCTCTGCCATGGCGACCTGATCCTGGTCGACATCGATACCCCCGCGGCGGTGGACGGCACGCCGCTGGTCGACGCGTTGCGCTGGCTGAGCGACCGGGCGGTTGAGGCCGGCAGGTTGCTGGACCTGTCCGGCACCGTGTCGGTGCGCACGCCGGGTCACCCGGCCAGCGGACACCTTCCCGGGTGGCACTTGTGGTACCGGACCGATCCCGGTTACCCGGTGCGCATTGGCCCGCTGGTGCGCTGCCGTGCCGTCGAATTGCGGACGCGCGGCACCTGCCCGGGTTCGCCTGGGTATGTGGTTTGCTCGGAGCCGGCCGAGTTGCCGTTCATCCCCCGGTGGATCGCCGAACTGGCCGGGCCGCCCCTGGTACCGGCGCCCGGCGCCGTGACCGGCCATGGCGGCGCGGGCACGCGGGCCAGGCTCCACGGGATTATCGGGTACCTTCTCGCCGCGCAACGGGGTGAACGGAACCGGCTGCTGTTCTGGGCAAGCCTGCGGGTTGGCGAGCTGGTAGCCGACGGGGACCTTGATGCGGGCGCCGCCGGGCAGGCGCTGACGGACGCAGCCGCACAGATCGGGCTGGTGCAAGAGGACGGAGCACCGGCAGTCGCGGCCACGGTCAGGTCGGGATTTCAGCGCGTAGGAGTTGCTTACGAGCCGACACCCTGACCGCGCTGCCGACATCACCGCCGGACCGCCCCGCCCGGCCGACGCGGCTGCCCAAGCAGACCATTCGGTGCACTTCGCGGGGCCAAGCTAGCAGGGGACCGCGCATAGGGCCTAGGGAGCTCGCAGCCGACGGGAGCGGCCTGCCGATGCTTTCAATGTCACAATGGCGTGTGGACCTTGAAGCGTTCGAGCTTGTGCTGTTGCGTAGGCCGGAGAACGCGCCGGCCTACGCCGACGATGGCCTGCAGCGGATCCAGGATGAGCACCTGGCTTATCACGCCAGGCTGCGCGAGACCGGCCAGATCGTGACCAACGGCCCGGTCAGCGACCAGCCCGACCCTTGCCTGCGCGGGCTGACGTTCTACCGGACCGGCTCCCTCGCCCAGTCGCGGCAGCTCGCCGAGGATGACCCGGCTGTCCGCGCCGGACGGCTCGTCGTCGAGATCATGACCTGGTACTGCCCGCCCGGCACGATGAGCCAGCCCGGCCGCCCCGTCTCGCTGCCGTGAATCGGCAATCCCAGCCGGTCAGCCTCCGCCGACCCGCAGGCGTCCGGCACAGGCGGGCTGGCGTCGGTTGTTCGCGAGCCGGGTCCAGTCGCCAGGCGCACTTGGCTGACCGGCTGGTAGTCGCCCCCTGCCTAACCTGGTGACTACGGCGAGGGAGGGACGAGACATGAGACTGACGAACGATACCTACCTGATCTCGATTAGCTCGGCCAAATCGGGCGCCACTGAGCGCTACTACCGCGATGAGGACGGCTGGCTCAAGGTGTCTATGCGCGGGAATAGGTTTCGGGCGACTGCCGAGCAGGTACTCAATCACGTCTTGCCTGCGATGGCTGGTGTCAATCCGCTCGCGATCATAACGGTGGAGCATCACGAGAACCTCCCGGACTTGGTCAAGGCCGGCGTTCCGCTGCCGCCTGCTAGCGAATGAGCGAGGTCGCACTGGAGCTGTCTGCGGAGCTGGTGGTAGACAGCGCCATTCCGCAAGATCCAGCCATCTCGCCGGATGGCCGCTGGGTCGCCTACGAAGTCACCACGGTCGGTGTGCGGGAGCGTCGGCTCAGCGCGCTGTGGGTTGCTCCCGCTGACGCGAGCTCACCTCCGGCGAGGCTGACCGCCGGGATGACGTGGGATCGCATGCCGCGGTGGGCTCCGGATTCGGCTTCGCTCTGCTACGCGTCGGACCAGGAACTGCACCGGATCCGCCCCGATGGCGGGGACGCCGTGGCGCTGATCAGCTGGCGAGCCGGGATCTTTGACCATCTCCCGCTCGCGGACGGTCGGCTGGTCGCCGTGTTCGACGTCACCGTAGCCGCGGCCGGTCCGGCGGGGGAGCACCGCAACCTGACCGCGGGCATGGCCGTCTGCCCGGCCGAACTGGTGCAGGTCGCCGACGGGCCGCCGCTGGCGCTGTTCGCCGACGGGCTGGACACCGCGCTGTACCGGCTCGACCCGGCCGCGCTGCGGTTCCGCCGCGTGTCCACCATGCAGGGCGGGGTCGATGCGCTCACCGCGAGCAGCTCCGGTGAGATGATCGCCGCGCGGGCGAGCACCGCCTACCAGCCGAAGGACATCCATGCCGGACCGCCGGGCGGTCAGCTCGCTCGGCTCAGCGACACCCGGCCGGAGCTGCGCCTGATCAGCTGGGGGACTCAGGAACGCCTGTCCTACACCGCTTCCGACGGGCTGGAACTCGACGGGATACTGATCCGGCCGGCGGGCATGAGCCGTCAGGACGGCCCGTTCCCGCTCATCACCTTGGTGCACGGCGGACCTTACGACCGGCACGCCGACGAGTTCATGCTCGGCTGGTGCCCTTCAGGGCAATGGCTCGCGACCGGGGGCTACGCCGTCTTTCTGCCCAACCCGCGCGGCAGCCGGGGACATGGTCACGAATTCGCGGCCATGGTGGCAGGCGCGGTCGGCACGGACGAGTGGACCGACATCCTCAGCGGAATCGACCTGCTGATCGCCGCCGGGGTCGCGGATCCGGAACGGCTCGGGATCGGCGGATGGAGCCACGGCGGCTTCATGGCCGCGTGGGCGGTGGGGCAGGCCGGCCGATTCAAAGCCGCGCTGATGGGCGCCGGGATCAGCGACTGGGGTATGCAGGTCGGCGTCGGCGAGCTGGGCACCCAGGAGGCGGGCCTCGGCGGCAGCTGCGGCTGGGAAAGCACCGGCCCGCACCGACACCACCAGCTCAGCCCGATCTCCCACGCTTCGCAGGTCCGTACCCCAGTCCTGATCCTGCACGGCCAGGACGACACCAACGTGCCAGTCGGCCAGTCAACCTACTTCCACCGCGCGCTGTGCCGGTACGGGGTCGAACACGAGCTCGTCGTGTACCCACGGGAAGGACACTCGATCATGGAGCGCAATCACCAGATTGACCTGCTCCGGCGCACCCGAGCGTGGTTCGACCGATGGCTCGGTCAGCCGGCATCGGACGAGTGAAACGTCAGCTTTCCAGGGCGTGGCGGTCCCTCGTGGTCAGAGTTTCTTCATGCATAACGCAGACGATGCGGGCCAGCCTGAGCAGGCCAGTTACCGATCCTGGCGCGGTCGCCCGGCTTCGGCTGGCAGCAACCAGGAGGTCAGTGCCTGAGGCGCCCCGGTGGGCTACGGCGTGGGCGAGGCTGTCGGCGTGGTGGTAAGTGTTGGCGTGGGGGTAGGCGTGGGCGTGGGCTTGTGTTTCTTCGGCGGTGGCGTGTAGATGAGCGGCAGGTCGAAGAACGGGTAGGTCGGCGGGTAGATGAACGACTTCGCCCGAAGGTGCAGGCTGAGGAACGTCAGCTGCCAGGTCGCGCCCGGGGCGTTGTCGCCGTACATCTGATCGGGTGTATTGAGCGAACCGTCTACCTCGCGGTAGTCGGCCCTGGGGTAGACCATCTTCCCGGTTCCGGTCGGGTGCAGCGGGTTGAAGACCGATACATAGGCGGCCAGGCGCGGGGTATAGCCGGCGAAGGCCGCGTAGTAACCGTCGTTGGCGGTGCCGGTCTTCGCCGCGGCTGGGATTCCGATGCCCCGGTTGTACGCAGTGCCGCCGTTGTCAATTACACCCTGCAGGACGAAATTGGCGGCGTCGGCAACACCGGAGGACATGACCCGGTGGCAGCGGGCCGACTCGACTGGGAGTTGCCTGCCGTTGCTGTCGGTGATGGCCGTGATCGCGGTCGGCTTGCAATAAGTCCCGCGCGCGGCCAGTGTCGCGTAAGCCGCGGCCATGCTCATCGGGGACACGTAGATCGAGCCGAGCGTGAAGGATGGGTAGTTGTCGACGGGCAGGTTGTTGTCGGCAGGCAGGTAAGGGTCGCGGCGCAGCAGCGAGGTGCCGTCGGCTCGGGTCATCCCTAGGCTGACGGCGGTCCTGACCACATTGCAGAGCCCGACCCGCTGCTCAAGCGTGGCGTAGAACGCGTTGATCGAGCCCGTCGTCCCGTTGTAGATCGTGTAGGTCCGCGCCCCCTGAGGCCCCTCGGCGTTGATGACCGGGAAGGGCTTGACGTAGCCGCCTTGGCAGTTGAAGTAGGGGCCGACCACCGTCGGCGAGGTTACCCTCAGGTGATAGCCGAACGGCTTGCCCTGCTCAAGTGCGGTCACCAGGGTGAAGATCTTCGATGACGAGCCGGTCTGCACGCCGGCGCTCGCGCCGTACCTGGTGTTCACGGCGTAGTCGACGGTGGTCTGGCCGGCACTGTAGCCGTACGTCCGGTCGACCGCGATCGCCCGGATGTAGCCGGTGCCCGGCTGGATCAGCACCTCGGTGTCCACATTGTGACCAGGGTTGTAATAGTGAGACTTGGCCGGTACGACAAAGTTGACGGCCTGGTCGGCGGCGCGCTGGTCCTTGGCGTCCAACGTGGTGTAGATCGTCATGCCGCCGCTGAAGTTCATCGCCGACCAGACCTTGGCGTAAGCCGGATCCTGTCGCAGGACCGAGAGCACGTAGTCGCAGAAGAACGCTGCCTTTGCGACGGCCGGGCTGATGCAGCCGGTCTGCAGTGGGACGGGTGAAATATGCAGCCCCATCGGCTCGTTCTCGGCCCGCGCTGCCTGCGTCTGGGTGATATATCGGAGTTGTGCCATCTTGGTCAGTACCACGTTGCGCCGGTTCAGCGACTCTTTCGGGTGCAGCAGCGGGTCGAACGCCACCGGGTTTTCCACTAGTCCGGCCAGCAGGGCCGCCTGGGTCAGGGTCAGATTGCTGGCCGAGGTCGAGAAGTAGAACTGGGAAGCCACCTGAATGCCGTAAGTCTGGTTCTCGAAGTAGGCCGAATTCAAGTAGGCGGCAAGCAATTGATGCCTGTTCATCTCGTGCAAGACGTTGGCGGCGATCCGCAGTTCGCGCAGCTTTCTGGTCACGGTCTCGGCGGTGCATGCGGCGGTCTGCTTAGGTGTGCTTGCCGTCAGGATGCACGCGTTCTTGACATACTGCTGTGCCAGGGTCGAGCCGCCCTGCACCTGGTGGCCCGACAACGTGCTGATCAGCGCGCGCGCAGTGCCGCGCAAGTCGAACGCGCCGTGCTGATAGAACCGCGAGTCCTCGATCGCAACCGTGGCGTTGCGCATCGTCGGCGCGATCTGGTCATAGGTAACCGGAACCCGGTAGATGTCGCGCGGGTAGAAGTAGGCGATCAGATGGCCGTTCGCGTCCACCAGTTCGGACCGCTCGGGCAGCTGCCCCAGACCGGCCACCGGCAGGTCGTCGAAGATCTTGGCGGCGTCGCGGTTGGCGATCCCCGCTACTCCGACGATCGGCAGCGCGGTGGCTGCGGCAAGCATGCCCGCACCCAGCGAGACGACGGTGAGCAAGCCAATGGCCTTGCCTATTCCGGGCACGGAATCAGGGTATACTGTCCGCCGTATTAAACATAAGATGATAAAACCTCTCAAAACGCCGCGTATCTGACCCGCATTCAACGCCGAGGTGTGCGTTGCCGCCTATCGCGGGGCGATCCGGGGCCGCCTGGGTGACGGCGCCGGATCGCAGCTGCCGCACCCACCATGGCCGCATTGATCGTCAGGCCGCGATGTCTGCCTTGGCCTGCCGCAGCTCGATGATCTTCTGCATGGTGGCGGCTGTCCCGGCGGCCCGGTTCACCGCAGGTCCTGGTCCGGCGAAGTAGTCCATGATCGCCCGCATCAGGCGGCCCGGCCGTCGTCGGCGACGGTAATGGCCAGGTTCACACCATCCGCGCTGCGAGCGTAACTAATCTGGGGACGGTCCGCACAGCTCGACCTTAGGCGCTCAGCGCTACCTTGGGTCCATTGACGTGACCGGGATAGGCGCGGCGGTGCCAGCCGGCCGCAGCGGCGAGGGGGGATCTGTCGTGGACAAGGACTTGGTGGACCAAGTAGTGGATGTCGCTCAGCGGGTGGTCGCCAGCGGGGCGATCTCAGCGAACGGGCACGGCAACGTGAGCGTTCGCGTCCCAGCGGCAGCCGAGATGTACTTCACGGCTGGCCCGTCGCTGCGGAATCACCCGTCATCGGCTGTCGTGCGGGTCGGCTTGGACGGAACGCTTCTTGAGGGCGAGCTGCCGCCGATCCAGGGCGCCGTGGTCGCCATGCACACTGCCCTGTACGCCGATCACGCCGATGTCGGCTGCGTCCTGCATACGCACTCGCCGTATGCCACCGCCTACGCCGTTGCCCGCCGCCCGATCGGATGCTGGGTGGAGGCGCTGGCGATGTTCGGCCTCGCATCCGGGGTGCCAGTGGCCGCCTACGGACCGCGCGGGTCCGACCAGGCGGTGGCCAACATCCGGGCTGCGATCCTTCCGGGCGTTCCCGCGGTGCTGCTCGCGAACCACGGTGTGCTGGTGTTCCACCGCAACCCGGAGCTAGCCATCTTGGTTGGCGGAGTCGTGGAGGAGGCCGCGCAGGCGGGCATCAACGCTGCCGGGCTGGGCGGCCCGGTGGAGATCTCCGCGGAGCACCGGGCTGCGGCGCTGCAGCGCGCCATGACGTTCGAGAGCCAGGGCACGGCGCGCACCTAGCCCCGGCGTCTGATCGTGCTCCGGCTGCAGGCCGACCTTCGCTGGCTGGAGGCATGCGAGCGGCATTGGACCGGCCAGGGAGGCGCGATATGAGCGACACCGGCAGCGCCAGGGCATCGGTGCTGCGCGCCCGCGGGGTTGGGTTCGTGTTCCAGGCCTTCCACCTGATGGACGAGCTGACCGCGGCCGAGAACGTCGAGCTGCCCGCGCTGCTGGCCGGGACCTCGCCGCGGGCGGCCCGCCGCCGGGCCGCCGAGCTGCCGCCGCTACCACGCTCACCATGGGGCTCGTCCTGTACGGAGTGACCAGCCAGCCCTACCAGCAGACCCGAGCGTCAACGGCCGGGCCCGACGTGGTGGCGAGCTTCCTGAAACTGCCGCCGCTGCCACCTCGATCTGGCCGGCGGCGCTAGCGTCAAGGCCGGAAGGTGCGGCCACGCTGCCAACGGTCCGGTCTTGCCGCACGTTCATCATGGATCTACTATTGCTAGTACCATGTTAGATGTCAACATTGACCGGGCGGGTCCGCTGCCGCTGCATGATCAGGTGGCGGCGCAGATCCGCCGCGCCATCGCCGAGGGCGAGGCCGGCCCGGGTGAGCGGCTCCCCTTGGCCAAGGACCTAGCCGCCGTGCTCGGCGTGAACAAGAACACGGTGCTGCGTGCCCTGCACGTGCTTCGGGACGAAGGTTTGCTTGAATTTCGTCGTGGGCGTGGCATTACAGTGGCCGGCACGCCGCAGCGTGGCGCGGTCCTCAGCCAGGTCAGAAGCCTGATCCAGTTCGCCAGCCGGCAGGGCTACGGGCGGGACGAGGTCATACAGATGATCAGGGACCTGCCGCTGGACGCCTGACACGGAGGTGAGTGAAGTTCCTGACTCGGAATGCGATCTGGTGGTCCGCGGCGGCACTGTGGTGACCGCGGGCAGCTCGGCCGACTGCGACCTGGGGATCAGCCAGGGCAGGATCAGCCAGATCGGCGGCTCGCTGCGCGGTCGGCGGGAGATCGACGCGACCGGCGCTCTGGTCCTGCCCGGCGGGCTGGACATGCACGTCCACCTGTCATCGGCGGAGCCGCCGCAGCCGGGTGTCCCCGACTGGGTGGACGACTTCGCCAGCGGCTCGGCTGCCGCCATCGCCGGCGGCGTCACCTCGATCGGCAACATGACTTTTCCCGCGGGAGATCAGTCGCTCCGCGACGCCGTCGCCCGCGACTTGGCTGCCGCCAAGAACGCCGCTGCCGTTGACTATGTGCTGCATCCGGTCATGGCCGAACCGTCGTCCGGCGCCCTGGCCGAGCTGCCGCTGCTGGCGGCCGCCGGGCACACGAGCCTGAAGCTGTTCATGACCTCCAGTGAGTTCGAGACGCGCACCGCCGAGATGATCGAGGCCGTCAGGAGTGCCGGGCAGCTCGGGATGCTGACGCTGATCCACTGTGAGGACGGCGCGCTGGTCCGATTCGCTGGCGAGCAGCTGCTTGCGGCCGGGCGCGGCGGTCTGGCCGACTGGGCGGCCAGCCGGCCGGTGCTGGCCGAGCGGGCCGCCGTCGAGCGGGCAGTGGCGATCTGCGAGGCCACCGGGTCGCCGATCTATATCGTCCACCTGTCGTCCCGGTCCGCGCTCCAGGCAGCCCGCCGCGGGCGGGGGCGCGGCCTGCCGGTCTTCGTCGAGACCCGGCCGCTGTATCTGTACCTGACCAGCGAGGTGCTTGCCGAGCCGCAGGGCGGGAAGTACATCGGCTCGCCGCCGCTGCGAGAACCCGGCGACGTGGCGGCGATGTGGTCTGGTCTTGCCGATGGGTCCATCGATACCCTCGGCAGTGACCACGCGCCATGGTCGCTGCCCAACAAGATCGATGACCGGCTTGACGTGACCACGGCACGGGAGGGCGTCGCTGATCTAGAGACGATGCTGCCGATGCTGTTCTCGGCTGGTGTCCGGACCGGTCGCATCTCGCTGCCTCGGTTCGTCTCGCTGACGTCGGCGAACCCGGCGCGCCTGTTCGGCTTGTACCCGCGGAAGGGAACGATCGCGGTCGGCAGTGACGCCGATCTGGTCGTTCTCGACCCGCAGCTCCGCCGGACCATCGACGGCCGGTCGATGCAGTCCAAGGCTGGCTACTCGGTCTACGACGGCCGCGAGGTCTGCGGCTGGCCACGCTTCACAGTGAGCCGCGGCGACGTCGTGCTGGAAGACGGGCAGGTCATCGCCGCACCAGGTCGAGGGCATTGGCTACAACGCAACCCCACGGCCGCACTGTAGACCGCAGGTGACCCTGACTCGGTGGCTCGATCAGCGGGAGGTCAGGAACCGCCGGCCTTGCCCTCGGTTCCCCGGCCGGGAACCGCGTTCATCAGCCGCTCCTCGAGGTCGGCCCAGGTCCTGCTCCACTCCGCGAGCGGCTTGAGGATGCTCTCCAGCACGGCCAGCTGCTCGTCGAACGCTTCCAGCTGGGTCCTCAGCGCCTCGATGCTGCGTCGCTGTGCCGTGACGCTGGTGGCGATCGACCTCAGTTGTGCCGCCGAGAAGGCGCCGGGCGCCGGCCAGGTCCGCAGTCCCGGCAGCGAAGGCAGCGACGGAAGGGCCTGACCGAGCCCGGTCAGGTCCTCCAGCCGCTCGGCAACGCCGCGGATCTGAGCGATGAACTCCTGCATCACGCTGGGCGACGCGCCCGACGTGTCCTTCTGATCGTCCGCCATCGACTTCTCCTTTCCGCCAGGCCCATCATCACTGTCGCCAGGTCCAGGCTCGTCACAGCCACGCTACGGGCCTGGCCACCGCCGCAGGTCGGTGACGGCACCGCGAATGAACTACTCGCGTGCGGCTGCGCCCGCCAGCACGGCAGCCTCGGCGAGGACGGCCAGGTCAGGTGCCCCGGCGGGCGCAGGTTCTGGGGTTCGGGCCGCCGCCCGGGCGGGTGCAGGTTCCGGGGCACGGGCCGCCGCCCGGGCGGGTGCAGGTTCCGGGGCACGGGCCGCCGCCCTGGCGGGCAGGAACAGAGCTGCTGCCAGCGATCCGAGCGCAGCGGCGGCAGCGGCCGCCAGTAGGAGCTGCGCAGTTCCCAGGCCACCCAGGCGGCCAGGATCGTCGCACCGAGCGAGCCGGTGCCGAGCGTGACGGCGCTAAGCCATCCATTCGACGGGGCCTCGATGATGGCATAGACGAGGGCGACCAGACCTGCGATCGGGAGCAGGGCACCAATCGGATCGAGAGCCCGCGGGTGGCTATCCGCCGAGGGCGGCACGACCAGCCGGCCGCCCACCAGGGCCACGATCACGATCGGCAGGTTCACCATGAAGATCGAACCCCAGCCCGAAATGCTCGAGCAGCCAGCCGCCAAGCGTCGGGCCGATGGCGACCCCGAGGCCGGCCACAGCCGACCACAGGGCAATCGCGCGAGCTCGCTCTGGGTGGCTGGTGAAGACGTTGGTCAGGATCGACACCGTCGCGGGCATGATCGCGGCCGCTCCGATCCCCATCAGCACCCGGCAGGCGATGAGATTCCCCGCCGACCCGGAGGCCGCCGCGAGCGCCGACCCGAGCCCGAAGACCAGCAGGCCGCCCGCCAGGGTCCGGTGCCGTCCGATCCGGTCTCCGAGGCTGCCCATGGTAAGCAGCAGTCCGGCCATGGCCAGGGTGTAGGAGTCGACGACCCACTGCAAGGCGGTGGTTGATGCGTGCAGCTGGCGCACGAGGGTGGACAGCGCGACGTTAACGATGCTGTTGTCCACCACCACGACGACCAGGGACAGGCAGAGTACGGCGAGGGTTGCCCATCGCCTGGTGTGGATCTGTGCTGGGGTTGCACAGTCAGATCTATCCGGAGCTAGCCAAGCTGGCGGCTGAGGGGCTGATCGCGCAGACCGGCGACGGTCCCAGGGGCCGCAAGGTGTACGAGACAACGCCCGCCGGGATTGACGCGCTCCGGTCGTGGCTGCGTGACACCCAGCCGGACTACTCGGTCCGCTATGAGGCGGTGCTACGGGTGTTCTGCCTGTGGGTGCTGCCCGCTGATGAGGCACTGGCCTACCTCAGGCGGGACCGGGCCGAGTATGTCCGCCACCTCGGGTACGTCGACAAGATCATCGCGGAGAAGGACTGGGCCGCTAGCCCGGTCCAGAGTGCCAGTCGGCTGGCGATCGAGTTCGGCCGCCGCCTCTATGCCACCCTGATCGACTGGATCGACTGGGCTATCGAACAAATCACCGCAGGCACTCTGCAGCGCGGCGGCCCACCGCCAGCCGCCGCTGATCCGTAGGCCGACCTAATGCTTTGACCGGGAAGGTTCGCCGGATTGGTCGGCCCGCGCGAGCGGAGTCGATTGGAAGACTTGCAGTGCCGGTCCCGTTTGCCAGCCGGTCACAGAAGTGACAGGTCGCGTTGTTCGTGGTGTCTGTAATTGCCTTGCCGCTGGTGCCCCAGGCAGGGCAGGGTCTGGATCATGCTTGAACTGCGTACTTTGGAGTCAGACGACTGGCCGATCTGGCGGGAGCTGCGACTGGCGGCGCTTGGCGAGGCGCCTTACGCGTTCGGATCGACGTTGGCAGAGTGGAAAGGAGCCGGTGATCGAGAGGAACGCTGGCGTGCTCGCCTGGAGATTCCTGGTGCGCGCGATGTCGTAGCGGTCCTCGACGGTCATCCGGTTGGGATGGCCAGCGGAGTACCGGCTGAGGAAGGCGCCAGTGTTGAGCTGATCTCGATGTGGGTTAGCCCCGTGGCGCGTGGCCAGGGAGTGGGAGACCTCTTGATCAGGGCGGTGGAAAGGTGGGCTGTGGAACGGCACGCCCAGACGTTGCGTCTGTCGGTGATGCCGGACAACGGCAAGGCGATCGCTCTCTACGAACGCCACGGTTTCGCAGACATTGGTGAGCTGGGCGATCTCCTGCCCGATGGCGTGCGCAGAGAACGGATCATGGCGAAGAGCCCGGGTACCGTTTGAACTCGTTGTTGCCGGCGGCCTCCCGCCCACCGAGGGTCCAGCGCGGCCATGCCGATCTCGTTGAAGCGGTGGATCACATCGCGCACCGTGTCCTCGTCCGCTTGCACGAGTTGGGCGCTGACCGGGACCCGGTTCCCGCCGGCCGAGGCCAGCAACATCATCGCCCACCGGTAGCGCACCGAACTCGTGCTGCCCGGCGCACGATCCGCTGTAACTTCTGGCCCTCTTGATCACTCAGCCTGCGGACTCTGACTGGTTCCGTCACCACGCCTCCACACATTGGATGGGATGTCAGACCCCATCCAACCGGCCCCAGCCCCGCCCCGGACGAGAACCGGTGAACCTATGCGGTCACGGCACCTAGTGTAGTGTCTCGTTTTTAAGTGGTGATTGATTCGAGGGTTGCCCGACCGCGCCGGACCTTATCCAGGATCTCCCCGGCGGTGGCGGTCCAGACGAAGGGCCTGGGATTGTCGTTGTTTGCCTGCAGGTATGCCTCGATCGCGGCGATCAGCTCGGGTACCGACCGGAAGACGCCGCGGCGGATGGCTTGCCCGGTGAGGTTGCGGAACCACCGCTCCACCAGGTTGAGCCAGGAACTCGACGCGGGCGTGAAATGCAGGTGGAAGCGGGGGTGCTTGTCCAGCCAGGCGATGACGTTGGGGTGCTTGTGGGTGCCGTAGTTGTCGAGGATCATGTGGATCTCCAGGCTCTTGGGCACCTGCCGGTCGATGGCGCGCAGGAACTTGAGGAACTCCCCGTTGCGGTGCCTGGGGTAGCACTGGCCGGTCACCGTTCCGGACAGCACGTCGAGGGCGGCGAACAGCGTGGTGGTGCCATTGCGCTTATAGTCATGGGTCATCGTCCCGGCCCTGCCCTTCTTCATCGGCAGCGTCGGCTGGGTCCGGTCCAGGGCCTGGATCTGGGACTTCTCGTCCATGCACAGCGCCACCGCCTTCTCAGGCGGGTTCAGGTACAGGCCCACCACGTCGACCAGCTTCTCCTCGAACCGCTTGTCGTTGCTCAGCTTGAACGTCTTCACCAGGTGCGGCTTCAGGCCGCGGGCTGACCAGATCCGCTGCACCGTCGCCGGGCTCACCCCCTGCGCCCTCGCCATGGTGCGGCACGACCAGTGCGTCACGCCCGGCGGCTTGTCGTGCAAGGTGGCATGCACGATCGCCGCCGCCTTCTCCGCGCTGATCGACGGCTTGCGGCCCCGCCCCTCGCGCACCTGGCCGAAGCCCTTCAGCCCCTCGGCCGCGAACCGCTCCCGCCACGCCGTCACGCTTGCCGGCGAGGCGCCCACCGCCTGCGCGATCGCGGTCGTCGCCACCCCGTCGCCGGCCAGCAGCACCGCCCGCGCCCGGGTCACCT
>Ga0208565_1000553_pt1 | contig 26889 bp, 24 predicted proteins | sample Sb_taG_7_FD_187706 | JGI IMG/M metagenome (GOLD analysis project Ga0208565, IMG submission 187706) | Peat soil microbial communities from Weissenstadt, Germany - Sb_50d_2_FS metaG (SPAdes) (version 2) | ecosystem: Environmental > Terrestrial > Soil > Wetlands > Peat | place: Germany...
CGGGCGGGATGAGCGCGCTCATGGCCTCGTGCACGACCGTGCCCTGGGAGCGCTCGGGCGCCGCGAAAAGGCTGGCCACCACACGGCCGCCAGGCCGGACGACGCGGGCCGCTTCGCCCAGCGCCCGCCGCGGGTCGCCGGCGAACTGGAACGCGTTGACGCCGACCACCGCGTCGAACGCGGCGTCGCCGAACGGCAGGGACTCCATGTCGCCGTCGCGCAGGTCGGCGCCGGGGAGCCGGTCGCGGGCTATGCCCAGCAGGCCCGGGCTGATGTCCAGGCCGGTTGGCGTCGCGCCGCGCTGGGCGGCCAGGACGAGGGTGAGGCCGGAGCCGCAGCCCACGTCGAGCACGCCAGTGCCCGGGCCGACGCCCGCGGCGTCGAGCACCGCCTCGAACAGCGGGCGGTTGTGCGCCTCGGCCAGGTCCGCCCAGGCACGAGGGTCGGTGCCCCACAGGCGGCGCTGGACCTCGGCCGCGGCGCTGATGCGGCTTGTGCCGCTCACGGGGTACTCGCCGCGGGCTTGATGTTCTGGTTGAGCTGGAAGACGTTATCCGGGTCGTAGACCGCCTTGATGCGCGCCAGGCGCTCGATCGTGCGCCCGTACGCGCCCGCGGCTGTGTCGTCTTCGTCATCGCCCATGAAGTTGACGTAGTTGCCTTCGGTCAGGAACGGCTTGACCGCGGCGTAGGTCGCGCGCGCCCAGGCGATCTCGCGCTCGTCATCGGCGGCGGCACGCCAGGTGGCCGGGATGTTGATCAGCCAGCGCGCCTGGCGGAACGGGAACGCCGTCGCGCTTGAGTCCACCCGGGCGATCGCGCCGCCCAGCGCCAGCAACTCCACCTGCGAGATCGGCGACTGGATCGATGCCGCGCGGTCGAGCAGCGCGTCGATGAGCCCGTCGGGCAGGTCGTCGGCGAAGCCGGCCTTGATGTAGGTGCGCAGGCCATGGGCGAAGAGGTCGTCGGTGATCGTCTGCATGAACAAGAAGGGCACGACCGACAGGTCGCTCACCGCCGGCTGCAGCTCCGCCCGGATCCTGGCCAGCACGGCCCGGCCCTCCTCGGGGTCGCCCGACCACTCGACCAGCGACATGATGCCGTGCCGGCCGACGAACTCCGGCGTCATCCACGGCACGTCGCTGGCGCGCCGCAGGAAGCTCGTCCACAGCAGTTCGTCGCGGGCCGCGGGGTCCGCCATCTCGCGCCGGCCGCGCTCGATCACCTGGCGCGCCTCCTCGAGCGGGTGGAAGGTGGCCAGGATGACGAGCTCCGACAGCTCGTGCAGCGCGAACTCGAACTCGGTGACGATGCCGAAGTTGCCGCCGCCGCCGCGCAACGCCCAGAACAGTTCGGTGTGCTCGTCCGCTGACGCCCGCAGGATCTCGCCGTCGGCGGTGACGACCTGCGCGGACAGCAGGCTGTCGATGGTCAGGCCGTAGCGGCGCATCAGGCGGCCGACGCCGCCGCCGAGCGTGAGGCCGCCCGCGCCGGTGTGCGAGACGACGCCGGCCGGCAGCACCAGGCCGTGCTCCTGAGTGGCGCGGTCGACTTCGCCCAGCAACGTGCCGCCGCCGATTATGGCTGTTTGCGCTCGCGGGTCGACCCGGACCTGGTTAAGCTCGCGCAAGTCGATGACGATGCCGTCGTCGCAGACGCTGTGCCCGGGCATCGAGTGCCCGCCGCCCCGGACGGCGATCAGCAGGCCCTCGGCGCGCGCGTGGCGGATGGCCGCGGCCACGTCCGGCGCCGACCGCGGCCGCGCGATCAGCGCCGGCCGGCGGTCGTGCATGGCGTTCCAGATCGCGCGGGCGGCGTCGTAACCGGCCTCGCACGGGCGGATCACCGTGCCGCCGAAGCCCGGGATAGTGGTCGATGCCATGGTTCCCCCAGTTATCTACGAAGATCTTTTGGACCGAACGGCCCTGGTTCGTCTGGCACCCGAAGGCTGTCAGCGGTCGTCGGCTGCGCGCAGGCGGTCGTCGGCTGCGCGCAGGCGGTCGTCGGCGGCGCGCAGGCGGTCGTCGGCGGCGCGCAGGCGGTCGTCGGCGGCGCGCAGCGCGGCCAGGCGGTCGTGCATGCCGGCGATGACGTCGTTGTGCTGGTGCAACTCGATCGGGTGCGGGAAGAGCGGCCCGCCGTCGTGCCAGGCGACCGAGATCGGGCCCGACCGCGCCGTGTTGATCGGCCGGCACCCCAGCCGGGCGAGCCGAGCGCTTTCCTGCTCGACGTCGGGCACCACCCACGAGACGTGGCTGACCGCGCCCGGGGCGACGCGGTACGCCGCGGGGGCGATGCCGTACGCGGCCGCGAGCCGGTCGTCGATCGCGTGGACCTGGCCGAGTTCCACGACGACCGGTCCCCACGCGGCGAAGGCGGCCGAGTGGTCGAATACGACGTCGTCGTCCCGCTGGCCGTCGACGAGCAGGACGAACTCCTCGAACGGCACGTGCTCGATGACCTGGAACGGGCCGACGCCGAGGTCCTGGCTCCACCGCGTCAGCGCGGAACCGAGGTCATCGACCCAGTAGCCGACGTGGTGCAGGCGCTGCATCGGCGGCCGTCAGCCGACGGGCGCGTCGCCGCGCTGCTCAGTGCCCTCGGGCGCGGCGCCGCGCTGGTCGCGGCCTTCGAGGGCGCCGCCGCCGAACTGCCGGTCGTGGTCCATGGTCATCCGCATGAACGGGTACACGTAATCGCGCATCTGCTGCTCGTAGGCCCCGATGGCCGGGACGATGCCGACCTCTCCGCGGGCGGCGGCGGAGAGCCGGTCGAGCAGGTGCGCGGCATCGCGCAGCGCGAGGTTCGCGCCCAGGCCGAGCGTCGGGAGCATCGCGTGGGCGGCGTCACCGACGAGCGTGACCCGCGAGGGCTCCCAGGGCGGCGCGGGCTCGAGGAACCCGAACGGGATCACGAAGATCGAGTCGAGGTCGACGCCCGCGACCAGGGCTCGCGCGGCGGGGTGCCAGCCCTCGATCGCGGCGAGCATCGCGTCACGGAGCATGGCCGGCGTGCCAGCCGTCCACTCGGCCGCCGGCGGGATCACCGTCCCTGGCGCCACGCTGCAGCTGATCATGACGTAGTCGTCGACCGGCTCGAGCGTCACGTCGGGGGCGATCGCCGCCGCCGCGTCGCCCGGGCGCTGCCGGGGGCGGTAGACCGAGATCAGCAGCCGCGAGCCCTTGCGGTCCGCGGCGATGATCACGCCCTCGAACAGGTGCGGCGGCAACTGGCCGGCCAGTTCGGGGGTCAGGGGCGTACGGCCGAAGACGCCCAGCCCGCGGACGCCGGTGTCGATGACCGTGGTGCCGGGGAGCCGTTGCCTGCGGACCGCTGAGCGGATGCCGTCGGCGCCCACGAGCACGTCACCCTCGGCCGTGCTGCCGTCGGCGAGTGTCGCCGACACGCCGTCCGGCGTCTCCTTGTATCCGGCGACGGCGTGGCCGGGGTGGAACACCTCGCCCAGCCGGGCCCGGAGGATCGAGCGCAGCGTCCGGCGGTGGACACCGGTGTGCGGCCTCATCCCTTCGTTCGGCGGGCCCAGGTGCGGCTGCGAGCTCAGCTCGTTGAGCTGGTCATCCAGGACGACCGACTCCCGCCGGTCATACGTCCGGCGCGAGGTCTCGGCGTACAGCTCGAACAGGTCCGCCGGCAGGCAGCGCCGGAGCGCCTCGCCGCCGTCGGCGTTCATGTGGAGGTAGTAGCCGATCTTGCGGCTGTCGTCGGCGTCGCGCTCGAAGAGCTCGCAGGTGTGCCCGTCCTTGATCAGCCCCTGGGCCAGGGCCAGGCCGCTGAGGCCACCGCCGGCGATGAGAACGTGCAGCGGCTTGCTAGTCAAGGGATCTCCTTCCCCTCGTCCCGGTGAAGATCAGGTCACCGGGACAGGTCAGCCCGTCGAGGAGTAGAGGTCGGTCGAGTACGGCGGGGTGTCGTGGGCCGCGCTCCACGGCACGACGTGGTTGCGGAGCACGCCGATGCCCTCGATCTCCGCCTCGATGTTGTCACCGGGCTGCAGGTAGAACTCGAACGGGTTGGGCTGTACCGCGGCCACGCCCGAGATCGTGCCGGTGGTGAGGATGTCGCCGGCCGAGTAGCCCTGCGCCGAGTGGTACGCGACGAGATGAGGGATCGAGATGAGCATCTTGGCGGTGTTGCCGCTCTGGCGGACCTGGCCGTTGACCCGCAGTTCCATCGCCAGCGCCTGGGCGTCGGGCACGTCGTCGTTGGTCACGATCCAGGGGCCGATCGGGCAGAAGGTGTCGATCGCCTTGGAAAAGGAGAACACGCCGGACTGCATCTCCCGGCGCTGGATGTCGCGGGCTGTGATGTCGTTGAAGATCGTGTAGCCGGCGATGTAGTCCTCGGCCTGTTCGGGCCCGAAGAACTTGCCGCTGCGGCCGATGATGATGGCGAGCTCGAGCTCGTAGTCGAGCTCCTTGGTCAGCCCTTCGGGATACACGATGGCGTCATCCGGGCCGATGATCGCGTCAACGTTCTGGAAGAACACGATCCCCTTGTGCACCGGGTGCGACCAGTCGACCGCCTGCAGCTCCTCGTGGTGGTCGGCGAAGTTCCCGGCCGTGTGGAAGAACTTCTTCGGCACGATCGGCGCCCGCAGCCGGACGTCGGCCAGCGGGAGGCGCTCCCCCGTCTCGCCAACCTGGCCGCCCCGCTCGAACCACTCGCGGGTCGAGGCGCAGTCGAGCTCGACGACGACGCCGTCCTCGCCATCGCCCTCCAGGCGACCCACCCGACCGGCGTCGAACGTGACCAGCTTCATCGCGGCGACTCACTCTCATTCTGCGAAAGTAGCTTTCGCATATCATCGGACGGCGTCGGGCGTGGTGTCAAGGGGGCGGTGTTAAGAGAGCTGGGCGCTGCCGTCGGGTGCCGGAACGCGGAAGACGCGGAGTTGGAGCGCGAGCGTGGCGTAGTAGCCGACGAGGGTGAGCAGCTCGAACAGGCCTGCCGCGCCGACCTGGCCGACCGCCTCGCGGTACTCGGCATCGTCGAGGTCGCCCCGCGCCGCGAGAGCAGCGACCGCGCGCGCGACCACGGCCTCGCGTCCGGTCAGCTCGTCATGGCGGCCGTCACGCACGGCAGCCAGCTCGGCGTCGCCCAGCCCGGCCGAGCGGCCGACCGCCTCGTGGGCGTACCACTCGAAGTCAGACCGCCAGTGCGCCGCGACGACGAGGATCGCGATCTCCCGGCAGCGGTCGTCGAGGCCGGTGTCGTAGCGCACCGAGGAGCCGACCGCCTGCAGCACCGATCCCAGCCGCGGCTGCAGCAGGAAGGCATTGAACGGGCCCTCGAGGCGTCCGTCGGCGTCGGTCAGCTGGAATAGCTGCGGCCCCTGGGCGCGGCGCCCTCCGGCGATCGCGTCGTAGAGCGAACGCTGCTCGTCATCGAGCGACGAAGGCTTGAGCTTGGGGATGCGCGCGCCCGATGTCACAGTGAGCCGGCGCTGGTGTCGGACAGCAATGCGGAGATCTCCGCGCAGGTCTTCAGCACGGCGGGCCTGAGCTCGCGGATGATCCGCTGGGTGGACCAGTCCTGGGCCTGGACGGCCAGGTTGACGCCCGCGAGCACGCGGCCGTCCGGAGCGGTGATCGGGGCGGCGACCGATCGGAGCCCGTAGGCCAGCTCTTCGTCCTGCATGGACCAGCCCTGTTCGCGTATCGCGCGAAGCTCCTCGCGCAGCTCGGCGAGCGAGACTTTCGCGTTGGGCCCGGAGTTGGCGGAGAACGAGGCGTCCGTGACGCGTGCCTGGAGGTCGGCGTCGCCAAGATAGGCGAGCAGCAGCTTGCCGATCGAGGTATGCACGGCGGGCAGCGTGGAGCCCACCTGGATGTTCGCGGTCACCAGGTCGGCGTTGCGCAGGCGGACGAGGTAGAGGACGCGGTCGCCGGTGAGCACGGCCAGGTTCACCGTCTCCCCCGTGCGCTCACCCAGTTCCTGCAGCTTGGGTGTTGCGATGGCGACGAAATCGAGGCTCCGCAGCGCGGCCGTGCCGAGCGTCAGCGTGCGCGCGCCCGGCCGGTAGTCGCCGTTGGGCAGGTGGTCGAGGTAGCCCTCGGACGCCAGCGTCATCACGACCCGGTAGACGGTCGGCATCGGCAGACCCGCCGCGGTGGCGAGGTCGCTGACGCGCCAGGACGGACGCTGCTCGTTGAACAACGAGAGGATTCGCAGGCCCTTGGCGAGGGCCTCCACGCGGTACTCCGGGCGTTCCGGGGATTCCGGGCGTTCCGGGGATTCCGGGCGTTCTGAGGACTCCGGGCCCGCGGAGGCGGAGCGGAGCGCCGCGGATGAGGAGCTGGCGGTGCGGCGGGGCATGGATGGCCTTCCTCCTCGGTGACGACGAGAATCGCCATCAGCCTACGGCGGCATAGGCCGACCCTGGACAGCCGCGTCGCGGGTCGGCTACGGTATTTAGAAAGCGACTTTCATAATACGAGAATAATGGCGTGAAAGGTAGACCCCATGCAGGACTGGCTCAGCCTCGACCGACGGCCGACCTTGGTCTTCGGAGCCGGCGGGCTCGGCGGAGCCAGCGCGCTGAGCCTGGCCGCTCAGGGTGCGCGCGTCGCGCTCACCGACGTGAACGAGGAGAACCTCGACGTGGTCGTGCGAGCCGCGAAGGAGGCCGGCGACGAGATCAAGCCACTGGTCGCCGACCTGCGGACGGCGGAGGCCTGTCGCGCCGCCGTCCGTGAGGCCGTCGCGATGGTGGGAACGCCGCAGATCTTCCTGCACGCGGTCGGTCGCAACGTGCGCAAGCCGGTCCTCGACCTGGAGGACGCCGACTGGCAGGAGACCCTCAGCCTGAACCTGTCGTCGGCGTACTGGCTCGGCCAGGCCGTCGGGCGGCTGATGGTGCAGGAACGGTACGGCCGGATGATCTTCGTGTCGTCGGTCTCCGGACTGCTCGCCCACCCGCACCACGCGCCGTACGCGGCCACCAAGGGCGGGATGAACCAGATGCTCCGGGTCATGGCGCGCGAGTGGGCCCGGCACGATGTCACCGTCAACGCCGTCGCGCCTGGCTACATCGAGACCGACCTGACCAAGGACTACCTCGACAGGGACAACCACCGGGAGAGCCTGGAATCGCTCGTCCCGGCGGAGCGGCTCGGCCGACCCGAGGAGGTGGCCGACGCGGTCACGTTCCTGGCGTCGGACCGTGCCCGCTTCATCACCGGTCAGGTCCTGTACGTCGACGGCGGCCGCGTCCTGGTCTGACCGCCATATCCAACTACCCATTCCGGAAGGACATCCCGTGCCTCTCGCACCCGTTCCCGTACCGCGCCGCTTCGAGGGCCGGTCGGTTGTCGTCACTGGCGCCGGCACCGGCTTCGGCGCCGAGATCGCCGTACGCGCCGCTCAGGAGGGAGCCCGCGCCGTCGGCGTCCACTACCGCAGCTCCGTGGAAGGGGCCAAGCGGACGGCCGACCGGGTGGCGGCGGAGGGCAGCACTCCGGTGTTGCTCCAGGCCGACATCGTCGACTGGGAACAGATCAAGGCCATGGCCGACGCCGCCTTCGAACGGCTGGACGGCGTCGACGTCCTGGTAAACAACGTCGGCGACGTCGCCCGCGAGCAGATGTCATGGCGCGACATCACCGAGGAGTCGATCGACCACGTCCTCGGCGTCGACATCAAGGGCACGATGCTCTGCGTCCACGAGTTCGGCGCGCGGATGCTGGATCAGGGTCACGGCAGCATCGTGAACATCGGATCGACCGTCATCGTCCGTGGCAGCGCGAGGGCGCCGCAGTACGCCGCGGCCAAGTACGGCATCCTGGGCCTGACGAAGTCGTACGCGCACGCGTTCGCGCCGACGGTCCGGGTCAACGTCTTCGCCCCTGGGTTCATCGAGACCGAGGCAACCCTCGGACGCCGGGACTGGCAGTCCGGCCGGGGAGACCAGCTGCGATCGCTCACGCCGATGAGGCGCATCCCGGGGCCCGCCGAGCTCGCGGGCACGGCCCTGTTCCTCGGGACCGACGACGCCTCGCACATGACCGGCGGCTACATGGTCGCGGACGGCGGCTACAACATGGTGGGAGCATGAGCGAGCCGCAGGGGCGCCCAAAGGCGCCCCGGAGGCGAGCGGGGAGCAGAGCTTGAGCACGGCTGGGCCGCATCCGCGCGATCTGGGCCTGGCCGAGGCCCGGACGCTGGTGCAGCGCGCCGTGGACAAGGCCGAGCAGCTCGGACTGCGCGGGGCGGTCGCCGTGGTGGGGGCGACCGGGACGCTGCTCACGGCGTCACGGATGGACGCCGGGGGGCCGGGCGGAATGACCCGGGCCCGATCGAAGGCCTGGATCTCCGCGACACAGCAGATCCCGAGCTCAGAGCACCTGCACCGGATGACGACGATCGCCCCGCCGGTCGCCTCCGGGTTCGCCCAGGCGTCCCCGGAGGCGTTGTTTCCCGGCGCGGGCGGGATGCCAATCAGCGCCGGCGGCGTGGTCGTGGCCGGCATCGCGGCCTCGGGCGCGACCGTGAGCCCGTTCTTCCCGGCCGATGCCGACCCCCGCGTCCTGAGCGCGGACGGCAGGCCGGCCAACCCCGAGGACCTGCTGATCGCTTACGCCCTCGGAATTCCGTACGCCGGGCAGCACGGGGACGACCAGAAACGATGGGAACAGCGCTTCGGCGATCTGGTCGTCGACCCGGCCGACAGCCTCGGCATGGCACCTGCGCCGCCGGCGAGCCGCCAGGCCCAGCTCGACTGGGCGAAGGCGCTCTGCGACGCCGCCATGGACGCGGCGTCGCGCCGCGGTGTCCGGGTGGCGGTAGCCGTCGTGGACCGCGGCGGTGACCCGATTCAACAGGACCTGATGGACGGCGCCCCGGCCGGCGGGGTGGCCGTCGCGCAGGCCGTAGCGGGCGCCGCCGCGCTCTTCGACTGCGACAGCGGTGATTTCGGCTCCCGATTCGGCCCGGCTGATGCCGTCGCGGCGCTGGTGGTGCCGCCGGTGCTGAGCGTCCCCGGTGGCCTGCCGGTGCGCGACGCCGGATGCGTGGTGGCCGGCCTCGGCGTCGGCGGCGCCGGCCCTTCCGTCTGCGAGGACATCGCACGAAGCGCCTTGGCCGCGTCATGACCGGCGGCGACGCCGGCCAGGTCCGCATCGCCGTCATCGGCTGCGGCGCGATCGGGAGCCTGTACGCCGCGCACCTCGCGCGCGTTCCCGGCGTCGAGGTGTGGGCCGTGGACCGCTGGGCCGAGCACGTGGACGCGATCCAGGCGCGGGGACTGCGGGTCACCGGACTGGCGGACTTCGTCGCCCAGGTCCACGCGAGAACCGACGGCCGCGACCTTCCCGCCTGCGACTTCGGGCTCGTCGCCACCAAGGCGCTGCACACCCGGGCGGCCATCGAGGGCGCGCGGGCAGCCCTGGCGAACGCCGCCGTCGTCAGCGTGCAGAACGGGCTCGGGAACGAAGAGGTCATCGCCGAACTCGTGCCGCGCGTCATCCGCGGGAGCATCGTCACGGCCGGCGCGGTCATGGCGCCCGGCGTCGTGCGCTACGACGCACGGGGGGACTCATGGTTCGGGCCGTTCGAGCCCCAGCCGGCGCCCATGGGTGAGATCGCGCACCTGGCCCGGCTGCTCTCCGAAGGCGGGCTGCGCACCCAAGCACTCGAGGACGCCAGGGGCCCGCAGTGGACGAAAGTCATTTTCAATTCCGCGACGAGCCCTCTGGCCGCGCTGACCGGACTGTCGGTGGGCCGCGTCTGCACCGACGTCGGGTTGCGCCGGCAGGTCGACGGGCTGGTCACAGAGGGGGTGGCGGTCTGCGAGCGGGCCGGGGTCGTCCTGGTGCGACCGCCGCGGGAGGCGGTGGACGAGGCCATCGCGGAGGCGTATGACCACAAGCCCAGCATGCTGCAGGACGTCCTGGCGCGCCGGGCGACGGAGATCGACGTCCTCAACGGTGGCATAGCCGCCGAAGGGCGGCGCGCAGGAGTCCCCACGCCCCTGCACGACTGCATGGTTGCCCTGGTCAAGGGCCTGGAAAAGTCCTGGTCCGGCTAGCCAGGAAGGACGTGACCCGGACCGCCGGGGCGGGTCGCCAATTCGTGACCTTTTCAGGGTGGACAACCGATCCCGTATCCCGTAACGTGTTCGAAATGAAAATAACTTTCATGATGTGAAAGTTATGAGGCGGCGGATGAGCGCCACAGGGAGAGCCATGACCGCACCGACCCCACGACAGCCGCTGCTCGACGTCGCCGGCCTGCGCGTGACCTACGGGGGGGTGGTGGCCGTCTCCGACGTCGACCTGCAGATCGCCGAGGGCACCCTCTACGGGCTGATCGGTCCCAATGGCGCAGGCAAGACCTCGATGGTCGACGCCCTGACCGGATACACCAGGCCCGCCGCCGGGCGGATCACCTTCGGCGGCCGCGACATCAGCGGCCTGCGCCCCTACCGGCGCGCGCGCCTCGGTCTCGCCCGGACGTTCCAGTCGGTTGAGCTGTTCGACGACCTCACCGTCGACGAGAACCTGCTCGTGGCCAGCGAGCACGTAACCGTCGCCTCGGCGCTGAGAGACCTCTTCCTGCCGCACCGCCCGCCGGACCGGGCCGGCGTCGACTGGGCCATCTCGGTCTGCGGTCTGGAGGATGTCGCCGGGCGCTACCCATCCGAGATCTCACTCGGTAAGCGCAAGCTGGTGGGTATCGGCCGGGCGCTCGCCCGGCAGCCCCGGCTGGTCCTGCTCGACGAGCCCGCGGCGGGGCTCGACACCGACGAGAGCCTCGAGCTGGGGCGCCGGCTGCGGACTCTGCCGGAAGAGCACGGCGTGACGGTCTTCCTCATCGACCATGACATGGGGCTGGTCCTCAGCGTGTGCGATCACCTCATGGTCCTCGACTTCGGACGACAGATCGCACTCGGGACCCCAGCGGAGATCCGCGATGACCCGCGCGTGATCGAGGCCTACCTGGGAGGACATCATGCGGGCACCAGCCAGTAGCGCGAGCACGCCGGGCCACGCCCTCGTCCTGAAGGAGCTGTCCGCCGGCTACCGGGGGGTCCCGGTCGTCCGCGAGCTCAACCTGGAGGTACGTCCGGGTGAGGTCGTGGCCCTGCTCGGCCCGAACGGCGCCGGGAAGACGACGACCCTGGAGACCATCGCCGGGCTCAACCGCCCGATCTCGGGCACGGTCGACCTGTCAGGCGAGACGATCAGCGGCGTGCCGGCCCACCTCCTCGCCCGCCGGGGCCTCGCGCTCGTGCCCGAGGGTCGCGCCTTGTTTCCCGGGCTCACCGTCCGCGAGCACCTGCGGCTGGCGGGCGGCCGGGGCGGCAGCCATGAGGATGAGCTGCTGGAGATGCTTCCCGAGCTGCGTAAGTGCCTGGGACGCAAGGCCGGCCTGCTGTCCGGAGGTGAGCAGCAGATGCTGGCCGTCGGCCGCGCGCTCGTGACCCGGCCGCGGCTGTTGCTCGTCGACGAGATGAGCCTGGGCCTGGCTCCGGTGATCGTCGAACGCCTGATCCCGATCCTGCGCCGGGCCGCCGACGAGCTGGGCGCGAGCGTGCTGTTCGTCGAGCAGCACGTCGCGCTGGCGCTGGAGGTCGCCGATCGTGCCTACGTCCTGACGCATGGCCGGATCGGGCTCGAGGGCGCCGCCGCCGAACTCCGCGAGCGGCGTGAACTGCTCGCCGCCAGTTACCTCGGGGAGACGGCCGCCTGACGAGGCCGCTTCCAGCCAACCCTGACCGAGGGATTCAACCATCACGAAAGAAGCAAAGATGAAACGTCCCATATGGCTCAGTGCGGTAGCACTCGCCGTAACCGGGCTGGTCGCGGCGGGCTGCAGCTCGAGCAGCTCGACCAGCTCGGGCGGTTCGAGCACTCCCGCGGCCAGCAGCACGACGGCCGCGGCCAGCGGTTCGGTGTTCGGTACCCCCAAGAAGGCGACCGGTACCCCGTATGTCTTCGGGATGATCAATGACGAGACCGGCGCGGTCACCTTCCCCGAGGCACGCCAGGGGGCCATCGCCGCCGCCGACTACGTCAACAACTACCTCGGCGGCATCAACGGGCATCCGATCGTGATCGACAACTGCACCGGCGACGGCACGCCGGCCACCGCGGCGGCGTGCGCCAACCAGCTGGTGGCTAAGCACCCGATCGCGATCCTCGGCGCGGCCGATGTCGGCGCGCCCGCCTCTCTCCCGATCTACCAGCACGCCAACCTGGCCTACCTGGGCGGTATCCCGTTCACCCCCGTTCCCGAGGTCGATTCGAACTCCATCCAGTTCTGGTCGGTCAGCGTCGGCGACAACGCGGCGGCCGCCGTGTACGCGGGCAAGACGCTGGGCGTCAAGAGCGTCGCGATCGTGTACTTCAGCAACCCGCAGGGTGAGTCGCTTCTGCCCCAGATCACGCCGGTGTTCAAGGCCGCCGGGGTGACGACGGTCAAGGACATCCCGTTGTCGCCGACGTCGCCGGACCCGAGCCCGCAGGCCGCCCTGGTCGAGAGCAGCGGCGTCCAGATGGCCTACGTTGACGTCCCGAACGGCTGCGGCAACGTGCTGAAGGCACTGAAGACCGTGGGCTTCACCGGCAAGATCATGGGCATCGACCCGTGCGGCGCGCCGCCGGTGATCGCCGCCGCCGCCGGCGGGGCCAACGGAATGTACATCGCCTCGCCGTTCCTGCTGCAGAGCGGGAGCAGCCAGCAGGCGCAGCTGTTCCAGGCGGCGATGAAGAAGTGGGCCGCGCCAGGCACGCTGATCGACTCGATCTCCACGGCCGGCTTCGCCACCGTGATGAACGTCCAGCAGGTGATGAGCACGATCTCGGGCACGCCGACGACCCAGACCATCCTGGCCGCGTTCAAATCCGGCACCCACGACAACTTCCTCTCGCACCCTTACACGTGCAATGGGCAGGCGCTGAAGGGCGCGCCCGCGATCTGCAACGACTACTACCTCATGAACCAGATCGAGAACGGGGCGCTCACCCAGCCGAATTCAACCGACTGGGTGACCTCCAAGGGCTACTTCCCAGGCCTTACCGGCTGATGACCGCGGCTGGGTCCGCCCGCCGCCCCATGACGGGCGGACCCCACCGCCGTGCCATATACCGACCAGATGTGAACGAGACACCATGTCCAGCTACAGCCTCTTCCTGATCCTCGGCCTCGGCGCTGGCGCCACCTACGCCATCCTCGGCCAGGGACTCGTCCTCAAGTACCGCAGCGCTGGCGTGGTCGACTTCGCCCACGGCGCCGTGGCGATGTTCATCGCCTACGTCTTCATCAACCTCCGCAGCTTCGGGGAGCTTGAGCTGCCCGTGGTCCTGATCCCGCACCAGATCTCGCTGAACGGCGGGGCCGGGATCAGCACGACGCCCGCGATCGTCATATCGCTCGTGTACGCGGCGATCTTCGGGCTCGTGCTGTACGTCCTCATCTACCGGCCGATCCGGAGCGCCTCGCCGCTCACCCGCGTCTGCGCGTCGGTCGGCGTCATGCTGGGCCTGGAGGCGATCGCGGTCCTCAACTACAGCACTGAGCCGGTCGCCACCAACCCGATCTTCCCCAGTTCTGCGCTATCGATCTCCCGGGTCACGTTCCCGGAGGACCGCCTCTACTTCACCGGCGTGGTCGTCGTCATCTCGGTCGCGCTCGCGCTCACTTACCGTTTCTCCCGGTTCGGCCTGGCCACCCGGGCCGGCGCCGAGAACGACCGGGGGGCCGCGCTGACCGGCATCTCCGCCAACCGCGTCGCGGGTCAGAACTGGGTGATCGCCACGGTCCTGGCCGGCGCGGCCGGCATTCTGATCGCCCCGGTGGCCAGCCTCGATCCGACCTCTTACACGCTGTTCGTCGTGCCGGCCCTGGCCGCCGCGCTGGTCGGCCGGTTCCAGTCGTTCTGGATCACCGCGCTGGCCGGCCTGCTGATCGGCTGCGCCCAGTCCGAGATCGCGAAGCTCATCACCGTCTGGACCTGGCTGCCCCAGCAAGGCCTGGGGGACGCGCTCCCGTTCGTCGTCATCATCGTGGTGATGGCGCTCCGCTCGCGCTCCGTGCTCGCCCGCGGCGGCGAGTCGGCCGAGCGCAACCCCTCGGTCGGCCGCCCGCAGCAGCCGTTGCGCACGGCCGCCGCCTGCTTCGTGGCCGGCCTGGTCGTGCTGATTGTGCTCAGCGGGGTCCTCCGGTTCGCGTTCATATCGTCGCTGACCGTCACGTGTATCGCCTTGTCGGTCGTCGTGCTGACGGGCTACGTCGGCCAGGTGTCGCTCGCCCAGATGTCGCTGGCCGGAATCGGCGGCTTCATGCTCGGGCACATCTCCAGCGGATGGGGCATCGGCTTCCCGTTCTCGCTGATTCTCGCCGGTCTCTGCGCGGTTCCCGTGGGATTGATCATCGGCCTGCCGGCCCTGCGGCTCCGCGGCGTGAACCTGGCGGTGGTGACACTCGGGTTCGCCGCGGCGATGGACGCCGTGTTGTTCAACAGCCAGAGTTTCACCGGCGGCACGGCCGGCCTGCCGATACCGGCGCCGCGCCTGCCCGGGCTGAGCCTGGCCATCAGCCAGGGGAAGGCCTATCCCCGCTTGATCTTCGGCGTGCTCGTGCTCGCCGTCGTGATCCTGCTCGGGCTGCTCGTGGCCCGGCTCAGGCGGGGGGCGGCCGGGCGCATGCTGCTGGCGATCCGCTCCAACGAGCGCGCCGCCGGCTCGGTCGGGATCAACGTCGCCCAGGGGAAACTGATGGCGTTCGCGCTCGCCGCGTTCATCGCCGGCATCGGCGGCGCCCTGACCGGCTATATGCAGGGGGAGCTTACATCCGACAGCTTCGCGGCGTTCACGTCGATCAGCCTGCTGGCTATCGTGTTCGTGGCCGGCGTCGGGCGCATCGCCGGAGCGGTCGTCGCGGGCATCATGTTCTCCTCCGCGGGGCTGTTCGTGACCTTCCTCAACATCCACCTCAACGTCGGCAAGTACCAGGCGATCGTCGCCGGCGTCGCGCTTGTGCTGACCGCCGTCCAGAACCCGGACGGCCTGACCAGCACCTCGACCGGCAAGGGTCCGGCGGTGGCGCTCGCCAAGCTCCGGGACCGCGCCATCGGGGAGTACCACAAGCGGCAGCCGGTGATGCGGGGCGCGGACGGCTCGGGGCCCAACGTGGAGGGCGACGAGAGCGACATCCACCACCCGGTGGCCTGAGACACCCCGCGCCGACCATGAGGGCAGGAGCCGCCTGGTGCCCGCTCATCCCGGATCCCGACCCGCCCACGTGTGGGCCGAGGTGGTCGGCGGAGATGCCCTGGGCCGAGGGCACGAGCCGGCCCTGTGCTGGTGGCTGCCGGAAGGGTCCTCGGTCCAGTACGCCTACCGGCTGCGCACCGACGACGGCTTCGACACGGGCCGGGTGGACAGCCAGACCCAGTCGTACGTCCGGATGCCGGTCTTCGACCAATCAAGGCGCTCGACCAAGGCGCGGGTCAAGGTGTGGACCGACCTGGGTGAGAGCGAGTGGAGCGACTCCGTCGCGCTCGAGGCGGGCCTGCTCGGGGACAGGGACTGGACGGCCCGGTGGATCGGTGCGGATGAGGATCCGCGGCCCGGGAAAGGATCCCGGCCGGCCTACTGGCTCAGGACCACCGTCGACGTTCCGGCGTTCGGCGAAGCCCGGCTGTACATCAGCGCCCTCGGCCTGTACGAGGCGTTCCTCGACGGGCGGCGCGTCGGCGACATCGAACTCGCCCCCGGCTACACCCAGTACCGCGCGCGGGTTCAGTACCAGGCGTACGACGTCACGTCGCTTGCGCGGCCGGGGCGGCACGTGCTCGCCGTCCTGTCCGGCGGGTGCAGCAGATCCGGCCGGTAGCCGTCCGGCCGGTGCGCGACGGGGACGCCTTCGTGGTGGACTTCGGGCAGAACTTCAGCGGGTGGGTGCGGCTGGCGCGGACCGGGCCGGCCGACGGCCTGCTGACCCTGTCGCACGGCGAGTGGCTAGACCGCGAGGGGGACCTGACGACGGCGCACCTCGACGTCGACCTGCCGATCGTCCCGGAGCCGCTGCCGCCGGGCCAGGTCGACGAGGTCGTCTCGGCAGGTGACGGCGACGTTTTCGAGCCGCGGTTCACCACGCACGGCTTCCGGTACGTCCGCATCGAGGGCCACCCGGGGCCGCTGGGGCCCGGCGACGTCACCGGGGTCGTCGTGCACTCGGACCTGCGCAGGCTCGGCTGGTTCGCCTGCAGCGACGACCGCGTCAACCGGCTCCACGAGGCGGTGGTGTGGTCGTTGCGGTCGAACATGTGCGACATCCCGACGGATTGCCCGCAACGCGAGCGCGCGGGCTGGACCGGGGACTGGCAGGTCTTCGCGCCGACGGCCGCGTACCTGTACGACGTCCTGGCCTTTACCCGCAAGTGGCTGAGCGACGTGTCGCTCGACCAGCGCGCCGACGGGTGCGTTCCGAACATCTCGCCCTGCCCGCCGGCCGAGGGCTTCGACGGACCGCTCGGGGGGCTCAACGGCTCCGCCGGCTGGGGCGACGTCGTCGTGTCCGCCCCCTGGGACCTCTACGAGGCGTACGGGGACACCTCGCTACTGCACGAGATGTGGGGTCCCATGACGGCCTGGGTCCGGTTCACGGCGGCCGCGGCGGCGGGCGGCCGGCATCCCGCGAGGACCGCGGCCCGGCCGGAGGCCGCCGCGCACGAGCAGTACCTGTGGGACACCGGCTTCCACTGGGGCGAGTGGATGGAGCCGGGAGCGGTCGTCACCGACTTCCCCGCGTTCGTCCAGGCCGACAAGTCCGAGACGGCGACGGCCTACCTGTACCGCTCGGCCGCGACCGTCGCGCGGGTCGCCGAGGTGCTCGGGCGGCCCGAAGACCAGTGGTGCCGCTACCACGCCGTCGCGGAGGGCGCGCTCGACGCGTGGCGGCGGGAGTTCGTCCGGCCCGACGGAACGCTCGCCGCGGCGACCCAGGCGTCGCATGTCCGGGCGCTGGCGTTCGGGCTGGTGCCCGAGGAGTTGCGACCGGCTGTCGCCGGGCGGCTCGCGGAACTGGTCGGCCTGGCCGGCGGGCACCTCGCAACCGGCTTCCTTTCGACCGCCCACCTGCTGCCCGTGCTCGCCGACAGCGGGCATCTCGGCCTGGCGTACCAGCTCTTGTGCCAGGACACGTCACCGTCCTGGCTCACGATGGTGGACCGGGGCGCCACGACCATGTGGGAGGAGTGGGACGGCGTCGACTCCCGCGGCGTCTCTCGGCCTGGCGTACCAGCTCTTGTGCCAGGACACGTCACCGTCCTGGCTCACGATGGTAGACCGGGGCGCCACGACCATGTGGGAGGAGTGGGACGGCGTCGACTCCCGCGGCGTCCCGCACGGGTCGCTGAACCATTACAGCAAGGGCGCGGTGGCCGCTTTCCTGCACCGCTACGTCGCCGGACTGCGTCCCACCGCGCCCGGATACCGGACCTTCGAGGTGCGCCCGCGCCCCGGCGGCGGCATCACCGACACCACGACGCGCCACGTCAGCCCGTACGGGCCCATCGAGGTGTCCTGGCGTCTCGGCGACTCCTCGACCGAGCTTGACGTGCTCGTCCCACCCGGGACCACGGCGACCGTGGTCCTGCCCGGCGAGGCGCCGCGCCAGGTGAGGCCGGGGCGGCACCGCTGGACCGGGCCGCGGCAACGGGCTGACGAGCGGTGAAGGTCAGGCGGTGGGCGAGTCGCGGTCCGGCCGCACGACGGGGTCGTACGCCTCGAACGCCCGTGCGCGCTCCTCGATCTCCGCGCGCACCTGGTGGTGCCGCTCGGCCGTTTCCTGGATCTCAGCGGCGTGGGCTCGTTTCTCGTCCATGGAGATGACCGAAGTCGACAGGTTCGTCCAGGTCACCTTTTGCTCCGGTGTCAGCAGGCCGCGCGCGCCGCACGTGGCGCACTCGACGTCCGCGCCGCGCAGGGCGACGACGTCCAGGTGGCACATTGGGCAAAGCCCCGGCGGGCCCAGGTAGCGCGCCTGATCGAAGGCCGCCCCGAGCTGGCTGGCGACGTTGCGCCCGAGCACCGCCGCCCGGTCGATCGCGGCGGCGTCCAGGACCACGGAGCGCGGCGTGCCGGCCCCCTCGAACTGCACCTGGTCGACGACGGCGATGTGCATCGAGAACGTGGTCGCGTGCATCATCGGCAGCGCCAGCGTCTTCCACTGCGACGTCAGCGAGCCGCCCACCGCGAGGAAGCCGGCCACCCGCGGCTTCAGCACCCGCTCATCGACGCGGAACGGGACGGCCGGCTCCCGGCCCTGTTTCCGCAGCGCCAGCAGCCCCTCGATGATGGCGGCGTCGGCGTTCGGCCCGAGCAGCCGGTCGCCAAGCAGCTTGAGCCGGGCGGCCACCGTCCGGCTCATGATCGGGGTGCTCACGATAAGCCCGTCGCACTCGACGAGCCGCTCCCACAGCCACCATGCGTCGTCCGGCTCGGCGGCTTCGGCCATGCCGCTGGGCAGGCGGAGCTCGTCGAGCCGGACAAGCCCGACATCGGCGCCTTCGCCCTCCGCCGCCCTCAGGGCCGCCTTCAGCAGGATCTCCGCGCTGCCGTGGGGCTGGCCGCACCCCAGCCCGAGCACTGTGCGGCCGGTACCGCTCGTCGACATCCGTCCTCCTCTGTGCAGTGGTCCTTCGCCTTCTCTCGTTAAAGCTCTGTTACATATACTCTCACTGTGAGATAGTAACTTGCATAGAATGAACAAACGAGACCGGAACGAGAGCCGATCGGAGGCGTCGCCTATGGGCCGGCTGGACGGCAAGCGGGCGCTGATCTCTGGCACCGGCGGCGGGATCGGACGGGCGACTGCGCTGCTGTGCGCACGCGAGGGCGCTCACGTCGTGGGCTGCGACCTGCACCCGGAGACCTCCGACGAGACGGTCGCGCTCGCGCGGGCCAGCGGCGGCCGGATGGACGCGGTCGCGCCGGTCGACCTGGCGTCGGAGGAGGGCGCCCGGCGATGGGTCGATACCGCCGTGGCCCTAGCCGGCGGGATCGACATCCTGGTCAACAACGCCTCGGCGATCCGGTTCGGCCCCATCGAGCAGCTGTCCTTCGCCGACTGGTCGTTCACGATCCGCAACGAACTCGACATCGTGTTCCTCGTCACGCGTGCCGCCTGGCCGCACCTGGTCGCCGGAGGAGGCGGATCGATCGTCAACGTCGCGTCCATCACGGCCTCGCGTGGCGCGTTCTTCATGCCGCAGAATGCGCACGGCGCCGCCAAGGGCGGCGTCCTCGCGCTGACCTACCAGCTGGTCGTGGAAGGGGGGCCGCACGGCATCCGCGTCAACGCGGTCAGCCCCGCGATGACGGAGACGCCGCACACGGCACCGCTCCTGCAGGACCCCGACGGCCCGGCCGCGAGCATCGCGGCGCGCGTCCCGCTGGGCCGCTGGGGGCAGCCGGAAGACGTCGCTCAGGCGATCCTCTTCCTGTGCTCGGACGAGTCGTCCCACGTGAGCGGGGCGAACATTCCCGTCGACGGCGGCGCGGCGGTGGTGGGATGACGGCGCCGCCCCGCGACAGGCTCGCCGGGCGGCTGCTGCGGCGCGGCGACCCCGGCTACGAGCACGCCCGCGTCGGCCGCATTTTCAACGCGCGGCGGCCGGACAGGTTCCCCGCGGCGGTGCTGCTGGCCGCGGACGACGACGACGTGATCGAGGGCGTCCGCCTGGCGGCCGAGCGCGGGTGGACGGTCACGGTGCGCTCCGGCGGGCACTCGTGGGCGGCGTGGAGCCTGCACGACGACGCCCTGCTGATCGACCTGGGCGCGATGCGCGACATGGCGTACGACCCGGCAACCGGGATCGTCTCGGTGCGGCCGGCCGTGCAGGGCGGCCTGGAGCTCGCGCCGTTCCTGGCCGAGCGGGGACGGGCGTTCCCCGGCGGCCACTGCGCATCGGTCGGGCTCGGCGGCTTCCTGCTGCAGGGCGGACAGGGCTGGAACAGCCGGGCCCGCGGGTGGGCCTGCCAGAGCGTGGCGGGCGTGGACGTGGTGACGGCCGACGGCACGCTCGTGCACGCGGACGCCGGGCAGAACCCCGACCTGCTGTGGGCGGCACGCGGAGCCGGCCCGGGCTTCCCCGGCGTGATCACCCGGTTCTACCTGCAGACCTACCAGGCGCCTCGGGTGATGTGGCAGGACACCTGGACGTTCCGCCTCGGTGACACGGTAGAGCTGCTCAGCTGGCTGCACGGTGTCCTGCCCGGGCTCGACCGGCGCGTCGAGCCGGTGGTCGCGGCTACCCGGCTAGCGGACGTCCCGCTGCACGACGGCACGGCGCGTCCGGACGGGACGGTCCTGCTCCTGCACACGACGGTGATGGCCGATGCCGACGACGAGGCGCTCGCCCTGCTCGCGCCGCTCCAGGACGGCCCGCTGGCCGGCCGTGAGCTCGGGCACGTCCAGGGCCGGACGAGCGTGCTGGCGGAGAACGCGGCGCAGACGGCGCAGAACCCGGAAGGCCACCGGTACGCCGTCGACTGCACCTGGACCGACGCGCCGGCCCGCGTGCTGGCCCCGCTGCTGCAGGAACTGTGGAGCGAACTGGACACCGAGCACTCGTTCTCCATCTGGTACGGGTGGGCGCCGCGCCGCGACCTGCCCGACATGGCGTTCTCGGTGGAGGCGGACGTGTACCTCGCGACGTACGCGATTTACGCCGATCCCGCTGACGACGCGCGGTACTCCGATTGGGTCCACCGCCGGACGGCCGCGCTTGCCGTCCACGGCACCGGCGTCTACCTGGGCGACACCGATTTCACCCGCCGGCAGGACCGGTTCCTGTCGGACGGCGCATACCGCCGCCTCGCCGCGATCCGCGCGGAGCGCGACCCGGCCGGCCGCTTCGCGTCGTACCTGACCTCCGACCCGGCACGCCTGAACGTCCATGGCTGACGCCCCCGCCCCCGCCGCCGCCCGGCTCGACCACGTCGGGCTGGCGGTCGCCGACCTCGAGGCGGCCGTCTCGTGGTACTGCGACGTGTTCGGGCTGGTGCCTGAGCTCACGCTCCGGGTCGAGGCGCTCGACCTGAGCATCGAGATGCTCATCCACCCGGTCCACGGCTACCGGCTGGAACTGCTGCACCGGCCTGGTTCCGGCGCGGACCGCAAGCCGGCCACACCCGGTGAGGCGGCCCTGCGCGAGGGATACGGGCACGTGGCCTTCGACGTCGCGGACCTCGACGGCGCGTTCGACCGTGCCGTCGCCAGCGGGGCACGGCCGGTCATGCCGCCGGGCCCGTCGCCGGAGCCAGGGGTACGGATGGCGTTCCTCGCCGACCCCGAGGGCAACCTCATCGAGCTTCTACACCGGCCGCCGGTGTGACGCTGCCAAGGAGAAAGCCATGAGCGAGAACCGAATCATCTTCGTCAACGGGCAGGTCTTCGACGGCACCGGTGCGCCGCCGGTGCCCGCCGACGTCGTGGTCCGGGGCGACCGCATCGAGAGCGTGCACCCCGGCGGCGGCAGCGCGATCGAGGCCGGCGACCAGGTGGTCGACTGCGCCGGCGCGACGGTCATGCCCGGCATGGTCGAGTCCCACGCGCACCTGACGTTCCCGTCCGCGGTCGGGCACATCGACCCGTCCTTCAACCCGCCGCTCGACGTCAGCTTCTTCCGCCACATGCCCACGCCGGAGGAGCACCTCGCGATCGCCAGGCGCAACGCGCAGATACTGCTCGAAGCCGGCTTCACCAGCGCCTACTCGGCCGGCTCGCTCACGCCCGTCCCGACCGAGGTGCGGCTGCGCGAGGCGATCGCCGCGGGTGCGACGCCGGGCCCGCGGATGCGGGCCGCGTCGTTCGAACGCGACAACAACCCGGTGCAGATGGGCCCGGACGGCCCGAAGCCGAAGAAGACCGGCCCGGACGCGGTGCGCGAGTTCATCCGCGAGCAGGCGGCGATCGGCTTCGACGCCGTCAAGCTGCTGATGAGCAACGACGACGTCTTCGTCGAGGGCGGCTCGATGATCACCCAGTACAGCCCCGAGGAAGCGCAGGCCGCCGGCGAGCAGGCCCGCGAGTCCGGAGTCTGGCTGAACTGCCACGCCCAGGCGCCTGAGTCGATCAAGCTGGCGGTCCGCAACGGGTTCCGTTCGGTCTACCACTGCACCTACGCCGACGCCGAGGCGATCGACCTGCTGGAGGAGCACAAGCAGTCGGTCTTCCTCTCCCCTGCCGTCGGCATCATGTGGGCCAACGTGTACGAGGGCGCCGGGTACGGCATCGACACCGCGATGGCGGAGCAGATGGGGTCGGTGCAGGCACTGCGGGCGATGACCGAGCTGTACCCCGAACTGCGCAAGCGCGGGCTGCGGGTGCTGCCCGGCGGAGACTACGGCTTCCCGAACAACCCGATCGGGCGCAACGCCCGGGACCTGGAGCTGTTCGTCAGGCTCTTCGGCTACTCACCGGCCGAGGCGCTGCGCGCGGCCACGCAGTACGGCGGCCAGGTGATGGACCTGCCGGTCGGGCTGCTGACGCCGGGCTACCTCGCCGACCTGCTGGTCGTGCGCGGCGAGCCGACGGAGGATGTCAGCGTGCTGCAGAACGCCGATAACCTGCTTGCGATCATGCAGAACGGGGCCTTCTACAAGCTGTCCGGGCAGCTGTCGGCCGGATGAGCGGACCCGTCCGGCGGGTGCCGGGCCTGGTGTACGGCGAGGTCCTCGGCTACCGGCCACTCGAACTCGATCTGTACCTCCCCCAGGCCGACGGGCCCAAGGCCGACGGGCCGGCGCCCGTCATCGTGTACGTGCACGGCGGCGGGTGGCGGCGCGGATCGCGCCGCGAGCCGCTGCCCGTGCTGGGAGCGGGCTTCTACGACACCGTGGCCGCGCAGGGCTTCGCGGTGGCGGCGATCGACTACCGGCTCAGCGGCGAGGCGCGCTTCCCGGCGCCGCTAGAGGACGTCCGCACCGCGATCAGCTGGGTCCGGGACCATGCCGCCTCGTACGGGCTGGACGCCGACCGCGGATTCCTCTGGGGTGACTCGGCCGGCGGCCACCTCGCGCTCCTGGCCGCCCTCACCGGCAGCAAGGTGAACGGTGTCGTCGCCTGGTTCCCGGTCACCGACCTGGCCGGCCTGCCATCCGACGTCGCGGACGCCGGCGGCCTACCGGACCCCGGGCCGCAGTCCCGTGAGGCGCAACTCCTCGGCGCGCCGGCGTCGTCGGCACCCGACCTGGCGCGGCAGGCCAGCCCCGTGACCCACGCCAGCGCCAGCGCGCCGCCGATCCTGCTGATGCACGGGGCCGTGGACGATATGGTGCCGCCGGCCCAGAGCGTCCGGCTCGCCGAGGCGCTCACCGCGGCCGGGGCGACCGTCGAACTAGAGCTCGTGCCGGGCGCGACCCACTTCTGGAACGGCGCGAGCGACGTGCCTGGCATCGTCCGGCGCTCGATCGAGTTCCTGCGCGCGCGTGGCTAGTGCGCCGATGACGCCGGCTCAGACCGGGGGGCCGATGACGCCGGCTCAGACCGGGGGAAGGTGCACGCTGACCACGGCGGAACGGCCGCCGTGCACGACGGCCAGCGCGTCCTTCAGCACGCCGGGAAGCTCGCCGGGGTCGGACACCTTTCAGCACGCCGGGAAGCTCGCCGGGGTCGGACACCGTCACCCCGTACGCGCCGCCGGCCGCCCGGGCCACGCCGGGCAGGTCGACCTCGGGCTCGAAGCTGACGTGGAAATCGTCGGCCTGGGCCGCGGCGCCTTCCGGGTGGACCAGGAGCGTGGAGAACTTGGGCGCTGCCCAGCCGCGGTTGTCGTAGATGATGGTCAGCGCGGGCGTCCCGTACCGCCGGGCGACCCACTGGGCCGAGGACGGCACACCGAACAAGAACGAGCCATCTCCGGTGAGGCACACGACAGGACGTTCGGGACAAGCGAACTTAGCCCCTACGGCGCCGCCGCCGGCCCAGCCCAGGGAACCCCCGCCGGACCCCAGCAGCGATCCTGGCCGGCTGGCCCGCAGGTGCTCCGCCACCACCTGGTAGCTGGTGATCGCCTCGGTCAGGACCAGCGCGTCGGTGCCCGCCAGCAGCTCGCGCACGCACGCGGTCAGGTACCTGGGCGTGATCACGCCGGGTTCGGGCTGCTCGAGGGAATCCAGCGCGGCCCGCCGGGCCTGGCTGGCGGCGGTGATCACGAACCGCCGGGTCTCCACCTCGCCCGCGTCGATAAGGACATTGTCCCGAACGAACCTGGTGATCTGCTCTACCGCCACCTTCGAGTCGGCGGCGGCGATGCGCCGCGCGGGTATGTGCCACATTGACATGCCCGCCTTGAGCGGGTCGATGTCGACGGCGTAGATCGCGGCGGCGGGCGACGGCCGGCTGGTGGCGTGAATCCACGGCACGTCGCTGTCGAGCACCAGGATCACGTCGGCCTCGGCGAGCAGCTGGTTCTGCGCGGAGGTGGTGAACTGGTAGCCGGCGTGCAGCGGGTGCTCGCCGGGGAAGTTGACGCAGAAGGCGGCCGACTCCAGGACCGGTATGGCCAGCAGCTCGGCCAGCTCCACGAGCGCGGGCACCGCATCCGGGTTACGGCCCAGGTAGGACGTGACGATGAGCGGGTGGCTCGAGCTGGCCAGCGCGGTCGCGATTTCGCGTGTTGTTTCTTCGGTGAGAGCGGCAGGCTCCGCCGGCGGAAACTGGGCGGGATCCACCGCGTAGGGCTCGACCGGCTCCTCCATCACCTCGCGGGGACCGACCAGGTAGACCGGCCCGGCCGGCTCGCTGCGCGCGAGCTGCAGCGCACGGTGGACGAGCTGCTTGACGTTGCGGCCGGTACGGATTTCGTTGTCGTACTTGACGTAGCCGCGCAGGATGCCGCGCTGGTCAGGCACGTCCTGGATCCAGTGGATGAACTCGTTCCGCCCCGCGGGCAGCTCGCCGGTGATCGTGAACGGGGCGGCGCCGGCGAAGATGAGCACGGGGACGCGGCCGCGCATGGCGTTGCTGACCGCGCCGCCGAGGTTCTGGGTGCCCGCATCGACGTGCACGAAGACGGCCTGCGGCTGCCTGGTCACGCTGGCGTAGGCGTGCGCGGCGGACAGCGCGACGGTCTCGTGCGGGCACACGATGAGCCGCGGGAAACCATCCGCGCGACCTCCGGCGTTAGCCTGGGCCAGCGCCTCGATCAGGCCCGGGTGGTCGCTGCCGAGGTTGGCGAAGATGTACCTGACCCCGGCCTCGGCCAGGGCCTCGAGAAAAGCGGTGCTGGTGGTGTAGGAGCCAGCGGCCACCTATCAGAACCGCCCCGCCGTCTGCATCGACATCGCATGCTCGACCAGGGTGACCAGGGTCGCCTTGGTCGACTCCCGGTTCCGCGCGTCACACGGGATCACCGGCACGTCCGGCGAGATCGCCAGCGCCTCGCTCACGTCCCGCGACCGGTGCGGAAACTGCCCGTGGAACCCGTTGATGCCGATCACGAACGGCAGCCCGGACGCCTCGAAGTAGTCCACCGCGGGGAACGAGTCGGCCAGGCGGCGGGTGTCCACCAGGACGACCGCGCCGATCGCGCCCTGGATCAGGTCGTCCCACATGAACCAGAACCGGTGCTGACCCGGCGTCCCGAACATGTAGAGGACAAGATCCTTGTCCAGCGTGATCCGCCCGAAGTCCATCGCCACCGTCGTCGTCGACTTGTCCGGCACGTGCGACAAGTCATCGACATCCGTGCTGGCCACCGTCATGACGGCCTCGGTCGTCAGCGGGGTGATCTCCGACACCGAGCCCACGAATGTCGTCTTACCTACGCCGAATCCACCAGCCACCACGATCTTCACCGACGTCATGGCGGAAGGAGCGTCGGACCTGGGCTGGGCGACGCTAGATCTTACGGAGTCCACTAAGCACCCTTTCGAGCAAATTGAGGTCCGGACGGCCCTCAGAATCATCGCGCTGGTGGATACGGACAAGCCCATCCGCGCCCATATCCGCGATGAGAATCCTGGCCACGCCCAGCGGCAGCCGAAGCACCGCCGACACCTCGGCCACTGACCTCCAGTCCCGGCAGAACTGCAGGATAGCCTGGCATTCTGGCGCCAGCACCGAGAGGTCGCGGGGCTCCAGAACAGTCGCCGTGACCAATGCCTCAATGGCGAGCTGATACCGCGGCTGAGTCCGGCCTCCCGTAACCGTATACGGCCGAACGAGCCGGGTCGCACCATCTTCCTCAGCCCCAAAGCCGAAACCAGAACGTCCTGGTCCCGGCCCTTCATCCCATAGACCGGCCCGTCCCTGCCAGGAACCGGGCAAGCCCACGAACGGCGACTGGTTGTCACCTCGCCCTTGGCCTGCCACTGAAACCTCCGGTCACCGTCGTCCATCACCTGGGATGGCTGCTTGCATGACGCCGCGGGTGGCCGGGGTAAGGACCCGCCCGGCCCGCTCAACCAACAGGGTCATCTCGTAGGCCACAAGCCCGAGATCACAGGTGGACGCAGCGAGTACGGCAAGGCTTGAGCCATTGCTAATCGCCATGATCACCAGCACACCCCGCTGCATCTCTACCACAGTCTGCACCACAGCGCCGCCCTCGAACACGCGCGACGCGCCCTGGGTCAGGCTGGTCAGCCCTGAGGTCACCGCCGCCAGCTGATCGGCCCGCTCTTGCGGGAAACCGGCGCTGAACGCCAGCGGCAGGCCGTCAGAGGACACCACCACGGCGTGAGCCACATCGGGCACCCGCTCCACGAAATTGGTGATCAGCCAGTTAAGGTCCTGCGCTGGGCGCCCTGGCGTGCTCATGGGCACTCCTCTCGTCGCCCGTCCATACAGGTTCCTCCTCGTGTCGCTGTGCCTGGGCCTTGAGCTTTCATCTGGTCCTACGGCTCCTCGATCTGGGGTG
>Ga0208565_1000558_pt1 | contig 26738 bp, 20 predicted proteins | sample Sb_taG_7_FD_187706 | JGI IMG/M metagenome (GOLD analysis project Ga0208565, IMG submission 187706) | Peat soil microbial communities from Weissenstadt, Germany - Sb_50d_2_FS metaG (SPAdes) (version 2) | ecosystem: Environmental > Terrestrial > Soil > Wetlands > Peat | place: Germany...
TGGGGGCGTCCAGTCTCTGGCCCCCCATCGAGCCGTAGAAGGGGGCGTTGAAGGCGAACACCCCGCCGTCGGCGGCGACCTCCCAGTAGCCCCCGGTGGCGGGATCGGCGACGATGCCCACGATGGGGGCGTCCAGTCGCTGGCCCCCCATCGAGCCGTAGAAGGGGGCGTTGAAGGCGAACACCCCGCCGTCGGAGGCGACCTCCCAGTAGCCCGCCGTCCACGGGTCGACGGCCATGCCCACGACCGGGGCGGCAAGGGGCGTGCCCCCCATGGAGCCGTAATACGGGGCGCCCATGGCGAAGATGCCGCCGTCGGCCGCCACCTCCCGGTATCCCCCCGTGGCCGGCCGGGAGCTGCCGCTCACGGGAGGCTCCGTCGGCTGAGGCCTTCCGAGAAACGGCGCCACGTTGTTGGCCCAGGTGAATGCCAACGGAGGGGCGGCACCGTTCGGTTCCACGAAGACGGCCGCCACGGAGGCGAAACCGTCGACGGTGGCGTATCCCGCGCCCACCAGGCACGTGGTGCACGAGCCCACCGCCAGCATGTTGTTGCGGTGGATCCAGCAGCCGGGCGCGCCCGCCGACGGACAGTCGATGTTGGGGCTTCCGAAGCCGTCGTTGTACATCCACACGAAGTCGGCCTGCAGCGGATTGGCGACGCCGCCGGCCCATTCGGTCCCCTCCCACGCGTATCCCTGCGGGGTAGGGGGGTCTTGGTAGCTCTCGGCTCCGGTCTGGGCCACTGCGTCCCAGATGAAGCTCAGGCCCCTGAAGGGTTGCAGCCCCCGGGCCACGCGTTCCAGGTCGACGACCACGAAGGTCTGCTCGGGCACGCTCAGCGAGTACCAGTTGCTCGGGAGAGCCATGGGGGCGAGGCCCTCGGTGGCCAGGCCGTAGTTGATCTCGGCCAGCAGGGCCTCGGTGCAGCCGACCGAATTGTCGATGGGCTCGATCCGGCAGTCGGTGTACTGGGTGTCGAGGAGTGACTGGGGAAGAGTGAGGTTGGCGGCGGGATCGGTCTGAGCCGCCGCCGCGGGCGACCCCGAGGTGGTGGAGTAGCCGACGGTGCCCGACAGCACGACGACCAACGCGGCTGCCAGTACCCCCACCGAGCGCCGTGTCATTTCCCCCCCGAGGAGTTGCCCGTGGATTCCTCCGACACGAACAACCATCTTTCTTACCTGAACCGGGCCGATTCGGTCCATCGTTAACTTTGACGAGCGACCCGCTTTGACCAGGAAGAGGAGGCAGACCCTCAGCGTGGACCGGGCGCCGTCCGGTTCGGTTCGCGGCGGCGCCGCTGTGTCCGGGGGGCCACCTCGACCGAGAAGCGCGGCGCGGCGCGGTCCGCAGCATGACGGCCGACGTCGATCAGATACGTGCCCGGCTCGACGACCCAGCGTCGGCGTTCCGGGTCGCGCACGGCGACACGCGCCAGCGGAACCCTGATCACGACATCGGCCCGTGCCCCGGCGTCGATCTCGATGCGGGCGAATCCGAGCAGTCGCCGCGCCGGGCGGTCCGACGCGTCCCAATGCCGGTGCCCGCCGTAGACCTGTACGACGTCGGTGCCGCGCCGGGACCCGGTGTTGCGCACCGTTCCCCGCACCACGATCCCGTCGGCCTCGACCGTCGCCGAGAACCCCTCGGACTCGAACGTCGTGTACGACAACCCGAATCCGAAGGGATACGCCGGTGCGTTGCCCTCCCGTTCGAGGAGCCACCAGCCGTGCCAGGGGCCGTAGGTCACCGCGTCGGCATCGCGCTCGAAGGGGGGGAGGTGTGCCTCGTCGGTGGGCACCGTGAAGGGGAGACGGCCTCCGGCGCCGACGGCGCCCAGCAGCACGTCGGCCAACCCGTTGCCCCCTTCCATTCCCGCATACCAGGACTGGACGATGGCCGGCACCCGGTGCGCCCAGGACGAGACGACGACCGCGCTGCCCGCCACGATGGCCACGACGGTGCGCGGGTTGGCGGCCGAGACCGCCTCGATCAGGGCCTCGTCCTCGGCGTGGAGGCGCAGCGACCGACGGTCCCCGCCGGGGGCGAATCCGAGCGGCTCGGGACCGGGGACCGCCGTCGACATGTCGACTCCCGGCGCCGCGGCGACGCCGGCGGTGAATTGTCGCGCCAGGTCCGGGTCGTCGGGGCCGGGGAAGAGCTCGGCCAGATGCGCGGTGCCGTCGCCGCCGATGTACTCGCCCTCGTCCTCGCGGGTGTAGCCGACGACGACCAGGGCGACGTCACACTCCGACGCGGTGGCGACGGTGGCGGCGAGGTCGCCCCCGTCGAGGTGGACCACGTCGGCCGAATGCAGGGCGGCCCGCAGTCCGTCGACGGCGGTGACCACCGTCGGGGCCCACACGTCGCTCGATCCACCGTCGCCGAGGTTCCTCACCGCCGCCAGCCGCCCGGCGACCGCCATGCGCCGCACCGTCGCCGGATCGATCGGGAGCACCGCCGTGCCGGCCACGGGCTCGTTCCGGAGGAGGACCACGGACTTGGCGGCCGCCTCGCGGGCCAGGGCCCGGTGCTCGCCACAGGCCAGTACCTCTGGGCCGGGCCGCGGACCGGCCACCACGCCGTGGAAGCGCAACAGGGTGGCCAGGAGTCGGGTCACGCAGCGGTCGACATCGTCCTGGGACACCTCGTGGCGCTGGAGTGCGGTCGGTAGGCCCTGTGCACGCATCATGCGGTAGGGCATCTCGACGTCGAGCCCGGCCCCCACCGAAGCCGCCGCGTGGCGCAGCCCGAAGATCCAGTCGCTGATCACGAAGCCTTGAAAGCCCCACTCGTCACGCAGGACGTCGGTCAGGAGAGGCCGGTTCTCGCCGCACCAGTGGCCGTTCACGGAGTTGTATGCACTCATCACGACGGCCACGCCTTCGTCGACGACCCGCCGGAACTGGGGGAGGAAGACCTCGTGGAGACTCACCTCGTCGACGGTGACGTCGACGACGAAGCGCGCGTTCTCCATGGAGTTGCACGCCAGGTGCTTGACACACGCCATGGCATGGCGTTGGACGCCTCGGGTCAGGGCCGCTGCCAGCTCGCCCACGTGCACGGGGTCCTCGCCGTAGGTCTCCTGGGCTCGACCCCAGGCCGGGTGGCGCAGGACGTTCACGCACACCCCGCCGTACAGGGTGGCGCCCACAGCCCGAAGCTCGCGCCCGATGGCGTCGCCGATGCGCTCCTCGAGATCGACGTCCCAGGTGGCGCCGCGCGCCATGCTCACCGGGAAGCAGGTCGCCGGCCCGATGACCACGCCGCGCGGGCCGTCGCTGAAGGCGAAGCCTGGTATGCCCAGACGCTCGACGCGGGCGGCCGGGAACGGGCGCTTGTGGTAGCCGCCGGCGCCCAGGTCCTCCAAACCTGCCCAGAAGGGCACGTCGCCGTCGAGGCACCACAGGCGCTCGTCGGGGGCCATCGCCCCGACGATCGATCGGGCCGCCTCGATCGGGTCGGCGCCCGCCGAGACCGCTCGTGCCGCCCGCTCGAAAGTTCCGCTGTCGTCGTGGGCCATCGCGAAACCGTAACGCAGCGTCTCGGAGTGCCGTGTCGGTCGATCTCAAGCGGTGGTCGCGAACCGCAATTCGAAAGGACAACCGAGTCGCCTGCCCTACTGGTTGCGCCACGGGCCCTCGCGGCATAATCACGCCATGACGAAGATCTACTACGAGGACGAAGCCGATCCCGGAGCACTGACCGGGAAGACGGTTGCTGTGGTGGGGTACGGCAACCAGGGACGCTCCTGGGCCCTCAACCTGAGGGACAGTGGGTGCCAGCCGGTCGTCTGTGTCCGGCGCGATTCGACTCGCGAACAAGCGGCGTCGGATGGTTTCGAGACGCACGATGTTTCGACTGCCAACGATGCCGATGTCGTCTGCATCCTTGTTCCCGACGATGTCATACCCCTGCTGGGACTCGCGACGGGCCCACAGTCCTGTGTGATCGTGGCCTCGGGCTACACCCTCGCGTTCGGCCGGCTCGCGACTCAGGGAGACGCGGGCATGGTGGCCCCACGGATGCTCGGGCCTGAAGTGAGGCGTTGCTACGAAGAAGGCGTGGGGTTCATTTCGGCTCTGGGCGTACACCGAGACGTGACCGGCGGTGCTCTTGCTCGCGTGCTCGCGGTGGCAGGGGCCATTGGTGGCTTGCGTCAGGGCGGAATCGAACTCACGCCGATGCAGGAGGCGGTACTCGATCTTGGGGTGGAGCAGGTGCTCTCACCGGCGCTCACGGCCGTCAGCAACGCATTCGTCCAGACGATGGTTGAACACGGCATACCCATTGAGGCTGTGATCACCGAACTGGTGTTGTCGGGTGAAGTGGAGAGGACGTATCGATTGCTTCGAGAGGTCGGCTACGCAGTCCAGTCGGAGTACCATTCGCCGACAAGTCAATATGGCCAGCTGACCCGACGCGGCCGCTACGACCATCTTGACCTGCTTCCGACGATGCGGGCTCTTGCCGATGATATCGAGAGCGGGCGGTTTGCCGATGAGTGGGATGCGGAGCGGGATGCCGGCTATCCGAGCCTCACTGCACTCAAAGAGCAATACGCCGGACCTGCCATCCGCGAATATGAAGCCGAACTACGATTGCGACTCGGTCCGGGTGCCACTCGCCCGTAACGGCCGTCGCGGGTCAGGCACCAGCCTTGAACTTGCAGATGGCGAGGTGAGCGGCGAGCACCGACTGGCGGGCATCACTCGACAGACCCTCGTCGGCCAAGCACAGGTGAGGCGCCATTGTCGCCTTCTACGTGACGCGCTGCGCCGGTGATCTTCTCGTGACCTCATCGAACGTGACCGGCATCGGTTCCTCCTCTTGCCAGGTGCCATCGGACGGCAACATCTTGCCGCTCCACCAGCGAGGCACGGGCCGGCTCTCTACCGCACAAGAGCGTCCGGATGACGCGCCCGCACCATCCGGCGCATGCCCTCCTGCCACGGCACCGCCGTCCGGCCAAGCACGTCGTGCATCCTCGTCACGTCGGGCCACAGTGGCCACGGCGCGGCATCGTCATAGCGGAAACGGGCCTCCCTGCCGACCAGTGATGCGAGGAATTGGCAGTACTCCTCGGCGCTCACCGTCTCGCTCCCGGCCCAGTTGACCGTCACGGCCGGCCGGGCGGCCCGCTCCAGAGCCCTGATGCCCAGCCGCACGTAGTCGTCTTCGTAGATGGGGTTGTAGTTGTTGGGGCGATCCGGGTGCAGGACGACCTCCTTGTCCGCCAGGATGCGGTCGAGGCGGTCGGCCGGAGCTCCACCGAGAGGCCCGTACGTCGAGAAGATGCGGATGACGGTCAGAGGTACGCCGTGGTCGGCGGCGCTGAACCGGGCGACAGCCTCACCGGCGATCTTGGACAAGCTGTAGACCCCGAGGTGGACCCCGGGGGGATCATCCTCGCGAAGAGGACGCCGACCCTGGTACTCGTAGGTCGAGCCCGACGAGCAGAAGACGAAGCCCCCGAATGCGGACCCCGAGCTGCGGGCGCAGCCGGCGATCAGCCGCCCGGTCGCCTGGGCGTTGACCTCGAAGGTGCGTTGCCAGTCGGTCCTGGCCTCCGCACCGATGCGCGCCGCAGCGTGGAAGACGTGGGTCACGGGGCGCCCTCCGACATCGGCGATCGACCTGGGGTCGAACTCGGCCACGTCGCCCACGATGGGCACGATGCCGGCGGCCCGAAGCCGCGCCTCGTCCCCCGGCCCGGAGCACCGGGCCAGTCCGAAGACGTCGTGGTCCCGGGCGAGAGCCCGGGCGATGGGGAAGCCGATCCGTCCCGTGGCCCCGGTCACCAGCACGGACCACCGCTCTGGCGTGGCCATGGCGCGGCACCCTAGCTTCTGCCCTCGTGGAAGACGCACAGGACACCGCGAGGCAGGACGATCCCGGTCGGGCACGGCTCGACGCGGCGTGGAAGGTGTGGATCGACTCGCAGGAAGCGGCGATCCAGACGGTCAGGACGGCGGAGGCGGTCCCCCGCACCGCCGTCGACGAGGCCGAGGGCTACCGGTGGATCACCCGGTTGGCCTCGCTGGCTCAGGAGTGGTTCATCGAGAAGTCGGACCCGTTGCACCCTCAGTTGTTCCAGTCGCAGACCGAGTACCGCAAGCTCCTCGTGGACAATCCCGACGTCCGCTACGGGTTCTGCGCGCTCGACGAGACGCGGGCCTATCGCCTCGTTGGCACGAGAGGTGAGGCTGCCTACATCGGCCTCACCTTCGGCACGCCGGTCGGGCAGGGCCCGGTGGGTGGCAGGACGGGCACGACGGTCCAAGCCCACGTCGACCAGTTCGAGCTCGGGCCCAACGGCGAGGTGGACATCCTCATCGTGCCCGTCGGCGGCCGGCCCGCCACAGGCTCGAAGAACTGCATCGAGATGGCGCCGGGCACCGGGCAGCTGGCTGTGCGGGAGACGTTCTTCGACCGCCGTGTGGACAAGCCAGCCGACCTCCGGGTCGAGTTGGTGGACGGCGAGCCGCCCCCCGTTCTCGGCGCCGAAGAGCTGGCCGGCAAGCTCGAGTTCGCCGCACTGTTCCTCCAGTTCGTGGCGGCGACAGCCGTGAACATGTGGCACGACACCGCCGACAACGTGAACACGTTCGGAGGAACCGCAGGCGCCCAGCACGTCGCCGCCCAGGACGACGAGATCCGGTCCCACAGCAACGCCGAGATGACCTACCACGGCGGACGCTGGGTACTGGGTGAGGGCGAGGCCCTCGTGGTGACCGTCAACGACCCGGCGACGGAGTTCCTGTACTGGGGTCTGACCACGTCCACGGCATGGATGGAGAGCCTCGACTACCGCTACACCACCACTAACCTGAACAACAAGACGGCGCAGCGTTCGGCGGACGGCGATTGGCGGTTGGTGATCTCTCCGACCGACCCCGGGGTCCCGAACTGGTTGGACACCCAGGGACGGCGCGAGGGCTACATGATCGTGCGGTGGGTGCTGGCCGATGGCCCGCCCCATCCCTCGTGCGAGTTGGTGCCGATTGCGAGCCTGAAAGGGCGCTGACCGGCGGGATCCGCGTTCAGACCTCGGACGGGACCCCGAAACGCTCCCGGTAGTCGGCGACGATGGCCCGGTGTTCGGCGAGGTCGAGGCCCGTGTCCTCGAAGCGGTAATGGTGCTCCCCGACCTCCCGGTTCATGTGACGGGCATCCACGTAGGCGCGCAGCCGGGCGAGCCCCTCGTCGGAAAGCGTCATTCCCCATTTCCGATAGAGGTTGGTGACCGTGCCGATCGGATCGGCAACGAGGTCCTTGTAGACCACGTCGCTGATCTGCTCGGCGGGGAGACTCCCGGAGTCCCGTACGGCGGTGACGTTGTTCATCTGGATCTCGACACCCATGCAGAGGAGCTCGACGAGGTCGGCATGGGCGACCCGATCGGAGTGCATCCAGTGGAGGGTCGCCATGGTGTCGGCCAGGGACCCCATCACCCGCAGCGGGTCCCGGTGCGTCATGACGACCCGGGCGTCGGGGTAGGTGGCGAACACCAGGTCGAGCGACCCCAGGTGTGACGGAGCCTTCACGACCCACGACGGCGTCGGGCGGTCATCGGGTCGGGGACTCCACTGCAGCGTCTGCAGCATGCGGCGGTGCCAGACGTAGGCGGGAGTCTGATCGGCTTCGCTCTTCCAGATCGTGTAGCTCGGCACGTTGTAGAGGCCGGTGAACATGTCGCTCGAGAACTGATGGGCGAAGATGAATATGCACTCGGTCGGTAGATGGCCACCGTTCTCGTGCATGGCGGTGAAGGCCGGCACCATGGCGTCCATCAATGTGATCTCGTCATCCATGAGCCCGGCCCACTCCGTCCCGGCCGGGGGACCTTGACCGTCAGGGGTCTGAACTGCACCCGGCACGGTATGCACCAGCTCCCACAGGAGCGGCGGCCGGTTGGCCGGGTCGCACGCGAGCAGTTCGTGCAGGAGAGTCGTGCCGGAACGACCGAGGCCGGTCACGATGATGGGGCTCCGCACGGTCTCTTGGCCGACCGTGGGCTCGCGCTCCCAAAGATCCACCAGCCGCAGCCGGTTCTGGAGGATGAGCTGGAGCTCGGCGCGAGCGCGCAGGCGACCCGCCAGGTGCAACTCGGCCTCGTCGTCGAGGGCCGTGCACAGGCGTTCCAGCGGGTCACGAAACCAGGTGTCACCGGCGTCGTCCAGGCCGGTGGCCGACCGTGCGGCGGCGAGCAGGTCGTCGGCTCTGAGCGACACGATCGATCGTCCGTTGTCGCCGAGGCCGTGTCCATAGGCGACGACCTTCTCCACCCATGGAGCTCGTGGCGGCGGTGTCCAGCTCATCGGCGGCAGGGTACCGCACCGAACCTGGGCCCGCCGTCCCGATCGGTGGTATTCACCGGTCTGACGGCGCAAGTCGATACGGCGCGGCCGGTCCGCACCGGGCCCGGGATGTCGCGCATGACGCATTCGCCAAGAGTCACGTCGTGTTCATCTGCGATGTGGCGGACATTCAGGCTCCACTAGATTCGCATCGTGAGCACGGGTGGTGGCGAGAACGCATTCCCGGTCTTTGCCTGGGCCGTCGGCGAAGAGGGGTCGGATCCCCTGGTACTTGTCGATGGGGTCCCATTTCGCCACGACCAGTTCGCTCAAAGTGGACACTACTCCCACACAGACGACGACCTTCGTTCGATCGCCGCGCTCGGCGTCGAGATCGTCCGATATGGCGCACCATGGCGTCTGACCGAGCCTGAACCGGGTCATTACGACTGGACGCTTTGGGATCGGGCCTTGGCCGGATGCGCTGAGCACGGTCTCGAGCCCATCGTCGACTTGTTGCACTTTGGACTGCCCGACTCCTTCGCTGGCTTTGCCGATCAGCGATGGGTTGACTCGTTCTGTCGGTACGTAGATGCATTCCTCAACCGTTACCGAGAGCCGCGATGGTTCACACCGGTCAATGAGCCGGGCATCACGGCATTGATGTCCGGCTGCCTGGGAATGTGGAATGACCGGCTCGCATCAGGGCCGGATCATGCGCGGATCCTGGCCAATATCGTGCTGGCCAACCTCGAGGCACTGGCGCGCATCCGTAGCGATCGCGGCGGTTGGTGGATCGGGGCCGAAGCCTTCTCGGTTCCGGTGGCAATCGGGCCACAGGCCGAAGCCGACGTCCAGGCGTTGCGGGCATGGACGTGGCTCGTGTGGGACCTGCACTTCGGGCGCGACCCTCTGCTGGAGTCGGCCCGTTACCTCGATCCCGTGGACGACGCATTACTCGACCGCATAGGTTCTCTTGCGGTGACCGACCGGGTCGTTGCGGGCCTCGACTTCTACCCGACCTCGGTCAATCCCATCGGGGGCCCCGCCCCCGAGTGGTCGGTCGACGAGCGGGTGGCATTCGCAGTTGACGAGTTCCGACGTTGGCACGAGCGATATGTCATGCCCTTTTGGGTGGCGGAGACCTCGAACTTGTCCCTTGGCGTCAACGACCAGATTCCGTGGTTGCTTTCACTCACTGATGGACTCCGCAGACTGCGCGACGAGGGCCTGCCGGTACGCGGGCTCTGTTGGTACAGCAGAGGAGACCAATTCGACTGGCAGACCAACCTGGTGGATCCAAAAGGAGCGGTGACCGAGGTCGGGCTCTTTGACGCTCACCGCGTGGCCAGACCGGTCGCCGCCACATTTGCACAGCTTGCCTCCAAGGACTTCTGACGTCTGCGCCGGAATGCGAGCCATCGTGTATGACCTCTTTGGCCGACGATGCGGATCCCCGTAACGCCCAGCGCCTTGCCGCCAAACGCCGGACTTCAGGGAGCATGTTCCGGACGATGATCACAGGAGACCCTGTGTCATAGGATGAAGCAATCTCACCTGTTGCAGAGGGCAGGATGCTACCGAGACTACGAGGCGGCCCATGACTGATTCCGTCGGAAGACGTGGGACTAAGGGTGCGGCAAGCAAGGGCGGAGCTGGGGGTATCTGGTTTCTAGGCTTCATCGGCGCCCTCATCTATTACGTGCACACGCACTCGGGCACGTTCTGGCTGGTCTTGGTGGCGATCATGAAAGCCATCGTGTGGCCGACGTTTCTCGTGTATCACCTGCTGATGCTCAAGGCGTGACAACATCGCAGCTGCGATCGGCCGACCTGACCGATCGCCCTGGAATCAATCGGCCGGTCATTGAGGAAGCCGTGCGCGGCACCTCTTTCATTCATCGACTACTTCAGAGTCACTCGACCTGACGTTACTGTTATTGAGCTCAGGCCACTTGACTTGCAGGATGCGAGGAGCTGCGCAGCGCTTCGGCTGAAGAATACCGTCGCGGTCGAGCGGGAGCCGTTGTCTGAGCCCGCGAAGGATCCGTTCACCTGGGTGGAACCTCCGGGGTTGGGAAACGTGAATCCAAAGGCGCCAGAGCGGCTCGAAGATGCGCCGTATTCCGAGAACGTGATGAGACTCGGCCGGATTGTCGTTGGAGTCCAAGTGACTTTGATTTTCAGGGAGTTCGTCGTGAGCACACGATTACAGGCGTTCGACGGGCTCGAAATGGTGGCGGTGGCCTTGCCGCCCATCACGCTGGAGACGTTGGAACCTGAGGTCTTGCACCCGTTCGACGACAATGTGACTGCGGTGCCCTCAGCGCTGATTCCCTTGGTCGTGAGTGGAGGAGAGAATGCCAGCGCCCCGGTGATATTGGTACACGTGATACTGCCGGTGGCGACAATGCCGGTTGCCGGCCTCGAGCTCGAGCTGCAGCCGCTGGATGCCAGCGCCACCAACGCGAAAGGGAGGAGAGACACCGACCTCCATCCTCCCAATATCGACATGGCCCGCGCCCTTCGCCGCCTCACCCTTCACACCACAGCGTTCGGCCGCGACGGTAGCTGAGATTCGACCATCGCTGCCCCGAAAACGCGCCGATCGACGCTGGGCCACTACGGTGCGCGTGCCCCGTCTCTTTCGCCGAGCGCACTAGTCCCTCGCGTCCCCGGCATCCAATGCACCACCCAGGTTTCCTGGCCCACTTTTGGTCAATCTCCGAGAAAGACCGGTCAGACGGTGTCGCAGCGGCAGGTGGAAGGGCAGACGGTCGCAGCGCGAGTCTCCGTTCCAAAGGCCCGAACGCTTCTTCAAGGTGCGACGGACAACCGTACGATCTGGTGGTCTTATGCACGACAAACGCACAACTCGGGGTCATAAGCAGGAGCAGAGGACCAAGGTCCCTGGCCCTCGCACGGGCTGGGGTCGACACTGGCTGAGATGACTCCCTCCCTGGCTCACAGACCTCTGTCGAGGTCGCTCGCCTTCGCCGTCCCTCTGGCGCTGGTGGTGGTGCTCTCGGGCTGCTCCTCGAAGGCCTCGACGAGCAGCACCAGCACGACGCGGGCGGCGACCACGACGACCTCGACCACCTCGGCCGCCGCAGCGGCGACGCCCACCACCGCGGCGGGTGGCGCCGTCGCCGTGGGCAGCGTCACCTGCACCAATGTGACCGGAACGATCACGTTCACCCCGCCCTTGTCCAACACCCCCACAGGTCCTGAAACGACCCGCCTCGCGCTCACCGCCACCGGGTGCACCACTGCCGGGTCGAGCGGCACCCAGGTCACGAGCGGAACGGCGACAGCCACGATCCAGAGTTCGACAAACGGGTGCGTCAGCCTGCTCAGCTCCAAGCCCGTTGCCGTGGCCGTGGCGTGGAGCCCGAGCTCGATCCACGCCAGCGTGGCGTCGTTCGGGGGCTACGCCATCGTGACCGACGCCGCCCAGCACACCGGATTCGGCCTGCCGAACGCCAAAGGCTCGGTCAGCGTGGCCGGCTCGTTTGCGGGAACCGACAATGGTGCCAAGTCGACCGCCTCCACGGATTCCAACCTCACCAGCGTCCAGCTGCTCACCGCCTGCGGCACTGCGGCGGGCTTGCAGGAACTGGCCATCGCCAGCGGGACGGTGACGTTCTCCTAGGACCTACACCTAGGCGGGCTTGCGAACGTTCGTCTGAGAGGGAGACACTCTCCCGGCATGAAAGCGGGCACATCGGTCCTTCACTTCGAAGGCAGGGATGGCCTCCGACTCGTGGGTGACCGCCGAGGGGATCGCCGAAATGCGCCGGTCGTCTTCCTGCACGGCGGCGGCCAGACGCGCCACTCGTGGGATGGAACCGCGGCGGGGGTCGCGCAACGTGGCTGGCAGGCGCTCACGATCGATGCCCGTGGTCACGGCGACTCGGCGTGGTCGGACGTCGGTGACTACCGTCTCGAGAGCTTCGCCGAGGATGTCCGCCTTGTCGTCGCGCAACTCGATGAGCCACCCGTGCTGGTCGGTGCCTCTCTCGGCGGATTGACCTCGATCCTGCTGACGGGCGAGCTCGGTCTCGGCGTGGCCGGCGGCGTCGTGCTCGTGGACATCGTCCCCGATATGGAGGAGGCAGGAGCACAGCGCATCGGGGCCTTCATGGTGGACCGTGCCGCCGCCGGATTCTCGTCGTTGGAGGAAGTCGCCGACGCCGTCGCTGCCTACAACCCGCACCGCCCGAGGCCCGCCGACCTGGCCGGCCTTCGGAAGAACTTACGCGAGCGGGACGGCCGGTTCTACTGGCACTGGGACCCGAGGTTCATGTTTGCGGAGGGCGGGTCGGGCCCGGCCGAGATCCTCGATGTCGACCGGCTGCACGCCGCGGCCGAGCGCATGGTCGCCGACGTACCGGTCATGCTGGTCCGTGGACGCGTCAGCGACCTCGTAAGCGCAGAGAAAGCAGGGCAGTTCTGTGCGCGATTCCCCGCGGTCGAGTTCGTCGACGTTTCAGGGGCGGGACACATGGTGGCTGGCGACCGAAACGACGCCTTCACTCTTGCCGTCCTCGACTTCCTTGAACGCCACTCGGTTATCCGTTTCGGGTGAGAAATGCACCGTGTCCGGCCATGACCACGGCGAGGTGTTCGGGCCCGATCTGATCCTCGACGGACTGGACAGACGCAGTTTCCGTTTTGAACGCGGACGCTCGCGGCCGCGAGGGTCCGCCACGAAGAGGGGTGCGGTCCGAGTGCGTCCAAAGTACCGCCTTGCGTGCCCTAGAAGGTCGAAGACGCAGTTTGAATGCGCATCCGGCCGGTGAAGGGCAGCGCGGTGGATTCACTCTCGCGGCAGCTGCCCGGAGTGAAGTTGGTCCCGCAAGACGAACTTCTTCACTTTGCCCGACGGCGTCCGGGGAAGCTCGTGCACCAGCTCAAGCTCCTCGGGCCACTTCTGCCGGGCCAAGCCGGCGTCTTGTAGCTGTTTCCGCACATCGGCCAAATCGACAGGAGTCGACCCCTCGGTGAGACGCACGAACGCGCACACGCGTTCTCCGAGGCGTTCGTCGGGGGCCGCCACCACCGCCGCCTCCGCGACGCCAGGAATGCGCATGAGCATCTCCTCGACCTCCAGCGCGCTGATGTTCTCACCCCCTCGGATGATGATGTCCTTCTTGCGGTCCACGATGGTCAGGTAGCCGTCCTCGTCGAGAACCCCGATGTCTCCAGTGGCAAACCACCCTTCGGCGTCGAAGCCCGACGCGGTCAGGGCCGCGTCGGTGTAGCCGATGCAGCAGTCTGGGCCACGGCTCAAGATCTCTCCCCGCTCTCCGGACGCCACATCGTGACCGTCCTCGTCCACGAGACGGAGCTCTACACCGAGCAAGGGCCGGCCGTCGGTGTAGTGACGCTTGGCCTCGGGCTCCTCATGTCGGCTCCCGGTGGTGGAGGGGTGTTCGGTCGACCCGTAGGACCGGATGGCCGAGATCCCGAGCGCTGCCATCCGCTCGGTGACAGCGGCCGGTACCGGTGACCCTCCGAGGCCTATCCGGCTCATCAGTTTGAGGTGTTCGGTTGTGCAATCTGGGTGATCCAGCAGGCTCGTGAGAAAGTAGGTTGCGCCACTCCCGGACGCCACGCGGTCCTCGAGCATGGCGGCCAGGACGGCACCCGGGTTCCACACGTCGATGAGACTGATGGGCTCGCCCTTCCATACCGGGAGGAGCAGCCCACTCAGCATTCCGATGGCGTGTCCCACCGGCGCTCCCACGAGCAGCGGTGGATTGCCTGTCTGCATCGCCGCCAACTGGCGGATCTCGAAGCCGATCGTGCGATGGGAGTGCACGACTCCCTTGGGGTCGGCCGTCGTGCCCGATGTGTATGCGACCAGTGCCGGGGAGGAAGGGTCGACCACCGCCGGTTCTGTCACGGGCTCGCAATCGAGCAGCCGGTCGAAGGGGATCGCCCATGATGGGACCGGACCTTCTCCGACGACGGCCACCAGCTCGAGGGAAGGAGCGCCGGCTCTGACCTCCTCGAGCGCTGCGATGTAATCCTGGTGACCGAAGCGATCTGCGGTGATGAGAGCCCGAACCGCCGTGCGCCGGAGGATATAGCCGACCTCCTTGGGGCCATAGAAGTGGACGATGGGTGTCACCACAGCACCGAGCAGGGCGGCCGCCCAGAAGCTCACCGCCGCCTCGATCCAGTTTGGTAGCTGAAAAGCCACCACGTCCCCGGCACCTATCCCGCGCGCCCGCAGCGCAGCTGCCATTCGGCATGCGGCGCCCAGAACATCGGCGAACGTCCCGGTCCACGGCCGCACCGACGAGCGGATCTTGACCGTCAGCTCAGGCCTCTCACCGATGGCACCGGCGATCATCTGGCCCACGGTGTCATCTCGCCACCAACCCGTGTCCACGTAGCGATCCGTGAGCTCCTGCGGGATAACCCGCAGGCCCCACCCCTCGCTCTTCCTCGACGACATCATCGTCTTTCGGCGCCCGTCCGGACTCGCACGGGCTTTACAGTACGCGAGCCATCAGTCAGCGGTACACGGCCATCGGCGATCTCTCGGGCCACAACAGCGACGCGAGCTGGCTCTGAGATCCAGGGCATGGACGGCACGTCCCTGCTGCACAACTCAGCTTCTCGACCGGAGAGAGGGTCAGATGCCGTGAGCGAAACGAACGCCGCCGGGGTCAGCCCAGCTCGGTACCCAAGACCGATACGAACGAGACCATCTCGCCGGGGTAGCCCCCGAGATTGTGCACCACGGCGAGCTTGCGGTCGTTGGCGATCCGCCGGTCCTCGGGCGCTTCGCCCCGCAGCTGGAGCCAGCACTCGTAGTGCATGCGCAAACCGGAGGCGCCAACGGGGTGCCCGAAGCTCTTCAGGCCGCCATCGGTGTTGACGGGCAGGCTGCCGTCGAGAGCGAACGTCCCGGCGAGGACCTCCTTCCACGCCGTACCCCGCTCGGCGAAGCGGAGGTCCTCCATCAGCACGAGCTCGGTCGGTGTGAAGCAGTCGTGGACTTCTGCCATGGCCACCTGGGTTCGGGGGTCGTCGACGCCCGCCTGCAGGTAGGCGTCCTCGGCCGCAAGGACCACCTCAGGGAATGTGGTGAAGTCGTAATTCGGGTCGACGAGGCCGGAGCCGTCGCCGGCGACAACCGACATGCCTTTGATGAACAGGGGCTTGTCGGTATAGCGATGGGCGTCCTCAGACCGAACGACAATGGCGGCCGCGGCGCCGTCGGCCACGCCGGCGCAGTCGAACACCGAGAGCTCCCCGGCAACGGCGGCCATCTTGCAAATGTCCTCCGCCGACGTCTCCTTGCGAAACTGCGCCCGCGGGTTGCGGGCACCGTTTCGATGGTTCTTCTCGGCGATCTTGGCAGTCGCCAGACGGAGCTCGGCTGCGTCGACGCCGTACTTCTTGGCATATGCCGGCAGGATCATTGAATACATCGCCGCCGCCGTCAGGGTCCGGGCCGTGCCGTCGTTGGGCGGCAGGCTGGCGTTGGTGCCAGCGAAACCCGTGTCCTTGAACTTGTCGCAGCCGATAGCCATTGCGATGTCGTAAGCGCCGCTGGCCACAGCGTAAGACGCTTGACGCAACGCCTCCGACCCGGTGGCGCAATAGTTCTCGACGCGGGTCACCGGCTTCCCCTGAAGCTTGAGTGCCGAGGCCAGCACGATCCCGGAGCTCCCCGAGATCGCCATGCCCAACCAGTAGGCGTCGATATCCTGCTTTGTTACGCCAACCGAGGCCAGCACCTCGTCGGCCGCGTCGATCAAGAGGTCGTCTCGGCCACGATCGAAGTGCTCCCGGAACGGGGTGCACGACATGCCGACAATGGCCACGCGGTCCTTGATGCCATTCGAACTCACGATGACTCCTTCGCTCCGATCGGACGAGCCTTCCAGAAGTAATTGTGGATCTCATCGGCGGTAAACAGCCGGCGGAAAGTCATCTCCACCCGGGTACCCACTTTGACGTCATCGACGTCGCAATCGGTCAGCTGGCACGGGAAGCGGCCACCGCCGTCGAAATCGAGCACTGCGAAGATCACCGGGGGGCTCTCCGAGTAGATGAGGCGGTCGACCGTGTAGGTGGTGACCGTCGCCAACGTCTCGGCCTCCGGCACCTGCTCCATATCGTCAGTGATGCCGCCGTAGATCCCGATCCGCTGCGGCGGCAGGTGGACGATTCCGGTCTGCCGATCGCGAGAGCCAACGAACCCGAATTTCCAGTCCGTCGAGCGGGCCGCCGCTGATGAAGACGGCCGATTGGGCGTCGGGCGGTTGGGTGGCTCGATATCTACCATGTTCCGCCATGTCAAGAACTTGCCGTATGGAACCAGCGCGCTGCGCGCGATCTGGTCGGCGACCGACTTGGCTGGGGAGAATGATGCAATGGAATCAGTAGTCCGGAACAGCAGGACGTCCACGCCATCAGCCAATACCACCACCGCGATCGTTGTGTCGGGCTCAGCCTTGTCGAGCACGTCGGCGAGCACGACACCAAAGTGCGCTGCGCCTGTGTTGCCCACGACGGCAGCGAGGTTGTCGGCGACGGTTTTGGCGCCGAGCCTGCCCGCCGTCGCCCGCACCGCCCGGGCGTGGGTGCCGGTTACGACAGCGACATCGACCTCGCCAGGGTTCAGCTCGCAGGTCTTGAGCGCTGCGTTCCAGGCGCGTTCCGCCATGGGCACGTAGACCGTCTCGCCGAAGCGCTCCTCCCATCGCCGCGGCCGCGGCGAGCCAGGCGTCCGCCAGCGATCGACGAACTCTTCTGTCTCTGATGCACCTCCGAGGTACTCGGCGATCACCGGACCGTCGCTGTCGTTGCCTACGAGCAGTGCGGCACCCCCGTCGCCGCCCTCGCCCTCATCGGCACTCATCGGCAAGCCGCCTCTCATGCCGGCCACGGTGACAAGCACCTCGTCGGCGCCGCGCGAGGCGGCGAGGAATGCTCCGACCCCCGAACGCACCGCGCCATTGACGTCCATGACCGCCACCGCAGGATCGAGGCGAAGCGCGGCGTGGATCGCGGTGGCGTTCGTCTTCTCCACATAGGCGGGCTCAGCGGTAGCGAACCACAGTGCGTCAGGCGATGCCCCGCCTATCGACCGCAGCGCCAGGCGGGCGGCCTCGAACCCCATGGTGGTGGTGTCCTCATCGAATGAGGCCACGGTTCGCTGCCCCCGGCCGGACGCACCGCCGAAGACGGCGGCGATCTCCTTGCGGTCGAGCCGGCGATACGGGACATAAGCGGCGTAGCTCCGGATCCCTCTCATTGCGTTCCCGGGTGGCTGCGTTGGGGACCGTGCCGCACCTTCTACCTCCAAGACTGTTCGTTGCGCCGAGGCGGCCGTGCGCCGAAGTCGCCGCTTGGCCGACGCCCAGCCTAGCAACGAAGCGACCGGCACCCAACCGCGAGAGACGCTCAGTCGAGCCCCCCTCCGTTGTCAGACGCTCGATATCGGGAGACCGTCGGGTGACGAGCGGCAGCCCCGGCATACCCCGCCGCGCCCGCTATCCCAGCGGTCTCAACCGGTCGATGCAACAACCTCGTAAACGCCCCTCATGGCGACAGACCGCCGATGGCTAGGGCCAATCTTGCTTGTGCCGCCAGATCCGAGAGCTCCGTTTGCTCCTACCCCTGACGGACTCCAGCTGTTGCTGGTGAAATGGAGTGCGAGACCAATCTCGATCAAGGCCGGATGGAAGGGAAAGCGTGAGATCCCTCTGCCATCCAGGCTTGACTGGCTAGGCTCTTGTTCGTGCTTGCGAGGGTGCTCACCTTCTACTCGGAGAGCGCGAAGATACCCGACCTGGTGCAGTCACTGCGCTCCGAGCTCCCTGCGGCGTACGAATCACTTCCCAGCTTTCGGGGGGCGCTGGTCCTAGAGAAGACCGGCGGCAACCACATCATCGCATTGACGGTGTGGGAGAACGAAGAAGGCGTGAACGAAAGCGCGCCCGTTGCCGACGCCTTCGCCGACCGCATCAGTGAGGAAATTGGACACGCCGTATCGCGCAACATTTACAGCGTCATTGAAACCATCGGCTTCGAACCGCACCTCCGAGGCGAATGAGTAGCTGCGTCCAAGACGCTGCTCTTATGTCCGACCGAACCGGGCCGGGCATCGGTATGGCTTTAGTCCGTGCCAAGCGCCTGGGAGGGCTGAGTCATCTGAGTCATGATTATCGGTGGCGGCGGCGCCCGGGGAGACCAATCGGGCTGAACGGCCACACCGGCTGAGTTGTCATCGGCACGGAGATCGTCACGCTCATCCGGGGACCCGGGACGTGCCAACGGGAAATTGAAGGCCTCACACTTCGAGGATTGCAACCGTGCGGCCCGTGGTCTCCCTGCGCGCCATCGCATCGATTGCCGACGGAATCTCATCGAAGCCGATGACCTGACCCACCACTGGTTTGATCTTCTTGGTCAGCACGAGCGTGACGATCTCGCGCATGATCCGCTCTCCGAGTTCGGAGGGAGGGAAGTTCCAGCCCATACCGGTCTTCAAGAATGTCAAGGCATCGGGTTCCTGGTATGAAAGCAGGACGCCACACATCTTGAGATTGCCCAGGGCGATCCGGCGCGGGACGAGGAACTTCTCGTCGGCGACAGCCTTGTTGGAGGCAAACCCCATCGTCAGGTAGCGCCCGTTGTACTTGGTACACTGCATCGACCTCTCCATGACGGCCTCGCCGACATTGTCGAAGACGACGTCGACACCCTGGTTGTCCGTCTGAGCGAGAATAACTTCTGCGAAGTCGGTCGTCGTGTAGTTGATCGCAACTTGGGCACCGAGGTCCTGACATAGGCGCATCTTCTCGTCCGTACCGGCGGTGGCAAAGACATGGGCCCCGGTATGTACGGCCAGTTGGATTGCCGCTGATCCCGAGCCTCCAGCTGCAGCATGGATGAGTACCGTCTCCCCGGCTCGAAGCTCAGCGCGGTCGATGAGCCCCAACCACGCCAGGTGGAATGGGAAGTACAACGCCGCAGCACCGGGCAACGGAATCGCATCCGGCATTTCAAAGGTTGAGGCGGCAGGGCACAACGCGTACTCGGCGTAACCCCCGTGCGCTCCCTTGGGAATCGCGACGACGCGCCGATGAAGCCACTTCTCCGTGCCTGCCCCGCACGCATCCACGACACCCATCACTTCCATTCCCGGACTGTAGGGAAGCTCGGGACGAACCATCATGTTGCCGCCCGTAATCCGTTCGAGGTCGTTGAGATTGAGGGGAATAGCGTGGACCTTGATACGCACTTCGCCGGGGTCGGGATCCGGGATCGCAACATCGTCGAGTTTCAGCACCTCCAACGGCTGCCCGTACGTGTGCGTTCGCCACGCTCGCATCACACCGTCACGTTTCGTCATATGCCCATCCACCTCTTCGTGCGCCCGCCGGTACTGGGTTGCGCTGGAGCCCGACTCTACGGGAGGGCCTCGTCCGGGACGTCGAAGAATTCCTGGTACGAGCGCGTTCGCTCGCGTAGCGCACTGACATCGAGTCCTGTGTCAGCGAAGGAGTAGCTGTGCCCGCCGTGCTTCTCCTTCGGATTGTCGGCAAGGAATGTGTGCATGGCGCCGTCAGCCTCGGCCGTGAGCTCGATACCGAGGCGCTGATAGATCGCGTGCACGACGGCCATGGGATCGGCCAGAAACTCCCCAAAGAAGACGTCCACAGCCTGTTCGTCCGGGACGGTACCGTCCCGCCGAGCCGCAACGGCCCGGTCGAGACCAAGGATGACGTCATCGACCCACTCGGAGGCAACCGAATCTATGGCGACGTCGTCGCTAGCCAGGCGACGAAGGAGGTCAACCAATGACGCGAGAGAGCACACCACGCGGAGGGGGTCTCGGTGGGTGTGGACGATCAAGGCTCCGGGATACTCGCGCATCATGGGCCCGAGAGACCAGAGATGGGCAGGTGACTTGATCAACCAGCGCTCAGCCGGGTGCGCAGATTGCAGGTACTGCAGAAACAACCGGTGGTACCGGTATGCGGGTGCCATGTCGGCATGGTGGAGCAGCCACGATTGGTACTCAGGGACCCGATACTGGGTGGAGAAGATCATGCTGCGAAATTCCGCAGCCGTGATCCGCACGCACTCCTGGCCCAGTCGCGCTCCCATGTCGTGCATTGCCAGAAATCCCGGAATGAGCAACTCGGCGTTCGCCAGATTCGCCTGCACCTCATCGATCCGTGGGTCCGACTCGTAGGTTGCGGTCTCCGGAGGCGGCCAAGGTTGGTCGACCTCCCAGGTGAGAGGGACGCGATTGGCCGGGTCCTGGGCAAGGAGGTCGAAAAGGATGGTCGTGCCCGTTCGAGGCAGGCCGAGGACGACGATAGGCGGGCGGACGTCCCGATCTGCGATCTCGGGGTTACGCTTCACCCAGTCGACCACGCGGAGCCTGTTGCTCAGGTAGCTCACGATCTCGGAGGCAGCAATCACCCCGCCAAGCTCGTTCAGCTCCGCTCCGTGGTTCAGCGCTTTGACCAGTAGGTCGGCCCCCTCACGCCAGGTCGTTTGGCCAAAGTCGTTCAGCCCCGTCGCGTGACACGCTTGCTCTACGAGGTGATCAACTGAGAGCGCCTCGATCATCACGATGCTCGCGCACTCACGCACACTGCGGAGGTCAGCTCGACCCTCCCCATGAAAACAGGGTCCGAACAGGGTTCAATCATTGCGACAGCCTCCCGACCAAGCTCGAGTGACATCGACGTCGACCTTGAGACTGGAAGTCAATCACGTTTCTGGCAGATCTGGCCGACCGATCGTTAGCCCGTAGGAGGCTGTCAGGGCCCTCCTGATCGAAGCTTCGCTTAGGAACCATGTCTCGGACGGCGGCCCGGGATCGGACCGAGCACCTGCATCAGCTCTCGGTCGAACCTGCACATCGTTGATCACGATCCTGCTCGCGGCCGAGCGGTTGCACGCGAGAGCCTTGGCTGTCGCGATGCTCTCCGCCGTATTCCTCGCCTCAATGCCCAGCTGCCTTCCCGTCACGAAAGAGCCGCCACCCTCCGTAGCACGGTTCCGATCACCCATCGACCCGGTAGCGAAGCCGGTCGACGTGCGGCCGATCGCTCAGTATGGTCAGGGATCACGACCGGGCCATCGGGGAGGTAGAAATGAAATTCGTTCAACTAATCGAGTTCAAGACCGGCGACATCGACGCGTTCAACCGGACGCTCGACGAATGGCTCGCCAAGACCAGTGGTGTCCGCACGCCGAGCCGGGCCATCCAAGGCCGGGACCGGGACAATGACCGAACGTTCATCCACATCGTCGAGTTCCCGTCCTACGAAGCAGCGATGGAGAACTCGAACCGGCCGGAGACGGCCGAGTTCGCCGCTCAGTTGGCCAAGCTTTGTGACAGCCCTCCGACGTTCCGCAACCTGGACGTCACCCGGGAAGAGGACATGTAGCTGACGTCGACCGCGCCCGATCGCTGCGGGTGTGCCGATGCTCGTAACCGGCGCCTGAAGGCGAACCGACCGGTGTTGGCAGCCGAGAGGAATACCGCTTACCTGGGCCGCCTGGGGCCGCACCCTCCCCGCTATAGCTGACGCTCCTCAGGCCCAGGGCTGGCGCTGCGCCATCAAGGTGGTGCTGGCACCAGGGCGGATCGAGAGGCTCGCAACCTTGGCGTGCTTCCCCCGCTGCGGCACACTGCACCGCGGACAGGTGGCGCCCCGGTGCCGGGAGGTGAGAGTTGCGAGAGGGTGACGGCGCGGCCGCGGGGCGGAAAACGGCCTTGACCAGCGGCGTGTTGCGGCCGGCGGCCTATCGCTTCCGTTGCCAGTTTGGCCGCCGTTGGGGCGGGTACCTGGGGCTTGTCTTACTTATCGGCCTAGTCGGTGGGGTCGCCATGGGAGCGGTGGCCGGTGCCCGACGCACGCAGTCGTCGTTCCCCGTCTACCTGGCGAGCACCAACCCCTCGGACGTGCAGCTCTTCACCGAGTTCGACCCGATCACGAACGTGGGGTATTCGTCGAAGCTCGACCACGCCATCGCCCGGATGCCGGGTGTGAGGCGGGCCGTGGATTACATCGGCTTTGACGGCACCGAGCAAGTACTCGGGGGGACCAAGGGGGGAGGCCTGTCCGGCCAAGCACCGCCATCGGTCGAGGGGAGCCTGAACGGGGCGTACGTTTCGCAGGATCGGGTGACCTTGACCGCGGGCCGGATGGCCGACCCTGCCAGCGATGATGAGTTCGTCATGACGGCGGGAGGCGCCGGCCAGCTGGGCCTGCACATCGGGTCGGTCCTGCCCATCGCGTTCTTCACCGACGCGCAGGTGAACTCTTCCTCGTTCTCCGGCTTTCCCACAGACAAGCCTTACCTGTCCATAAGGCTGAAGCTGGTCGGCCTGGTGCGCACCGTAGACCAGATCGTGCAGGACGACGACAGCGCACTGCAGAACCAGGTCGCCGTCCTCACGCCGGCACTCACCGGTCGCCTGGCGAAGTGCTGTGCCTACTACTCGTACGTCGGCCTGCAGCTCTGGGGGGATGCCCGCCACGTGGCGGCGGTGGTAGCGGCGACCAAGGGGATCCTCCCGAATCTCCGTCTCGTCGGAGGAGGGCAGACGAGCGCTCCGCTCGTCGCCAAGGCCGAACGCGCCATCCGACCGGAGTCGATCGCCTTCGGGGTGTTCGGACTCATCACCGCTCTCGCCGCCCTGCTCATCTGCGGCCAGGTCGTTAGTCGCCTGTTGCACCGCAACGCCGAGGACAGCACCGTCCTTCGGGCCCTCGGCGCCGCGCCCGTCGTGACCATGGCCGACGGGCTGGTCGGCATCGTGGCCGCCGTCGTGGTCGGGTCTGTGGTGGCGATGGCGGTGGCGGTCGGCTTATCCCCCCTGGCGCCTGTCGGTGCCGTCCGGCCGGTCTATCCGGATCCCGGCGTCGCCTTCGACTGGACGGTCCTGGGCGCGGGCTTCGGCGTCCTCGTCGTGGTGCTGAGCGCAACGGCAGTCCTGATCGCCTACCGGGTCGCGCCCCACCGCACAGCCGAGAACACCTCCCGTGCGCCGCACCCTTCGAGCTTCGCCAGTGTTGCAACAGCATCGGGCCTGCCGCCCGCCGCGGTCACAGGGATCCGAGCCGCCCTCGGTTCCGGTTCCCGGCGCGACGCCGTACCCGTGCGCTCGGCTGTGCTCGGCGCCGTGCTCGCCGTCGTGGTCGTCGTCACCTCGATCACCTTCGGCGCCAGCCTCAATGCCCTGGTGTCCCGTCCGTCGCTGTACGGGTGGAACTGGGACTACGCATTGCTGTCGGGTTTCTCGGGCCAGGAGAATCTCCCCGCGGCACAGACGGCGTCGCTGCTCCGGCGTGACCCGGTGGTGGCGCACTTCGCCGGTGTCTACCTCCTCGAGGTGGTGCTCGACGGCCAGGGGGTCCCCGCCCTCGTGAGTCGACCGAACGCCGTCGTGGGTCCGGCGCTGCTGTCCGGCCACGGTCTGCAGTCGGCACACGAGGTCGTCCTCGGGACCGCCACTCTGGCCGCCCTGCACAAGCACCTCGGTGACACCGTCGTGGCCACGGGCAAGGGCTCGCACCGGACGCTCCTTCGCATCGTCGGGACGGCGACACTTCCCACTATCAAGGGATCGGGGGATTCGCTGCAGATGGGGACCGGCGCAGTCGTCTCCCCCGGGTTGTTCTCGGCCGCCGACCTCAACATCCAAGGGAGTCCGGTTCCGGGCCCGGATGCCGAGCTGATCACGATCCAGCCCGGGGTGAGCCGGTCCGTGGCTCTGCGCTCGCTCGACCGGATCACGGGGATCCTCAACGGGCCATCGGACCAGGACGGCCCTATCGGAGGGGTCGTGCCACTGCTCCGGCCGGCCGAGATCGCCGACTATCGCGCCGTCGGTTCGACGCCGTCGCTGCTCGCCGGCATCCTGGCCGCAGGCGCGCTGGGCGCGTTGGGGCTCACTCTTGTGGCCTCTGTCCGCCGCCGCCGCCGGGAGTTCGCGCTGCTGAAGGCCCTCGGCTTCACCGGACGGCAGCTGGCGGCCACGGTGGCCTGGCAGTCCTCGGTATCCGCCATGATTGGCGTCATCTTCGGCGTACCGCTCGGCCTCGCGCTGGGACGATGGCTGTGGACCCTGTTCGCGCAAGGGATTTCGGCGGTTCCCGACCCGACTGTCCCTACGCTTTCGATCGTTCTCGTCGCTGCCGGTGCGGTGCTCTTTGCCAACCTCGTGGCTGCTGTTCCCGGTCGTGTCGCCGCGCGCACGCCCACTGCCGTGTTGTTGCGGGCGGAGTAGGCAAGCTGACTGGTCCATCGCAGCGGCGGGTTAGAACCGAGGTCGTACGTTTCAGGCCGAGCCCTGCCTGGGCGTGACCTCAAAACCGACCAGCGCCCAGTCGTCAGCCGCCGTCGTGGTATCGCCGATAGAAACGGGCAATCGCGCCACTGTGAGCAAGTTGAAGGTTTGGACCCACATCGTGGCGCGCTCGGTCGCGTCGAACGCCTGCTGATCCAAGGTCTGGTCGCGAGTTACCGATCTAGCGCTTTGGTCGCTGTAATCATACCCAACGCCGATGATTCTCGACCCGGTCTTCGTGGGAACAACTGAAAGACGCGGCATAAGGCTGCGGCTTGTGCACCCCACAACGGAATAGCAAGCCTTGGCGATCGCACCCACACCCACGGCATCGCCGAACGCCATGACCGTCAACGACTGCAGCCACGGCGAAGGCCCGGTCATCGACGATGAAACGATCACGTGAGCGTGCCCTCCATGGGCACGTGCGGTCCACACCTCGATGTCCTCTCCGGCCGTGGTGGCAGTGCCGATATACCTCGCCACCTGGGTCCATGAGAGGCCTCCGCCAGAGACGATGATCGAATGTTCAAATTCCGTAGACACCATCGCTACGAGCAAGTCTGACGCGCCGGTAGTGCGAATGGCCGAGCCAACTTGTGGCCCACCACCAGTCACGGTCACCAGGGCGTCAATACTTACTCCTCGTGGCGAATTCAAGGGATCAGAGAAGACGAAGACAGCAACGAGGACCGACATCAGGATCAAGACTGCTGCGCCGATCCAAACTGCTCGCTTGCGTCGAAGGTTGTGGCGACGACCCTCGTGGGGGACTCCGGCCGGGACATGTCGCCACGTCCGATCCAGCATCAGGTTTGCGACTGCGGTACTCCCGCCCGGAGGGGGAGAGCCGGGCACTGTGTTCTGAAGCACGCCCACCAACAATTTGTCAGCAGAGGGACGCTGCGCGGGGTCCTTGGCCAGCGCAGCCGCGACAATGGGCCGCAGTTTGGCGTCCACCCCATTAAGGTCTGGCTCTTCGTGCACCACACGGTAGAGAACCGCCTCCGGTCGGCCGTCACCGAATGGTGAGCGGCCGGTAGCTGCGAACGCCACGGTGGCACCCCAAGCAAATACATCCGTCGCTGGGGTTGTCCATCCTCCTTTTGCTTGTTCAGGTGCCATGCAGGACGGTGAACCCACGATGAGCCCGACGTCGGTCAGTGTCGAACCGTCCACTGATTGAGCGATACCAAAATCGACGACCTTCGGGCCGTCCGGCGCCATGAGCACGTTTGACGGCTTCAAGTCGCGGTGAATGACTCCGGCCGCATGCATTGCGACTACGGCTTCGGCGAGCCCAACCGCCAAGCCAATCAGTTGGTCGTTGCGCAGGGGACCGTGGTCGGAAACATAGTCCGCGAGATTTCCGCCTTCTATGTACTCGGTCACGACATAGGGTTGTGGACCGTCGAGTTCGGCATCGAGGTACTTGGCAGTACAGATACCGCTGACCTTCTGACTGGCGATGACTTCTTGTCGAAATCGGGCGCGAAATGCCGGATCCTCAGACAGTTCCAGACGAATGAGCTTGAGAGCGACCTGGAGACCGCGAGGACTGTCCGCGAGGTAGACGACTCCCATGCCGCCTGTGCCCACCCGACAACGCAGACGATATCGACCTAGGAACTCGGGGTCATCGGAGGTGAGGTATTCCAATCGATCATTCTCCGTGAGGCGAACGTGGGAGGAACCTGCATTCTTCCAGTTCGGCAATACCTCGTCTATCGGTGAGAACATAGACTCTGCTCGTGCTCATCCCTCCGGTCGGAGCGTCGTTTGAACTCTCCGGGACGGAGCTGGCGGCACGCTCGAAGGATACGCCACCTACTCGGCGACGGGCCGAGTCCCATCTTCAGCGCTGATGGTTCTGTATTCCTCCACGATGGTCTTTGGGACCTCGGCCAGAAACCGTGAAGGCCTAGAACCGAACAAGCAACCGTTTGACACGAACATGATCCGCGGCGAGTCGGACAGGGCGACTGCTTGAGTGCAAAAGTGCTTGACGAGTGAAAAGGATTCTCAGCCCGTGATTTGGAATGCCTGTTCCTCGCTATTGATTGTTCTCGCCTCCCTGTGCTGACATTG
>Ga0208565_1000563_pt1 | contig 26657 bp, 24 predicted proteins | sample Sb_taG_7_FD_187706 | JGI IMG/M metagenome (GOLD analysis project Ga0208565, IMG submission 187706) | Peat soil microbial communities from Weissenstadt, Germany - Sb_50d_2_FS metaG (SPAdes) (version 2) | ecosystem: Environmental > Terrestrial > Soil > Wetlands > Peat | place: Germany...
GCAGGCGCTCTGTTCGTAAGTACTCGGGAATCCTGGGGCTGATGGCGTCGACGGGTCCGGGGGCTGTGACACGCCGGCGCGTGGTGCGTGATTTGCGAGGGCTGATGGACGCTGTCACGAGGCTGAGGATGGGTCCGGTACATAGCTCAGCTCCGCATCCACGGCAGCGCGGCCGCGATACGCGGGACTGCCGCTTCTACCGCCGCCTCGCCGGCCTCGATATAGCGTCGGCCGATGCTGAACCGCCGGAGCCCGAGGCCAGGCACCCCCTCGCACTCCGGTGCGATCACGATGGTGCCAGGCGACCTCTGGCCCCGTATGGTCGCCTGCATCAGGTCGACCGAGCGCCGGATCGTCTCGATTGCCGATGGCCCTCGCCCCAGGCGCTCTTGGGCCTCGGCATCATCGTGGGCCGCCGGTCGAGGCCGCCCGAGCCGCACGGCCACGACCTTATCGGCGCCCATCGCCGTCGCCGCACTGCTCGGGACCGGATTGACGATGCCGCCGTCGACCGCGCTGTACGGTCCGATGCCCACGGCCGGATGGATCCCAGGGATCGCACTACTGCCAAGCACAGCCAGCCACAGAAGACCACGGCGGAAAACAATCTCGCGGCCGGTCTCCAGATCGGCCGCGATCACCGCCAACGGGAGCGGGAGCTCCTCGATCCGGGTCTCCAGGCAGATCTCCCGGATCTTGGCCGCCAAGGCGACATTGGACAGCAAGCTCCGCCGCGACAGGGTCGGCCGGAAGAAGACGCTGTCGAGCGTATCCAGGAACCGAGTCGACTCCTCAGCGCTGTACCCCATGGCATACAGCCCGGCCACCGCCGCGCCAATGCTGGTGCCGGCCAGGTAGTCCGGCTCCAGCCCAATCCGCGCGAGCCCTCGCAGGATGCCGATGTGGGCGTAGCCCCGGTAGCTGCCAGCGCCCAACGCGAGGCCGACCTTGAGCCCGGCGAGGTCGCGGGCGACCCAGCCGAGCGCGGCACCAGCCGGTGTAGAGGGGGGCAGGACGCCACGTGCCAGCTCGGCACGATCGGTGTGCGACAGCGACGGGATCGAAACCATCCCGCTGGCGTCCGGGCCTCGCCGTACCGGCCCATCGACCCACGCGCGAACGGCCAGTCGCCGCTCCGGCATCCTCGGCGTGCCGGAGCGTCCCACCAGCTCCACCACGGGTGCCCCACCCGGGACCAGGTCATGGCTGGCGACACGCAGGAGGACGTGCGCCGCGTCGGCATCGACTGAATTCGTGAGCGCGACCCGCTCGCGGGTATGCCAGGCGACGCTGGCAGCGAGGGCGGGCGCGAGGTCTGGGGGAGCACCGCGGTCGATCAAGAGCGTCAGCCGGCCCGGCCGATCGCCCACCTCGCGCCGGGTGGAGGCGGCCCCGGTAATGATTGCTATCCGCGCCATCGCGACCTCCGTTCACCCCGGTCCCGGCAGGCGGGGGCCGCCGGCAACCGTTCATCGTCCCGATGGCAGCACGACGCCGTGCGCCAGCACCGGATCGCCGGTCTCGGACCGCCGCAAACCGCAACCAGGGTCGGCCGAGCCGTCGTCCTACATCACGGAGTGGGCTGGCATCGCACCTGATACACCCGGCCCGACCTGGTCCCGCCGGGAAATAGCCCGGCAGGCCGGCGTGGTGACTGACAAGGGCAGCCGTGGAGACTGCTTCATGCGTCCGCGGTCGCCATCGATCCGGCGCCTGAGCATGCTTACCGGATTGGCACATCCCATCTCGGCCAGATAGGCCCCTGCGCCTCGCAGGCGCTTACGCAAGGTAGTCGTGCGCCAGGCGAATGGCGATCGACCCGTCGCCGACGGCTGACGCAACGCGCTTCACCGAGCCGTGCCGGACGTCGCCGACGGCGAACACACCGGGTGTGCTGGTTTCGAGCAGGTAGGGTTCCCGTTGCAGGGTCCAGCGTTCAGCCAGGTCCGGGCCGGTCAGGATGTAGCCCCATTGGTCGCGCCCGACCGCCTCCGGCAGCCAGCCGGTGTATGGCTGCGCGCCGATCAGGACGAACAGCCCGTACTCATGCGTTCATCGCCTCTGGCGGCATGTGGTCCAGGTGACTTCGTTCCAGAGGACCGCGGGCAGGGGCTTCTGCGGGGATGGTGTCGATCCGGGCAGTGTCCGGGATGGTGAGGACGAAGTCGGCGCCGAACGCCGCGGCGGGGCTGAACGCTCCGGGCACGGATCGCGCGAGAGTTTCCTCTATGACTCGGATGCTGGCGGCGGCGGTAAAGGCGTAGGACTCGCCGGTTTGCAGCCACGCTTCGGCGGTGGTGCCGTCCGGGCCGGCGGCTCGCGCCCACCCGAATGACCGGTAGGCCGGGGGTCCCGCCGCGCCGGTATCGGAGGCCCGGGGATCGACGGCAGGATCGTCTGGTACGGGGGAGTACGCGGTGATGTCGGGGGCCCCGGTGGCCTGGAAGGCTGCTTCCAGGTCCCCCGTGGGGAAGGGCATGATGCGGCAGGGCCCGCCGGGCAGGATGATCGTTATGATGCCTGAGCCGAGCGGCTGGGGGTGCAGGTGGCCTGCCCGGCGGGTCCAGCCCCCGTAGGGGAGGTTGTCCCGTATGGATGCCGCGATGCCGGGTCCTTGCCGGGCGGTGGCGGCCCGGGCGGCAACTTCGAGGTGCTGGGCGCCGCCGACTGCGTCGCTGACGTAACGGGCTAGGCAGTTGGTGGCGACCACGCCGAACCCGGCTCCGGGGATGATCGTGACGCCGGCTCGCTGGGCGCGCTGGTCCAGGTCATAGAGGGTGCGGAAGACCTGAAGCTCGTTGCCGATGTCGATGTAGTGCACTCCTGCGGCCAGGCAGGCTTGCGCGAGCGGGGCTGCCGTGTGCAAGAACGGCCCGGCGGCGTTAAGGACCAGGTCCACCTCCGCCATCGAGGCGTTCAGTACGGCCGGGTCGTCCAGGACCAGAGCCAAGTAGGGCAGGTCGAGTTCCTCGGCCAGCGCGGCGATGGCGGGCGCGCTCCGGCCTGCGAGCAGGGGCCGGTGACCGCGCAGGTGCGCGTGCCGGGCGATCAGCGCGCCGGTGTGGCCGGCGGCGCCGTAGAGCATCCAGGACCGTGCCCCGTTCATGGCCGCTTCTGTCGTGGCTGCCCGCTGCCGGAGGTGACGTCCTGCTGCATCCTTGGCTCCCGGATTCCGAGGAGGAGGTCCCGGAACTTGCCGGGTTCTTCCAGATGCGGCGTGTGCGCTGAGTTGTCGAACCAGACCAGGCGCTTGCCCGGGGCCTGCAGCGTGCTTGCGTACCGCTGCGCCGCCGTGCCGGGCGCCACCTGGTCATGGCGGCCTTGCACCATGACGACGGGCACGTCGAGGCGGGGCAGGGTGCGGGCCAGGTCCATGCTGGCGAGCTCGGGCAGCAGCGCGGCCTGTGTCGTGCTGATACCGCGGACGGTCCGGAGGATGTCCGCGGCCGAGTAATCGGGTGAGCGCACCAGGCTGGCGACCAGTCCGCGCGCCAGGGTGGCGTAGGTTTCGCCGGTCGTGACCCCGCCGAAGTTGGTGGCCCAGCGGACCCGGGTGGCGAACTGTTTCGAGCGCAGGTGGGGGGGCGGCCCGATGGCCTCGAGCTGCCGGGTCGCGCGCCGGTGGCCGCGCTGGCGGGCGGTGCTGAGCGCGAAGTCGTAGGCACCGCTGCCGGCGGCGGCACCATCAATGTCCATTCCCACCGCCACCAGCGTCGCGACCAGGTCCGGGCGCTGTCCGGCGGCGTACGCTCCCAGCGTCGCTCCGAAAGAGAAACCGGCGACGTATGTCTTCCCGCCGAAGCGGTGCCGGAGGAATTCCAGGAGCGACACGGTGTCGCCCGTCATCGCCTCCAGGCTGATGCCGACCCGGTCCTTTCGCCTGCGCAACGAGCGGCCGCAGCCGCGCTGGTCCCAGTAGACGACGGTGAAGGCCTGTTCCAGGCCGAGGAGGTGCCCGAAACGGGGCGCTTCGTTGATCATCGGCAGGCCGGGACCTTGCTGGATCAGCAGCAGCACCGGGTTGGCCGCGTCCGCCCCGCGAACCCGGATCCACTGCGTGGTGCCGCCGGCCTGGATTGCCTCGAGCGTATCGATTGCCATCATGGCTACGCTGTTGCCACCCTCGGAGCCTGGCCGGTGGCCTGGGCGAGGCGGCTCGCCGCTCCCGGGTCATGAGCGGGCAGGATCACCAGGCCCGGATACTGCTGGCGCATGGTGTTGATCATGGCGGTGGCCTCCCGCAGGCGGCGTCGGCTGCCGACCCCGGGGACGTGGCCGGCCTCGAGCAGGTGCGCGTCGTAGGTCAGGTCGCCGACCATGCCGGGGTCGGTGACCGAGGCCCGGTCCTGCCCGGTGTCGAATAGCACCAGGCCGTCGCGGTGGTCGATGACGTAAGCGTTGATGGGCCGGGGCCCGGTCCAGCGCCGGGAGGCGAGCAGCCACCAGGCGGTCGGCCGCCAGGTCGACGCGAGGTGGTCGGGGCGGATCTGCACCTGGCCGGTGCTCACTACCGACACCCGCAGGATCGGGTCGGTCACGTTCATCTCAGTGTTCCTCCGGGATAGATTCCGGGTGGCTTCAGCCCGCTCCTCGGATCCGGCTGTCCCAGTGGTCGTAGTAGGGGCGTACGCCGAAGGCCTTGGCCAGCGCCCACAGCGGGGGGAGCATGAGGTTCTGGGCCCAGATGGGCGGTGAGGTGACCCGGCTTTCGTGGCGGAAGTACCAGAAGGTGGCACCGAGCTGGAGCGGGTTCTTCGGCGCGCCCCTGGGCGTGGTCTTGCCGTCGGCCACCAGGCCGGCGAGGGCCTCGTGCCACTCCTTGGTGTGCAGGGCCGGGCGGAGCTCGACGACGCCGTCGATCTCGCCTGGTCCGGGGTTTCCCTCGGAGTGCGGGACACCCGCTGGGACGACGACCGTCTCGCCCGCTCCGGCCACGAGCTCCGCACCGTTAAGGGTGAAGTGGGCCTCGCCCGCCAAGATGGTGAAGCGCTCTTCCTGGCGGGGATGGATGTGCTCGGTGATCACGCCGCCGGGAACGCTGCGCCAGGTGAAGCGGACGAGCTGTCCGTCGCTGTCCTCGGCGAGGGCGGTGTAGGTGATCCACTCGCCGGTGGCGGGGTTGAAGAAGGGCCGGAACCCGGTCACGGGGCTGTCAGCCTGAGGCATGCTCATCGGGCCTTCGCGCTGAGCCGGGCTCGGCCCGGCGGGCGAGCGGGCCGCAGGCCCGCGAGGTCGTGGAAGCCGGCCGCGGCGGTGCCCAGGAGCACGACGCCGGCGGCTAGGCCCGTGGTCACGGCGAGCGCGGAGCCCGACATCGTGGCGACGAGGATGACCGGCCCGATGGTCAGCGCCCAGCCGACCACGCGGTACCGGGGGATATGGACCAGGTGGTCGAGCCAGAGCAGCAGCGGCCCGATCGTGATCACGATCGACGGCAGCACCCAGTCAGAGCGGCCCACAGCGATAACGACGACGGGCAGCACGGAAGCCGCCACCAGCTCGATCACGGTCGCCACGGTCACCGACCGCTCGATCCGCCTGGCCTCCGGGTCGGTCGGCCGGGGGGTCAGGCCAGCCGTGACCCTGATCGCATAGGAAAACACGCCGATCACGGCGACGGCAGACGCGGCGAGCAGGACTTCTCCGGCGAGTCCGCCGATGGCCAGGCTCGCCCGCGCCAGCCAGAAGGCGGCGAAGGCGGCCTGGATGAACCCGCCGATGCGCCGCACCCGCCTGGACCACGCCGCGGCCGGAGTCAGGTCAGCGGCGTTCAGAGCCGCCGGCTTCGGTGTCACGGGGATCAATGGAGTTGTCATGGCGTTTACCGCCTCCGGTCTGGTGGTCATGGCGTGCTCGGCCGGGTCCGGTACCAGGCGACGGTCGCGGCAATGGCGGCAGCCAGCGGCGTGCCGGCCACCCCGAATGTGGCCTGGTATTTGCTGGTGTCCAGGACGAACGGCTCGTCGAACTCATACGACATCTCGGCCAGTTCCCGCAGCATCGGGTTGACCAGTCCCAGGACGCGCACGGCCAGCTTGGGCACCGACCGGATGCCGACCCGGTGCCCGACCTCGGCGGCCACCAGATCCAGCAGCGCCCGGGTCGTGACGGTGGGCGGGCCGGGCAGGTGCCACACCTGCCCGGCCGCGCGGGCGTCGGTGCCGAGGGTGGCCAGGCCCGCGGCGATGTCGGGGACGTAGCTGTAGGTGTGCGGCAGGTCAGGGTTACCGATGAAGTCGGCGCGCTTGCCGGCCAGGGCGTTGCCGAAGACCCGCTCGCCGAGCGTGGAGCCCTGGGTGACGCCCGGGCCGAAGAAGTCTGACGCCCGGCCGATCGCGACGCGGACCTGGCCGGCGTTGGCGGCGGCCAGCAGCTCGGCGGTCATGGCCGCCCGGGTGCGGCCCTTGACCGTCGTCGCGGCCAGCGGGAGGTCCTCAGTCATGGGCTTGCCGCCAGTCGGGCCGTAGCCGTACAGGTTCTCCAGGCACACCAGCAGCGCGCCGTTGCGCTCGGCGGCGGCCAGCACCCCCCGCTGCAACGGCGGGAAGCGCTCCGGCCACTGCGTATAGGGAGCGTTCAGGCACTGGTACACGACCGCAGCGCCCTTCGCGGCGTCGCTGGCCGCGTCAGGGTCGGTCGCGTCCGCCGCACGCCAGTCGATCCCGTCCGCCAGCTCCGGCGGCCGGTGCCGCGACACCACCCGGACCGTCAGGCCTTGTCCCGCGAGCACGGCGGCGAGCGCATGCCCGACCTGCCCCGTGCCGAAGACCACGTGCCGCCGGTCCTCACCCATTAGTGACTCCTGCGCGGCGACAGCCTCGGCGAGACCCATGCCCGCGGAACCGCCCGGCATCACAGCAGCCCCCGGGTTCAGGCCACACCGGGCGTGAAGTGCCGACCGCATGCCAGCGGCCGTGGTGACCTAGTGGCACCATGTCGTGGCACCGCAGGATGACCGGTGCGGAGACGCAGATCGCGACCCGCAAGCAAGAAGGTGCTGCCATATTCCACCTCGGCTTGGATGCGCGCTAGGCGCCGCCGAGGTCCAGAGCAGCCGGAATCTTGATGTCGTTTACACGCAGATAAACGAGCATTACTTCCTGTTCGCACGCTACGCCCGATCCGCCGGGCAAACAAGGGAGCCGGGAGATGGGGTACTCGTTGCGGCACTCCATCGGCAGAAAATCAAAGATCGACACTCATGTACCTCATCGCGGCGGAAGAGCATTTCTGCGGTCTGGCGAAGCCGGGTGCGGACTGCCTTCGGCCGGGGATTACTCGCGCTCGATCCTGCGCAGCCCGTGCGCGGGGGTCCACCACTCAACGACGAGCATCGTGGCCTTCTCGTTGAGGTGGGTGTGTACGACCTCGGCGATGTCGGCGTAGAAGCGGTCGCCGTCGGATCCCTCGGTAAGCGGCCCGGCACAGGTCGCCCGCCCGGAGATCTTCGCCTCACCCGGCCACTGCGCTTCCGCGCCCTCGACTGGGTCGATCGTTGCGCTGTGCAGTGCGAACCGCGGATCCCGGCCCAGATCCGCGCCCTTGCGCGCGTTCGGCATCGAGCCGAAGGCGAGCTCGCCGTCCTCGAAGGCCACCTCGATCCCGGAGATCCGCGGCGACCCGTCGGCTCGCACGGTGGCAATCGTCTTGTGCCTGTGCCTGTCGAAGAGCTCCCGCACGCGCTGCGCGAACTCAGGTTCCGCGCGCTCGACGTCCTTCCAAGCCGTCATGCGCCCAATATCGCACAGGCGGCCGGGGGCGAGCTCGCCGGGATGAGCAAGACTCTTAGGCGCAAGTATCCGGTGCGCCGCGTCCGGGCATCGACCCGGTGTGGCCGGCGTAGGCGCGGGCGACGGCGTAGCCGAAGTTCCGCTTACGGCCCATGATCAAGCTATGACGACGAGTGTGCGATTCGATCGGCTGGAGACCGATCGGCTCATCATGCGACGCTGGCAGGAGTCCGACCGGGCACCGTTCGCCGAGCTGAACGCCGACCCTGAAACCATGCGGTTCTTCCCGAACCTGCTGGACCGCGCGGCCAGCGACGCGCTGATCGAGATGATCGAGACGCGTTTCGACCGGCAGGGGTTCGGATTCTGGGCCCTGGAGGTGGCCGCGACCGGCACGTTCATCGGGTTCACCGGTCTCAACCCGCTGCCGGACGGCGTGCCCGGCGCCGGCGGCGTGGAGGTCGGCTGGCGGCTGGCCAGGCACGCCTGGCACCACGGCTACGCCACCGAGGCGGCCCGGGCCGCGCTCGGCGTCGCCTTCGACAACATGGGCCTGCCCGAGATCTGGTCCATGACCGCGGTCCTCAACGAACCGTCCCAGGCCGTCATGCGCCGGCTGGGGCTGACGGAGACGACCCGGTTCGACCACCCCCGGATTCCGCCGGGCGATCCGCTCCGACCGCAGGTGGCCTATCACGGCGCCCGCCCGGCCTAGCGCCGCCCGCCGCGTCCAAACTCCCACGATCATGGGCCAAAGCTGGCGATAGGCGCGCCTCAGCGGATCAGTCGCAGGACTGGACGGCGTCACAGCATGCGCAAAGGGTTAGTGTCCGAGAGGGACTTGGACTCGCATGCCTGTGACCTGCGGCGTTGCGCATATGACTCAAGCTGGAAACGTATAAGTGCAGGTCAGGGACATGCGCTAAGTGTCCGAGGGGCGACACGCACCTTACGTACATGATCAACATCGTCCTGACCAAGGAATTTACGCTTGCTGCCGCCGGTGCGCGATGACCAGCACCCACCGCATTATCAGATGATCAACCAGCTGGCCGTGATCTGCGTCGCGGCGATCCCTCGGGCGGCCGCGAGTACAGCGAGTATGTGCTCTTGGTAGGTGGCTTCAAGTTCATCCTGTCCGCGGTGGGCGTGAGGCCAACGGCCGGCCCGGCCCTTGACCCCTGCTAAGCGCCACCGTATGGTTTAACCATGGTTACCGATAAACCAGACAACTTCGATGACGAGGTGTCGCCGATCGCGTTCTACCTGGACCGGGGGCTGGGGGTGCCGACCTACCTGCAGTTGGTGCACCAGGTCGACTATGCGCTGCGGCTCGGCTTCCTGCGTGCGGGTGACCAGTTGCCGAGGATCAAGGACGTGACCCGCTCGCTGGCGGTGAACCCGGACACGGTGATGAAGGCATACCGCGAGCTGGAGTTGCGCGGCATCGCGGCCGGCCGCCCCGGCGTCGGCACGTTCATCACGCAGGCACCAGCCGTCGTCGGCCTCAAGCAGATGGCCGCCCTGCAGAAGAAGCTCACCACGTGGCTGGCCGAGGCGGCCGAGGCCGGAGTGGACGAGCTTGGCATGAAGGCGCTGTTCACGGCGGCGCTGCGGGATTTTAGCGGCGGGGGCGCCGCGTCCCGCCTTCCCGGCCGCGCCGAAGCGCGCCGGGAAGGCGGGGCGGCATGAACGTCATCGAGACGGACGGCCTCGGCAAGCGTTACCGGCAGACCTGGGCCCTGCGAGACTGCCGTCTCACCGTTCCGGCCGGCCACGTGGCTGCCCTGGTCGGACACAATGGCGCAGGCAAGACCACCCTGCTGCGCATCCTGGCTGGTGTAGTGACCCCGACGGCGGGCACGGCCACCGTACTTGGCTTTACACCTGGCAGCCAGCAGGCCCGCGACGCGGTGTCCGCCATCGACCAGACGGTGCCGCTCTACCGCCACCTGCGGGTCCGCGACCAGCTCGCCGCCGCACGGGAACTCAACGACCAGTGGGACACCGATCTCGCCGTACAACGGTTGTCCTCGTTGAACCTGATGACGTCCGGCAAGGTCGGCAAGCTCTCTGGCGGCCAGCAAGCCCAGCTCGCGCTCACCCTCGCCCTCGCCCGCCGCCCCCGGCTGCTGTTGCTGGACGAGCCGCTGGCCAGCCTGGACCCGTTGGCCCGGCAGGAGGTGCTGGGCTGGCTGATGACCTGCGTGGCCGAGGACGGCCTGTCCGTCGTGTTCTCCTCGCACGTCATCGCGGAACTTGAGCGCGTCGCCACGTACCTGGTGGTGCTGTCCCAGGGACGGGTACAGGTCGCCGCGACGGTCGACAGCCTGCTCGACTCGCATCTGGCGCTGACCGGCCCGGCCGCCGACGCCGGCCAGCTGGCCGGCCAGGTGCCCGTCATTACCGCACAACGGACCGGGCGCCAGGCCCAGGTGCTGGCCAGGACCGACACGGCGCCGCCCGGCTGGGCGGCCCGCCCGGTCACGATGGAGGAACTCGTGCTCGGTTACCTACGGGAGTCGGCCGCCCGCGTGTTGCCCCGACTGGAGGCGGCGCGATGACCGCGCGGGCCATCAAGGCGATCAATGTGCCGAGGATGGCGCGGGTCACCTGGTACAAGCACCGGGCCTCGGTACTCGGAATCCCCGGCATGTTCCTGCTGGCCGCCGCGCTGCTGTTCATCGACGGTGTGCTGCAGCGCCACTGGATCAGCTCGCACCACTTCACCTACTGCCTGGCCTATGCGGACCATTCCACCTCGAGCCGGTGCCTGACGGAGAACGCGCCGTACACGCTGGGGATCTTCGCGGAGTTCGTCAACTACTGGCGGACGGAAGGCACCGTGGTGGCGGTATTCCTGCTGGCCGCGGCGGCAGGCTTGTTCGCCGGAGTGCCGTGGGTGGCCCGCGAGTTCGACGGCGGCGGCTTCCGGTTCACCTGGACCCAGAGCGTCAGTCCGCGTCGCTGGCTGCTCGGCACGTTCGGACCACTCACCCTGCTCGCCGCGGCAACCGCCGCGATCTGCGGTGTCGCCGCGCACTGGTGGTTCCAGGTGGCGCAGTTCCGGCTTGACGGCGGAACCACCCCGTGGGGCTGGGAATCACTCGAAATGACCCCGCTGTCCATGGTGAGCTGGACACTGCTGGCTATGGCGCTCGCCCTGCTGCTCGGTGTGACGATCCGCCGTGTGCTGCCAGCCATGATCACCTTCGCCGTGATCTTCGGCGGGTGCCTGGTGCTCGCCCAGACCTGGCTGTCCACGTTCCTGTTCAGCGTCGGCGACATCCCGTTGCGGGTCAACTACGTCAACCCCGAGTACCCCAGCGGCAGCTACGTCGCGCAGACGTGGTTCGCCCGTCCGGGCGGCCCCAAGCTCAACCCGATGACCGTGTACGCGCAGCTGCCAAACGTCCCGCAGCCGCAGCAGGTTCGCTGGCTCACGCAGCATCATCTCACCGAATGGATCGCCTACCAGCCGCACAGCCACCTGGTCTGGCTCGCGCTCGCCCGCAACGGCATCCTCGTCGCGATCGCCGCCCTCGCCGTCCTCGCCTCGGTCTGGTGGCTCCGCAAGCACCCGGCCGAATGAAATCCGGCTCAGCAGACGCTCTACGGAGATAACACGGATCACAATCGGCACCATGGATGTGCACCTCGCAGAGCCCGGCACCGAGGTCAGGCATCCGGCGTCATCCTGGCGCACCAACTTTTCGGCGTGACCAGCGACGTGCGCGCGGGCCCTGGCCGGGAAAGCCGGCTCCGGCATAAATAGTCTGAGCTGTGCTCGCGCCAGAGCAGTCTGGTATCGGGTACGAAGCGGTCCCGTAGTGACGCCACTGCGGAGGGAATGTACGTAGGGCAGTGTCCGGGAGGGACTTGAACCCGCATGCCTGTGACCTGCGATGTTGCACATCTGACTGATGCTTGGAATGAATATGACCAGGTCAGAGACTTGCATGTGTGTCCGAGGGGCGAATACACCAAAAGGCCAATACGTCGCACCGCTCCTGACCAGCGAATTCGCGCTTGACGCTGTGGCAGGTGGGCGGTGAGCGGGACCGACTGCGCCAAAAAGCCCATGCCTGTCCAAGACGATGTTCTCGCTGTTCAGCGGTAATGCGCAATGACTACAGCCGATCGCGTCATCAGGTCATCGACGCGCCGCGCATGTACGCCTACTGGCCGTGGCCCGGGACCTCGGTGAAATCAGGCGCCACGAGATTCCGGGCCTCCTCAAGGGCGTACTGGGCGTCACTGACGAGAATCCGCTCTTGTTCGATGCGCAGGTATTTTCCGCCGGTGAGCTCCAGCGCGGCGAGTGCGCTGGCTTCCGCCAGGGTCAGCGTCGAGTCGGGTTGGTCGTACCGGTCGAGGTCTTCTTCGACGCCCAGCGGCCGGTAGGCCTCGATGGCTCCCGACGCCATTAGCAGTGATCTGAGCCGTGAGATCATGCTGCGGGCGCGGGAGAGGAGGGTGAAGCCGTGTCGGTCGAGGTCTCCCCAGTACCAGCAGTGGTCGTGGCGGATCCATGGCAGGCGGCTGAGGACGTCGAGGTGATTGCCTAGGGAGTGGATGACCACCAGCCCAGCCGTGTCGCTCCAGGCGAGGGCGGGTTCCTTGTTCTCCACGATAAGGATTGCGTCGGGGCGGATCTGGAGCCCGGCTAGCTCGTCCACCGGGGCGCTGATCTGTCTCAGGCCACCGACAGCGGCCCGCAGGACAGGATCGGCAAGGATCACGCTGATCTCGCGGGGCAGCGGCCGCAGCCCGAGGGCATCTAGGTCGTCGGCGGGGATGTCGACGGGGTCGGCGTCCCCGGTCGACTCGGTGGACTCACTGGAGTCGGTGGGGGTGCCAAGGCAGGCGAGGACCATGCCGCGGTGCCGGGCGAGCCACTTGGTGTGCATGCCAGGCACCGGCACGCTTCGCGCGGTCAGCCCGGAGCGCGGATGGGCCCGGAACCAGGCAGTGGCGGCGAGCAAGGTGGTGAAGTCGTAACTGTCGAGATCGACGATGCGTGCCAACCAGGGCCGCACCGCCTGACCGGCCTGGTGGTCGCGGAGCTGATCCCACCGGGTGCGGGCCCGCTGCCAGTGCCCGGCGGTGTCCGCATTGAGGCCCGCCAGGGCGGGAATGTCCGGGATGTCGAGGTGGGTGTGGATGGGCTGGGCGCCGAACTTGGTGCGGATGGTGCGGGTGCGCAGACTAACCTCGGGATGCTGCACGGCCCACTCCCGCCAGCGGATAAGCCAGGCGGAGACGTCACTGGCGTGGGTTGTGATCGCGGCGCTGGAGGGCGGCTCGAGCGCCACCGTGTACGCGCCTGAATCGGTGCCCAAGAGCGCGCCGCGCCACACGCTGCGGTACCGGTTCTGCGCCTTCCCCAGAACGTACTCGGGTTCGCGCATCACGCCGCGCCCTGGTCGAACTGAAGGGCCTCCTGAATGGTCATCGAATAGATCCGCACGCCATCGGGGTTGTCCGGGTCGGTGCTGATGTAGGCGACTAGGTCGACGAAGTCCTCGAACGCGGTGGCCTTCTCACGGGGAGCACCGACGATCAGCTGGAATCCCAGCTCCTGCAGAGCTCGCAGCGCGCGTCCGGTGTAGTCGCTGTCGGCCTTGACGAACCCCTCGTCAAGGACGACACAGCCGTACGTCGGCGGAGTCTGGCCGCCTTCACCGAGGCGGTAGCGCAGCGCGGCGCCGAGGATGAACGCGATCAGCTCCTGCCCTTCGCCGCCGCTCATCCCGGACACCCCTTCGTGCACGATCGGCTTGCCCGAGCCGGGCGTCTCGATAGCACGGAACGTGACGTGCTCACGAGCGTCGAACACGCTTCGTCGCCAGGACTCGCCTGACCGAGACGAGTCGGTCAGGCGCTCCAGGCTCTTGCGCAGCTTCCTGAAGGAGGCCTCGACCTTGGTTTCGTCGTTGAACAGGTCCTCTCCCAGCGGGTTGTCCCTGGTGAAGGTCAGCACCACCCTCCTGAACTCCTGCAAGTTGCTGCCGAGGTGATCGACTGGCTCGATCGCCAGGTGAGAGCCGTTCCTGAAGGGCACCCCGGCCAGTACGGCATTGATCGGGCCGAGGCCGCGGGTGATCTCCTTCCGGTCGACGTCGATCTGCCGCAGCAGGGTGCGCAGTCCCTGGTTGAGGTCGGCGTCGACCTTCGCCAGCCAGTTCTTGCGGGCCCGGGGAAGGTCATCGGTGACCAGCTGCTGATGGATATGCTCCAGCGTCGGCAGCGACTCGATGGTGTCGTCGACTTCCCGGTGCGTGCGGTCGTTGATGTTGCGGTAGGCCTGGATTATCACCAGCAGGGTGCGCTCGTGGGTGGCGCGGGCCGCGTCGTGGGCCGCGATCTGGTCCTCCAGGACACGCGCGGCTTCGTGGTAGCTGGCCTGCACGGCGGCGTCGGTTTTGGCGTCGACGTCGCGCCCGGTGAGGTCGACGCGTTCCAAGGCGGGCGCCGCGAACGGAAGTGACGCCGCTGCGGCCTGCTCGTCTGCGGTGAGCGGATCGTGTGCGTCGATGACGTCGTTCGCGCTGTCCTGGGCTCGCTGGACGGCGCCCCAAAGCAGGTTGAGGTGCTGGACGCGGTCCTGGCATTTAGTGGCCGCGCCCTCGGCGCCGGTCACCTGCTGCCGAGCCAGCTTGTAGGCGTCGCGCCTGACCTGCTGCTCGGGGGTGTCGACCCGGTCCAGGGCATCAGCCAGGGTGGCCAGGCGCCGCGTCGTCGGCTCGAGGTCGAGGTCGGTCCAGGACAGGTCTTTCTGGATCTGCTCGAGCTCGCCGATCCGGGCCTGTCCCGTCCGCGTGGTGCCGCGGGCGATTTCCACCCGTCGGCTGATGTCGTCGAACTGCCGCTGAAGACCCGCGAGGTCATCGTCCAGTTCGGCACGCAAGGCGCTGTTGTCGCGGCCGACCCACCGGTACCGGCGCGGGGTGTCCGCCTTGATCACGCGCCGGTTGGGAGCAGTGCGCAGGCCGGCTCGGGTCACCCGGCCGACCACGCCGTCAGGGCGGGGGCCTTCAAGGTCGGTGTCCTTCTCGACGCACAGGTAGGTGAAGCGCTGCAGTTCCTCGCTGAGCCACCCTTGGTAGGGGCCGGCCGTGATGTCTAGCATGGCCGCGACTGTCCCGGCCTGATGGGTACGCACCGGCCGGTGCGCGACACCTGGCACCAAAGCCGTGTCGCCGCCGAGGGTGGATTTGCCACGGCCGGAAGGTCCGAGGATGGCCGTACTGCCGCGCCCGGCCCGCATGACCTGCAAGCCGCAGTAGCCTCCCCAGTTGAGGATCTGGACCTGCTCGATGCGGTATTGCTCGGCGGAGACCGTGGTCATGGCAAGTCTCCCTCGCCGTCGCCATCAGCGTCTTCGTCACTGTCGAACGCACCCTCACCGGCGTCGCCATCCGGCGACGGTGACGATTCGCGACCGGCGGCCTGGCGGAAGGCTCCCTCGAGACGGTGCATCTCGTCGACACCGACGAGGGGGACGATCACCGGTGAGATGGTGAACAGGTAGTCCACGGCCGGGTCGGGCTCCAGGATCTGCCAGGGTTTGATCAGCGCGTTGATGGCGGCGTCGACCCGGCGTGAGAAGCGGGCGTCGTCGCCGTCTCCGTCCTCGCGGTAGGCGCGCAGGAACTCGCCGATCTGATCGCGCGTGATCATCACTGGCCCGTCGTCGGGGTCGGCGAACGCGTACTCGCGCCGCAGGAAGATCAGCACGAACGAGGCGTCTCTGGTCAGGGCCTTCTCACGGCGCAGCATGCGGGGGACGTCGTCGCCGTCCTGCTGCCGCTTGAACGCAACTTCGGCTTCGTGGTCGACGATCAGGTCGAGGTACACCTCGTCCAGACGGTCACGTAGGTCGTTCTCGTAGGTCAGGATCCCTTCCCACGCACCGCGGTGCCGGGTCCGGGAAACGTACCGATTCATCAGCAGGGACACCAGGGCACGCCGACCCGGTTCCGGGAGCCGGTTACCGGCCGGGTCGTCAAGGTGCTCAGGTTCGACCTCGCCGCCCATCCCGGCGTCGTCGCTGGTTCCTGGCCGTGGCCTGCTCATTACCTTCACCCCGTGCGGATTGCGATGGGCTCGTGGAAAGACAGGTGCGGCAGCAGCACCGTCAGCTCGTGTTCGCGCTTTCCGCCCAGCGTCACCTGTTCGGCCACCTCCGGGTCAATCGTGCCGTACTGAACGGCCAGGTCGAGCATTGTCACCAGCGACCCCAGACGCTGGAACTCGGCTGGCGTGCGCTCGAACACCTCTGCGGCGGTGACCACGCCATGCTCAGTCACCAGGTCGTTGATGCGCTTGGCGACGGCTTTGGGGCTCGTGCCCGCCGCCAGGCGGAGCGCGGCGCGCTCCCCGGCGGGCAGCTGACCGCCACCGGCGGTGACCTTTACCGTCACGTTCTGCGGGCCAGCGTCGCGCCACAGCTGCATCTGCGAGACGTCCTCGACCCCGAGCACGCCGACGCCAAGGACATCGGCGTCGAGCTCGCGGCCGCGGCTGTGCGGATCGGCGGTCACCCACTCGGCCGCCGCTTCGAGCGCCATCGACGACAGGGACAGCAGCCGCGCATGCTGCCCGTGCGCGGCCCTGGTGAGCACGCGCCGCAAGGACGCGGTCCAGCGCATGTAAGCTCCCTGCACGTCCAGCTCGGCACCCATCAGCGTGGAAAACATCGTTTCCAGGGATTGCCGCTGGGCCGAGGTCATATGCTCCCGCGCGAACGGCGCGATCAGGATCTGCTCCAGGTCGCGCTGGATCGTCGCGGACTCATCTGATGAGGACAGCATCCGCGCGAACCGCCGGTAGGCGACGCCCTCAGGGGTGTTCGCCAGAAGGTCGTTCTCGTGCAGGTAGGACTCCACCATGTCGGCCTTCGGGGTTTCCGCCAGAGCTTCCCTGGCGATCACCTTGTGCCGGTCCTCGACCATCGACCGCAGCTGCCGGAAGTCCGCCGGAAGGCTGCGCGTCATCGTCAGCACCTCGTGCAGCTGCTCTCTCAGCTGCGTGACCGTTGCGGTGCCGGCCCGGCCCTCGAGCACCTCCTGCTTGCGTCGCTGCAGTTCGGCGAGCTCCTCGTCGATGCGCCGCGCCTGCGCCATCCGGTCTGGACTGGTCATGTCAGCCAGGCGCCGTACCGCGTGCGCGATGCTGCCCAGCCTGGCTCCCGAGACCGTGCTTTCCCCCTCGGCGATCTCCCGCACGAACCGCAGCGCTCGCAACGAGTACGGGGAGAGGCGGTAGCGAGCGCCGGAATCGCTCATCTCGGTATCGAGCCACCGCTGCTTGACCCACCAGGCGCAGCGCGCGCTCGGTGAGCGATCTCCCTGCCACTCCTTGTCGTCCCTGGCTTCCTGCAACGCCTCGGCGACGCGCTCATGGAGCCACTCCGCCGACACCGATCCCTCAACCGGCTCGAGGTGCTCGGCGAACAGGGGGAGTACCCAGTCCCGGCTGTAGGCTCCCAGCAGGGTCAGCGTGGGATTCGCTGTCGAGATCTCACCCAGCCGTCGCGCCTCGCCCGGCCCTGGATGACTCATCGTAGGCGGGCTTGGGAGCCGGCGTGGACCGGGGGCGCCTCGGTCAAGAACCACGGCCCCGAGGCCGGATTGATGTCTACGTGGGTGCTCTGGCTCCTACTCATGTGACAAGCATGCCCGCCGCCACTGACATTCTCATTCTGCCCAGAGCCGCGTATGCGCCAGGGCGGCCCAGTTGAGAATCCCCGTCTGAATGTAAGGCTTAGGGCAGCGGCCGTAATTCGTATCGACGAAATTGATCTTCAAAATCCTGTCCACGGCACATTCGCATGTCGGGCCGTGATGGCGATGTCCGAGAGCGAGGCGATCCCGGGTCCCTCTGCGGCCAATGTTTACGTGTCGGCCTTAACGTATTGCACGACGATGACGACCTGCCCATCCGGGCTCTCCGTGACTGTGTACCAGATGGTCAAGCTGTCCAATGGAAGATGGAGACGGTAGGCACCTGGCAGCGGGTCTGCTTCAGGAAACGGGTCGGCAAGAGCTGGGATTGGTTCCTCGAGCAGGTGGAAGATCACCTTATGGGCGGCGTTCCGGAGTGGCTGCGGCAGTCCTTCAAGCTCGTCCCAGGTTCTGTCCGGGAAGCGAAGGACCCGGTCACTCACTGATTCCCCACGCCTCCGTCAGTTCCTCGCGAGTGAAAGTACGGCCTTCCCCAGAGTCTGACCGGATGCGCTTCAGCGCCTCACGATCCCCAGCCTCACGCCGCAGGCGGCGGTTCTCAGCCCGGAGCGCGTCCAGCTCAGCCCGCGCGACAAGAACCATGTCTTCGGCGTGTGCGGTCACGTGAACTCCTCACCATCACGAGGGCTGTTCATCTCCGAGTCTACTCATCGTGCGTCGCCTGACTTGTCAGCGATCTTCGGCCCTGTTGCCAGAAAGCCGAAGCCAACCAAACCAGGCGCTCAGGGCCAGCCCGTCGCCAGCGCGCGCTTCGCCGCAAAGTCGGCCCCAGCTGGACGACGTATCGCGCGGCGTCAGGCCCGGGCCGCGCGGCGCAACGAACGTCACCCGACAAGAACGCCGTCCGCGTGGTCCTGCCCGACGAACCGCCCCGCCTCACCCCCGGCGCGGCACAGGCGCTGCTCCGGATTCTCCTTAAGGCAGCCGAGGGAGCCGCCGAATGATCAGGTTCGCGTTCTACGGCCGGGTATCCACTGAGGATCAGCAAGACCCCGAGTCGTCGCGGGGCTGGCAGCTCACCCGTTCCCGCGCGCTCATCGAGCCACGCGACGGGACGATTGTCGCCGAGTTCTTCGACGTCGATAGGTCCCGCTCGATTCCGTGGCAGCGCCGTCCGCGGGCGACCGCGCTGCTCGCCGAACTCAAGAACTCCGCTCGCGGCTTTGACGCCGTGGTGGTCGGCGAGCCGCACCGGGCGTTCTACGGCAACCAGTACGGGCTGACGTTCCCGATCTTCGAGCACTACGGCGTTCCGCTGTGGGTGCCCGAGGTCGGGGGCCCCATCGACCCGGCCAACGAGGCCCACGACCTGGTCATGTCCGTGTTCGGCGGGATGAGCAAGGGCGAGCGGAACCGTATCAAGATCCGCGTCCGCGCGGCCATGGCCGCGCAGGCCAAGGATGAGGGCCGGTTCCTCGGCGGACGTCCGCCGTACGGGTACCTGCTCGCCGATGCGGGACCGCACCCGAACCCGGCCAAGGCCGCTGACGGCAAGTGGATGCACAAGCTCGACCTCGACCCCGAAGCGGCCCCCGTAGTGCGGCGGATCTTCGGTGAGTTCATCGCCGGGCACGGCTTCTACGCCATCGCCGAAGGCCTGACGCGCGACGGCATCCCGAGCCCGTCAGCGCACGACCCCTCCCGCAACCGGCACCGCTGCGGCATCGCGAATCTGGCGGAGCTTGGTGAGCCCGTGGGCGAAACCTTGGTCCCCCGGTCAGCCGGTTCGATCTGGGTCGCTCCGGGATGGGTAGGCGCCGCTGATTTAGCCGGTTGTCTCATCCCGTCGGGTGATGCGCGCTGCCCGCCAAGGAGCAGAGTAGAGCGTGGTGCACGGCTTATGGGCGCCGCATCGCTGTGATGCGGGCGGCCGGACTGTTAGGTACCCGTCTGGCCTGGGCTTCGGCCGGCGGGCCGACGGCGTGTTCAGAGCCGGGGAAGGGATCTGCCGTGAGCAAGGACACGATGGATGTTGTGGTGGCAGCCTACCGGGATCTGGGGGCCGCCCACCATGATTTCGGGGCGGTGCGTGACCTGATCAAGGGCAAGCGGGTCAAGACCGAGTATGGCGTGATCTTGGTGTCGAAGGACGCCGATGGGAAGGTCACGCTGGCCGACACCGGGGATCACCTGGGCCGGCGGGGCGCCGGGTGGGGCACCGGGGTGGGGGTGGTGGTGGGGCTGTTCGCGCCGCCGCTGCTGGCCTCGGTGGTGGTGGGTGCGGCGGCCGGGGCGGCGGTGGGCAAGTTCGCCGAGCACCGGCTGACCGGCGGTATCGACGACAAGATCGGCCAGGCGCTGCCGGCGGGGTCGGCGGCGGTGATCGGCGTGTTCGAAGACGATGACCGGCTGGTAGTGGAGCAGGCGCTGCCGGGCTCGCCGGCCAAGTCGGTGGTGCCGATGGAAAAGAAGGGCCTGAGTGAGCTGAAGTCCGCGCTGGCGCAGGCGATGGGCAAGTTCAGCCCGGACCGCACCGTGCTGCCGATCCCCGACCGCGGCTTCGGCGGCACCACGGGGCGCACGCTGGGCGACTCGGTGCCGGACTGGACGATAATCCCGGGGCCGAAGGCACCCGATGACGCGCCGAACGTGCTGATCGTGCTGATCGACGACGCCGGCTTCGGCGCCACCGACACGTTCGGCGGCGCGATCAGGACCCCCAACCTCACCCGGGTCCAGAAGACCGGGCTGACCTACAACGCCTTCCACGTGACCGCGGTCTGCTCCCCGACCCGGGCGGCCCTGCTCACCGGGCGCAATCACCATCGCGTGGGCATGGGGACGATCGCGGAACTGCCCGGCCCGTTCCCCGGGTACACCGGCGAGCGGCCGCGGAGCTGCACCGCCCTGCCGCGCATCCTGAAGGAGAACGGGTATGTCACCGGCGGGTTCGGCAAGTGGCACCTCACGCCGGGCAGCCAGATGGGGCAGGCGGGCCCGTTCGACCACTGGCCGCTGTCGTGGGGCTTTGACCGCTGGTGGGGCTTCCTGACCGGCGCCGCCGGCCAGTACGACCCGATCATCACCCAGGACAACACGACGATCGGGGTGCCGGAGGGCAAGGACGGCAAGCTCTACTACTTCCCCGACGACATCACCGACAAGGCCGTTGAGTGGCTGCACGCGGTCCGCGCGACCGACGCGCAGAAGCCCTGGATGTTGTACTACTCCACCGGCTGCGCTCACGCGCCGCACCACGTCGCCAAGGAGTGGGCCGACAGGTACAAGGGCAAGTTCGATCAGGGCTGGGATGCCTACCGGGAGGAGACGCTCGCGCGTCAGAAGACGCTCGGCATCGTCCCCCAGGACACCGAGCTGTCCAGGCGGCCCGACCTGTTCCCTGCCTGGGATTCGCTCAGCGACGCGCAGAAGAAGCTCTACGCGCGGCAGATGGAGGTCTACGCCGGATACCAGGAGAACGCCGACTGGAACGTCGGGCGTCTGCTTGATGCCATCGAGGAGATGGGCGACCTGGACAACACGCTGATCTTCTACATCTGGGGCGATAACGGCGCCAGCATGGAGGGCACCCTCACCGGCTCGTTCAACGAGACGACCTTCTTCAACGGCCTGGTGCTCGAAGCCGACGAGCAGCTGAAGCTGATCGAGAGGTGGGGCGGCATCGAGGAGTGGGGCGGCTTCCACACCGCCCCGCACTTCGCCGCCGCGTGGGCCCACGCCGCCAACACGCCGTTCCAGTGGGGCAAGCAGATGGCCAGCCACCTGGGCGGCACGCGTGACCCGATGGTCGTCGCCTGGCCGGGGCGGATCGAGCCGGACGGTGCACTGCGCTCGCAGTTCACGCACTGCATCGACATCGCCCCGACCGTGCTCGAGCTGGTCGGCATCCCCGAGCCGAAGCTGGTCGACGGGATCGGCCAGGAGCCGATGGACGGCACCAGCTTCGCCTACACCTTCGCCGGCGCGGACGCCGCCGAGCGGCACACGGTGCAGTACTTCGAGATGCTCGGCAGCCGGGCCATCTACTCCGGCGGCTGGTGGGCCTGCGCCAAGCTGGACAAGGCGCCCTGGGACTTCAAGCCGGAGACCATGAAGCGGTTCGCCCCCGGCGTATACGACCCGGACAAGGACCCCTGGGAGCTGTACTACCTGCCCGATGACTTCTCACAAGCCAAGGACATCGCCGCGGATCATCCCGACAAGCTCAAGGAACTGCAGGAGCTGTGGTGGAAGGAGGCCGAACGCAACCGCGTGCTGCCGCTGCTCGGCGGCTTCTCGGTGTGGCTCGGCATCGTGCCGCCGATGCCCACCATCAGCCGCCACACGTTCGCCCCCGACGTCCAGAACATCCAGACGACGATGATCCCCCGCATCATGGGGCGGTCGTATGCGATCGAGGCGGAGCTGACCGTGCCCGACGGTGGGGCCGAGGGTGTCCTGGTCGCCTTCGCCGACTTCATCGGCGGTTTCAGCTTGTGGGTCGACCACGAGGGCCGCCTCAACCACACCTACCAGTTCCTGGGGGTGGATACCTACAAGCAGACCTCCGATGTGCCGGTCCCGGGCGGCGATGTCACCGTGAAAATGCTGTTCGAGGCCGACGAGCCCAGACCCGGCTCGGGCGGCAAGGTGACGCTGTGGGCGGACGACGAGCAGATCGGCGAGGGCACGATGCCCCACACGATCTCCATGATCTTCACCACCTACGCCGGCATGGATATCGGCCGGGACAACGGCGGCGTCGTCGACCTCAACTACGAGGACAAGGCCCCGTACGCCTTCACCGGCACCATCAAGAAAGTGGTCTTCGACCTCAAGCCCGCGACTCATGAAGACGAGAAGGCCCTGCACGAGCACCACTCGAGGGAGTCCGTCGCGGCCGGGGTCGCCGGCTGAGCATCAGGCCGCCACCACCCAGATCGGTATCCGGTGCCGGATACCGGCGCCTTGCCCATGCCGAAAACCTCATCCGCCAGGTGGGAGTAGCTATTCGGTTTCGGCGGATGCCGTATGAGCTGGTTGCTCTCCAGAGGTCCGCTCGCTGCGGCATGATGATCGGCTGCGCTGCTTCGACTCGCCTGCCTGGCTGTGACCAACGTGTTCGCGTTACTGCGGCTGCTTCCGATGAGCGACCGGGACAAGGACGTGGAAATCCTGGCGCTGCGTCATCAGGTCGCGGTGCTGGAGCGGCAGCTGGGTACGACCCGGCCGCGGTTCTGCCCTGGCGACCGGGCGTTCCTGGCCGCCCTGCTGCACCGGCTCCCACGCGACGTGCTGGGCCGGTTCCGGCTGCTGATCCGGCCCGAGACGGTGCTGCGCTGGCACCGGGATCTGCTGGCGCGCCGGCACGCGGCAAGGTCGCGCCCAGGTCGCCCGGGCCGGCCGCGCACCGTCCGCTCGATCCGTCTGCTGGTGCTGCGCCTGGCAGCAGAGAATCCGTGCCGGGGCTACCGGCGCATCCACGGCGAACTGCTCGTCCTCGGGATCAAGACTGCCGCCTCCACGGTGTGGGAGATCCTTCGCGACGCCGGGATCGGCCCGGCGCCCGAGCGTGCCTCCGCCACCTGGGCCAGTTTCCTCCGCTCCCAGGCCGGGGCGCTGCTTGCCTGCGACTTCTTCGAGACCGTTACCTTGACTGGGGGCCGCCTGTATGTGCTGGCGGTGATCGAGCACGCGAGCCGGCGGATCCGGATCCTGGGCGCGACCCCTCATCCCGCTGCCTCCTGGGTTGCCCAGGCCGCGAGGAACCTCGTCATGGATCTTGAGGATGCCGGGAGCCGGGCGCGGTTCTTGATCCGGGACCGTGACGGCAAGTTCCCCGGCCTGTTCGACACCATCCTCGCTGACGCGGGCATCGAAACTGTACTCAGCGGGGTCCAGATGCCGAGAATGAACGCGGTCATGGAGCGCTGGGTGCAGACCTGCCGCCGCGAGCTGCCCGGCCGCACCCTGATCTGGAACCAGGTCCACCTGCTCCACGCATTGCGCGAGTCCGGGCAGTTCTGTAACTCCCACCGGCCGCATCAGGGAATCGCGAACGCCCGGCCACTACGCCCATTGCCCCCACCGATCCCCGAGCCAGACGCCGCCACCCGCCTCCACATAGACAGACGCGACCGCCTCGGCGGCATCCTCCACGAGTACCGGCACGCCGCTTAACCTGCACGGATGAGATTTTCGGCGAGCACAAGGTCGCCGTGCTCCAGCGCAATGCCGGGGTGCCGGGGCTGTCGTGGGCTGACCGGGCGGTCCTGGCCGCGCTGGCCCGGCTGCTGCCCAGCGCCCAGCTCCGCCAGCTGCGCCTGATCATCTCCCCGCGGACCTTGCTGCGGTGGCACGCCGGCCTGGTCCGGCGGTGGTTAGTACGCCAGTAATCACCTTCGTCGACACAGAGCGCCGGTTAGCCTTTTCTGGCCACTCCGGCGAGGACGGTCAGGAAGTCGCTGGGGTTGACCACCACCTCGCTGTCCGGACGCCAGTCCCAGACATCGACCAGTCCTGGTTCCGCCAGTGTCAGGTCACCGAAATACGCGGCGATCTCCTCACGGTTGCGGACCGGGCCCAAGGGTGTCTCTTCCAGGACCTCCCTGAACTCGCGCGCGGTATCCGACAAGGGCACGTTACCGGCGGCAACATGGGCGGGTGACACCTCGGAATGAGTGATCACCACGTAGCTGCCGGGGGCCATCGCTTCCCGCAACCTGGCCACACAGCCGTAGGTGTCGAAATCGTCGGAAATGTAATGCAAGATGGCCACGAGCAAGAGGGCGACCGGCTTGCTCAGGTCGATCAGACGGCGGATCTCAGGATTGTCCAGGATCTCATCGGGCCGGGTCAGGTCCCCCTGAACGGCCGTGGTATGCGGGGTGGCCAGCAGCGCCTGGGCGTGGCTGACCACCACCGGGTCGTTGTCCACGTACACCACGCGGGGATCCGCGATGACCTGCTCGGCGACCTGGTGGACGTTCTGGTTGGTGGGCAGCCCCGAGCCGATGTCGAGGAACTGGGTGATCCCGGCGTCCGCGCAGAACCGCACGACGCGCCCGAGGAATCCGCGGTTCTCCCGGGCGAGCCAGGGCAGTTGCGGGACAAGCTCCACCGACCGCTCGGCCGCTTCCCGGTCTGCAGCGAAGTTGTCCTTGCCGCCGAGCCAGTAGTCGTACATGCGCGCCACATTCGGCACCGACACGTCAACCGCTGCCGGGCTCTGTCTTCTCCCCACCATGCTTGCCGAGCGTACCGGACATATCCGCCGATCGAATACTCGCTTGGCTCGCTGACGTGTGCTTCCGCCGGCAGGCTTGACGTGGTGATGGTTAGCTTGCCGGGTGCTGCTCAAGATCGTCTACGTGTTCACGTGCCGGGTGCTCAGCCTGGCCGTCCTGGCGTTCCGCGGTGACCCGGCGAAGGATGCCGGGCTGCTGGTGCTCCGGCATGAGAACGCGGTACTGCGGCGGCGCGAGGAAGCGGCGCAAGCCGGTGAAATCGATCCCTTCCCAGCCCCGAAACCGACCAGCCAAGCCAATCGAAAGAGGCATTGACAAGACATAGGAGCATCGTTCTGTAATTGCTTGAGCCAATGACAATGCATTCGTTTGTCACGTTGCGTGACCAGCTAGGGCATTGTTCATCGCGGCGCGAGCTCATGTTCCTTCGTTTGGGTCAGTTCAGGGTGGGCCAATCTCAGCAGGCATTGACCGGCCGCTGCCGGTGGGGCCCGTCCCGGTACGCTTGGCCTGGAGTGCTGGATCAAGCGGGTCCTCGGCTGCCGGGCCTTGCGGTCCGGCACCGGCTGATGACCTGCGGGCTGTCCGGGCGTGGCTGGGTCCTTTGCCGGGTCGGGAGTGACATTGGGCCTTTGTGCGCCCGGGCTCTGCCGCGGCAGCCTGCAGCGGTGGTTGCTGAATTGACGGCTCGCGGTCATCTGGGACGGGAAATGCCCAGCTGCAAGGGCGGGGACACGCTTGAGGCATGGGCCGGGCGCACCGGGCGCCGCCGGGCAGCCGGCCATGGCCGCGGCGGCCTGCGTTTCGCGTTTTACGGGCGGGTCTCGACCGAGGACTGGCAGGATCCGGTGACATCGCGGGCGCGGCAGCGGGACCAGGCCGCCGCGCTGGTGGCCGGGCACGGGCGCATCGTGGCCGAGTTCTTCGACACCGGCTACAGCCGGACGCTGGCCTGGGCGCGCCGCCCGCAGGCCGCGGCCTTGGCCGCTGCGCTGGCTGACCCGGACCGCGGGTGGGACGCGATCGTGATCGGCGAGTACGAGCGCGCCTTCTACGGCGGCCAGTACGCCTCGATGGCGCCGCTGTTCGAGCACTACGGCATCCAGCTATGGACCCCGGAAGTCGGCGGCCAAGTCGACTGGCACGCCGACGATCACGAGGAGACGATGCTGGCGCTGGGGCTGCAGTCCAGACGGGAGATCGCGCGGACCCGGATCCGGGTCCGGACCGCGATGGCGACCCAGGCGCGCGAGCAGGGCCGCTACCTGGGCGGCCGGCCGCCGTACGGGTACCGGCTGGCCGACGCCGGGCCGCACCCGAACAAGGTCCATGCGTCCTGGGGGCGGCGGGCGCACCGGCTGGAACCGGACCCGGCGACCGTTCCGGTCGTCCGCTGGATGTTCGCCCAGCGACTGGCCGGGCACAGCGCCGCGCGGATCACCCGAGCCTTGAACGACGCCGGCATCCCGTGCCCATCCGCCGCCGATCCGAAACGCAACCCGCACCGTACTGGTGCGGTGTGGACGCTGCGCACGGTGGCGGCGATCCTGGCCAACCCGCGCTACACCGGGCGGCAGGTGTGGAACCGGCAGCGCACCGACTTCGACCTGGTCGACCCGGCCAACACCGGGCTCGGGCACCGGCAGGTGCAGCGGTGGAACCTGCCCGAGGGCTGGGTCATCTCCCGTCATCCCGCGCATCCGGCGCTGGTCAGCGAGGCCGACTTCATCGCCGCCCAGGACGCCACCGCGCCGCGCGGCCCGGCGGGGCCGGCCACGCGGCGGTACCTGCTGGCCGGGCTGCTCGCCTGCGGGACCTGCGGGCGGCGGCTGGAATCGGCCTGGTCCAACGGCAAGCCCGCCTACCTGGCAACGGCCACTGCGGCGACAGCACCGGCCCGGTCGCCTCGCCGGCCGGTGAGCTCACCGCCCGCACCACCTGGGTCGAGCACGGGACCGCGCCCAGCACGCTGCTGGCCAGCGAGACGAACT
>Ga0208565_1000565_pt1 | contig 26602 bp, 21 predicted proteins | sample Sb_taG_7_FD_187706 | JGI IMG/M metagenome (GOLD analysis project Ga0208565, IMG submission 187706) | Peat soil microbial communities from Weissenstadt, Germany - Sb_50d_2_FS metaG (SPAdes) (version 2) | ecosystem: Environmental > Terrestrial > Soil > Wetlands > Peat | place: Germany...
TCAATCTGAACAGGACAGACGGCCAGCAATACCTCTCACGGGTGCTCACCACCATCCCGGCCGGTCTGCTCGGCGCGATTCCCTCGGTGCCGCTGTGCGGCGAACCGCAGGCCTCGAAAGGAGAATGCGCCGCGACCAGCCAGATCGGCACCGCCGAGGTGACTGCCGGGGCGGGCTCTGAACCGTATGAATTTTCGGGTCAGGTCTTCCTCACGGGTCCCTACGACAACGCCCCCTACGGGCTCTCGATCCCGGTACGCGTCGAAGCGGGACCGTTCAACTTCGGCACAGTCACGACCCGGGCGACGATCAACGTCGACCCGCACACCGCGCGCGTGACCGTGTCCACTCCGTCGCCGGGTACGCCAGGTGCGCTGCCGACGATCGTGGGCGGCGTGCCGGTGCGGCTGAAGACCCTGAAAGTCGAAGTCAACCGACCCAACTTCATCTTCAACCCGACCAACTGCGGGCCGCTGGCGACGGAATCGACATTGACTTCGACGTTCGGCGCGACCCAGGGCCTGTCGAGCCCATTCCAGGTCGGCAACTGCGGCGCGCTCGCGTTCAAACCGTCGCTCGAGACCTCGACCAGCGCAAAGACCTCCAAACTGAACGGCGCGAGCCTGCAGGTGACCCTCACCCAGCCGGCGCACGAGGCAAACATGAAGTCGGTATTCGTGGAACTGCCGAAGCAGCTGCCGTCACGCTTGACGACGCTGCAGAAAGCGTGTCCGGAAGCGACGTTCGCGGCGAACCCGGTCAGCTGCCGCCCGTTGGGCTCAGAAGTCGGGACGGCCACCGCGGTGACCCCGGTGCTGCCGGGCTCGCTGAGCGGATCGGCCTACCTCGTCTCGCACGGGGGGCAGGCGTTTCCCGATCTCGACATCGTGCTCGAAGGCGACGGCGTGAAAGTGATCCTGACGGGGAACACGAAAATCACCAATGGGATCACGAGCTCGACGTTCGCGGCGATCCCGGATGTGCCCGTCACGAGCTTCGTGCTGAACCTGCCCGTCGGCCCTCACTCGGCGCTGACCGCGAATGGGAGCCTCTGCCTCAGACCGCTCCAGATGCCGACGACGATCACGGCTCAGAGCGGGGCGCGGATCGAGCAGAGCACGCAGATATCTGTGGCTGGCTGCCCGTTCGGGAGCTTTGGCCACAAGCTCAGGATCGTTCGTCACAAGATCGTCGGTCACACCCTCGTCCTTGAGATCCAGTCCCTCGCCGCGGGACGCATCAGTGTGAAAGGGAAGGACTTGCGAACGGTCTACAGGCGCCTGCGGAAGGCTGTGACGGTCACGCTGAAGGTTCCACTCTCGCGTAACGGACAGAGGACGCTGCACAGGCGCCGCAAGCTGAAGGTCCGAGTACGAGTGGGGCTCGTGCCCAAGCAGAAGGGCGAATCCAACTCGGCGGCGTCCGTCACCGTCACCTTCCGCTCCTGACGCTGCCTACTTCCTGACGCTGCCTAGGTGTAGCTCCTAGGTGGCAAGCGCCCCGGCAAGCTCTGCGGCGAGATCCATCACCTCGACACCGGCAGCCGTGCTGACCTCGGCCTCCGGCGCCGCGACCACGCGGTTGCGCCCGGCGCGCTTAGCCTCATACAGGGCCTCGTCTGCCGCCTTGAACAGGGAGTCGTAGCCGACCTGTGCTCCGCGAGCCGCGCTCACGCCGAGTGAGATCGTGACCGGAATGCCCGTGGGCCGCGCGTCCTCGATCGCTGTGCGCAGTCGCTCGGCCGTGTGGCGGCCATCTCTCAGCTCGATTCCTGGGAGCACGATCAGGAACTCCTCGCCGCCGAGGCGGTAGACGAGCTCGAAGGAGCGCAGTCGCTTACGCAGCTCGTAGGCGACATCGCGCAGGGCGGCGTCGCCGCGGTCGTGACCGTGCTCGTCGTTGATCGCCTTGAAGTTGTCGACATCGCACAGCACGAGGCAAACGGGCTGGTCGGTTAGTCGCGCCTGGTGGGAGAGCTCGGCGAAGCGGGGGGCGAGTGCGTGACGGTTGAGCAGCCCCGTCAACGGGTCGAGGATTGCCTCGTCGCGGTGGTGCAGCTCCGCCGCCTCGAGCGCCCATACGATCGAGACGACCACGGCGAGCAGCGCGAGCGTGGCGATCACGGGGACCGGATCGTTGATCGTCCAGTCCGGGTGCACGCCCAGGGTGGTGGCGAGAATCAGGCAGACTGTGAGCACGAGTCCGGCGACCACGACCTGGGGGCGAAAGCGCGCGGCGACCATTCCTGCGGGCAGCACCAACCAAGGGAGCATCGGACTGCGCGGGCCACCGCTCAGGGTAACCCCGCCGCCGAGCAGCACCAAGGTGACCAAGATCGCGAAGGCGCTGACGCGCTCGGGATGGGCGCTTGAATGAATCCGGCGCTCCACGTTGAGAAAGTTGAGCGCGGAGAGCGCGAACAGGCCGAGTGTCCACCAGCCGATCCATGGAGCCGAGATGACCAGCGCGGCTCCGACTGCGCCGGAGCCGACCCGGCGGATGATGCGCACGCGCTCGCTGGCGTCGACGACGCGGTTGCGGTCGAGCTCCGTGGGACATAGCCAGGACCCCTCGGTCATACATATGTCTCGGTCACCGCGCGCGCGTGCTTGAGGCGACCGCGCGCCGCGCAGACGATTGTCGATCAGGTGTTCGCCTGCTGGAATCCGACGGATTATGAGCCCGCATTAGCCCGCATTAGCCCCGTTCGTTCGCTCGTTCGCTCGTTCGCCCGTTCGCTGGGACTTTTCGGCGCGCTGCGTACGCTTGCTACATGCCTATCGACCCTTTGCCCACGGTACGTGAGATTCTTGGCGCCCGGATCGGCGAGGAGCTCGAGCTCAACGACCGCTATCTGAACCCGCAGATGGGGCGAATCTTGCGGACGCTCGGGTTCGACAAGGCCTGGACGGGCGGCGAGGGCGCGCACCTGATCGACTCCGGCGGTGAGCGGTATCTCGACCTGTTCGGGGGGTATGGAGTGTTCGCGATCGGCCGCAACCACCCGGAGGCGATCGCCGCGGTCACGGAGACGATGCAGGCGCGCACGGGCAACCTGCCGCAGCTCGGGGTGACGCTGTTGAGCGGGGTGCTGGCCGAGCAGCTGCTGGCCCGCGCGCCGGGGAGCGTGGCGGCGATGGTGCCGGCGAACACGGGGACCGAGGCGGTCGAGGCGGCGATCAAGCTCGCCCGATCCGCCACCGGCCGCCCGCGCATCCTCTACGCCGAGCACGCTTTTCACGGGCTGACGCTCGGGTCGCTGTCGCTCAACGGGAACGAGGAGTTCCGTGCCGGGTTCGGCCCGCTGCTGCCGGGCTGCAATCCCGTTCCGTGGGGCGATCTCGACGCGCTGGAGCACGAGCTCACGCATGGCGGTGTCGCCGCGTTCGTGGTGGAGCCCGTGCAGGGCAAGGGCGTCAACCTGCCGCCCGCGGGCTACTTGCAGGGAGCCCAGGCGCTGTGCCGCGCCGCGGGGGCGTTGTTCGTCTGCGATGAGGTGCAGACCGGGATTGGGCGTACGGGACGGTTCCTCGCGCTGGAGCACTGGGGGCTCGAACCGGACATGGTCTGTCTGGCGAAGGCGCTGTCCGGGGGCTTGGTGCCGATCGGCGCGGTGCTGGTGTCGCGCGCGGCGTTCGACAAGGTGTTCGACGGTATGGAGCGCGCCGTGCGTCACGGGTCGACGTTTGGCGGCAATGACCTGGCGGCCGCCGCGGCGCTGGCGACGCTGCGCGTGCTGGACGAGGAGGACCTGATCGCTCGCGCCGAGCGCCTGGGCGCGCTGCTGCTGGAGCTGACCACTCCGCTTGTCGAGCGTTACGAGGTCGTCACGGACGTGCGTGGGCTGGGGCTGATGTGGGCGATCGAGTTCGGGCCGCCCTCGGGCACCGCGGCCCGCAGGATCTGGAACACGGTTGAGCATCGCCAGCCGGGACTGTTCTCCCAGCTGATAACTGTTCCCCTCTTCCACGATCACCACATCTTCTGCCAGGTCGCGGGCCACCGGATGAACGTCATCAAGGCCCTTCCCCCGCTCGTGATTGAAGCGGAGGAGATCAGGCGCTTCGCCGCCGCGCTGGAGGAGACGATCGCCGCCGCTGAGCGCTATCCGTCCGCGCTGATGCGCTTTGCTCTGCGCATGGGGCCCCGCGCGGTGCGTACGCGAAGCTGATCGCCCCGATCCCGACCCGATCGCCCCGATCCTGGTCCCGGTTCCGCCTCGATCCTGATCGCGAGCCACGCAGCGGTTGCCGGGTGGTATCCGGATGGCGCGGGCGCATGGATACCCTGTCGGGCCGTGCTCATACCCAGAGATGACATCAGGAACGTCGCGATCGTCGCCCACGTCGACCATGGCAAGACGACGCTGGTCGACGCGATGCTGTGGCAGTCCGGTGCGTTCCGGGTCGGCCAGGACGTGGCCACCAGGGTGCTGGACTCGATGGATCTCGAGCGCGAGAAGGGGATCACGATCCTCGCGAAGAACACGTCGCTGCGCTACAAGGACGTCAAGCTGAACATCATCGACACGCCCGGGCACGCGGACTTCGGCGGGGAGGTGGAGCGCGGGTTGACGATGGTCGATGGGGTTCTGCTGCTCGTGGACGCGTCAGAGGGGCCGCTGCCGCAGACGCGGTTCGTGCTACGCAAGGCGCTCGAGGCGAAGCTGCCGGTGATCCTCGTTGTCAATAAGGTCGATCGGCCCGACGCGCGCGTGGCGGAGGTGGTCGACGAGGTGTACGAGCTTTTCCTCGACCTCGACGCCGACGAGCAGCAGATCGACTTCCCGATCGTGTACTGCAATGCGAAGGCCGGCGTTGCGTCGTTGGAGTACGACGCCGGGCATCCAATCGAAGAGCGCGATCTCGCGCCGCTGCTGGATTTGCTGCTCGAGCGGATCCCTGCGCCGCTATATGACCCCGAGCACCCGCTGCAGGCGCTGGTGACAAACCTCGACGCCTCTCCTTATGTCGGCCGTCTCGCGCTCTGCCGCGTGCGGCACGGGAACATCAAAAAGGGCCAGCAGATCGCGTGGTGCCGCGCCGACGGAAGCATCCAGAAAGCGCAGGTCGCCGAGCTGTACGTGACCGACGCGCTCGATCGCGTCGACGCTGAGGAGGCGGGGCCGGGCGAGATCATCGCCGTGGCGGGAATCGCCGAGGTGACGATCGGAGAGACGCTGGCCGACCCGGACGATCCGCGGCCGCTGCCGGTGATCACGGTGGACGAACCGGCGATGTCGATCACGATCGGCGCGAACACGTCGCCGCTGGCTGGGAAAGACGGGAGCAAGCTGACGGCCAGGCAGATCGAGGCGCGCTTGCAGCAGGAGCTGGTCGGCAACGTCTCGCTGCGCGTCAACGAGACCGCCTGGGTGGGTGGGGCCCCATCATTCGAGGTGCAGGGACGCGGTGAGTTGCAGTTGGCTGTGTTGGTCGAGATCATGCGTCGTGAGGGGTTCGAGATGACGGTTGGCCAGCCGCACGTGGTCGAGCACCAGGTGGACGGCAAGCGCCACGAGCCCGTCGAGCGCCTGTCGGTCGACGTGCCCGAGGAGCACGTCGGCACGGTCACGCAGCTGCTGGCCGCCAGGAAGGGGCGGATGGAGCACATGATCAACCACGGGACGGGGTGGGTGCGGCTCGAGTATCTGGTGCCCGCGCGGGGGTTGATCGGCTTCAGGACGGAGTTCCTGACGGAGACGCGGGGGACGGGGATCATGCACCACGTGTTCGACCGCTGGGAGCCGTGGGCGGGCGAGCTCTTGACGCGTCAGAGCGGCGTGCTCGTGGCCGACCGCCGCGGCGCGACGGTGACCTTCTCGCTGTTCACGTTGCAGGAGCGGGGCTCGCTGTTCGTCGGCCCGGGGGAGGAGGTCTACGAGGGGATGATCATCGGCGAGAACGCGCGCTCGGAGGATCTGGACGTGAACCCGGTGAAGGAGAAGCACCTGACGAACATGCGCTCCTCGACCTCCGATGTTCTGGTGCGGTTGGACGCGCACCGCAAACTGACGCTCGACGAGGCCTTGGAGTTCGTACGCGAGGATGAGTGCGTGGAGGTCACGCCGGAGAACGTGCGCATGCGGAAGGTGGTTTTGGGTAAGACGGAGCGGATGAAGACCGCAAGGCAGGCGCGCAAATAACCGCCGGTTCTGACACGCTCGAGGCAGGCACAGGTACGCGCGCGGCGCCTGCGGGCGGACTATCGGCGCAGATCGAGCTCAGCGGTCTTGTCAAGTCCTTTCCCGGCCCACACGGCGAGCCGATCAGGGCGGTGCGCGGCATCGACGTGCGGATCACGGCAGGTGAGACGGTCGCGCTGTTGGGGCCGAACGGCGCGGGCAAGTCCACGACGATCGACATGCTGCTCGGCCTGCTCCCGCCCGATGCGGGCACGGTGTCGGTCTTCGGTCGTCCTCCCGCGCAGGCCGTCGCCGAGGGCGCCGTCGGCGCCATGTTGCAGACGGGAGCGCTGATCAGAGACCTGTCGGTGCGCGAGCTGGTCACGATGATGGCCTCGCTGTATCCCACGCCGCTCGACGTCGGGGAGGTGCTGGAGCTGACCGGCGCAAGCGGATTCGCTGACCAGCGCACCCAGAAGCTGTCCGGCGGACAGACTCAGCGCGTGCGCTCCGCGGTCGCGCTCGTCAGCAACCCCGAGCTGCTGGTGCTCGATGAGCCGACGAGCGCCATGGATGTGGAGGGGCGCCGCGCGTTCTGGACGACGATGCGCGAGTTCGCCGCTCGCGGTAAGACGGTCCTGTTCGCGACCCATTATCTGGAGGAGGCCGACGCCTACGCCGACCGCGCCGTGCTGATGGCGCACGGGAAGATCGTCGCCGACGGGCCGACAAACGAGATCAAGGCGATGGTGGGCACGCGTACGATCCGCGCGACGCTGCCGGGCTCCGATCAGGACGCGCTCACGGATCTGCCGGGCGTCAGCGGCGTCGAACGCCGCGGCGAAACCGCTACGTTGAGCTGCACTGACTCCGACGCGGCGATCAGGGCGCTGCTCGCCGCCTATCCAGACGCGCGCGACATCGAGATCGTCGCCGCAGGCCTCGAGCAGGCCTTCCTGGAGCTGACCGGCGACGACGAGCAGGCCCTGAGCCCTGGAGCCTCCGCGACCGCGAGATCGACCAGGGGCGCTGAGCGGTGAGCGGGCTCATCTACACCCGCTATGAGCTGCTGCGGACGCTGCGCAACCGGCGCTTCTTCATCCTGTCGCTGGGGTTCCCGTTAATCCTGTTCTTCCTCGTCGCGGGACCGAACCGCAACGTTCACGACTACAACAAAACGGGCATCTCGCTGCCGCTGTACTACATGATCGGATACGCGTCATTCGGGACGATGAGTGCGATGCTGTCCTGCGGCGGACGGATCGCCGCCGAGCGCGCGGTCGGCTGGAACCGGCAGCTGCGGATCAGCCCGCTGTCGGTGCGGAGCTACTTCCGCGCGAAGGTGCTGACCGCGTACATGATGGCGCTGCTGAGCCTTGCCGCGCTGTACATCGCCGGGACCTCGCTCGGGGTCAGTCTGGCCGCGAGCGAGTGGTTGAAGATGACCGGCCTGATCCTCGTCGGCCTGATCCCGTTCGCCGCGCTCGGGATCCTGCTCGGGCACATGCTCACGCCCGACTCGATCGGTCCGGCGATGGGCGGCGGCATCTCGCTGCTGGCGCTACTCGGCGGGGCATTCTTTCCGCTCGGCAGTCACGGTTTCCTGCCCAACCTCGCGCAGTTCATACCCTCCTACTGGCTGGTTCAGGCCAGCCACGTCGTGGCGGTGGGTGGACACGCGTGGCCGCTGAAGGGTTGGATCGTGATGGCGGTGTGGACGATCATCCTCGCCCGGCTTGCCGCGCGCGCCTATCGACGTGACACGGGGCGCGTGTAGCGCCCGAGGCCCGCTGGAAGCAGACCCTGAAATACGTGCCCGACCGCCTGTCGTGTGCTGAACGCTGCCGATGTCGGCTCGCAGCGATAGTCTGCCGCGGATGAGCAGACCGACAAGAGTGCTCCGCGTCTTGCTGCTGGGCACATTCCTGACCTTGGCCACAGCCGCCACGGCTGCCACCGCGAGCGGTGCGACCGTGATCCACTTCCAGCCCGAGGGCCTGCCGCTGCTGCAGGCACAGCTCGGACATCGCGAAGTGCACGCGCTGACCTTCCACCCGACGCCGGCGCCGGGACACATCCATGTCTCGATGAACGACGGCCGGCACTTTACGGTCATCTACAACGTTTCTGAAGAGGCGCGGCTGATCGCGCTGGCGCGCGCGGGCGGCGCGCGCTACGTGGTCGCGACGGTCAAACGGAAAGCGGCCGCTAAGCCCGTGCATCACACGCTGCGATACATCGCCGGCGGGATCGTGGTGGTCGTGATCCTCGTGGTCGCCGCGGTGCTCTTGGTCGACCGCCGGCGCAAGCTGAATGAAGGGGATAAGGGCCCACCCGCCCCGCCGCCGGCGCCGCCGTCGGGCGACTCGACGTAGGGCGGCGTAGGGCGAGCGCCCGGACACGCCCGGGCCGTGGCCAGCGGCTGCTCAGAACCCTGTGTTTGTCTTCACGCGCTTGCGGTCCGCAGGATGCAGGCCGCCCTTCTTCGCGAGTGTCGCGCAGGCTTCGGCGATGTCGTTGCCAAGCGTGACGGTCATCGAGTAGCTGAGCGTCTGCTTGACGAGCGCGCGCATGATCTTGACGTGCTCGGCGTTGGGCGGGAGCGTATAGGCGGGCAGCATCCAGCCGCGCTCGGCGGCGAGCTGGGCGGCGACGTCGAACTCGTCGTAGTCGTGCTCGCCCGACAATTTGAACGCGACGAGCGGGAGCTGCTCCTCCTCCGCCGCGCCGATGATCTCGAACTCGCCGATTGCGGCGATCTCGCGCGCGAGCGTGCGGGCGTTGTACTTCATCGTCTCCATGATGTAGCGGTATCCCGAGTGGCCGAGGCGTGCGAAGTTGTAGTACTGGGCGAGCACCATCGAGGAACCGGTGGAGAAGTTCAGCGTGAAGGTCGCGTCGCGCTTGCCGAGGTAGTTCTCGTAGAACACGAGATCCTCCGCGAGGTCTGACTCCTCGCGGAACACGAGCCAGCCGATGCCGGGGTAGACGAGGCCGAACTTGTGACCGGAGACGTTGATCGAGCGGACCTGCTCCAGGCGGAAGTCCCACTTGCAGTCGGGATACAGGAACGGCCACACGAAGCCACCGCTGGCGGCGTCGACGTGCATGGGCACGTCCAGGCCTTGGTCGTGCTTGAGCCTCATCAGCAGGTCGTTGATCCCGCGAATGTCGTCGGAATGTCCCGTGAAGGTCGTCCCAAGGACAGCAGCGACGCCGATCGTGTTCTCGTCGATGTGCGGCTGGACGTCCTCGGGGCCGATCGTGTACTTCTCGGGCGCCAGTGGGACGATCCGCGGTTCGACGTCGAAGTAGCGGCAGAACTTCTCCCAGACGACGTGCACGTCCCCGCCGAACACGAGGTTGGGACGGTCGGTCGACTTTTTGGCCGCCTCGCGGCGCTCGCGCCACTTCCACTTCAGCGACAGCGCGCCAAGCATGATCGCCTCGGAGGACCCCTGCGTGCGCGCGCCGGTCGTGGCGCCGGGAGCGTGGAAGAGATCGGCGAGCATGCGGATGCAGCGCTGCTCGATCTCCGCGGTCTGCGGATACTCGGCGTGGTCGATGAAGTTCGTGTGCAGGTTTTCCGCGATGATGCGATCGGCCTCCGGCTCCATCCAGGTGGTGACGAACGTCGCGAGGTTGCGCATCGGGATGCCGTCGAGCACCATCTCCTTTTCGATCAACCCGGCGGCTTCCTCGGCGGTCATGCCGATCTTCGGCAGCTTGTTGTCGGGGGTCGGCTCGAGCAGGTAGCGGTTGCCGTAGCGTTTCTCGAGGCGCTCGATCTGCTCGCGCGTGAGCTCGGGCGGGGAACCGCCGGAGTGCTGGTCGGCGCGCTGCTCGTGAGGCGACATGCGTGGCGATCATACCCGCACCCGTGCGGTCAAGATCCATCTCAACGCGCGGCGCCATACCCAAGAATAAGACTTAGTCTTATGATATGTTGCTGTGCGTGATGCACTGGCGACGCGCGGTCGATCAGAGGCAGATGAGCGCTACGGAACGCTCGGGCGCTGAGGGACCGGCGATCGAGCTGGATCGCGCGGCGGTGCGTGTGGGGGGGAGAACGGTGTGGGAAGACGTCAGCGTGAGCATGGCCCGCGGAGATTTCGTGGCGCTGCTGGGAGCGAATGGATCGGGCAAGTCGACGCTGTTGAAGGCGGTGTTGGGAGCGCTCCCGTTGACGGCGGGCAGGCTCAGCGTGCTGGGTAGGCCCCCGGGTGAGGCGAACCGGACGATCGGGTATCTGCCGCAAAGGCGCTCGTTCGACCAGGGGACGAGGCTGCGCGGCTTAGACGTGGTGCGGCTGGGGTTGGACGGCGACCGCTGGGGGCTGCCGCTGCCGTTCTTGCCCGCCCGCCGTGGCCCCGGCGCTCGCGGGCCCAAGGCACGTGCGCGGGTGGATGAGGTGATCGAGCTGGTCGGCGCGAGCGAGTACGCGGGCCGGCCGATCGGCGAGTGCTCGGGGGGCGAGCAGCAGCGGCTGCTGATCGCTCAGGCGCTCGTGCAGAGGCCCGATCTGCTGCTGCTGGACGAGCCGTTGGACAGCCTCGATTTGCCCAACCAGGCGGCGGTGGCGGCTTTGGTGGGAGAGATCTGTCGCGACGCGGGTGTGGGAGTGCTGCTGGTCGCCCACGATGTCAACCCGCTGCTGGCGTATCTCGACAGGGTCGTGTACCTGGCCGGTGGGCGGGCCGTGGAGGGGACGGTGCAGGAGGTGATCACGGGGAAGACGTTGAGCGCGCTGTACGGGCTGCCGGTCGAGGTGTTGAAGGCGTCCGATGGCAGGCTGGTCGTGGTCGGCCAGCCCGAGGCGCCCGCTCACCATCACGACCGCCACGACCATCACGATCACCACCACGCCCATGCAAGCTGACCCGACCCTCACCTGGAACGTGGGGCGCGACGTGGGCGAGGTGCTCGAATATCACTTCATGGTCAACGCGTTGCTCGCGGGCAGCATCGTGGCGGTGATGGCGGGGCTGGTGGGGTGGATGATGGTGTTGCGCAGAGAGACGTTCGCCGGGCACACGCTGTCGATGATGGCGTTCCCGGGCGCGAGTGGGGCGGCGCTGATCGGGGTTCCGGCGACGTGGGGATATTTCGTCTTCTGCGGCGCGGGGGCGCTCGCGATCGGCCGGTTCTCGGGTGGGAAAAGTCGTTCGTGGAGCGAGCAGTCGGCGACGATCGGCGCGGTGCAGGCGCTCGCGCTCGCGCTCGGGTTTCTGTTCGTGAACCTGTACGGCGGCGTGCTGGGGGGGCTGGATAGCCTGCTGTTCGGCACGTTCCTCGGAGTCTCAGACGGCCAGGTGCTGGTGTTGGCTGCGGTCACGGCGGGAGCGCTCGTGGTGCTCGGCGGGTTGGCTCGTCCGCTGCTGTTCGCCTCGGTGGACGCGGATGTGGCGGGCGCCCGCGGCGTGCCGGTGAGGTCGCTGTCGACGGCGTTCTTGGTGCTGTTGGGCTTGGCGGTCGCCGAGACGAGTCAGATCACGGGCGTGCTGCTGGTGTTCGCGCTGTTGGTGACGCCCGCGGCGACCGCCCAGGCGATCACGGCGCGTCCGGGGCTGAGCTTGTGGCTGACCGTCGCGATCGGCCTGGTGGTGGTGTGGGCCGGACTGGGGGTGTCGTACTTCTCGGTGTACCCGGCCGGGTTTTTCATCACGGCGTTCGCGTTCGCTATCTATGTGATTGCGCGGGTGATCGTGGGTGTGCTGGGCGGAAGGTCGGCTGACCTAAAGGCTCCAGCGCCCGAAAGTCCGCCGCCCCGCGGGGTGATCGCCTGATGTTCTCCCAAGAATTCATGCGCAATGCGTTGCTGGCCGGTACGTTCATTGCGCTGGCGTGCGGGGTGAGCGGTTGGTTTGTTGTGCTGCGCGGCCAGGTGTTCGCCGGCGACGCGCTCAGCCACGTGGCGTTCCCCGGGGCGTTGGCCGCCGCCGCGGCCGGTGTCGACGAGCGTGTGGGGCTGTTCGCGGCGACGGTCGCGGTGGGCGCGGGGATCGGGGCGCTGGGCCGGACCGGGGGCGCCGGCGCGGGACGCGGAGCAAAGATGGCCGCCGCCGCGCCGGCCGACGACGCGGCGATCGGAACCGTGTTCACGTTCATCCTCGGGGTGGGCGTGTTCTTTCTTACCCTGTTCAGCACGAGCTCTGGTGGGGGCGCCGGGATCCAGGCCGCGCACACCCTGTTCGGGTCGATCTTCGGCTTGGCGGCGGGCGAAGCGCGTCTCGCCGCGGCGGTGGCGCTGGGCGCGACGTTGTTGACCTTGGCGATCGCCCGTCCGCTGCTGTTCGCTTCGGTGTCTCCCGAGGTCGCCGCCGCCCGGGGCGTGCCGACGCGTCTGCTGGGGGTGGGGTTCGTGGCGCTGTTGGGGGTGGTTGCCGCCGAGGCTACCCAGGCGGTGGGGGCGCTGTTGTTGCTCGGGCTGCTGGCCGCCCCGGCGGCCGCCGCGCACCGGCTCGCCAGGGGTCCGTTCGCGGGGATTGCGCTCGCCGGGCTGTTCGCGGTTGTGGCGATGTGGGGCGGATTGGCGCTCGCATACGCGGTGCCGTCGCTGCCGCCGAGCACCACGATCGTGGTGCTCGCGGTGGGTGTATACATCCTGGCTGCGTTCATGGGGAGACGGACCGTGATGATGAGAGGCGGGGCGTCCTGAAGGGTGGCGTCTACCATCGAGACATGCCCGCTTCACACACCGGGACATGGGTGGACCGCGCTGAGGCGACGCTGGCGGCGGCCGGTCGCAAGCGTGGCGGAGCGCGCCGGGCGGTGCTCGAGCTGCTCGACGGCGAGGCATGTGCGCTGACTGCGGTTGAGATCGAGGATGCGCTGCGTGGTGAGCGCTACGGCCGCCGCGGGGTGAGCCGCGCGAGCGTGTACAGGATCCTCGACGAGTTGGAGCGGCTGCGGCTGGTCAAGCGCCTCGAGACCGGCCAGGCGATGGCCCGGTACGAGCGCGCGTGCGACGGCCAGGAGGAGTACCACCATCACCACCTGGTCTGCGACGAGTGCGGCCTGGTCACGCCATTCTCAGACCCGGCGTTGGAGCGGGCGATAAGCAAGCTCAGCGAAAGGGTGCCGCTGAAGGTTTCAGAGCACGAGATTGTGCTGCACGGGGCGTGCCGGGAGTGTGGAGATGACTGAGGAGGGACTTGTCCGAGCCAAGGAGGGTGAGCCCGCCTTTCATCGCAGTGTGGCGGCCTGGTCGTTGCTGCATGAGTTGGGCGGAATCCAGACGCCGTGGGAACGACGCTTCGACGACCCGACACGTGAATGGCGCCGGTTGTTCTCCGAGCTGTTCGGGACCTTTCTGCTGGTGCTCGCGGGCGCGGGTGCTGGGGTGGTGAACGCCGTCAGCCACGGGGCGATTGGCCGCGGGGCGGCGGTCAGCGCCCCGGGTCTCATGGTCATGGCGATCATCCTGTTCATGGGAGCGATCTCGGGCGCGCACCTGAACCCCGCGGTGAGTATCGCGTTCGCCGCGCGCGGTGATTTCCCGTGGCGGCGCGTGCCCGGATACATCGTCGTGCAGCTCGTGGGAGCGACGCTGGCGGTGCTGTTCCTCGACGCTATGTTCGGCAAGGTGGGCATGCTGGGGGCAACCGTTCCCGGAGCTGGCATCGACAACGCTCAGGCCGTGTTGATGGAGCTGGTGCTCACCGTCGGTCTCGTGAGCACGATCCTCGGTACGGCGTCGCGTTCCCAGAACGTCGGCCCGCTGTCGGCCGTCGCGGTGGGCGGCTACATTGTGCTTGCGGGCCTGTGGTCGAGCCCGATCACGGGAGCGTCGATGAACCCCGCCCGCTCCTTGGCGCCGGAGCTTGTGCTCGGTGACTTCACCCATGCGTGGGTCTATGTGGTCGGACCGATCGCGGGCGCCCTGGCTGCGGTCGGGGTCGCATACATCCTGCGTGGGCCCGGCGGAGACAAGCATTCCATGACCGCTGCCCAGGGGGCGCTGGGCGAACCACCTCCCGAACCACCCCCGCCGGCGAGGGGTTGAGAACCTGTTTCAGAATAGGCGGTGTGGTCGGGGTGTTCATGGATGATTGAATGCCCACCCACCCGGCGAAGCGCATGCTGCCGATCATCCAGGATCGCCCAGCATGTGCTGGACGATCTTTGATCGGTCGTCCCGTGACGACGATCGAAGATCCCATGGATCTGCTGGCCGATAGGAGATCCCATTTGATCTCCTATCGGTGGTCTAGCGCCGCGTGTCAAGATCCCACCCACCCGCATCCGGGCGTGCCGATCTTTCTGAAGCAGGTTCTGAGTCCACCGGACCCTCCCACCGAATTGCGTATCGTTGCCGGGCAATGGCGAAGAATCCAAAATGGCTCAGTGAGCCGCAGGAGAAGGACTATGCGGCCGCGGATAGCTACCTGTCGTTGCTGCTGGCGCCCGATCAGCTGCGCGAGATCGTGGCGCTTCTGCGCCAGGCGCCCGCGGGCGCCTGGCGAGCCAAGGACATCCTGCGCGCCGCGGGCCTGCCCCTGCTCAAACGCAAGCAGAGCAACGAGGTGGCCGAGAAGCTTGAACACATGGCCGCCGGCACGCCCATCTCGCCAATTCTGTTGATCCACGACGGCCGCGGCCGGCTGGAGATCGCGGATGGCTACCACCGCGTGTGCGCGGCCTATCTCGTCGACGAGGACACCGAGGTCCCCGGCCGCCTGGCGCTCTTCAGCGATCTGACGTCGCGGTAGTCGTCGGTGGGTTCATTTGATGAGGGATTCACTGCCACGGGAATTGGTTCGCGGCGGCCGCCCCCACAGGTAGGTGAGAACGCAGCCGAGGGCGAAGACCGCGACGACGAGCAGAACCGGTCCCGAGTCCTCACTGAGGGCGCCGATCACGCCTGCGGTGAGGCCGCCGGCGAGCGCGGCTAGCCAGGCCGGATCAGAGTCGACTGGTGCGCAGATTCGCTCCCGCCGCCACACGGCGACCGCTGAGGCGATGAGCGCAAGTGCGGTGGCGACTGGCATGAGATGGTTCTTCAGCTCGTCGTAGGCGGCGCTGTAGCGGCGCACGATGATGTCGCGGATGTCGCCGGCCGAGCGGGCGTCCAGCACACTGCCTGTGAAGTGCCCGCTGCCGTGGGCGGTGGCGAGGTCGAGCGCGGCGAGCGCCATGAGCCCTGCGACTGGGCTGACCAGCACGATCAGCGCGCGCCGGCGCGTCACCTGTCCCGGCAGCAGCAGCACGGTGGCGACGGCGGTGCCGGCGCTCACGAGGATCACGCCGCCCACACCGGCGCCAATGCGTGCCGAGCCCTCGATCACCGTGAGCACGATCCCGCTCACGGCCATCGTCGCGGCTGCCCGTCGCCAGCGCACGGCCGGGTATAGCGCCGCGGCCACCCCCGCGAAGACAAGCACCGCGAGACCCGACTTGAGCTCGTTGCCGATGCCGTAGAAGCGCGCGCCGAGGATCGGATTCGGGCCGAGCAGAGAGCGCACCAGCAGCTGCGTGCCGGCGAGCGCGTCGGCCGTCAGCACGACCACGCCGGCGAGCGCCGGCGCGAGTGGGGCGCGCGGCCACGGCAGCAGCAGGTCGGTGAGCGCGCCGAGTGCGAGGCAGGCGAGCGCGATCGTCGCGTACTCGACGGCCGCGCTGGGCTCGAGCGCCGCGGGGATCAGCATCGCGACGGGCGCCCACAGGACGCCGAGTGCGCCCGCGCGCATCGCCCATGCGCGTGTGGACGGCCAGGAAGCCGACAGCAGCAGCAGCAGCGCCCACGCGCTCAATAGGAACGCGAGCGCCTTCAGCCGCCGGCCGCCGATCACATGCAGCCTGGCGAACAGCGCGCGCAGGCTTGCGGACTGGAGCGGGCCGTCTGTGCGGATCGGATCGCCGCGCATGTCTGCGGGGATCGGCGTCAGGCCCAGGTGGTGGAGGATCGTGGGGGCGAGGTCGACCGCGGCGATCAGTCCACGCTCGTTTGTTGTCTGCGAGGTGAGTGTCTTGCCACCGCCACCCGCCAGACCTCCGACGGCTGTCCACAGCAGTTCGTGCCTGGGCGCCTCGGGGGCGCGTTGGACGACGATCAGCAGCTCTCCCTCCGGGCGGCCTTCGCTCAGCGCGTGCAGGTCCGCGTAGCCTTCCGTGCCGCCCGGCAGATCGGCGACGACAACGCGCTTGCTTTCCTTGAGCGCGGCGATACGCGCCAGCAACGTCGGCGCTGTGCCCAGCGATACGGCGGCGATGCGCCCTTCGCGGTCGGCGGCCGCGACGCCGTCGATGTTCCCGGTCCCGGCGATGCCGGCATAGGCGGCGCCCCCCCGGATCTGCGCGCCAAGCAGCCCCGGCCGCAATAGCTGCGGCGCGTCTTCGGCACGCCTGCGCGCCGCCTGCCAACCCTCGACTACGGCGCCTGCGCCCGCGGCCTTCAGTGACAGCGTCGGCGGGCGCGCCTGGGAGTAGGCGGAGGAGGCGATCCGCGCTCCCTGTGTGATGTCGAGCAGCAGCTGCTCTGCCGTGTAGCTGCCCTGGCTCGCGGACATGATCCCAACCGACAGGCCTCTCACGCTGGCGAGTTGTGACTCACCTGTCGGTAAGAAGGCCAGCAATACCGAGCTTCGCTCGGGCGCGCTGGCCGCCGCTGCGTTTACCGGGCAGGCGCCGAGGGACGTCGCAGAAAGCAGGAGGGCGAATACTGCCCCCCGCCGGACTGGCCTCAGCCCTCCGCTCCCTCGGTTGCCATGCCCGGACGCGCGCGCGGACCTGCGCCCGGGAGTGTCCCCGTGCCCGCGCGCCCATCCTCGCCGGCGGTCCCCGCCGGCAGGGCGGTCCCCTCGATGTTCAGCCTCGGCAGCAGCCGGTCGAGCCATCCGGGAATCCGCCACGTGGGCTCGCCGATGAGGTGTAGCACCGCGGGCAACAGCAGGCAGCGGACGATGAGCGCGTCGAGGAACACGGCGCTGGCGAGGCTGAGGCCGAACTCCTTGATGACGCGGTCTTCGCCGAGCATGAACGAAAGGAACACGCAGACCATGATCGCCGCGGCCGCCGTCACCACTCGGCCGGTCAGCGCAAGGCCTTCGGCGACCGCGCGCGAGCTCTCGCGCGTGTGCGTCCAGCGCTCGTGGATGCGCGAGATGAGGAACACCTCGTAGTCCATCGACAGGCCGAACACGATCGCAAACAGCATCACGGGGATGAACGACTCGATCGGGCCCTGCTGGACGCCGAACAGGCTGCCCAACCAGCCCCACTGGAAGATCGCCACGATCACGCCGAGCGAGGCGCCGATGCTGAGCAGGTTCATCACCGCGGCTTGCAGCGGGATCACGAGCGAGCGGAAGACGACCATCAGCAGCAGTGCTGAGAGCAGCACGACGACGCCGATGAACAGCGGCAGCTTGTGCCCGAGCACCGTGGCGAAATCGACCGCGCCGGCGGTGACGCCGCCGACGTAGACCGCCATCCCCGTGCGCTTGGCCAGCGGTGGGACGACCTTCTCGCGCAGACGTTCGACCAGCTGGGTTGTCGCGTAGGCCTGGGGTGAGGAGTGCGGATAGACGGTGATCGTCGTCACGTTTCCGGTGAGATTGAGCTTTGCCGGGGCGACCGACGCCACGCCGGGAGTCGCGGCGATCGCGCCGCGAAGCTCTTCTACAGGTGTCCTGCCGCTGTGCGGGCTCGCCACCAACAGGACCCCTTGTTCGGCGGCTTCTTTGCTCGGGTCCGGGATTTTCGCCACGACCAGCAGCGGGCCGTTGAAGCCTTGGCCGAAACCCTGCGCCAGCAACTCATACGCCCTGTGGGTAGTCTGGCTCGCCGGGTCGTTCGACGCATCGCTTGAGCCCAGTCGCAGCGCGGTCGCGGGAGCCGCGATCGCCAGCATCACTAGCGCTGAGGTGGCGGCGATCGTCCACGGGCGGCGTTGCACGAACCTGCTCCAACGCAGCCACGCGCCGCCACCGGCGGGGGTAGTGGCGGAAGCGACCGTCCCGACCGGAGCGTTGGCCTGAACGCCGTCCCCCTGCGCTTTGGCGGCTCGGCGTCGCGCCCGCCGACTCGGCCGCGCGACACGGGCGCCGAAGGTGGCGAGCAGCGCTGGCAACAGGGTGAGCGAGCCGAGCATCACCAGCAGCACGCCGATCGACGCGGAGATTGCCACGCCATAGAGGAAGTCGACGCCGAGCAGCATCATGCCCAGCAGTGCGATCACGACCGTGCAGCCCGCGAACAGGACCGCGCGCCCGGCGGTGTCCATCGCCTGCACGACCGACTCGCGCGCGTCGCCGAACGTCGCTCCGGGAGTGGTGTAGGCCTCGCGGAAGCGGGTGAGGATGAACAGCGAGTAGTCGATCCCAACGCCGAGCCCGATCATCGCCGCGAGCTCGGAGGAGAAGTTCGGCGTGTCGACCACGTGCGTGAACAGCGCGATCGCGCCGAGCCCGGTGCCGAGGCCGAACAGCGCGGTGACGATCGGCAGGCCCATCGCGATCAGCGAGCCGAACGTCAGCAGCAGCACGACGATCGCCGCGAGCAGGCCGACGGCCGTGGACAGCCCGAAGCCGGCCTGCTCGGTGGCCTCGATCGCCTGCCCGCCGAGCTCTACCTGTAGGCCAGGCCGGCCCGCTGCGCGAGCGACCTCGACGACGCGTTCAGCGGCGCTTTTGGGCAGCAGGTTCGCTTTTTCGTCGAACACGACCGTTGCGAACGCAATCCGCTTGTTCGCCGATATCGCCTTGCCCGCGGAGGCGCCCGCGTACGGGCTGATCACCGCCGCGACATGCGGCAGCTTGGCCACGGAGGCGAACATCGCGCTCATCCGCGCGCGGACAGCCCCATCGAGAACCGTGCCGGAGCTGACCGCATAGACGATTGTGTCGCGGTCGCCGGCCTGCGCGGGGAAGCTCCGCTGCAGCAGGTCGGCGGCGCGCTGCGCGTCGGAGTTGGGCAGCGTGAAGTTGTTCGAGTAACTGGTCCCGGCCGACTGTGCGACCAAGTTCACCCCGAGCAGCAGCACGATCCAGCCGAGCAGGACGTACTTACGGTGTGTGGTCGACCAGCTGGCGAGCTTGAGCATGGGTTGGCTCCGGGGAGGATCTTGGGGCGGAGATGGGCGGCCGAGATGACAGGCGCCCTGAGGAAAGAGTAGCCGCCTCTAGTTCACACTCGGATCCGAAGGCATGCGCGCGATCAGTGCGTAGCTGCCGCCCTTGCGCGTGAGCACCCTGCTCCACAGCTCATCCGGCATGTCGGTGAACACGTCCTCCGGCAGCGCAGTCTGCGGAATCCAATCGCCCTCCTTGACCTCGGCGTCGAGTTGCCCTTCGCCCCAGCCTGCGTAGCCGGCGAACACACGTCTGCGCGCCGTCGCTTCGGTCAGCTCGTCGATGTCGGCATCCGGCGCGGGGAAGCCGATCCGGCCAAGCACCAGGAGGCCCGCTGGGGACGGGTCCAGGAACTCGGCCAGGAATACGATCGAGCCCGGTCCTACCGGCCCGCCGACATACACCGGCTCCTCCTCGTCGACCGCCTGCTCCAACTGAGGCACCGCCTCGCCCACCGTCACCGTCGAGGGGCGGTTGAGCACGACGCCCATCGCGCCTTCCTCGCTGTGCACGCTCACCAGCACCACGGCACGCCTGAAGTTGGGGTCGTGCAGCGCCGGTGAGGCGAGCAGTAGCTGACCCGTGAGCGATTCCTCCATGATGATGTCGCTGAGGCTATCGCTCCTCGGAGGCGGATCGGCGCGGTCCGCACGAACAACAAATATGAGCGACTGAGAACCTGTTTCAAGATAGGCGGTGCGGGTCGGGGTGTTCATGGATGATTGAATGCCCACCCACCCGACGGATCGGATGCCCACCCACCCGGCGAAGTGCATGCTGCCGATCATCCAGGATCGCCTGGCATGCGCGAGTCGTCACGTGGCGACGGTCGAAGATCCACGGGAAACTTCGATCGGTCCAGCGCCGTGTAAAGATCCCACCCACCCGCATCCGGACGTGCCGATCTTCTTGAAACAGGTTCTGAGGCAACGGGAAGGAGGTGTACGTGAGCGAGGCGGATTTCGATGTGATCGTCATCGGTGCCGGACCCGCTGGAGAGGTGTGCGCCGGGCGCCTGGCTGACGACGGCCTTTCCGTGGCTCTTGTCGAGCGGGAGCTCGTCGGCGGCGAGTGCTCGTTTTATGCGTGCATGCCCTCCAAGGCGCTCCTGCGTCCCGCCCAAGCGCTCGCCGAGGTCCGCCGGGTGGGTGGGATCCGATTCGCCGAGGACGCCCGCGGTGAGCTCGACGTGCAGGCCGTGCTCCGCCGCCGCGATGAGGTCATCCACGATCTCAACGACAGCGCGCAGCTTCCCTGGATCGAAGATCGCGGAATCACGCTCGTGCGCGGCCACGGGAAGCTCGAGGGCGAGCGCGCGGTACGCGTCGGCGATGTCCTCTTACGCGCTCGTCTCGCCGTCGTTCTAGCCCCCGGCACGGGCGCTTCGATTCCGCCCATCCCGGGATTGCGGGAGGCCAATCCGTGGACTAATCGCGAGGTCACCACGGCCAGGACCATCCCCGCCTCGTTACTCGTGCTCGGTGGCGGTGTGGTCGGCGTGGAGATGGCGCAGGCCTATGCCTCGCTGGGCGCGCGCGTGACGGTCGTCGAGGCACTTCCGCGACTGATCGCCGGTGAGGAGGCGTTCGCTTCACAGCAGGTGCGCGAGGCGCTCGAAGAGCACGGCGTGGAGATCGTCCTGGGCGTCAAGGCGATCGCCGTGCGGCGCGCGCAAGGCGCGGGGCCCGTCACGCTCGAATTGGAAGACGGCCGATCGTTTACAGGCGAGGAGCTGCTCGTCGCCGTCGGGCGCCGTCCTCACACCGACGAGCTCGGACTGGAGTCGCTTGGGTTGGAGCCTGGTAAGTCCGTGGCGGTCGACGACACCATGCGGGTGTCGGGCCGGGAATGGCTGTACGTGATCGGCGACGCCAACGGGCGCGTGCTGCTCACGCACATGGGCAAGTATCAGGCGCGTCTCGCTGCCGACCACATCCTCGGGCGTTCCGTCCCACTGCTCTCAGACGGGCGGTTGGCGCCGCGCGTGATCTTCACCGAACCCCAAGTCGCGGCAGTCGGGCATACGCTGCAGAGCGCCGAAGAGGCCAGCCTGAATGTCCGCGCTGTCGACGTTCCCACCGAGGATAACGCCGGCGGCAGCTTCGTCGGCCATGATGCGCCCGGCACTGCCCGGATCCTCGTCGAGGAGGATCGTCGTGTGCTCGTCGGTGCGACCTTCACCGGCGTCGAGGTGGCCGAGTCCCTGCACGCGGCGACGATCGCGATCATCGGCGAGGTCACGCTGGAGCGTCTCTGGCATGCCGTCCCGTGTTTCCCCACTCGCAGCGAGGTATGGCTGAAGCTATTGGAGGAGTATGGGCTCTAGCTCGCGGAGAAGATCTCGAGTATGCCGCTGAGCTTGTGGTCATTGGCGTTGCCCTCGGGCTCGATCACGTGGCCGTCGACGACGATCGGGCTGTTCCAGTGTCCTGATGCGCCTGCAAGCTTGGCGACCGGCCGTGGCGACCCCGGCCGGTACACGTAGATCCCGCCCGCCGAGGGGTCATACACGTAGAGCAGCCCGCCTGCCATCACCGGGCTCGTGCCGGGCGTGCCGTTCTGCCACGCTAGATACAACCGTCCACGGCGCAGCACATAGGCGGCGGTCGCGTTTTCGTCGCCCACGAACATGGTTATGTGTCGGCCCCGGTGCCATACCGCCGGGGCGGTGAACAGCTCGCCACCGCCAGGGAGCGGCAGCTGCTGAACTTCACCGCCGAGCAGCCTGTGCGAGGACACCGACCGGCCGTTTAGGCGCGAGAGCTCGAGCACACGCATGATCCCGTCCTTGCCCGCCAGCACGACTCGGTTGCCGCCGAGCAGCGCCGGGGCGGAGGAGCCGAGGTCGGTGTCGCTCGTATTCAGATGTTCCTGGTCGATCGGCGTGAACGACTGGCGCAGACTCAGGCCGGGGAACGCGAGCTCGATAACGCTGTCGCCGAAGTTCGTGCTTCCGTTCCACGGGCCGTTGCCAGTGTCGATCAGGATGCGCCCGCTGCCCGGTTCGGGGATGCGAGCGGAGCGAGTGTCTCCCGGTTCGGCGGGCTCGACCACCGGCCCGCCGCGTGAGAGGATCGCCGAGTCGCTGGCCTGACAGCTGCTTGGCACGAGCAGCCCGCGACGGTTCGCGCAGAGCGTGTTGAACACCGCCCGCAACCGTCCGCTGGCGCGATCGATTAGGACCACGTGTCCTTGGTAGGGAGGGATGTCGCCGAAGTAACCGCTCGTGCTCGTCACGATGTCAGGACCATCGATGTTGAGCGCCGCCCCGAGCTTCTCATGCGTCGCGTCGCGCGTGACGCTCACCGGCCAGGCGCCGGCGCGATCCTCGCTGCCGTCGGCGAGCGACAGCTTGTGGATCAGGCCGTTTGGTGACGTGGCGTAGACGAACTGCCGATCCGGGTCGGCCAGCGGGCTGGAGACGGTGATCTGCGCGGTTCCCGCCCAGCCGGAATAGCCGGGTGGGGTGAACGTCCACAGGATCTTTGCGCTGTCCGCGTCGATCGCCAGCGTCTTGCCGTACGTCGTCGTAACGACGGTCGTGTTGTGGATCGCGCCGTCCACCGACACGCCATGCAGGTAGATCGGTGAAGAGTCGACCGTTCCCGGCAGCGTCACCTGCACGTGACGCAGCTGCGCGATGTTTGCGCTCGTGATCCCCGTCTCCTCTTCGCTTACGTTGCTGCGTTGTGGGTCAAGGCCGAACTCGGGCCAGTCGAGCAGCCGCTGTGCCGAGCTCTGCGCGGGGGAGGCCGTGGAGGGGATCGCGCCGGCGCCGGCCGTCGGGGTGGAGACGTCGGCTGGGGCGCTGCTCCCGCAGGCAACCACCAGTGTGCACGCGGCCGCGGCGAATGCCAAGCGCGTGAGGAGGTGAGCGCGCATGCACGGACGTTCTATCGCACCGGGTCTGTGCTGACGGGCGTTATGCTGGCTGCGAGGCGAGATTCACTCACGACAGGAGGGATGCAACGACATGGCCAAGACTCCACTGGTGGGCGAGCGGGCGCCAGACTTCGAGCTGTCCGGCACGGACGGCACGTTCAAGCTCTCAGACCATCGCGGTGAGCGGGTGGTGCTGCTTTTCTATCCGGGCGATAACACGATGGTTTGTACGAAACAGTTCTGCTCGTATCGGGATCGCGCGGAGGAGTTCTCGCAGCTGAGCGCCACAGTCGTGGGCATCTCCTCGCAGGATCTGGCCTCCCACGAGGGGTTCGCTGCCAAGCACTCGCTCAACGTGCCATTGCTGGCGGACGTGGACAAGGAGGTCGCCAAGCTCTACAGCGTCTTCTCTCCGCGTCTCGGGATCAAGCGTGCGGTGATCGTGATCGACGAGCAGGGCATCGTGCGCCACCGTCACGACCACCTGCTCGCGCTCGATTATCAGTCGGTGGACGACCTCAAAGCGGCGCTCGACACGCTTCCTGCCCCTGCCGCCGGCTAGGGAGCTGGTTTGTCGAGTGCTCCCCGGCAAGCTTGCGCGCCAGCGTGCTCTTCCCCGCCTGACGGGGACCGAGCAACGCCACCACACGGGCATAGCCCATCGCGTAGACGACGGTGCCGGCGACATTCCGCTCTACGAACTCCACGGTGCTCCCGACTGATTGGGAGTAAGCGTGCTGCTAACTCGGAGTTTACGGGCTGCTGACTCGGAATTGGCCGTTCGCTCCGATATCCACGCCGCCGCCGCCGCGCCTGAACGGGGAAGATCAGTGGCTCATCGGTGCCATGGAGCAGCAGCCGCGCGGTGGCTTGGGGTGAGTCGGCAGGGCGGATGGCGGTCGTCGCTCCCGAGCGGTGGTTGAGCTCAGTGCACCGAGGCGCCCAGCGCGGCGATCGGCGACAACCCGGTTGCGCTCTCGCTCTCGCTCTCGCCGGACGGACGGTCCGCGCCGGCACGTGCGGCATATAGCTCCGCCAACTCCAGCTGGAGGCTGCGTGGTGGCTCATCGGGCGCCGGCGAGCGCCGGTGCCAGCCACCCCCGCCGTCCAGATCCCACGAGTTCTGGTTGTCGGCGAAGCCACGTTCGAGCGTGTCGAGCAGCTCTGCGCGCAGCGCCGCGGACTCGATCGGTACGGCCAGCTCGACGCGATGATCGAGGTTGCGCGGCATCAGGTCGGCCGAGGCGATGTACACCGTGTGCTCTCCGTCGCGTTCGAAGGCGTAGACGCGCGAGTGCTCGAGCAGCCGGCCTACGATCGAGACCACCCGGATGTTCTCGGAGATTCCCTCGAGGCCGGGGCGCAGGCAGCAGATACCACGCACGTTCAAGTCCACCCGCACGCCTGCCTGGGATGCCCTGTACAGCGCGCGGATGCAGCGCCCGTCGACGAGCGAGTTCATCTTCATCGCGATCCGCGCCGGGGAGTCATCGGAGTGGGCGGCGATCGTCTGCTCGATCTCCTCGATGATGCCATCGCGCAGGTGATTGGGCGCCATCAGCACCTTGCGATAGTGCAGCGGCCGGCCATAGCCGGTGAGGTAGTTGAACATGTCCGCCACGTCCGCGCCGATCTGCTCGTCGGTCGTGAACAGCCCAAAGTCGGTGTACAGCCGCGCGGTCGCGGAGTGGTAGTTGCCGGTGCCGATATGCACGTAGTTGCGCACCCCGTCGCCCTCGCGGCGCACGACGAGCACGCACTTGGCGTGCGTCTTCAGCGCTGGCTGGCCGTAGACGACGTGCACCCCGGCCTCCTCCAGCGCCTTGGCCCAGTGGATGTTCATGTGCTCATCGAAGCGCGCCTGCAGCTCGACCAGCGCCACCGCCTGCTTGCCCCGCTCGGTGGCGTCGATCAGAGCCGGCACCAGCGGCGAGTCGTCGCTCGTGCGGTAGACGGTCTGCTTGATCGCGAGCACGTTCGGGTCCGCCACTGCCTGCTCGACGAAGCGCTCAACAGAGGTGGAGAACGAGACATAGGGATGGTGCACGAGCAGGTCGCCTTCGCGCATCGCGCCGAGCACGTCCGGCCGCTTGCCCTCGTGGCGCAGCAGCCGCGGATGGGTGATCCCAACCAAAGGCTCCTCGCGCAGCTCGGCATGGCCGGGCAGTTTTACGATCTGCCACAGCGCGCCCATGTCAAGCAGCCCGTCGACCGGGTAGACCTCATCGTCCTGCACCCCCAGGAGGCCCGCTAGCTCCTCCCGCAGCTGCTCTGAGCAGTGGGCGCCAACCTCGACGCGTACGACCTCGCCGAAGCGCCGGCGACGCAGCTCGTCCTCGACCGCCTGCAACAGGTCGGCGGCGTCGTCTGAGACCTCTAGGTCGGCGTCGCGGGTGACCCGAAAGACGTCGTAGTCTGCGATCTCCATCCCCGGGAACAGCGTGTCTAAGTGGTGGGCGATCACGTCCTCCAGCGGCACCAGCAACGCCGGCTTGGGCGCGGGCTGCTTGAGCGTCACGAACCGGGGCAGGATCTCGGTTGGTACCTTCACGCGCGCGAACACCGTCTCCTCGGTCATCGGGTCACGCACGAGTACGGCCAGGCTGAGCGACAGGTTGGAGATGTAGGGGAACGGGCGGCCGGGGGCCACTGCCAGCGGCGTGAGCGCTGGGAAAATCGCCTGTTGGAAATGCCTGGCCAGATCCGCGCGCCGCTCCTCGTCGAGCTCCCGCACGCCGACCACGTGGATGTCGTGGTCGGCCAGGGCTCCTCGCAGCCGTCCTTCGAAGCAGTCGGTCAGCCTTTGGCCCAGCCCGATCGCGCGCTCGCGGATCCGGGCGATCGTCTCCGAGGGGGTGTGACCGTCCTGGCTCGGGTTCTCCACGCCGGCGTCGATCTGGTCGCGCAGACCGGCCACTCGCACCATGTAGAACTCATCGAGGTTTGTCGTGTAGATGGCGCAGAACTTCACCCGCTCCAGCAGTGGAACCAGCTCGTCCTCGGCCAGCTGCAGCACGCGCTCGTTGAAGTCCAGCCACGACAGCTCGCGGTTGATGTAGAACGAGGGATCGCGCAGGCCGACCTCTGCCCGGTCGATCTCTGCTCGGTCGATCTCCGCATGGTTGCCGTCGTGGTGCTCGTGCTCGCTGGCCAGGGGGCTCATCAAGCTATACCTTGGCACACGCGCTAGGGTAAAGACGGAGAGGCTAATGGCTCGTCAGCTCTGGCTACTACGTCACGCCGAGGCGGAGCCCCATGGCACGCGCTCGGACGCCGCGCGCAGGCTGACCGCCCGCGGCGAAGCTCAGGCGCGCACGGCGGGCATCGCGCTGGCGCGGCTTGGAGCGACCTTCGACGCTGCGCTGTTCAGCCCCAAGGCGCGTGCGCGCCAGACCGCGGAGCTGGCCGCTGAGTTGTGGAGCTCTGAGGAACTCGAGCGGTTGGGGGCACACCCGCCGCTGGCCGGTGATTTCGACGCTCGCCAGGCACTCGACGCGCTGGCTGGCATCCCCGCCGACGGACGTTT